>Ga0210386_10001153_pt1 | contig 23709 bp, 13 predicted proteins | sample IncBWH32OmetaG_FD_160091 | JGI IMG/M metagenome (GOLD analysis project Ga0210386, IMG submission 160091) | Forest soil microbial communities from Barre Woods Harvard Forest LTER site, Petersham, Massachusetts, United States - Inc-BW-H-32-O ...
ACTCGATCGGCGTCCGGTTCGCGCGGGCCTTCTCCAGCGTCAGCATCGGCCGCTCGTTCTTCTGGGCGTGCCGTTCGCGCAGGGCTGCATAGTCGGTCTCGGTGGCCTCCAGTAGGGCTGGACGCTGCTTGTCGTCGAGGAGCGCTGCAGCGACCGGCACAGAACGGGACGCGTCCTTGACCCAGACGACCGGACCGCTACGGCGCGGCGACACCTTCACGGCCGTGTGGGCGCGCGATGTGGTCGCGCCACCGATCAGCAGTGGGATCTCCAGCCCCTCGCGTTCCATCTCGACGGCGAAGTTGACCATCTCGTCCAGGGACGGAGTGATCAGGCCGGACAGGCCGATGATGTCGGCGTTGTGCTCCTTCGCTGCGTCCAGGATCTTCTGGGCGGGCACCATCACGCCGAGGTCGATTACTTCGTAGTTGTTGCACTGTAGGACGACCCCGACGATGTTCTTGCCGATGTCGTGGACGTCTCCCTTCACGGTCGCCATGATGATCGTGCCGTTGGTGTCCTTATTCGCCGAACCTCCAGTGGCACCGGACTGTTCCTTCTCCGCCTCGATGTACGGCAGCAGGTAGGCCACGGCCTTCTTCATCACCCGTGCCGACTTCACGACCTGCGGCAGGAACATCTTGCCTGCGCCGAAGAGGTCACCGACGACGTTCATGCCGTCCATCAACGGGCCCTCGATCACCTCGATCGGCCGACCACCTGCCGCGGCGATCTCGGCTCGCAGTTCCTCGGTATCGGCATCGACGTTGGCGTCGATGCCCTTGACCAGGGCGTGCGTGATCCGCTCGCGGACCGGGAGGCTGCGCCACTCGGCTGCCACCGGGTCTATTTTTCCCGAGGCCTGGTCCTCGCTGTTGAACCGCTCTGCGATTTCCAGAAGCCTTTCCGCCGCATCCTCGCGACGGTTCAGGACGACGTCCTCGATCCGGTCCCGCAGCTCGGGGTCGATCGAGTCGTAGGGCACCAACGCGCCGGCGTTGACGATGCCCATGTCCAGGCCGGCCTTGATGGCGTGGAACAGGAACACCGCGTGGATCGCCTCGCGGACGGGGTTGTTGCCCCGGAATGAGAACGACACGTTCGAGATACCGCCGGAGATGTGCACCCCGGGAAGGTTTTCCTTGATCCAGGCGCAGGCCTCGATGAAGTCGATCCCGTAGGTCGCGTGCTCCTCGATACCGGTCGCCAGCGCGAAGCAGTTCGGATCGAAGATGATGTCCTCGGCCGGGAAGCCGACCTCTTCGGTCAGGATCCGGTAGGCGCGCCCGCAGATCTCCTTGCGTCGCTCCAGGTTGTCGGCCTGACCCTGCTCGTCGAAGGCCATCACGACGACGGCGGTGCCGTACTTGCGGCACAGCCGTGCTTCGCGGATGAACTTCTCCTCGCCCTCCTTCATGGAGATCGAGTTGACGATCGGCTTGCCCTGCACGTTCTTCAGGCCCGCCTCGATGACATCCCACTTGGAGGAGTCGATCATCACCGGGACGCGGCTGATGTCCGGCTCGGCCGCGATCAGCTTGGTGAACCGGTCCATCGCGGCGATGCCGTCGATCATGCCCTCGTCCATGTTGATGTCGATGACCTGCGCACCGACCTCGACCTGCTGCAGGGCGACCGACAGCGCGGTGTCGTAGTCCTCGGCCTTGATCAGGTTGCGGAACCGGGCGGAGCCGGTGATGTTGGTGCGCTCACCGATGTTCACGAACAAGGAGCCGTCGGTGATGTTGAGCGGCTCCAGGCCCGAGAGCCGGGTGGCCTCCGCGATCTCCGGCAGCTCGCGCGGCGCCTTGCCCTCGACGACCTTGGCGATCTCGGCGATGTGCGGCGGCGCCGTTCCGCAGCAGCCACCGACCAGGTTGACCAGTCCGGCCTCGGCGAACTCGGCGATGTAGCTGGCCTGCCGCTCCGGGGACTCGTCGTACTCGCCGAACGCGTTGGGCAGGCCGGCGTTCGGGTAGCAGGAGACGAAGGTGTCTGCGATCCGCGCTACCTCGGCGATGTAGGGCCTCATCTCCGGCGCGCCCAGGGCGCAGTTGAGGCCGACCGCGATCGGCTTCGCGTGCCTGATCGCGTTCCAGAACGCCTCGGTGACCTGACCGGACAGCGTCCGCCCGGAGGCATCGGTGATGGTGCCCGAGATGATGACCGGCCAGCGGCGTCCACGGTCCTCGAACAGCGTCTCGACGGCGAACACCGCGGCCTTGGCGTTCAGCGAGTCGAAGATCGTCTCGACGATGATGAGATCGGCACCACCGTCGACGAGGCCGTTGGCGGCTTCAAGGTAGGCGGCGACCAGCTGGTCGTAGGAGACGTTGCGGGCTCCGGGGTCGTTGACGTCCGGCGATATCGACGCGGTCCGCGTCGTCGGCCCGATTGCGCCGGCAACGTAGCGGGGCTTCTCCGGGGTGCTGAACTCGTCGGCGGCCTTGCGGGCCAGGGCAGCGCCGGCGTAGTTCAGTTCGTAGCTCAGCTCCTGCATGTCGTAGTCGGAAAGCGAGACCGCGTTCGCGTTGAACGTGTTGGTCTCCAGGATGTCGGCACCCGCCTCGAGGTACTCGCGGTGGATCCCCTCGATGATCTGCGGCTGCGTCAGGGTGAGCAAATCGTTGTTGCCCTGAAGAGCGGTCGGCCACTCCGTGAACCGGTCGCCGCGGTAGCCGGCCTCGTCGGGCCGGTCCCGCTGGATCGCCGTGCCCATCGCGCCGTCGATCACCATGATCCGCTGGCCGAGAGCAGCCGTCAGTTCGTCGGTGCAGTCGGGGCGGATGTTCGGCGCAAAGGTGCTCGCGTAGGCGCTCACGTACGTTCCTTCCGTAGCGGAAGGCGTCCTTAACTCTGCCGAGCGTGGCGGATACCGGCAGGGACCCGGAACCGTTGCAACGCCTCTCGACCAGAAAAGTTTACGTCGTCACCCGACGTCTGGACGCCCAGCTCGACCGACCCGGTTGGCGATCGCGGCGCCCTTGACCGCCAGCTCGCGGATCTTGTCGGCAATGTCGCAGTCACCATGGTTAACCAGATTGCAGCCGAACGTATTTCGTCTCGACCGCGTCGGCGCCGGTTGTAGAAGTCATCGAGGCTCAGATCGGCGGCCTGGAGCTGGGTACCCATCGCGCCGTCACCCACGTTGACGCGTTTCGACAACGTCTCAAGGAGATCGGTGTCGTAGCGGGTGTGGTTGGCGGAAGTCATCCCCACAAGCATAGCCGGTCTATGGAAAATGGCCCGGTCGTCGCCGCACCGGGACTCCGATCAGGCCGTACGCTAATTCTGTGAACTCGCCGGATCCCAGCGCTTCGCTACCCGAACTGCACAACACGATCGTCGTGGCGGCGTTCGAGGGCTGGAACGACGCCGGTGACGCGGCCAGCGACGCCCTGGAGCACTTGGACGCTATCTGGGAGGCCGATCCGATCGTCGAGATCGACGACGAGGCTTACTACGACTATCAGGTGAACCGCCCGGTCATCCGGCAGGTCGACGGCGTCACGCGGGAATTGGTGTGGCCGTCGATGCGGATCTCGCACTGTCGGCCGCCGGGCGCCGACCGTGACATCGTGTTGATGCACGGCGTCGAGCCGAATATGCGTTGGCGCACCTTCTGCGCCGAGTTGCTGGCCGTCGCTGACAAGCTCAACGTCGACACCGTGGTGATCCTCGGCGCGCTGCTGGCCGACACGCCGCACACCCGTCCGGTGCCGGTGTCCGGGGCGGCCTACTCCCCCGAGTCGGCGCATCGCTTCGGGTTGCAGGAAACCCGCTACGAGGGTCCGACCGGCATCGCCGGCGTGTTCCAGGACGCCTGCGTGGCGGCCGGCATTCCAGCGGTGACCTTCTGGGCGGCGGTCCCGCATTACGTGTCGCAGCCGCCCAACCCTAAGGCGACCGTGGCGCTGCTGCGCCGCGTCGAGGATGTCCTCGATATCGAGGTGCCGCTGGCCGATCTGCCGGCGCAGGCCGAGGAGTGGGAGCAGGCGGTCACCGAGATGACCACCGAGGACGACGAGATCGCCGAGTATGTGCAGTCGTTGGAGCAGCGCGGCGACGCCGAGGTCGACATGAACGAGGCGCTGGGCAAGATCGATGGCGACGCGCTGGCCGCCGAGTTCGAGCGCTATTTACGACGCCGCCGCCCGGGCTTCGGACGCTAACGGAGCCTTACCGCTTCTCCAACGCTTGGTTGCTGGCCGGAACAGCCGGTGAGGCCAACCTAGACGGGCGGCCTCGGAAGCTCGGTTGCGACAGCGTCGTCGTGGCGGTGCTCCGCCCTCAGCAGCAAGGACCGTACCAGCGGACGAGGCCCGTAAGGCCGAAGCAGTTGACTGGCCGGACGCGGACGAACTAGCTGTGGCCACCAGAACCAACGCCCCAGCACCGCGGCGATAGCAGGTGTCATGAATGCACGCACGACCAAGGTGTCGAACAACAACCCCAAGCCGATGGTGGTACCGATCTCACCGATAATCCGCAAATCGCTGACCACCATCGAGCCCATAGTGAGAGCGAAAACCAGCCCTGCTGACGTGACGACTTTACCGGTACCGGCCATTGCGCGGATGATGCCCGTGTTTACGCCGGCAGCTATTTCCTCTTTTAACCGGGATACCAACAACAGGTTGTAGTCAGACCCCACTGCCAAAAGGATGATCACAGACATCGGGAGTACCAGCCAGTGCAATTTGATGCCCAGCACATACTGCCAGACCAGTACCGACAGCCCAAAAGATGCGCCCAATGAAAGTGCTACAGTACCCACGATCACTAGTGCGGCAATAAAACTTCGCGTCATGATAAGCATGATGACAAAAATAAGGCAGAGCGCAGCAATTCCCGCGAGCAAGAGATCGTATTTGGAGCCGTCTCGCCAGTCCTTAAAGGTCGACGCGGTGCCGGCAAGATAGATCTTGGCGCTCGCCAGAGGTGTCCCCTTGAGCGCCTCCTCGGCCGCCGTCTTTATCTGGTCGATACTTGCTATGCCCGCGGACGTCCCGGGATCGCCCCTATGCGAAATGATGAACCGAGCCGCTTTCCCGTCCGGAGACAGGAAGGAATTCATCGCGGGCTGGAAGTCCTTGTTCTTAAAAACTTCCGGAGGTAGGTAGAAGGAATCGTCATTCCTCGCGGCGTCAAAAGCCTTTCCCATGGCATTGGCGTTCGAGCTCATGGCCTCCGTCTCGGTCAAGATCCCGGACATGGTGCTGGACATGGTCAGCATCGTGGTCCGCATCCTTTGCATGGTCGCGATCATCGGCGGCAATTGGGCGACCATTTGGGGCAGGAGCACGTCTAGCTGCTCGAAGTTCTTGAGGAGATCTTGCAACCGATCGCTAATCTCGTCAATACCATCGATTGAATCCCATATGGCTCTCAACGACCAGCAGACCGGAATGTCGTAGCAGTGCTTTTCCCAGTAGAAGTAACTGCGAATTGGCCGGTAGAAATCCTCGAAATCCGCCATGTGATCTCTCACCTCTTCCGTGATCGACGCCAGGTCAGCCGTGTCGCCGACCATGCGATGAGTCGTGTTGGTGAGCTGTTGCACCAATTCGTATATACGCTGCATGCGGCTGATCATTTCGGCTATCGCGTCGGCCTGCGTCCGCATGTCGTTCATGCGTTCCTTCTGAAAGCTCAAGTTTTGTAGCTGGCCAGCGCTTTGCATGTTGAGCAGAAACGGTATGGACGTGTGTGCAATCGGGGTCCCATCAGGCCGGGTTACGCCCTGCACCCGCGAAATTCCGTGAACCTGGAAAACTTTCTTAGCTAATTTATTCAATACCAGAAAGTCTGCCGCATTGCGCATATCGTGATCTGATTCGACCAACAGGATATCGGGCATCATTCGTGCCTGGGAGAAATGACGATCAGCGGCTGCATACCCCAAACTTGCTGGGATACTTTTGGGTATATAGAGTCGGTCGTTGTAGCTCGTTTTATAACCCGGCAATGTCACTAGACCGATCAGCGCGATCGCGCAAGTGGCAAGCAGAATGGGCACCGGCCAGCGGACAATCGCCGTGCCGACCCGGCGCCATCCGCCAACCCCGATCCTGCGCTTGGGATCGAATACGCCGAACCGGCCTCCGACGGCCAGAACCGCCGGAACCAACGTCAGCGCCACCAAGACTGCAACGAGCATACCTATCGCGCACGGGATACCCAGGGTCTGGAATAGCGGCATCCGGGTAACGCCCAAGCAGAAGACTGCCCCGGCGATCGTCAAACCGGAGGCCAAGACAACCGGAGCCACCCCGCGGTACGTGGTGTAAAAGGCCGTTTCCGGGTCCTCGCCGGCCTGACGCGCCTCTTGATATCGACCGAAGAAGAATATTCCGTAGTCCGTTCCGGCCGCGATCCCGAGACACACCAACAGATTAATGGCATACGTCGAGAGTACGAGAATATTGTTATGGCCGAGGAACGCGACGATTCCCCGGGCCGCCCCTAATTCGATCGCAACCATGACCAACAGCAGAACCACGGTGATAATTGAACGGTAGACGAGCAGCAGCATCGTGAAGATTACCGTGACCGCTACCACGGTGATCTTGAGGATGGATTTGTCACCACTGTGTTGCATGTCCGCAAACAGCGGCGCCGAGCCGGTGACATAGACCTTGACCTCGGGGGGCGGCGGCATCCGCTTTACAATATTGCGCACCGCCGCCACGGATTCGCCCCCTAAGGCTGTGCCCTGGTTGCCGGCCAGATTCAATTGCACATACGCGGCTTTACCATCTGCGCTTTGCACGCCCGGCGCCGTTAGTCGATCTCCCCATAAATCCTGCACATGCTCCACATGCTTCGGATCGTCTCTTAACGCACGAACCAATCCGGCATAGTACCGGTGAGCATCGTCCCCGAGCGGCCGTTGCCCTTCCAGCACAATCATCGCGAAACTGTCCGAATCGGATTCTCTGAAGTCCTTGCCCATCCGCATCATGGCCTGCACCGACGGTGCGTCTTTGGGACTTATTGATACGGAATGCCCTTGCGCCACCCGCTCCAGCGACGGAACCGCCAGAGTCACAATCAGAGTAAACCCGACCCAAGCCAGAATGATGAACAGCGAAAACCTGCGGATTGTCCGGGCTATGAAGGACGGCTGGGGGCGTTCGGTTCTCATGCGGCTGTCAACGGGCAGCAGATAAAGGCGTACACGTTCACTGTTTCAGCAAGAAGGCACGAACCACCGGGCGGGGTGCTAACGGCCGAAGTAGGGCACTGGCGGGCCTGGGACGCACTCGTTGCGGCCACCAGAACCAGCGTCCCAGCAGCGCGGCGATAGAAGGTGTCATGAACGCGCGCACGATCAGCGTGTCGAACAACAGACCGAGACCAATGGTGATTCCCACCTGGCCGATAATGACTAGGTCGCTGAACGCCATGGACATCATGGTGAACGCGAACACCAGACCTGCGGACGTCACAACTTTGCCGGTACCGCCCATCGCGCGGATGATGCCCGTGTTTATTCCGGCGCCTATTTCTTCTTTCATCCGGGATACCAGCAGCAAATTGTAATCAGACCCCACCGCCAACAGGACGATCACAGACATCGCGAGCACCACGAAGTGTATCTGTATGCCCAGCATATACTGCCATACGAGCACGGAGAGCCCGAAGGACGCGCCCAGCGAAAGCGCCACCGTACCCACGATAACCAGGGCAGCAATAAAACTTCGCGTCATGATCACCATGATGACGAAAATAAGGCAGAGCGCAGCGACTCCCGCGATCAAGAGATCGTATTTAGAGCCGTCCACCAGGTCTTTAGTTGTCGCCGCACTTCCGGCGAGGTACATGGTGGCATCTTCTAGCGGAGTCCCCTTGAGCGCCTCCTCGGCCGCGGTTTTTATGGCGTCGACTCGCGACATACCCTCAACCAGATCGCCCCTTTGCGTAATGAGCATCCGGGTGACCTTCCCGTCTGGCGACAAGAACACCTTCATGACTCGTTTGAAGTCTTTGTTCTGGAAAACTTCCGGGGGCAGGTAGAAGGACTCGTCGCTTTTGGCGGCGTCAAAAGCCTTCCCCATGGCAGTGGGGTCCGAGCTCATGGCGTCGGTCTCGGCGGTCATCCCGGACATGGTGCTGTGCATGGTCAGCATCATGGTCCGCATGCTTTTCATGGTCGCGATCATCGGCGGGAACTGGGCGACCATTTGCGGCATGAGCACGTCTAGCTGGTCGAGGTCTTTGACGAGACCTTGCATCTTATCGCTGATCGCATCGACACCGTCGACTGACTCCCATACGGATCTCAGCGACCAGCAGGCGGGAATGTCGTAGCAGTGCTTTTCCCAGTAGAAATAGCTGCGAATTGGCCGGTAAAAATCTTCGAAATCGGCGATGTGATCCCGCAATTCATCGGTGATATTGTTGATTTCTTTCGTTGCAGCAATCGTGCGGTGAGTCGTGTTAGAGAGCTGTTGCATCAGGTCATCCATACGCTGCATCAGATTGATCGTTTTCGCCAGCTCATCGGCCTGCTTTCGCATGTCGTCCATGCGTTCCTTTTGAAAGCTCGAATTCTGTACCTGGCTAGCATTTGACATGCTGAGCAGGTATGGGAGCGTCGTGTGCTCGATCGGGTTTCCCTCGGGCCGAGTTGCGGCTTGCACCATGGAAATGCCCGGAACGGTGAAGACGGCCTTGGCAAGTTTGTTCAAAATCAGAAAATCTGTTGGATTGCGCATATCGTGATCGGTCTCGATCAACAAGATGTCAGGCATCATCGTTCGCGCCTGAGGAAAATGTCGCGCTGCGGCCGCATACCCCACATTGGCCGGGATATCTTTGGGGATATACTTCTGGTCGTCGTAGCTGGCCTTATATCCCGGCAATGCGAGCAGACCGATCAACGCGATCGCGCACGCCGCGGCGAGAATGGGGGCCGGCCACCGAACGGTGGCCGTTCCTACCCGCCGCCATCCAGCGGCGTTAATCTGCCGCTTCGGCTCGAACAGACCGCGGCGGCTTCCCACTATGAGGACTGCCGGAACAAGGGTGAGCGCGACCGCGACCGCGACCAGTATTCCGACCGCGCATGGGACGCCCAGGGGTTGGAAATAGGGCAGCCGGGTAAAGGTGAGGCAGAAAACTGCTCCGGCGATAGTTACACCGGAGGCCAAAACAACGCGCGCGACCCCGCGGTATGTGGTGTAGTAGGCCGTTTCCGGGTCCTCACCGGCCTCACGTGCCTCTTGATATCGGCCGAAGAAGAATATCCCGTAGTCCGTTCCGGTCGCGATCCCAATCGATACCAGCAAATTAACGGCATAGGTGGTGAGACCAACAATCTCGTGTTCGCCGAGGAACGCGACGATTCCCCGAGCCACCTGCAATTCTATCCCGACCATCAGCAACACAAGAATCACGGTCATAATCGAACGGAAGACGAGGAGCAACATCGCGAAGATCACTGCGATGGCTACGGCCGTGATTGTGATGACTGTCTTGTTGCCACTGCTGAGCACATCCGCAGCCAACGCCGCCGGGCCGGTGACATAAGCCCTGACCCCGGGAGGCGGCGGCGTCCGGTTCACGATGTTCTCGACGGCTTGCACCGATTCATTAGCCGAGTCCTGGCCGAGGTTACCGGCGAGGTCCAATTGAACATTCGCGGCCTTACCATCGGCGCTTTGCGCGGCGGCCGCGGTGAGTGGATCCCCCCAGAAATTCTGAATGTGCCGCACATGCTCCGGATCAGCTTGCAACTGACGGATCAAACGATCGTAGTATTTGTGAGCATCCGCGCCGAGGCGTTGCTGCCCTTCCAAGATGATCACTGCCGTGCTGTCAGAATTAGATTCCCTGAAGTCCTCACCCATGCGCTTCATCGCCTTAAACGACGGCGCATCATTGGCACTCAGCGACAATGAATGCTTTTTCTCCACCTGCTCCAGTGAGGGGACGCCGATACTTACGATGACGGTGATTGCCAACCACGCCAAGATGATGGGCACCGAAAATCGACTGATCGTCCGCGCTGTGAATGGTGGCGCGGTGTGTTCGTCACTCACTGTTCGATCGCTCATGCCGCCTTCAGCAGGCAGAAGGTAAAGGCGTTCACTTCGTTCGATATTCGTTCGGCTTTGACTTCTCCGTCCACCACGATGCGGCAGCCAATGCTCTCACTGTCGCCCTGCGCCACGACATTTCCCATGACCGCCGCCTGGGTGAACGCGAACTTCAGCGACCACGGCAGGCTTTTCCCCTTGACAAGGTGCGGGTCACCATCGACGTCGAGATAGTTGATGTTGGCCACGGTGCCCGCGGGGCCGAAGACCTCGTACGTCAGGTACTTAGGGTCGTAGGGTTTGGTGTCGTTGATTGTGGTGTCGGCATACGAGGGGCGTTTCTCAGAGCCGAAGACGCCGTGCAGCCGCGACACCGTCAATCCCCCAGCAACGACGACCACCAAGATGATCAACGGAACCCACAGCCGCATCAGAACCCGAAAGATCGCGAACCCCCGACGATTGCGCCGGCGGCCAGATCGCTGGCTAACGTCTCGGTGACCTGCGGTGGCGACATCGGACGGGTCTCCCGCAACACCGGGCAGATCACTCCCGACCGCCACAGCCAACCCCCCTTCCCCTTTCCGGAGCTGCCGCCATGTCAGCTGCATGAAGCGCGGATCGGCCCCGACACCCAGACGGCGGCACCTCGAATGCGGTGGGCGTCGCAGGCTGGCCGTGCGGCGGTGACCTCAAACGAGCGGCACTTCGGGGAGCGCAACCCGATCTTGGAATCAAAGCATGCCGATGGCCTTCATATCGGCTAGTTCGCAACGCGATATGGGATCGTAACGCATGTCGACCCGCTACCTGACATCGGCCCGGGACCCGCCATTAATCAGCTTGGCCGTCTTACGGTGGTTCCCCTCATCACCGGCATCACTTACGCCGTACGCACCGAATCCGCTGTACATCTCGGCGCCCGATCGCATGGCTCGATGATGATCTAGGGTCCCGCTACTCACATCAAGAACTTTGTCGAACTTCTCGAAACCCCAGGTCCATTTGTTGGCATTTAGTATGATTCGCTCGTCTCGACTAGGGGGTCTGGAGAGCCGATGAGCATCAATCCGTTCGACGACGAGAACGGCAGCTTTTTCGTTTTGGTCAACGACGAGGAGCAACACAGCTTGTGGCCGGCCTTCGCCGACGTTCCAGCCGGCTGGCGGGCGGTTTACGGCGAAGCAGACCGCGCTGCGTGTCTGGACTACATCGAACAGAACTGGACCGATATACGGCCGAACACTCTGCGCGAGAGGCTGGCAGAGGACCGCGGTTCTGAGCTGTAAACGGCGGTTAGGCGATCTCCCGGAACGGGACGCCGCCTCATGTCTTGGCGAAGCAGTACATCCGGTACGTGAATGCCCCGCTTTGCACTTCCCGATAGAACTGCGTGCCCCGCGAGCCCCAGTTAGCGCGGACTGCGCCGCGCAGGAATGCCGGCATGCGGCGATCGATCATGTCCACCCACTGCTGCGAGTTTTCGTCCATCCCGCGCAGCGTCTCCGCGTTGATCTCTCTCTGCGAAAGCATCCGCATCGGGGCGCCCGCCAGCGCCGCGTCCCAGTCGGGAATCTGCTCTCGGAGGCGGCCGTCGACGTACAGGAAATGCCCTCCCGGGCGCAGCACGCGCACCACTTCCGCAAGGAAGCGACGATAGTGAGGGTAGTGGTACCCGGAATCGATATTGACCACCGCGTCGAAGGATTGGTCGGGGAAGGGCAGGTTCTCGGCGTCGCCATGCACGAAATCCAGGCCAGCCAGATTGTGCCGTTTTCGGCAAAAGGCGATACCGTTCGGGTTCAAGTCCAGTCCGGTGTATGAGGCCGGGTGCAGGGTGCGCACGAGGTATGAGGCTCCGCCGCCATGGCCGCAACCGACCTCCAGCACCCGCTTGCCGCTGAGATCCGCCTGGGTCGCCGTACGGTGGTAGAGCTGGATGCAGAACCGGTTGGGCTCGTCGGAGGCTTCCAGCGGTAGGGCCATCGGCGGATCTTCCTCGTAACCCCGATTGATGAACACAAGATCATCGGCGCCGAGTCGGCGGGTGGTGTAGGGATAAAAGAATTTCTGTGTCTTCTGACTCAGCTTCCAGACGAGCGGGTGGTGAAACGTGCGGTCTGCGAGTCCCATTGGCGGAGTATGACAGAGGCAGGAGTGCGGCGCGGTTGTTTGCCCGGGCGCGAACGCCTTGCAGTTTCCGCTGCCCAAGCTGACTGTGCTCTGGCCAGACCACAGGTTCAGCGCGCCAGCTCCAGGACCACCCCGCGGCAGGCCGCCCAGGCGGGGGACGTCACATCGATGAGCGCGTAGTGGTCGGTGCCGGGGAGCACTAGTAGCCGGGAGTCGTCGCCGGCCCGTTGAGCCGCGGCGACGAAGCGTTGCGATTGGCTGAGTGGGACGTCGTCGTCGGCCGTGCCGTGCACGCACACTGAGGGGACGCCCATCGGAAGCAGGGCGCTGGGGCAAGCCAGCGCACGGGCCTGGGGGTCTTCCGCCCAGGCGCCCAGGAAATTCCGGATGGCTCCCGAACCCACGTTCTCCTTCAGCGCGAGCGCGAGGTCCAAGACTCCGGCCTGACTGACGAAGCCGGTCAGCGGTACGACGGGCGAGGCTCCGGGCGCGTCGGCGGGCAGCGATCCTCGACCGGCCAGCCAGCCGGCCAGCTGACCTCCCGCCGAGTGCCCGATCGCGACCACTCGCGACAGGTCGAGACGGCCGGCTGCCACGGTTTGACCGGTCGCGGCGAGCAGGTCAACAGCGGCGGCAACGTCGAGACAGGTGGCCGGCCAACCACCGCCTCCGCGGTCCGGGTCGTCGCCCACCCTTCGGTACTCGAGGTTCCAGGCAGCGAAGCCGTGCCGCACTAGATCCTCGGCCAGATCGGAGGCCAGGTCGGCACCATAGGCCGCCCGCCAGAACCCGCCATGGATGACCACGGCGACCGGCCAGGGGCCTGGGCCGTCGGGAAGGCTGAGCACGCCGTGCTGACTCGGATGGGTGCCGTAGCGCACTAATGTCACGTCGACTCACAGTCGACGATGTCCCCGGCCACCCGCAGGAACGTGTCGGCGGCCCGCGGACCCACCTGAGCTCTGAAGCAGAAGCGGCGGGACGCAAGTCGTCGCACCGGAAAGGTTTCCTCGCCCACCGGGGAAACAGCAGGTCCTATGATGGTGAGGAAGCATCGAATAGGCGATCGATCAGATAGCCGAGCCCGACGGAGCCGGCAGTGCCCCTGGTGTCACCGACGAAGGGGCTGACTGCGTCCAAGTGCGCCAGCCGCCAGCGCGTGAGGCCGGCGATGAACACATCGACCTGTGCCCCGAGGTGAAGGCGTTGTCGGCGGGTGCACCTATCGCCGTTGCGCCGGTCGGCGACGATCCCGAGCAGCGCCGCAAGAGGAGCGTAGCGAACGCCGGACAGTATGGCCGAGAACTGGGCCGACTGTCCGGCGCTCATTCCCTGTAAACAAGGCCGGAACCGGTGGAAGCCATCCACCGCAAGGTGTTCTAGGGCTTTCTGTGTCGTCACGATCAGTTCAAGCAGGGCGTTGGCACGCTTCACGCGATCGACCGCCCTGTCGAAGTCCGAATGACGGGCGGACTCCAGCGCGAGGTCGATGTCGACCAAGATCTGCGACACCCACAGTTCAGAGGCTTGGTGGATAATCAAAAAGTACCTCTCGTCGGCCCAAACGGACCGGTCGCCGTCCCCAAACAAAGGTTGTACGGCACCGAGCAGCTCGTCGACGTGCAGGTAATCCGCGTAGCGTAGCTTGGCCTCGGGCTGTTGCTCGGACTCGATGTCGTCTGCCTCGTCTCGCAGATGCCTGAACGGGCAGACCGCGGGAACTGCTTCCACCGAGCTAGCCTGCGGGAATTCCTTCAACATGACGCCGCCTTAAGATTCGAGTGAAAATTTGAGCTCATCGGACCGCTTGAGATCGAGCGGAGCCATGAGTACCTTGACGCCAGCCCCGGGCTCGCCGAAAAGCCCGGAAACCTCAGTAGATCCAACTTGGACTAATGAATCTTTGAGTTGTTTGCCGTACATACTGAGAGATTCGGTCGTAAGCATCTCTTGATGCGTGCAGTCGATCGAGTGCACGGTAATTTCGCCACCAATGTAAGGTCGCCAACTTTGCAGCAGAGACGAACTCTGACTGGCCTCATCCCGCACAGCAGAAAATATGATCGCATCACCATTAAAAACACCGGGTTCGTGAGTTCGAGACAACTCGATGGCACTATTGATGTTTTGAATAAATAAATCCAGAACTTGTTGGTATCGAGGAAATTCTGCGGCAAATTCTGCGGCTCCCCGTTCACGAATTAGTTCTTCTATCTGCTCGTAGGTAAACGACTCATCCTGTTCCGGGCCGCCTATACGATAGGACCGCAACGCTTCTATGTGCTTCGTCCAGTCATCGAAGTCCTCGTTTGGTAGGGCGTCGGTACTGGGTTGGGCGTCGAGAAGGATAAGGCAACCGACTACGCATCCGCGTCGCTGAAGCTCGCCGGCGAGTTCATGGGCGACGACGCCTCCGAAAGACCAGCCGAGAAGGTTGTAGGGCCCGGCAGGATGAACCCTTTGAATTCTATCGGCATAGTTCTTCGCCATTTCGCGAATTGACCGGGGTTCAGCTTCCTCGCTGTCCAGGACTTGTTGGATTCCAATGATCGGGCAGTCCAAGTAATTACCAAGGGCTTGATACAGCCAACTCACCCCACCCCCAGGATGAATGCAGAACAGCGGAACGCCGGTACCTTTCTTCAGAGTTTGAACCGGCACTACTTCTTGCACAGAAACAGTGTCTTCACAGCTGGGGTGCCGGTGTAGGTAGTCGGCGAGGTTTGCGACGGTGGGGGCGTCGAAGAGGTATCGCACTGGCACTTCTGTGCCCAGCGCCAACTCCAGCCGTGCGCTGACTCGGGTGGCGATCAGCGAATTCCCACCGAGGGCGAAGAAGTCGTCATCGAGGCCGACCCGATCCACGCCCAACACCTGGGCGAATACGTCGGCGACGATTTTTTCGGTCTCGGTTTGCGGTGCCCGGTAGGGTGCGGCGGCAAGCGTCGGGGCCGGCAGCGCTCTACGGTCGATCTTGCCCGAGGAGGTCAACGGGAGCTCCTCGAGTACCACAATCTCAGCGGGCACCATGTATTCGGGCAACCGCGCGCTCAACTGCTGACGCACCACGGTGGGGTCGGGCTGGGGCACGCCGCTGATGTAGGCGATGAGGTGGTCACCGGTGCTGCCGTGGTGCACGGTGGCGGCGGCCTGGCTGATCTGCGGGCAGGCCAGCAGGGTGTTTTCGATTTCACCGAGTTCGATGCGTTGTCCGCGCAGTTTGATCTGGGTGTCGGCGCGGCCCAGATAGTCCAGGGTGCCGGCAGAAGTCCAGCGCACCAGGTCCCCGGTGCGGTACATGCGTGCTCCGGCACCGCCGTAGGGGTTGGCCACAAAGCGTTCGGCGGTCAACCCCAGCCGGCCCAGATAGCCGCGCGCCAGCGCGGGCCCGCCCAAATACAGCTCGCCGACCACACCGATGGGGGCGGGGTTGAGCCGGGCGTCGAGCACCAGCGCGCACACCCCCGGGATCGGGGCGCCGATGGTGACCGGCTGGCCGGCCGATAGCGGCGCGGTGGAGGTGGCGCAGATGGTGGTCTCGGAGGGGCCGTAGCCGTTGAACATCCGTCGACCCGGCGCCCAAGCGGCCACCAACTCCGGTGGGCAGGCCTCTCCCGTGGTGACCAGCGTGTCCACCCCGTCCAGCCGGGCCCGGTCCAGCGTGGCCAGCACCGCCGGGGTCACCACCGCCGCGCTGACCCGCTGGTCGTGCAGCAAGGTGGTCAACGCCTCCCCGGCATAGGCCTGGGGTGGGGCGACCACCAAGGTCGCCCCCGACCCCACTGCCCACAACACATCAAAGATCGAGGCATCAAAGGTCGGCGCGGCCACCATCAGCACCCGCGACTGGGCGCCTAACCCATAGACCTGGCATTGCGCGGCGGCCAGCCCCCGCAGACCGGCGTGGCTGACCACTACCCCCTTGGGGGTACCGGTGGACCCCGAGGTGAACATGACATAGGCGGTGTTGTCCGCCCCCAGCGCCGCGCGCCGATCAGCGTCGGTGATCGGTGCCGGGCATCGCCCGGAGAGATCGAGACCGTCGATGCGCAGCACCGGGCGCGTCCCGGCCCCGGCCAGGGTGTCGGCACCGCAAGTCAACACGCACACCGCGTCCACCGCGTCGAGCACCGTGGCGATCCGCTCGACCGGATGGGCCCGATCCACCGGCACATACACCCCGCCGGCCTTGGCCACCGCCCACCAGGTCACCACCAACTCCACACCGCGATCCATCGCCACACCCACCGCGCGCTCGGGACCCACCCCGGCCTCGATCAACACCCGCGCCAACCGCGTCGACCACTGATCAAGCTCGCGATACGACAGTTCCCGCGCACCGTCGATGACGGCCACCGCGTCCGCATCAGCGGCCACCGCCGCCGCCAACAACTGCGGGGCCACCCCCACCGGCGCCCCCACCCCAGCACCCGACCACCCCGACAACACCAGATCACGCTCACCGCCATCCAGCAACGCCACCTCGCCCACCACCACCGACGCATCGGCCACCAAAAGGCGGTCGACAAGCATTTCCAGGCGGCTTATGTGCCTGGCGATGTCGTCGTCGGTGTACCGGTCCGGATTCCACGCGAACTCAATCCGCGGCCTCTCGTTGCCCGTCCGCGGATAGATGTTCACCGCAACGTCTTGTACGGGGAAATTGAAGGCGTTGTACGTCACTTCCGAAGGCCCGAAACGAAGCGGCTCGGCGAAGGCCATCACGTTCACCACGGGGCCGAACTCGACGTTCGTGTCGAGGCGGCCTCCATCGGCAATGAGGTCCGGCCAGCGCCGGAACTGTTGATGCCGCAGCGCACCGACGAGGGCCGTTGTGACCCGATCGGTCAGTGCACCCATGGTGTCGCCGTCATCGACGCAGACCGGCAGCGGCACCAGGTTCGACACCATGCCCGCACATCTTTTCAGCGCCGCAGTCGTGCGCGCCGAAACCGCCAGCGACATCGAGACGTTCTGGCGTCCTGTTGTTTTCGCGATGAACACCGCCATTGTCGCGACAACTCTTGCGACATCGAACGGGTCCTGCTCGTTCTCCGACAGTCGATGCGTGCATTCCAGCTCGCGCACCAGCGGGTGGCGTGGTGCCACCGACCGCCGCGTTCCGCCCAGGTCGGTGACGTCCAGAGGTCCGCGCAAGGCGGTCTTCCAGTACTCGGCATCGGTATGACTGCGCGAAGACTGCTGATACTTCTGATCTGCGTCGCGGATCAGCGCAAACTCGGAAAAGTCGACCTCGCCAGTGTGGGCAGCGGCTGACCCCGAGTAGACGGCCGCGATGTGTCGCATGAAATTGTCGGCGCCATATCCGTCGAAGAGAACGTGGTGCGTACGCAAGTAGAAGTACGAAAGATTGTCGGTGATCCGCAGCAACGCCAAGTCGGTGAGTTGGTCACGGAATAGATCAATTGGTCGGCTGTAGTCGTTGTTCATCCAGCTGCGGGCAGCGGCTACCGGGTCGCACTCGCCGCGCAGATCGATGCAGCGTACGGTCTGCGGAAGCGCGCGGTCGACTATGAAGACCGGTTCGCCGTCATCGAGGGATAGCCGCGCGCATGGTGTGCCGAACCGCGTTGCCGCCGATTCGCACGCAACCGTGAGCCTGTCGGCGTCGACATCGTGATCGATCGCCAGAAAAACGGCAAAGTTGAACGGGACTTCAGGCAGGAGTTGTTGAGCCGCCCATATCGACCGCTGAGCGGCGGTTAATGGTCCGAGCACATCTGGTTGCGTACCGTAGTTGAGCATGATGCATGCACTCTCTATTTGGGCCGATGTGGGGATTGGGCGTGCAGTACTGGCAGAAGACTTCGTCGTGCGGGTACACCGACCGCCTCTTCGTCACGAAGGTTGAGAGCGGTCTTATCTAGTGGTAAGGCTTCGATACGGACCATTGCCTCGATCGGCCGTGTGGTGCCGGTTCGGGCGACAGTATCGTCAAGCACTGACAGCCACATCGGATTTGTTCTCCTCTGTAATACCTTGGTGCATAACGGTTTTGGCCATTGACGGCTCAAGAAACGCCGCGAACGGCGGGATTTCGTCGGCTGCGCATTCGATGCTGACCACCGACGGGCCATCGACATCGAGCGCCGTGCGCATCACCGCGCTAAGTCCGTCGGCGTCGGTGACGTCGACGGATGCTAGCCCTGGAAGCATCGCCGCCAGACCGGCCCCGAGCCGACTCGGGGCGAACCGGTTGTAGCTGTGCCGGTCGCCGTAGAACAGCTGCTCGCGGATCACGCCCATGGCGTGGGCGTTGTTGTTAAACAATACGAACGTCACCGGAAGCCGGTAGTGGACAGCGGTGTGCACCTCCATGCCGTGCATAAAAAACGCGCCGTCTCCCGCGATCACCACGACGCGCCCGCCCGGCGCCCGGACCTTCGCACGGCCGAACGCCATCCCGATGCCCGCACCAAAGCTGTAGCCCATGCCGAGTGCGACCGCGAACCGGCCCCCGCGCCGCACCGGCAGATAATGGACAGCCGCCGCGCCGGCGCTGCCGACATCAACGACAATGTCGACCCCGTCGGGTAATACGCGATCGAGCACACTCATAGCGTCGCGATAGCGCACTCCTGGACCGTCAAATGCCGGTGGATTCAACGCGGTGCTCGGCACCACATCAGGCACCCGAACCCCGGTTGGCCGCTGGCGGCCGGTTAGCGCGCTCGTCAGCATTCGCAACGACGCCCGCAGATCGTCAGTGTGGACGTGGGTGCACGCAATATACGGCGGTGCGGACCCGATCGAGATCGTGCGCACCGCAGCCAGCGCATCGTCGAGGCCAGCGCGCGCAGTCACCGACAGCCGGGTACCCACCACCAGGCACAGCGCGCTACCGGCCACCGCTTCCACCACACTCGGGTGGCCCATGACACCGGTGACTCCAAGGGCCGACGATGACCCGAAACCTGGTGTGCCGGCAGCATCCTTGGCGTGGGGCACACACGCCACCCGCGCCCGAAGCACCGCCCGCAGTGCCGCCAATTCGGCTCGTGCATCGTCGCGGGCCACCTGCTCACCGGCGATAATCGTCACCGGTCCGGTCACCCGGCGCAGCGCTCGCACGATCGGATGCGGGTCACCAATATTTCCTGGCCGCTCGATACCGTGCTCACCCATGTAACCGTTGATCCGCACCTCAGACTGTTGAATGTCCTTGGGCAGCAACAACACTGCAGGCCCCCCTGCTCGCGCCGCCGCCACGGCGGCTGGCAATGCCGAGGCGATGTCGGCGGGAGTCTGCACGCGTCGGCAGAACACCGACACCTTAGAAAACAGCGCCTCGGCATTCAGCGAACCGTTGCGACCGCTGGTGTCCTGTAGACTGCCGCGACCATCCATCGTGGTCTCCGGTTGGCCCACCAACGCCAATACCGGCACGCGGTTGGTGAACGATTCGCCCAGGCCAGGAACAAGATTCAGCGCGCTCCCGCCGGAGTTCGCCGCCACCACACCCAAGCCGCCGCCGCCGCGACTGTAACCCTCAGCCATCGTAGCGGCAGAGAACTCGTGCTTGGCCAACACGGCGGTGATGTCCGACTGGAAAAATGCGGCGTCGTAAAGGTCTTCAATGTTGGCGCCGTCGACGCCGAAGATGTAGTCGACTCCGATTGCCGAGAGGTGCCCGACGATGTAGTCGACCACACGCTGCTTCATGGACATCTACTCACCTAATCCCGGTAGCAACATGAGGTGCGCGGCTAGACCCGCGCCATGCGGTCACGTCCAAACGGTCGAATTCAGCCCGCCGGTAGCCCGCGGCACAAGCCGAACGTCGGATCTTGCCGCTGGTCGTGATCGGAATCGAACCAGGCGCCACAAAGACAAGGTCGGCAACCCGCAAGCGGTGGATGTTCGACAATGCCGAGATGATTTCACGCTTCATCGAGCGGAATTTCTGCGTCAGCTCTTCATCAGACTCGCCCCGTGTCTTCACCTCGGCGATTGCGACAAGCTGCTCCCGGTGATCGTTCGGAACGGATATAGCCGCGACCCGCCCCTTAGTTATTTCTTGGATGGTTGCCTCGATATCGTCCGGGTAGTGATTGGACCCGTACACGATCAGCAGGTCCTTGATACGGCCGATGATGAACAGTTCGCCATCGGAAATGACGCCTAAGTCCCCGGTTCTCAGCCAGGACCCTTCCGGCGTGCCGGGCGAGGGATTAAACAGACTTCCGCCGAATGTGCGCTGGGTCTCTCGGGGCTTCTGCCAATATCCCTCGGCGACGTTTTCCCCGTGCACCCAGATTTCGCCAACCTTTCCGGCCGGATTCTCCATTCTCGTCTCCGGATCCACGATTCGAAGTGTGGTGGAGCGGGAAGTCCCGTGACCGATCAGCTCGGTGCTGCCGGCGTCTTCGCTTCCGCATGGTTTGGCATAACCGCTTGACAACTTTTCGTAGTCAAATCGAACGCTCTTCGGTGCGCGGCCCGCGTCGGCACTCGCCACATACACCGTCGCCTCCGCGAGACCGTACGAAGGCCGTATCACCGTCTCGCTGAGGTTGAAGCGAGCGAAGCGGTCCGTGAAGCGCTTGATCGTGGCGGCTTGGACCCGTTCGGCGCCACTGACGATCGCGAGCACGTCGCCGAGGTCACGCCCGGCCATGTCCTCGTCGGACGTTCGGCGTGCAGCCAGTTCAAATGCGAAATTGGGCGCACCGGTGAAAGTTGGGTAATCGGCTGCAAGCATCTGCATCCAGCGGGCCGGGCGCTGAAGAAACGACAAAGGGCTCATTACGACCGCATTGCTGTCGGTTACTAAAGGCCCGCAGACCCCAAGCAGCAAGCCCATGTCGTGATAGAACGGCAGCCATGAGACCAGACTTATCCCGGGTGGCGCTACCTTCCGGATGTAGTCGGAAAATGCCTGTTGAACGTTGACGATGACGTTCTTATGCGTAATGACGACACCAGCCGGCTTGCGGGTCGATCCCGACGTGTACTGCAGATACGCGGGCAGGGAAGGCGAGTTGCGTACGGGTCTGAACCGGCATGGAGCGTCTAGGTTTAGCGAATCGACCTCAATGACCGTGGCGGCTGAACCGCCATTGCAACCGTCCGCGTACTTGGTGACTTCGGCAGCGGCGGACAGCGTTGTGAGGATCACCGAAGGAGCGCAATCCTGCAATGCTGAGTGGACACGCTCATCGTGAACACCAAACTGGGGTACTGACAACGGAACCGCTATGAAGCCTGCTTGCAGTGCACCCAGGAAGGCGGCGATGTAACCGAGGCCTTGCGGTGCCAGTATGGCGGCCCGATCGCCACTCGAACCGCAAAGACTTAGCTCTTCGGCAACGACTTGCGCTCTGCGGTTAACTTGCGCCCACGTAAGGCTTTCGGCATATCCAGTCGGATCGACTTCGTAGTCGATAAACGTGTACGCCGTGGCGTCGGGCTGCCGGATCGCTCGCTCCTGCAGCAGCTCCGTGAGAGAAGACCCAGCCATGATGGAGTCACCACCTGCCTTACCTCGGTTCGGGTTCCGCTTGTCTTCGCATCAGGTTCCGCTTGTAGCGTTTTGCGCACACGAGTAGTGCACTACCTGTTTGCTGCCCGGGTTATCTGTAGCCCGCCCGGGTACGGCAGCCCCTCGCTGAGGACACGGTTCAGGTGTCCGTTCGGTTCACTGCGTTCACAGCGCGCCCGTCCGGCGCCGAGCCTGCGAAGGTAGCCGAGGGTCAGAATGCGCGGCCCGTCATCGGTGGCCGCGACGGTGTCCCGACTATGTGTCATGCGGGGAGCGTATGGGGATGTGAGCTGGTGCCAGCTGGATTGACACCCGTAGAGTGGTCGCCGGAAACAGGACGAGTAGTGGTCGCGCACCCGTAGAGTATCGGCGCGGCCAATCGTTTGCTGACGGTTTACGATCCGTGACCGCGGGCGCAGCTTGGTGACAATGACGTTGAACGGCTGCAGCGCTGGGCCGTCGCTATCCGCACGGCGGTTAGGGCCGGACTACTCGCGGCAGGTGAGTGGCGAAATCGATTGGCTTCCAGGGGCATAACGGTTCGGGGCGCCCGCAAGTAGACACGACCGCAATGCGAGTAGGCGTCTACTGTAGGCCGCTGGGTCTGTGGGGCCAACAATCGGCTTGCTCATAGAACGCAACGCAGACGACATTAGACCGCTACTACAACGACGTGGGAGGTGTTGAGCATGACCGCACCGCCAAGGTATCCGGCTCGCCCCGAGATCGCGTTCGCCCGCATGCCCTCGTTAAGACAGGCAGATTTGCCGTCATTGACGACGCTCCCGTCGAGGTCATCGAGAGCGGTCCGAGTATCGCCGCCCGGTTAGTGTCGCTGGCGTCGCGGCTGACGATCCGCCCACCCCTGGCGGTGTGCAGCCGGGTTCCGCATCTGCCCTGGCCGTTTGGCCTCGTTGACTTCGCGTCCCAAGTCCTACGCCCCGCTCCCAGCACCATCCGAGCGATGGTGGGTTTGCCCAACGCCAGCGCGCAGCTGGTTCGCGCGCCCGGGGTGCTGCCCGCGGACGGCAACCGCCGGGTGGTGCTCTATCTGCACGGCGGCGCGTTCCTGACCTGCGGGACCAACTCGCACAGCCGAGTTGTCAACGCGCTCTCGCGATTCGCCGACTCGCCGGTATTGGTGGTCAACTACCGGCTTAGTCCTAAGCACTCGGTCGGGATGGCCCTAAACGACTGCCATGATGCTTACCGCTGGCTGCGCCGACGCGGGTATGAGCCAGACCAGATCGTATTGGCCGGCGATTCCGCGGGCGGCTACCTGGCGCTCGCGCTTGCCCAGCGGCTGCAGCAGTTCGGCGAGCAACCCGCGGCGCTGGTGGCGATATCGCCGTTGATGCAGCTGGCCAAGAAACCCAAACAGGCCCATCCCAACATCAAGACCGATGCGATGCTTCCGGCGAAGGCGTTCGACGCGCTGGTCGCACTGGCGGCCAGCGCCGCCAGCAAGCACATCATCGACGGCAAGCCCGAAGAACTGTATGAGCCGCTGGATCACGTCCAACCCGGTCTGCCGCGCACGTTGATTCACGTATCCGGCTCCGAGGTGCTGCTCTACGACGCGCAGTTGGCCGCCCGCACGCTGGCGGCCGCCGGTGTGCCGGCCGAGGTGCGGATCTGGCCCAGCCAGATTCATGACTTCCAGCTCGCGGCGCCGCTGTGCCCGAGGCGACTCGCTCGTTACGGCAAATTGGTGAATACATCCGCGAGGCCACCGACTCGCCACTGCCCGCGAATTCGACGGGCACATGGCGATAGCCCACACCGGTGTCGCTACATGCTCGCGCGCGCCTTATGCCTCGGGCCAATCCAGTTTTAGTAAGTGGATGAGCTGGTCGCGGCTGCTGATGTCGAGGTTTGCGAACATGCGGTAGAGGTGTCCCTCCACCGTCCGCACCGAGACGACCAGTTGGTCGGCGACCTGATGGTTGGACAAGCCGGCCAGGACCAGCATCGCGATCTCGCGTTCGCGGTCGGTGATGGGCAGCGGCCGCGCCGCGGCAGCGACCGCCG
>Ga0210386_10001154_pt1 | contig 23704 bp, 25 predicted proteins | sample IncBWH32OmetaG_FD_160091 | JGI IMG/M metagenome (GOLD analysis project Ga0210386, IMG submission 160091) | Forest soil microbial communities from Barre Woods Harvard Forest LTER site, Petersham, Massachusetts, United States - Inc-BW-H-32-O ...
ATTCCATACAAGGAATGACGAGCTTGGAACTTGCGCAAATCGTGCTTGGCAAGCGTCCCGATATGCCGGTGCTGCTGGCCACCGGCTATGCCGAACTTCCGGCCGGCCAGATGCTGAACATTCCGCGCCTCTCCAAACCCTATCATCAGGCGCAACTGCGGGCGGAGATCGAACGGCTGCTGGAGCGCGCGTAGGGTCGGCGCCTGCTACACCGCGCCGTTCCTCCCCGGCCCACACGTCCCTGGCCCACACATCCCTGACACCGCATGCCTTCGCCCTTGCCGACGCCGAGGCTCGCCGGTCTCGCATGTGCGCACGCCTACTCGTCGCCGACTGTCTCACGCCGTCGCGCGACGGCTGACCCGCAGTGAGCAAAGGTCATTTCGGTTCCATTCAAAGGGCGCTGGCCCGCCACGCGATCCTCGGGTCTTGCACACCCTGGTGATCGGATGGCAGTGGGTCGGTTTGAACTTGCAATTTTGACGGTAGCCGGACGCGATATCACCGACCGGTTGATCTCAGAACCGGACATTCGGCGGCGACCGGCTGCGGAAACTTCGCGTCCATCTGTGGCGTTCGGGACAGGGTCCGCACTTGCCGATACAGGACCCTCGGCGGTCGCCTCAGTAACACTTGCTTACGACTGGTATTGGCCCTTGATCGGTCACAAGGGCCATTCAGTTACGTCGCGCTACGTTTCAGTTAGGTCGCGCTACGTTCATTCCGCTGATACGGTTCAGCGCAGCGCGGCGCCGACGAGTATGCGCCAAACTCGGCCTAACTGTGCCGTGCCGCGGCGGCTCGAAGGCGGATATCGTCCGAGCAGCTTGACAGGTCAGGGACGCTCAATGAGCAGGACATACTGATCGCCAGAGCATGCTCACACAGGTGCATCACACTTAACCCCGCGGCTTGGTGCCGTTAGGGCAGTGTGGCTCCCACCCGATCCGGGCTAGCGCTTTCAGGGCGACGGTCACGTGCTTCCACGTTGGCCGCAACGCCCGGCGCGGGCTAGCCAACGGCGTGCGGCGCACACGATGTCCAACACGTTGCTGGGCGAGCCCGCACCCGACCCGGTTCCACCCCTCCGCCGGGCGTTCCGTCGCTTGCAGATCATCGTGCTACTCATGCTCGCCGCAATGGCCGGCGCCCTGGCTTGGCAGATCCGCCAGGACCGCGCGACCTGGCGCGACACCCAGCGCCCCATTGTCGTCCTGCGCGACCTGAAATTCCTGCCGGTGCCCCGTGCCGACGCCGCGCCGGTCTGGCAGCTCGTCGCCATCTGGGAAAACGCTGGCCTCAGCACCGCGCGCAACGTGCAGACCGACATGCACTACTGGACCGGTCCGGTCTCGCCCGGCTTTACCCTGATGAACCCGAATTCTACCACAACCGCGCCCTTCGATGTCGGCCCACGGGAAAGCATCGACCTCCCGGCCCGCAACATCCCGCCCGAAGCCATCGATGCGGCACGGGCCACGCCGGGATACCTCATCGTCTGGGGTGGCGCGCGCGACCACGAGGCCCTGCCCGGCGGCCGGCCGCACATCACCCGCTTCTGCTACGCCGTGACATGGATCGGCGCTGCCCCAGGCCGACCGGTCTCATCGCTCGATGTCCGCACCCACTGATGCGCCGAGGGCACCTGCACGGACGCCGACTGAGTCGCGCGCGGCTATACCAACCCTGCGGCCCCGATTGCCGCCGCCGGATGAAGTACCACCCTTGGCCCGCCGCACGGCTGCTATGCGACGTGTCAAGCATTTTCGATGAATCCCGCGCATTAAGACTTGCGAACTGGATTGCGCCGCGTAACTGGAAGCGGAAGGAGCCATCGATGATCCGCTCGATCCGGCGTCTCGCCGTCTGCGTTGCCGCTGCGATGCTCTCGCATGCGGTGGTGGCGCATGCCGGGCTGACCGATGCGGAACTCGGTGTCGCTGGCCCCCCGGATTTCCAGGTGCTCAGCCTGGGCAGCACTTCGACAGGCACCACCTCGCTGAACCTCAATGCTTCCACGGTCACCGGCAATGTCGGCGTGGCCGATGACGGGACATTCAAGTCCGGCGTCCCGAACAGCGTGAGCGGCAGCGCCCATGTCGGCGCCAGCGTGAATACCAGCGGCGTGTAATCGCCTGTTCGCAGCACGCTGGTCGTCAACGACGCGCTGGTGACGACCGCCGCGGCGGCCACCTTCTCCGCCTCGACCTACTTCTCCGGTCTGACGCCGAACCTCAGCACCGCCTGGTTTAACAACGGCTCCATCAGCAGCAACATCGCCGTCACCGGGTCCGCCGGTTACAACATCGTGGACCTGACCAGCTTGAGCCTGAGTGGTGGCAACCTCACCCTCTCGGGTCCGGCGACTGCCCAGTTCGTCATCAACATCACTGGCGGGTTCACCGGCACGAGCGGTTCGGTCCTGCTCGCCGGCGGACTGACCGCCGATGATGTGGTCTTCAACGTCACCGGAACCGGGTCGGCGGTCACGACCTCGGTGCCCGACACCGCCAACGCGATCCTGCTGGCGCCCGACCGCGCCATCACCGAGGACAGCGGCATCTCCAACGGTGAAGTGATCGGCGGCTACAACCAGACGATCACCCTGATGTCGGCCACGGTGCTGAGCTCGCCCTGCACGGGCGGGAACACGTGCAGTGGCACCCCAGTGCCTGAACCTTCGAGCTTGCCGCTCCTCGGCTTCGGCGTGCTCGTCTTTGGAATACTGCGGCACCGGCTTCCTACCTGGGTGCGCACGCGGGCCGCCTGACCCACGGCCACCGGACTTGCGATTGCACCTCGTTATGAGGTTGTTGGGTGTGCTTCCCGTTGTGATCGCGCACCGCACAGCGAACAGCCCGGCACTTTGCCACCATCGTCGCGTGGCACGAATTTCTCGAATTGCGGCCCATCGGCAGTAACTGGTTTGGGTCAGAAGCCGCTGGTAATCGCGTGAACCTCGACGTCCACTTCATGCTGTGGGGTGCCGAAATCAGTCATGCCGCCTGCGGCCAGTCACTGCTGTTTCGCGCCGATTATCACCGCTCGGAAACATGGTCGGGTCTCCCTGATAGCTGCCGTTGGCAACCCGCACGAACGAACGTCTGCTTGTTACCGTTGCGCACCTCAAAGCCGCCGTTCGTCGCCCGGACCATACCGTAATCGGAATGTCTTGTATCAGCGCAGTCTCGCGCGGAAGCGGACGGTCGAAAAACCACCATGACGGAAATTCAAACTGACCGACTACCGACCGAGCGGCACGCGCGGTCGATAGCCCGCATGCTCTGCCCCGCGCTCACGCGCGAGGCTGACCCGCTTCGAGTTCGGCCATCAGGCTTCGCGCGTGCACCAGGTCATGGGTCTCGAATCCCTCGGTAAATTTCGCATATGTCGCACGTAGCAGATCATGCGCCTGAGCGGCGCGTCCTTGACGCCGCCACAACCGCGCGAGGCTGATGGCGGCGCGGAGTTCCCACGACAACGCCGACTGACTTCGGGCGATCACCAGGGCGCGCAGCAGCTTCGCTTCCGCGGTCGCGATGGCACCGGGCACGTCGTGCCAAAGCAGCAACGCGGCATCGACGCGCAGCAACTCCGGCGTGTTCCACAGCACAGTGACGGGGTCCGCGCCCGGCAGCGGCACCGGGATGTTCGCATCGAACGCCAGATCGGCGAAGGGGGGAACGGAAACCTGGTCCACGCGTGGCTCGATGAAGGATGCGATCAGCATCTCGGCTTCGTTGCCTTCACGCAACCTGAGTGCTCGGGCGTAGCAGATCCTCAATTGATCCACGCGCTGGTTGGCCACCGCATATTCGACCAGCAGATCAATCTGGTACCGTGCCGAGTCCAGGTCGCCGGTCCACAGCGCGACCGGAACTGCACCGAAAACCACGGCATAGAAAATGACAAACAGGTTACCGGTACGCCGGGCGGCGGCCACCGTCTCCGCCGCAGCACGCGCCGCCTGATCGGGACAGCCCTCCAACCACAGAACGCGGGCCAACAGCGCCCGCATCGCGACCGGGGTTTCCGTCTGATAGCCAAGGTCCAATGTCGGGTCGAAGTGATGCGGCTGGCGCAGGGCTCGTTCGGCGAAGTCCCGAGCGACCGGCTGGTGACCGAGCAAGTGATGGGTCAGGCCAAGGATGCGGTGACCGAGATGGATAGCGCCGACGTCACCCGCATCTTCCGCGGCATCGGCGTATCGGCGCGCGAGTTCGAGCGCGGCTGGATAGTCGGCCTGGCCGCGGCGCGAGGCCCACATCCCCCACAACGCCTGTGTCCGGCCCACGGTCGAGCCGATGTGCTCGGCGATGTCGAGCGCGCGGGTGAACGTGGCCTCGATGGCGGCGTTGTCGGGGGTCCCGTACCAAAGCGCGTGGCCGAGCGCGATGCGGAGCCGCATCTCGTCATCCGAGCCTGTCTCGGCATGCGGAAGGGCCTGTTCCACGCGCCCGCGCGCGGTCGGCATCTGAAACAGTTCGAACCATAAAGGGACTGCCGCGACCGTCAGCGCAAGTCCGATCGCGGGGTCCCCCGTGGCCGAGAAGGCCCATTCCAGCGCCACATGAACCTCATCGGCGCGGCGTCGAGACGCTGCCAGATAGCCTTCTTGTGGCGTTGACCGCCGCTCGTGATGGAGGGTCCTCAGTGACGTCCGGAAATATGCCGCATGACGACGGGCGACTTCGTCAAGCGCACCGCTTTCCTTCAGCCGATCGAGGGCATAGACGCGGGTGGTTTCGAGCAGACGAAATTCGGCCGTCACGGGATCGGCGGCTCTGATGACCAGCGACTTGCCAAACAGATCCGCAATGCCGTCGGCGATTTCAATGTCGCTCGCGCCCTCCACTGCCACGGCGCATGCGGCGTCCAGCGAGAACGGGCCGGCGAAGATCGCGAGGCGTCGCAGCAGGTCACACGCCGCTTCGCTCAAGAGCTGATAGCTCCAGTCAAGCGTCGCGCGTAGCGTCCGATGCCTGGGCAGCGCCGAACGGCGCCCACTTGTCAACAATACGAAACGATCCTGCAGTCCGTTCGCGACTTTCTCGACGCCCAGTGTCGCCGCTCGGGCGGCAGCGAACTCAATGGCGAGAGGGATGCCGTCAAGATGGCGACAAATCGCGGCGATCATCGGCGGGTATCCGGCACGCGATGAAAAGTCCGCGCCGAGCTCCCTGGCTCTGGTGAGGAACAGCTCCGCCGCGCTTTGGCTCAGAATGTCCGCCGGTTGAATATGCTCGATCGTTGGCACATCAAGCGGTGGCACGCGGTAGACGTGTTCACCCTGGATCCGGAGGATTTCGCGGCTCGTCACCACGATCGTGATGCGCGCGCAGAGCCCCAGGAACGTTTCGGTCAGGGTCGCCACCGCGTCAATGAGATGCTCGCAATTGTCGAGGACCAGGAGCAACTTCCTGTCCCCGACGGCACGGGCGACGGCATCGGGCGTGACGCTGCCGGACCCGAGCCCCAGTCTGAGCGCAGCGGCCACCGCGGACGGCACGAGCGCGGGATCGGACAGTGACGCCAATTCGACAAGCCATCCGCCGTCGGCGAACTCACCGAGGATACGGCGCGCCACCTTCAACGCCAGGCTGGTTTTGCCAATGCCGCCCGGTCCGGTCAGGGTCACCACGCGATAGGCGGAAATAAGGTCTTGCAACCGCGCCACGGCTGCCGATCGGCCAACAAGGCGTGTGACGGTCGCTGGAAAGTTGGTCACCGGGGCTTCGCCGTCGACCCGCGTCCGCTGGAGACCGCGCGGAGGCCGCGCCGCATAGTGACGCTGGACAGTCCAGTCACCCAGTAGGCGATAGCCGCGGCGGGCCTCGGTCTTCAGCAACGCACGGTAGGGGCCGAGCGCCTTGCGGACGGCCGCTGTATGCACGGCCAGTGTATTGTCCATGACAATCGCACCCGGCCAGATGCGATCCATCAACGCGTCTTTGGTGACAAGCTCGCCGGCGGATTCGGCCAGGATTTCGATAATCTCGAACGCGCGGCCACCGACGGGCACAGGGGATCCAAGAACGCGAAGTTCGCGGCGGGCGAGGTCAATTTCGCACTCGCCCGAGGCGTAAATCGGCCGTGTGCCCCCTTCCGGCTCGCTCACGGCCTGCAATTGTGCCCCTCCGGTGCGTTCAGCGATTCAAGATTCTAATCATCTTCGCGTCAATTGCGGGTGAGTTACACGCCGCAGACCGCAGGCTAGACCGCAGTTGCGCTGATTGGAGAGTCCATGGATGGCCCGGCCCTGTGCCCGGCCATCCATGCCAGGAGAGTGCCGAGATAGATGGCGCGACAAGCGCGGCCATGACGGTATTGGTCGGCGGTTCGGCCGTTCGGGTCAACGTGACTTTGGTCCTAGATGGCGCGCGCCACCTCGTGCGCCCCATCCCAGATCATGATCAGCGCGACGTAGAGCACGATCGCCAGCCCGAGCCAGGCGATCCAGCGCTGCCGTTCGAGAACGCCCGCCAACACGCCAGCGGCCACCCCCATCAGCAGGACCGAGACCGCCAGTCCTGCCGCCAGCACCCAGGTGCTGCCCGCCGCGGCGCCGGCCACCGCCAGCACGTTGTCCAGGCTCATCGAGATATCGGCCAGGACGATCTGGCCCATGGCCTGCATCAGCGTTTTGCGCGGCGCCGGTGTGGACGACCCGGTGCGCGGGCGGAGGCGCAGCTCGCGATACATCTTCCAACAGACCCACAGCAGCAGCAGGCCGCCAGCCAGCAACAACCCGATGATCGCCAGCAGGCGTAGCGCGATCGCGCCGAGCGCGATGCGGATCAGGGTTGCGCCGCCGATGCCGAGGATGATCGCCGGCCGCTGCTGGCGCGCGGGGAGCCCGGCCACCGCCATGCCAACGACCACCGCGTTGTCCCCGGCCAGGGCGATGTCGATCATCAGCACCTGGGCGAACGCGGAGAGGTCGTGGGTCAGTCCCGCCAGGTCCATCGATGGCTCGATGCGGTACTTGTCAGCGGCGGGCGGAGCGGTCTAGCTGGCCGCTGATCTCGCCGCATATGGACAGTGTCGCCATGGTCCCTCGCTACACCAGACCCGAGATGGCCGCCATCTGGGCGCCCGAGAACCGCTACCGCATCTGGTTCGAGATCGAGGCGCTGGCTGCCGAAGGCATGGCGCGGATCGGTGCAATCCCGGAGAGCGCGGCGAAGAATATCCGCGAGAAGGGGGGGGCCAAGGCGGCGGCGATCACAGCGGCCGATGTCGAGCGGATCGATGCGATCGAGCGCGAGACGCGGCACGACATCATCGCCTTCCTGACCTGGCTCGCCGAGGCGATCGGTCCCGATTCGCGCTTTGTGCATCAGGGGATGACCAGCTCCGATGTGCTGGATACGTGTCTTTCGGTGCAATTGACGCAGGCGACCGACCTGCTGCTGGCGGATTTGGACCGGGTGTTGGTGGCGCTGAAGGCACGCGCGCTAGAGCACAAGACCACGCTGACCATCGGCCGCAGCCACGGGATCCATGCCGAGCCGACGACGTTCGGGCTAAAGCTGGCGGGGCACTACGCCGAATTCGCCCGGGATCGCGCGCGACTGGTAGCGGCGCGGGCGGAGGTGGCGGTGGCGGCGATCTCCGGCGCGGTCGGCACATTCGCGCATCTCGATCCGCGGGTGGAAGAATACGTGGCCGAGCGGCTCGGGCTGGCCGCCGAACCGGTGTCCACGCAGGTCGTCCCGCGCGATCGCCATGCGGCGTATTTCTGCACGCTGGGGGTGATCGCGTCGGGCATCGAGCGTCTGGCGACCGAGGTGCGGCACCTGCAGCGCAGCGAGGTGCGCGAGGCGGAGGAGTTCTTCCATCCGGGGCAGAAGGGCTCGAGCGCGATGCCGCATAAGCGGAACCCGGTGCTGAGCGAGAATTTGACGGGCCTGGCGCGGATCGTGCGGGCCGCAGTGGTACCGGCGCTGGAGAATGTGACGCTGTGGCACGAGCGCGACATCAGTCATTCCAGTGTCGAACGGGTAGTCGCGCCGGATGCGACGCTGGCGCTGGACTTCGCGCTGATGCGGCTGGCGGGGATGATGGAGCGATTGGTTATCTACCCGGATCGGATGGCGGCCAATCTTGAGAGCCTGGGTGGCGTGGTGCATTCGGGTGAGGTGCTGTTGGCGCTGACGCGCGCCGGCATCCTGCGCGAGGATGCGTATCGGATCGTGCAGCGGAATGCGATGGCGACCTGGGAGAATTTGGGGCGGCCGGAGGGGCGGAGTTTCCGCGCCAATCTGCTGGCGGATCCCGAGGTGGCGGGACGCATAGCGGAGACGGCGCTGGATCGCGCGATGGACCCGGCGTTGCATTTGCGGGAGGTGGATCGGGTGTTCGCGCGGGTGTTTGGCGACGCGGTCGGAACGGCGAAAGCCGTCTGACCCGCCGCGCTGTCACGACGATCGAACGTCTCTCCCGCAAAGCGGGAGAGACGTATCAGGGGTTTTACCGCGCAGCGTAGCCTTTGCCGTCCATGCACTTGCGCGTCTGCCTCAACTCCTCGATCGGCAGCGAGATCGGATAGGTCATGAACAATCCGCCGAGGCTCATCACCAGGCGATGTGCCTCCTTGTCCCCTGACACCTGGCATGCCGCGAGATCGCTTTGATAGCTTGGCCGCGCGGTGTCGGCGGGCGTATAGCCGCATCCCGCCAGCGCAATGAGGACAAGGAACCCAACCGCGCGCCGCGGCGTCATACCACCACCACCTCTGTCACGCCGGCCGCCAGCACGCGGCGCAGATCCGACAACGCCAGCGCCACGCAGCCCGCGGTCGGCGTATAATCCGGGCGCGCAACGTGCAGAAAGATCGCCGAGCCTCGGCCGCGCACGACTGGCGAGTCGTTCCAACCCAGGATCCCGATCAGGTCGTAGACGCCATCGGTGCGCCACAGCTCCTCACAGCGCGCATCATGCGGCAAGCGGACCATGCGGTTGTAATCGGCGTGCCTTGGGTCGTCGCACCAGCCGTCGTCGGGCGCCAGTGGCTCGATCGACACCGCGCATCGCGGCGGCGGCAACCGATCGGCGCGATACAAAACACGGCGCAGCGGTAATGGCCCGACCGGCGTCGCGCCGTCGCCTTCTTCCTTCTCGGCCCGCACGCCAGCACGGCCGAGCGCGGCGCGGAATACCTCCCCGCCCAACACCAGGCGACCGTCGCGATGGACGAGAGCTTCGATGCTACTCACCGAGCAGATGGCCGAAGCGTTCGGCCTTGGTTGCCAGGTACTGGTCGTTGACGCCGTTCGGCGCGAAGGCATGCGCCTCGCGGCCGGCGATCTCCACCCCGCAGGCGGCAAGCGAGGCCAGCTTGTTGGGATTGTTGGTCAGCAAGCGCACGCGCTTGACGCCCAGCGCGTCCAGCATCGTCGCGGCCGTCAGGAAGCTACGCTCATCCGCGCCCCAGCCGAGCGCGCGATTGGCATCCAGCGTGTCCAGGCCGCGGTCCTGCAGCGCGTACGCACGCAGCTTGTTCACCAGGCCGATGCCCCTGCCCTCTTGCGCCAGATACAGCACCACGCCGGCGCCTTCCTCGGCGATGCGGCCGATCGCGCCGCGCAACTGGCTGCCGCAGTCACAGCGCAGGCTGCCCAGCAGGTCACCGGTAAAGCATTCGGAATGCAAGCGGACCAACGGCGCTTCTTCTTTCTCCGGATGGCCAATAACGATCGCCAGATGCTCGATCGCGCCGTCCTCGGTGCGGAACGCGATCACCCGCGTATCGGGCGCCTGGTCCAGCGGCACCTCGGCCTCGGCGACCCGGCGCAGGCTGATCGCCGCGGCGGCGGGATAGGCCAGCACATCGTCGGCGGATACGCGCAGCAGCTTCAGCCGCGCGGCATCCGAACCCGCCGTCGGCCGCGCGGGGGCAACCAGCACCGCCGGCAGCAGACGCCCCAGTTTGGCCAATGCCAGCGCCGATCGTGCCAGCGATGGCAGCTTCACTTCGGCCGGCACCGGGCGCAGCGGTTGGGTCATCGTTGGGTCCGCCAACGCGCGCAGCAGCTCGGGATCCGCCAGGCTGTCCGTTATCTGGATCGCCACGGCCTGGACGCGGGGCGAGGCGCGGCGCCCCAGGATTGCGGCGGCGCGCGCGGGCGCCAGCAACATCGCCGGCGGCTCGGCGCCAAGCGAGGCCAGCTCCTCAATGCCGCGTTTGCTGACAGTTTCCACCGCCAGCACCGCCAAGGGGTGTTCGCCGGTCAGCAGCACCGGGGTGCCACGGCGCAATTCCGACACCGCGCGATGCACCTCACGCAGGCGCGTGGCATCCAGCGGCACAGGCCGGGGCACGACGGACGGCGGACGCAGCCGGCCGAGGGTGGTGGGACGTGTCATCGTGTTTTCACAGAGGTCAAGGTCGGCCCTCAGTTTGGCAGGTCCTTCTATCTTGTCACGCTCGGGGGCAATCGCCAGGGATGGTCAGGCCCGGGCGGACACCCATCCGTCACTGTTTGCAATGAGCATGCAGCAACCAGGACACAGTCTTGCCCCACCTTCGCCCTATTGGCCGCGTGGAATAACAGTCCGCGGCTGGCGGTATTTGCTTGGGCGTGAGCGCTTTTGTCCTAGATGAGTGATTGCCGCGACACTGGACAGGATGGCAACATGTTGATCGCAATGCACCCGGTAGGCATCCAGGCTCGGCCCAGCGCGGATTCCCGGTGGAATCGCGTGGGCGAGGCGGCGTTGGATAACTCGGGGCGGGAGTATGAATGATGGCAGCTGAGCGACCAGTCCTGATTGTGGACGATGATCCCGCGCTGCGGGCAACGCTCGTGGAGCAACTGAGCGTTGATGGTGAGTTCGTCGCCGCGGAGGCCGGATGCATCGCCGAAGCGGATGACCTGCTGGCGGTGCCAACCACCCGCTTCGACGCGGTGATCCTGGATGTAGGCCTGCCGGATGGCGATGGACGCGACTATTGCGTCCAGTTGCGACGACGCGGGCACCGCATGCCGGTGATCATGCTGACCGGGTCCAGCGCCGAGACCGACGTGGTGCGCGGGCTCGATGCGGGGGCCAACGACTACATCTCGAAGCCGTTTCGGTTGGCGGAGCTGCTGGCGCGGCTGCGGGCGCAGTTGCGGAGTTTCGAGAGCAGCGAGGATGCGGTCTTCGCGATCGGGCCGTACACGTTCCGGCCGTCGGCGAAACTGCTGCAGGACCAGATGCGCGGGAAGCGCATCCGCCTGACCGAGAAGGAAGCGGCGATTCTGAAGTTCCTGTATCGGTCGGGGACGCATGCGGTGGCGCGACAGGTGCTGCTAAACGAGGTCTGGGGGTACAATGCCTCCGTCACCACGCACACGCTGGAGACGCATATCTATCGGTTGCGGCAGAAGATCGAACCCGATCCGGCGAATGCGCGGTTGCTGATTACCGAAGGTGGGGGTTATCGATTGGATCCCGAGGGGATTCCAACGATCATCGCCGCCTGAGTGGCAGTGCGACCTCGGCGTATGCCCGGGGAAACAATCTCGTGCCAGCGTGGTACCGGCCTCGGTGCGCGGGCGGATTGAGATTGCGTCGTCGCTGCGCGCCTCGCAGTGACAGGTTAGCTAATCATACCGCGATTTCGACGCAGACGGGGACGTGATCGGAGCCGCGTTCCCAGTCGCGGGCGTCGCGCAGCACGAGCTGCTTGCGTAATTTTCCTTGCAAGTCCGGGGTGACCCAGATGTGGTCGAGCCTGCGGCCGCGGTCTGACAGGCGCCAGTCGCGGTTGCGGTAGGACCACCAGGTGAACAGCTTTTCGTCAGCCGGAACAAAATGGCGGACGGCGTCGACGAAGCCGGTGTTCAGCCAGGCGACGAGCCCCTCGGTTTCTGGCGGCGTGTGGCTGACGACGTCCAGCAGTTGCTTGTGGCTCCAGACATCGTGCTCGTACGGCGCGATGTTCAGATCGCCGACCAGCACGGTGCGCGCAAAGCCCGTGCGCGCGGCAAACCAGGCGCGGGTCTCGGCGATGAAATCCAGCTTGTGGCGGTATTTCGGATTTTGCAGCCGGTCCGGAATGTCGCCGCCCGCCGGCACATAGAAGTCGTGCAGCTCGATCGGCCCGCCCTTGGCGTCGACCATCACCGCGACATGCCGGCAATCGCCCTTCGTGCACCAGTCCGGCGCCACGCTGAGCAGCTTGATCGGCCGGCGCGACAGGATCGCGACGCCGTTGTACCCCTTCATCCCGCGGAAGGCGAAATACGGGTATCCCAACAGCGCCGGCGCATCCTTCGGAAACAGGTCGTCGGGGACCTTGGTCTCCTGCAGGCAGATCACGTCGGGATCAAGGGCCCCAACCAGCTCCTTCAGGAGCGGCAGACGCAGACGCAGCGAGTTGATGTTCCAGGTGGCGACACGCAGCGTGCCGCCGCCTTGCTTTGCCATCAGACGATGCGCGTCCGCACTCTGCCGACGCCCTCCACGACGCCTTCCAGCAGATCGCCCCGCTCCACCGCCGCAACGCCCTCCGGCGTGCCGGTGAAGATCAGGTCGCCCGGCGCCAGCCGGACCAGGCCGGACAGGTAGGCGATCGTCTCCCGCACGTTCCAGATCATCTTCGACAGGTCCGAGGTCTGCGTGACCTTGCCGTTCACCTTCAGCTCGATCAGCCCCTTGCCGGGGTCGATCCTGCCGGCGGGAACCATCAGACCGATCGGCGCCGAGTGGTCGAAGCCCTTGCCCATGTCCCAGGGCTTGCCTTCCTTCTTCGCCGCGTTCTGCAGGTCGCGACGGGTCATATCGAGACCCGCCGCATAGCCCCAGACGTAACGCAGCGCGTCCGCCTCGGCGATATTGCTGCCGCCCTCGCCCAGCGCGACGACCAGCTCCATCTCGTGGTGCAGCTGCTTGCTCTGCGGCGGATAGGGCATGTCGGCGTCGTTCAGCAGCAGCGCATCGGCCGGCTTCATGAAGAAGAACGGCGGTTCGCGATCCGGATCGCTGCCCATCTCGCGCGCGTGCTCGGCATAGTTGCGGCCGACACAGAACACCCGACGAACCGGGAAACTGCCACCGCCAGCCACCGGAACGGCAACAGTCGCGGGCGGGGGAATGACGAAATCGACCATGGCGAAGCTCCTGGGACGCGCGAAAACCGGACCATAGCGGCCGGTCCCGCCGGGGTGAAGCCAGGGAGGTCAGGACTCCGCCCTGGCCTTCCCGGCTTCGGCTGGCGCGAGATTATGGGCAGCTTTACCTTGCGCGGCTGGCGTCGCGCCCATAGGTTCCGCCCGGTCGGTTCGGGGCGTGGCGCAGCCTGGTAGCGCGCGTGTTTTGGGTACACGAGGCCGCCGGTTCGAGTCCGGCCGCCCCGACCATTTGCAGGATGATGAGGGCATCGATGCGCGCACGCATTTACCAGCCGCCACGGAACGCGATGCAGTCGGGGCGCGCCGGGACGGCGCATTGGGTTTTGGAGTTCGAGGGCACCGGCCCGGCCACGGCGGATCCGCTGATGGGCTGGATCGGCGGCGCGCGCACACAGTCGCAGGTGCGGCTGTCGTTTCCGACGCGGGAGGAGGCGGTGGCGTATGCTGAGCGGCAGGGGCTGGCGTATGATCTGGAGCTGCCACATGTGCGTCAGGTGCGGCCGAAGGCATATGCGGACAATTTCAAGGCCGGGCGGGGAGAGAACTGGACGCACTGACCTGGCGGCGTGCGCCCTTAGCTCAGTTGGATAAAGCAACAGACTTCTAATGGGAGTTGGGGGTTTTTCGTCCTTCCTTCCCGTTCATCAGAGTTCGTATGAGATCCAGTTGTTATCTATAGATTCTTGATTTCGCTTACTCGTACCCCCTCCCCCGCATCCCTGCTAGTCTGCCCGCAAGCAGGACTAATTTATGCAGCTCACCGACACCAGCGTGCGCGCGCCGAAGGCTCCCGAGGCGGGCGTGAAGGTCTACGCCCACGATACCCGCACAGGATTCGGGGTCAGGGTATCTCAGGCGGGCGCCAAGTCCTTCGTCCTATCGACCGGCAAAACCCGGGGCCATGTGACGATCGGCCGTTACCCCATTATGGCCATGGCCGAGGCGCGGAAGATCGCCGGCCTCATTACAGCGGAGCGGGCTGTAGGACGCCACCAAATGCCGCGGATTGCGTTCGGGGCAGCGTTGAACCTCTACGAAGGGAGCAACACCTCGCCAAGCTCGCCCCGCGATCCAAAAAAAGCGATTGGGCGGCTGTCACCAAGCGCCGTGGACACCTCCGCCCGAACCAGCTCGCGGACATCACCGCCCACGACATCACGAACGTCACCGACAAGATCGCGCCGGCGGGCGGAGTGAAGAACCCCTGGAATGTCGGGGTTCTTTACACGTTTTTGCCAGATAGTTCGGGTTCTCCGACGTGTTTCGCAGCGCGAAATCTGTTTGGCCGTGTGGAATCCATCAAATGAAATGAAGGCCGCATCAAAAATCAGCAACAAACCGTTCTCAGTCTTAAAATCTTCCTTGATCGGACGCGGTTCTGGGATGTTTACAGAAGCCCCGGTCGGGAAACCCTAAGTCGTTGTCTCGATTGAAGATGTCGGCTGGCCCCGTACTTGCGTAGCGGGAAGCAAGACCGAAACCGCAGGGACAGGGGCCTCCCGATGAGAGCGCTACACGCGCTGACCGTGGCCGCAGACGCCCTATTTGCTCTCACCTCGCAGGAGGCACTGGCCGACACCATCATCAACCACGAATTCTCCCTGACACTGCTTTGACCGTCTCGGTGAGCGAAGGTTGGGTGCCGTACCTGTCTGGGGGATTCCGTTACGACGTGACGACGGGCCGCGTGACGTCCTCCACCGTCTATGGGACCGGATGGTTCGGCCCCTTCACCAATTCCGTGGTCCTCGGCTCCGCCACCGATTCGATCACTGTCGGCCACCGGGCAGGCCAGAGTGTTATCATCGATTTCGTCGATCCCCTTGGCTCGGCCTCCGACAGCATATCGAGGAGCAGCACGGAGGTCGAATACGGCATGGAATCGGTCACCGGATCCGCCGATGAGGTCGCCGCCCCCGGGCCCGCGTCATTGGCCTCACTTAGTGTCGGGCTCCTTGGCCTTCGCATGGTTCGCCGCCATCGGCCTCCTACCAGGGCGTAGCTCCATCCGTTAAATAATACGAACGAATTGGCGCCGCACAAGAGTGCGAGGTTATGCAGCGCCATGCAATCTTTAGGGTAGAATAGTTTCACACGTACCCAAATGCCTGTGACGGCGACTGACCTACCCATCGCCGACTTGATTCTCCCCAATTGGAACCCTCGCAAGATCCGCGAGCACGATTTCCAACGCTTGGTGCAGAGTATCTGGAGCGTGAACTCTTGAGGCGGTACAGGAGCACCTTGAGGCTCCTTGTTGACCAGACTGATGAGCAGATGCCCTCGCTAATTCTGCAAGTGTATTCCACTGGTGGCGGAGCCAGCTCTTCCGGCTTTACCTGCGGTGGCGGTACTGCCGACAGGTGTGGTGGCAGAAGTTCCTCTCTGCTACCCTCCGGGACTGTGGCCCGGTCGTTATCCTTGGGGCCCTGAATTGAGACCGTATCCGCTCTGACGGAGGCACCACCGACAGAGGAACCAGTGTGAGGCACGATCGGCGCTTGCTGCGGTGCGGCAGTTGGTCTGGGTGCCGGCGCCGCAGGTCCAGCCGCATGCACAAGCCCAGGTAGCATCGCAACGGTGAAGAATATGAGCGTCAACGCGCTTAGCCTCAGCGTCGTGTGGGTAGCAGACCGATCAGCAGGCATGACGGTCCCCGCAGTTTTCGGTTCAGATTGGCACCGTTGCCCGTGCAAGCGTGGCCACAAGGCAATTGGGGAAGATCGCAACAGCGCATTGTGTCGATGCGATAGCGTAAGATAGGCTTTAATACGACCTATGAGGACACTGCCTCCGGTGGAGGAGAAGATACGCGGTACCATGCGCGACGCGCGTGCGATAGCACGCGGTTGTCATCGTCACTGATCTACAAACCACGCTGGAGAAAAAGCTCGGCCGTTCCTTCTCTCGCAAATATATTGCTCGCCTTGCTGACAAGGTCGCCCGTCAATCCCTCATCGAAGCTGACCACATGCAGATTGAGGAACGCCTGGCACAGACGCGGGAGAACTCCCGTCTCATCCGCGAGCGGTTGCTCAAGATCGTCTGCTGGACACCGGAGACTGGGCAGCGGGGAGTGAAGCCACCATTCCATGCAGAGATCATCGGCGCGGCAAAGACCATCGTTATGCTCGACCTCGCCTTGCTGAAAACGGAGATCGACAACGGGCTCTACCAGAAGCCGGCGGAAGCACTGGCGAAGGAGATTGGGTATGAACCGCTGCCTGTTGAAGTCGGGCAATGGTCATCGCAGCGTGGCAGCGTGAGAGGTTACTGCCACCGGCTGTGGTTGAGAAGATGGTACTCCGCGCTATGCAGCTACCACCGGCGTATGCGCCAACCGCCTCCGACTCCGCGTGAGCCAGCGACCACCCGGATAACCACAAGCAATAGGATGGCGCCGATTGTGGCGTTCAGGATCAGAGCAAGCATGCCCACACCAAGTTGGATGTTCAACCGAGGCAAAAGCCAATCGCCAATGAACGCACCGAGGACACCCACTATCAGATCCCCGATGAGTCCGAAGCTGGCGCCGTCCACGATTTTCCCGGCTAACCACCCGGCGACGATCCCCACCAACAGGATTACGATCAAGCCTTGATTGGATAAATACATCGGCATTCTCTCAGAAGAGGGCATTCTTCATGTCTAACGTAATTCCGAGCGGAATAAGCGGATAGGCTCGGAAACTACCTAGCCGCAGCACACGTGAATGACCCTCCGGCATGCGCTATAATCAGGGCATGTCAGCTAGCCCGTTCGAGTGTGCGCCTTGCTGGCTAGCGGGGCGCACGCTCGACCGAAATGATTATGGAATATGAGGTGGCGAAGCAGTTGAAGGAAGCGGGCTACCACGCGGATGAACTAGGTAAGCTCGCGACCGCATTCAGAAGGATGCCGGAACTCTTCGAGGCGACCCTGGGCTACCCTCAACTCACGCGCCGATCTTCCGAAGGATAACGTCGGGGATGGTGTGATGAACCGTGGACACCACATAGGGGGCCACGTTGACCTTCGACAGCCTCACTTCGCCCGCCGCCTGAAAGCCGCCGGTTTCTCGGAGGAGCAGGCAGAAGCCCTGGCCGATGCCAACCAGGAGCTGGTCGTGCTAGACTTCGCTTCCAAGGCCGACATCGCGACCGTCAGGAGCGACATGACCGCCATGAAGCAAGAGCTGCATACCGCCATCGAGCACCAGACGCTCAGGCTCACCGTCCGCTTCGGCATCATGCTCGCGGCTGGCCTCAGCCTGACGACGGCCATCCTAGGCGCGATGATGCGCTTGCACTGATCCACCCCGCCCCACTCGGCGGGCCTTCCCATTGGTCATCCCCAGGCATCGTTAAAGCGTGCTCTATCTGCCCTGTATGATTTAGGCATATGGCGCTCAGTTACTCGCCGGATTGGTTCCGTAGGGTAAAGGCGACAGGTTATTTCGCCATCTACTGTCCAGATCATCCCGCCGCATGGGACACCGGGTACGCGTTCGAGCACCGTCTTGTCGCGGAGCGCACGCCGGGTCGCCCCCTTCTTCCTCATGAGGTTGTCCACCACCGTAATTATGATAAGCACGATAACGCGCCCGAGAATCTTGTGGTGCTCTCCCTAGCCCAACATCGAAGGGTGCGCGTCGCAGTAAAGGGGGGACTCGGTTGAGGCGCACCTGCGCCTCTGCCGGCGGCCTTTCACACGCGAGCGTCGGCAGACCCATCTGGTCAAGGGCGGTCGGCACATCTTCTGTTCAAGGCGCTGTTATGGACGATATGGTGCGCGGCAGCGTACGAGTGCCCTAAGACCCCGTAGCTCAACTGGATAGAGCCGCGGATTTCTACTCCGCTGGTTGGGGGTTCGAGTCCCTCCGGGGTCGCCACGCGAGCCATGTCCATTCCGGACCGACGGGGCACCCGCTCCGCGATCTCCCGCAACAGGTCGCGGTCGCCGGCCGACAGACACATCGGCGCACGGCCATGCCGCAATGGCATCCCCACATGCACGGAAATCCGTATGCCCCCTGGGGCGCGTGCCTATCTCCACGGCGGACACGACAGGAGATTGTCATGCATCTTGTTCGGGCGATTGCCGCCGCGGCGGCAATCATGGCGGTCACGCCTGCGGCGATGGCGGCAAACGCGCCGGATCAGCCTGCGGCCGTGCAGCTTGTCCGCGGTGGTGGCGGGGGCTTCCATGGCGGCGGCTTCCATGGCGGCGGCGTCCACGTTGGGGGCTTCCACGGTGGAGGGTACCGTGGCGGTTACGTCATGCGGGGGGGCTGGCATCACCCCGGGACCTACCTGCTTCCGTACGCCTATGAGTGTCCGTATCCCCCCTACTATTATCCGTACTGCACTTTCCCTCCGGGCTGATCCGGCGCCCGCGACAAAAGTGCGTCGCACGCGCAGTCTCCGTCGTCCCGCCTGTGACATTCATGGACGCGGCATCGGAATGGGCCCTTTGGTATCTGGACAGCGAGACGTTTGGCCGTAACGCTTCCAGGGTTATACCGCAGCAGCGATTGCGCGTGGCCTCGGTTGGTCCGAGACGGCTCGTAGCCTGCCATGACTGCGACATGTTGGCGGCACGGTGCGTCGACGCGCGTCAATCGCTGTGGCCTGGATCGTTCGATCCGCTGGGCGTTGGGGAGGGTAACGATGCGTGTGGCCTGGGCTGCGGGACTATCGCTGCTGTTGAGCATCGGTTTCGGCAATGACGCGGCTGCTCAGACGCGTGCGCAGCTCTGGGCGAACTGCAACGCGTCTGATCCCGACCTTCGCATCAGTGGTTGTACGTCCCTCATCCAGTCTAACAAAGAAACGACGGACAAGCGCGCCGACGCCTTCAACAAGCGCGGCATTGCCTACAAGGACAAGGGTGACTACGACCGCGCCATTCAAGACTATGATCAGGCGATACGCCTCAGTCCGAAGAATGCCGCGGCCTTCGACAACCGGGGCGTCGCGTATGCTGGCAAGGGTCAATATGACCGCGCCATTCAGGACTACGACCAGGCGATCAAACTCAATCCGCACGAGTCCCTCGCCCGCAACAACCGAGGCCTGGCCTACGCCAACAAGGGCCAGATCGATCGGGCGATTCAAGACTATGATCAGGCGATACAGCTCACGCCGAACTTTGCGATTGCCTACTACAATCGGGGCCTGGCCCGCGACACGAAGCGCGAATACAAGCTCGCCATTCAGGATTACGATCAGGCTATCTGGCTCAACCCAAATAGTGCCGACGCCCTCAACAGCCGCTGCTGGGATCGCGCGATCCTTGGCGATCTGCCGGCGGCGCTGGCGGATTGTGATGCGGCGCTGCGACTGAGCCCGAATGACGCCGCGACCCTCGACAGCCGGGGGCTTGTGTTCCTCAAGCTGGGTCGATTGGCGGACGCGATGACCGATTATACGGCGGCATTGAAGATCTCTCCCAAGACGGCGACGTCGCTTTATGGTCGCGGCCTTGTGTATCGATTACAGAATGAATCCGACAATGCGGCGCGTGACATCGCGGCCGCCAAGGAGATCGATCCGGATATCGCCAACGCGTTCCTCAGCTACGGCGTGCCCGACCAGTAGGCTGGTGGTGGATCGATCCTGGACGCGGGTCGCCGCGCTTGTGCCCGTGGATGGGTCCGTAAGGATTTTAACACGGAGGACGAAGGGAGGACGGCGAGGACCACGGAGGAGCGTTATGGCGCTGCGCGCCGTGACGGATTGGCCTGATGCGAAGCGCGACACAACTGGGTTGCGGACCTGGTAATTGTTCCCTCCTTCGGTTGCATTTTTCTGCTATGTTCCAGGAAATTGAGCAGGCCGAGAACCACGAAGAGTCGGGAGACCTGCGATACATGCGGGCTGATGCGTATGGGAGATGCGTTTGATGCGCTTCGGGCGGAGCGCTTGACCGGTACCGGTTACGGCTCCAGAGCTGACGCCGTCCCCGGCTGCCAACCCTTCGTGGTTCTCGAACTGCTTCGTGGTGGCATTCTTGCGGAGCTGACGCACGCTCAGGTCGTTGGGGTTGGGAGCGAACACCCCATGCAACGTGAGGGCCCTGACCCCTCACCCCGACCCTCCCCGCTTCGCCGGGCGAGGGGGAAGACTTAGGGCACCCCAAAGACCCGCGTCTCGCCAAACCCCAGCACGTCGAAATCTGCCTCCCCCACCCCGGCTTGCGCCCGCGCCTCGCGCAACGCCATAACCGGCGCATCGATCGCTTCATCGGTAAGCTGGAACGTTCCGAAATGCATTCCCAGGCTCTGCCGCGCCCTCAGATCAAGATGCGCGCGGACCGCCTCCTCGGGGTTTACATGCTGCTGGCGCATGAACCAGCGCGGCTCATAGGCCCCGATTGGCAGCAGTGCCAAATCGATCCGCGAAAACCGCGCGCGGATCTCGGCGAAATGCGGGCAATAGCCTGAATCGCCGGCGAAATAGACCGTCGCGCCGCCCGCCTCGATCACGAAGCCACCCCACAGGCACCGGTTCCGATCGCGCAGCCCGCGCGCGGAGAAATGCTGTGCCGGCACATAGGTCACGCGCGCGCCGGCTTGCTCCACGCTCTGCCACCAATCCAGTTCCACCGCCGAGCGCATCCCCGCCTTCGCCAGATGGCGCGCGTTGCCGAGCCCGGTGATCACCGGCGGCGCCCAGCGCGCGCGGACCTGGCGCAGCGTCGGCAGGTCCATGTGATCGTAATGATTGTGCGTCACCAGGAGCAGGTCAACGCCGGGCAGTGCCGCCAGCGCCTGGCCGGGCGGACGTGCACGGCGCGGACCGGCGAATGACACCGGGCTGCACCGCTCCGACCAGATCGGATCGGTCAGGATCGCGATCCCACCCACCTGCAGCAGGAATGTCGAGTGGCCGATGAAGGTCGCGCCGATCCGATCGGGCCCGACATGATCCGGCGGCGGATGCACCGGATCCTGGATACGCGCGGGCCAAGGCGCCCTCTGCCGCTCCCGGCGCCAGCGCTTGAAATCCTCGCGCGTCTTGCCGTGCGGCGCGTGCGGATTGAAGAATCGCTCGCCGTCGAAATGCGGCGCCGCGGCTTTGGGCGCGATGCTGTCCATGTCCCTGATCCGACCGTCCGCCTCCTGGGTCATACCGATGTGGGGGGCCGGGTGGTAATATCCGACCCCCGCGTCTGTGCTCGCTGCTGAAAGGTCATCCGCATCTTCCGCCTCGCCCCCTAAGCTGGCCCATCCCCCGCGGGCCGTCCCTCCGCTGGATCATCCTCACCGCCGGCCTGGGCCAGCTGCCGATCACCGCGCGCGCCGATGATCTGGCCACCGCCCGGACGATGATCAGCAAGGGTGACCTGCATGCCGCGCAGGTGGTGCTGCGTAAGGCCGTCAGCCAGAACCCGCAGAACGGCGAGGCGTATTGCTGGCTGGGGGGCGTATCGTTCGATCTCGGCGACCCGGTCGCTAGCGAGACCCAGGCCAGCGCCGCCCAGGCGCGCGACTACGAACCGCTGCTGACCCTCCTGCGCCTACTGGGGCAGGCCCTGCTCGCGCAGGCCAAGTTCGACGCGGTGCTGGCGACGATGCAGCCCATCGCCACCGACGCCAAGCGCGACGCCATGGTCCAGGTGCTGCGGGGCTACGCACTGATGGGCGAGCAGAAGCTGGACGCCGCCGAGACCGCGTTCGAGGCGGCGGCCAGGCTGGACCCGGATGCGGTTGAACCGCCGCTGGCAGAATCGCGTCTCGCGCTGGTGCGCGACGATCTCGCCACCGCGCAGGCGCGGCTGAACCACGCCCTGACACTGCAGCCGACGGCGCCCGAGGCCCTGCTGGCCAAGGCACGGTTGCTGCGTATGCGGAACCAGCCCGCCCGCGCCATCGCCGTGCTGGATGGCACCCTGGCGGCACAGCCGAGCCTGCCCGACATGGTACTGGCGCGCCTCCATCGTGCCAGCCTGGAAATCACCCAGAACATTCTGGGCAGCGCGCGGTCCGACATCGAGGCGGTGCTCGCCGTGACCCCCGGCAACGTGCCGGCGCTGTATTTGCAGGCGGCGATGGCGGTGCAATCCAAGGATTACGGCCCGGCGGACGCACGGCTGGAGCGCATCGCGCCCTAGCTCAGCCGCGTTTCCCGCGCCTACCTGCTGCTCGCCATGGTGAAGGAGCAGATCGGTCAGCTCGAGCAGGCCGACACCGCGGCGCAGCGCTATCTGGCGCAGGCGCCAAACGATATCGCCGCCTACGACATCACCGCGCGCATCCTGTTCGACAAACACGGGCCGGACCTGGTGATCAAGACACTGAAACCGTTCACTGAGACCGGCAAGGCGGACAAGGGGACGTACGAGCTGCTGGGCGAGGCGTATACGGCGACCGGCCAGCCACAGTCGGCGCTCGAGGCGTATCAGAACGCACAGATCCTGGCGCCGAACGATGTCGCGGTGCAGACCAGCCTGGCGTCGCTGCGGGTGGACATCGGCGAGCCGCGCATCGCAATGACCGATCCGGAGCGCACGCTGGCGATGGCGCCCAAGGCGCCGCAGGTGGGCGGGCGCTGTTCTTAGCGGCCCTGTCCACCGGCGATCTGGTCGCGACGACCGACGCGCTGGCCAAGATCCGCGCGGCGCAGGGCGACACCGCCACCGTCTTGCATCTGCAGGGCTGCTGCAACAGGCGGAGCTGGACATCGACGGCGGCATGCAGAGCTTCAATGCGGTGGTGCGGAGGTATCCCGACTATCTGCCGGCGAAGATCAGCCTGGCGCATCTGCTGGCGACCGAGCGACACACCGAGGCATCCGACAAAATCCTCGCCGGCATTCTTGAGCTTCAGCCGACGCCGGAGCCGGCGTTGACCCTGCTGGTCGGCGGCGACCTCCAGGCCAGACGGCCGGGCGATGCCATCCAGGTTCTGGAGCACGCGGGCGCGGCCGCGCCGGATTATTTGGATTTCGCGGTGCGGTTGGGTGAGATCTATGTGCGGACGGGCGACGCCCAGAAGGCGCTCGATCTGATCGGCAAGCGCAGCGGTCCCGGGTCGAGATCATGCGGCTGCGGGCCAGCGCGGGGCTGGCGCTTGGCCAGAAGGCGGCGGCGCGGACCACGCTGTTGGCGCAGACCCCCCACCGATCTGCCGGCGCGGCATCTGCTGGCGGGCCTGCTGCTGCAGGCGTGTGAGATCGAGACCGCGCGCGACCTAGCCAAGGACGGCATCGCGGCGATGCTGCGCACCTATCCGCTGCTGCAGGACTACGTGATGATCGCGCTGAAGGACGACGGTGTGGAGGCCGCGCTGGCCGCGGCCGACCTGCTGCAATCGCAGGATCGCGACTACGTCCCGGCGCCGGCCTTAGGCGGCGATGTGTACCTGGCAGCCAACCGGCCGGACGATGCCCTTGCCGCCTTCGCCGCCGCGCTGGCGGCCGCGCCGTCCCAGGCTTTGCTCACGCGGCTGATCGGCGCGCAGCTTCGCCCGGGGCGGATCGAGGCGGCGGAGAATCTGCGGATGATCCTAAGCAGAGATTCGCCGCTTGGCCAACGGAAGCGGCCTGCGTTCGCAGTTCAATGTATCGACGGCCTGATGGATGGCGCGGTCGAGTGCGTTGGAA
>Ga0210386_10001156_pt1 | contig 23694 bp, 16 predicted proteins | sample IncBWH32OmetaG_FD_160091 | JGI IMG/M metagenome (GOLD analysis project Ga0210386, IMG submission 160091) | Forest soil microbial communities from Barre Woods Harvard Forest LTER site, Petersham, Massachusetts, United States - Inc-BW-H-32-O ...
AGGTTTCTACGCCGCGCGCTGACGGGTCAGAACTGGAGTTGGCGTGCACCGAGATGAACAGATCGGCCTGCGCCTTATTTGCGATTGCCGTGCGCGTTTCCAGAGGGATGAAGGTGTCGTCGTCCCGTGTGTAGATCACGTCCGCACCGAGGCGCTGTTTCAGCAATTTGCCGAGACGTAAGGCTACATCGAGAACCACATCTTTCTCTTCGATGCCGCCGGGACCGAGCGTTCCGGAATCATGGCCGCCATGCCCGGCATCGACGACGATGCGGCCAATCTTCAGGCCAAGAGCGCGCACCATGGATCGCTCGCCGGTGGCTGTGGGCGTAGCCGCATGGATGGGCGGTGCATTCGGGTCTGGCGGCGCACCAGTTTTGCCGCTGGTTTTCTTTACGGGCGAAGCCGGCACTGACGGTGGGGCCGCCGGTTGATTCAGCGCTTCGAGTTCATTCGGCTGCGGGTCGGGGGATGTTCCGGAAACCGATTGAACCACCGGGGCTGTTGTCGGGTGCCTGGTCGCCTTTACCCGGTTCGGCTGACGACCGAGGGCCGCAATGTCTTTGAGCGACGAGCCCTGAGCAGATGTTTCGGAGTTTGTTTCGGTTGCAGCCTGCGGCGATTTCGGCGAAGAAGAAGAGGGTTGTGCCGTATTCGCAGCTGTTTGCGCCGGGCGCACGGCCTTTCGCGGCGGATCTTGTGTCGCCGGTGTTGTTGTTGCGACGGCGGCGGGAGCACTGGTAGGCGGCGTCGGTGCAGCTTGCTGGTGCTGCGTTGCAATCATCGATGGGGCCGGAAGCGTGCCGGGCTTTTTTCCATGCACATCAATAATCAGCCGCCAGGGATTTGGGAGCAGAAAGGCCGAATATTCGCTCACATCGCTGACGTCGAGCACAATGCGTGTTACATCGTTGGAAAACTGCGCGACGCGAATGCGCTTGAGAAAACCGTCGTCAATCACTTCTTCGGATTTACCCACCAGCTCCGGCGAGAGCTTCGCCCCGTGGAGATCGAAGAAGATACGATCCGGTCCGGGCACGCGCGTGGCTTCGTATTGCACCTCGTCCTGCAGGTCGATGGCAACGCGCGTATAAATCGGCGTCGACCAATGGCGAAGACCAGTAACGAGCGGCAGCTTTCCTCGCCGTGGCGGAGGAGGTGCATTCATTGCCGCTTCGCTGAGTTTGCTTCCGCCGGAAGTTGGTTCCTGGCCCGATGGCGGAGCTGTGACGGTTGGAACGGACGGCTGCGGTTTAGGTTCTTGCACTTGCGTCTGCTGCGGCGCTGGCGGAAATACCGGTGCGGTGGCTACTGCTTTGTGGCGTGAAGAGGTAGAAGGTAAGGTCGCGGCGGGTGCTGTCTGCGCTTCGACGGCCGGAGCCGGGGTTCGCTGCCCGGGCCGCTTGCCATGCTTTTCGGCGAGTTCTTCCGTGTGGATGTTTTTCAGTTCCTGCCGCGCCTCGTCGGCCAGAGGGTTCTGCGGATAGAGCTTGAGGAATTGCTGAAATGTAGACTTTGCCTGCTCGCGGTCTTCGAGGTCGCGGCGGTAGATCTCCCCCTCGGTCAACAGGGCGCTGAAACGATAGCGGCTCCCCGGATACTGTTTGCGCAAAAACTCATACTGACCGATGGCGTCGCGCAGCGACTTCTCATCCTGAAAGACGCGGCCTTGTTCGGCGAGCAGATCGGCAACGGCGGAGATGCTGGCGTCTGCTTTCGGCGATGCCGGGTCGGCATGATAGACAGCGCGGTAGGCAGCGAGCACGCGGTCATAATCGCGGCGGGTGCGCTGCTGCTCCGGACGGCCTTCGAGTCCTTCGCGCAGGCGTTGTGCTTTGTCGAATGGAGAAAGCGATGGGTGTTGCGCTGCTCTGACCGGCGAAAAACACAGCGAGAGTAAAAGCGCACAGAGAGTCGAGCGCAAAACGAACGTGCGTCCTCGGAGCGGTAGGAAAGGGGCATAGACAGTTTCAGAGGCAGCACGCCAGAGACACTTTAATTATAGGGGTCGGGGCGAGGGGTTACAACGCAGGAAACGCGAAATTAACGGGAGGAAACTGGTATGGAACCCGAAAAAGCTATTGCCGATGACTGGCCAAAGGAAGAATCTCAACGATGTGTACCAGCATCGTTGGGATTCTTCGCTCCGCTCAGAATGCGGAAGCTTGCTACTCATAAAATCCACTAAGCAATCAGCTAACTAATTCGTCTACCACCTGCGGCACGCTCTTTAAAGCTGCGTCCAGTTGCGCGGCATCCTTGCCGCCGGCTTCGGCCATGTCGGGACGTCCGCCGCCTGAGCCGCCGACGAGCTTGGCAATCTGTCCGACAATCTTTCCCGCCTGCACTTTTGCGGTCAGATCTTTGGTGACGCCGACAATGAGCGCGACTTTGCCTTCCTCCTGCGCGGAGCCGAGGACGACAACGCCGGAACCAAGTTTGTTGCGGAGGTTATCGACGAGCGTGCGCATCTGTCCACGGTCGAGTGAGTCGACGCGCTGCGACAGAACCTTTACACCCTTTACTTCAATGGCCTGATCGGCTGCGTTTGAAACCGCCGAGGCAGCTGACTTCATGCGAATCTGTTCCAGCTCACGGCGCAATTTTTTCAGCTCTTCGTCCTGGGCGTTGAGTTTGTGCTTCAGTGCGTCGGCCGGCGAGAGTTCCGGGTTGGAGGCAAGTTGCGATGCCAATTGCGCTACTTCGAAGCCACGGCGAAATTCGTTCAAAGCGCCCAGTCCGGTAACGGCTTCGACGCGCCGGACGCCTGATGATACGCTGCCTTCGCCAAGGAGCTTGACGACACCGATCTCACCAGTGGCTCCGGTGTGCGTGCCGCCGCAGAGTTCGGTTGAGAAGTCGCCGATTTTCACCACGCGGACTTTCTCTCCGTATTTTTCGCCGAAGAGCGCCATGGCGTGGTACTCGTTGATGGCGACATCGATGGGAACGTCTTCGATCGTCTCGACGCGGATGTTGTTGAGGACCTCCTTATTGATGAGGTTCTCAATATCCTGCAACTCTTCGTCGGCGATCCCCGTGAAATGCGAGAAGTCGAAGCGGAGACGGTTCGGTTCGACGAGCGACCCGGCCTGCTTGACGTGCGTGCCCAGCACTTCGCGCAGCGCCGCATGCAGCAGATGCGTGCCCGTGTGGTTGCGCCGCGTGGCGTTACGGAAATTGCCGTCGACGACCGTATCCACCTTGTCGCCAAGCTTCAGCGGCTGGCGCAGAATTGCCTTGTGCGCGAAGACCCCTTGTACTGGCTTGGTACATCCGCTCACATCGGCGACTACGGAATTGTGATCGTCGGAGTAGAGCCAGCCGGTGTCGCCGATCTGGCCGCCGGAGTCAGCGTAGAAGCTTGTGTGGTCGAGCACGACTTCGACCGCGTCGCCGGGGGTTGCAGCCTGCACGCCCTGACCATCCTTTATGATGGCTAGCACTTCGGCTCCGGTCGATGTGAGCTGGCGGTAGCCTTCGAAGATGGTCTTCGGCAGCGCGCGGAATACCGGGCTGGCCGATTGCTTTGTGCCGCCTTTCCATGACGCGCGTGCGCGGGCTTGCTCTTCGGCGCGTGCTTTTTCGAAGCCTTCCAGATCGAAGTGGATACCCTGGTCGCGCGCTGCATCGACCATGAAGTCGAGTGGGAGGCCATAGGTTTCATAGAGATGGAAGGCTTTATCACCCGATAGGGATCCTTCCTGCATTGCGGCCTGAAGCTGATGAGAACCTAATTCTAGAACTCGCGCAAACTGTCGTTCTTCCGCCTCAACCACCTTCGCGACGCGGTCTGCACTCTCTTTCAATTCCGGATACGCATTCTGCATTTCATCGCGAACGGCATAGACCATCTCGCGCATGAAGGGATTTTCCTGCCCGAGCAAGCGACCATGGCGAATCCCACGGCGGAGAATTTTGCGCAGCACATAGCCGCGTCCTTCATTCGAGGGATTCACTCCATCTGAGATGAGGAATGTCGCAGCGCGAGCGTGGTCAGCAATGATGCGTAGAGAGGCATCGGTCGGTGCAGTGCCATCCTGATACTTTGTTGAAGTCAGTTCGCCTGCCTTCTGAATCAGCGGCGTGAACAAATCCGTTTCAAAATTCGAGATCTTGCGCTGCAGCACGGCGGCGGTGCGTTCGAGGCCCATGCCGGTGTCGATGGAGGGCTTGGGAAGCAGATTCAGTTCGCCTTGTTGGTTGCGATCGAACTGCATGAAGACGAGGTTCCAGATTTCGACGTAGCGAGCCTCATCCTGGCCGAAGGGCTTGTCTTCGCCAGTCTCGGACGCCTCGATGCCCATGTCGTAGAAAATTTCGGAGCAGGGACCGCACGGGCCGGTGTCGCCCATCTGCCAGAAGTTGTCCTTGCTGCCGTATTCGTGGATGCGGTCGGCGGGTACTCCCTGCCCGAGCCAAAGGTCGTAAGCCTCCTCATCACGAGGCACGCCATTCTCGCCCTTGAAGATGGTGACGTAGAGACGGTCTTTCGGGATGCCGAACCATTCAGGAGACGTGACGAGTTCCCAGGCGTAGGCGATGGCGTCTTTCTTGAAGTAGTCGCCGAAGCTGAAGTTGCCCAGCATCTCGAAGAAGGTGTGGTGGCGGCGGGTAAAGCCGACGTTCTCGAGATCGTTGTGCTTGCCGCCCGCGCGCACGCACTTTTGTGAAGTCGTCGCGCGCGAGTAATCCCGTTGTTCGAGGCCCAGAAAGACATCTTTGAACTGGTTCATGCCAGCGTTGGTAAAAAGCAAAGTGGGATCATTGGCAGGAACCAAAGAAGACGAGTGCACGCGGCGGTGCCCCTTCGTCTCAAAGAATTTCAAAAACATCTCACGTATTTCAGAGCCGGAACGGGATTGCATCTTTTAAGTCTAGCAGTCGGCAGGCTATGATTCTTCAACCCTTCGGAGGCATTCATGGCGAGGCGCGCGCCTGCGGTATTTGTGCTGATCTTTGCTTTTGCTGCTGCGTGCGTGGCGCAAAAGTGCAAGGGGATGGAAATCAAATATGAGAATCCTATCCAGTATCCGAATAGCGCCAGGGCAGCGCGGGTTCAGGGAGAGGTAGCGTTGCAGGTTCACATCGCAACCGATGGGACGGTCACGGCGGATATTGTGTCTGGCCCTCCCGTCCTTGCAGAATCGGCAAAACGCTTTGTGGAGAGCTGGAGCGTGGCCTGGCCATCCAGCGCGCCGCCGACGGCCTGCGCTCCGGTTCTGCATGTGAGTTATAAATTGAAAGAAGGCCACTTCAATGTGAAGACGAAGCTGCCAACGCACATTCTTGTTGAAGCGCCACCGATTGAAACCAATCAGTGATTCCGGCTTGGCGATTCCAGCACTTATCACTTGTAAGCCTAAGAAAAGTAGATACTTAGGCATCCTTATAAATTCCTTTTATCCTGCTTACCCCCTCCTTACGCTTCCGCTCCTAGTCTGAAGTGTTTGCAAGCGGACGGGATCTCTGCGTCCGTCGCGTTGCAAGCGCAACCCACGAGGACCATGATGCGAAGCAATAAAAAATTGAAAATAGAATGTGGCGCGCTCGTCGCTGCGATATGTCTTAGTGCGGGAATGATGCCAGCGCGTGCGCAGACTGTCGCGGCCAATCAGGACCAGAGTAGCGTTAACAACGGCGATGGGCCGGGGAGCGCAGCAGCAGTGAGGAGCGGCGCAACCGGCAATGAAGCCATCGTGCAGGAACTGGAGGCAATGCGCGAGCGCATTCAGGAATTGGAGGCGCAGCTGAAAGCGCAATCTGCGATGAAGGGAAATGCCATGCCTGCAGATGCGGCGGCACAACTGCAAACATCACGCGAGGCGCTGCTGGCTTCCGGCGCTCCTTCTACGACAAGAGCTTTGGCTTCGCCCACCGTCGCTTCCACTCCCACGCAGGAACCAGCTCCGGCCACGCTGGTAACCGTCGACAGAAGAACTCCGTTTGCCGATGCAGACTGGACATGGCTCAACGGCAATGCGCGAACCAGAGACTTTCCGTTGAGCACGAAGTATTTCACCCCGGAAATCCGTGTCGATTCGAACTACAACCTCGATCTCAATCATCCAGATGACGACACGATCAATGGCTCCAGCGAAATCTTTCGCGCACAGGAAGTGCAGGTAACGCAGCTGGGCGTGGGCGGCGATCTGCTCGTCGACCATGTGCATGCCCGGCTGATGACCCAGTTCGGCTTATACTCTCAGACCACGCCGCGCAACGATGCCAGCGTAGGCCGCGGCCAATGGCAACTGAACAATGCCTACCGTTACCTGGCAGAGGCCTACGGTGGCTATCACTGGGACAAGATGCATGGCATCAACGTTGATGCCGGCATCTTCATGTCGTATATCGGCCTGTTCAGCTACTACAACTTCGACAACTGGGCTTACCAGCCATCGTTTGTCTCTTCAAACACTCCCTGGTTTTTCAATGGCGTGCGCGGTCAGTTTTTCGTCACGCAGCATTTGAAAATCGAGCCCTGGTTCATCAACGGCTGGCAGTCCTACGGCCGTTTCAACTCCAAGCCCGGTCTTGGGGGGCAGATCAAATGGACGCCGAACAACTTTATCAATGTCATCAGCAATAACTATGGCTATGGTGAAGACGACCTCAATATCCCTGGCCGCACTCGCTTACATACCGATAACAGCGTGGAAGTGAAGTACTACGACCACCCGGACAATTGGCTCAACAGGATGGCCTTCTCGCTTACCGGCGACGCTGGCTGCGAATCCGGTACAGGAGTCGCGTGCACAGGTTCGGCCAACCACAAAATCTTTACTCCTGCGACTGCTACCTCGCCCGCTGTCCTTTACCAGAAGCAGAGCTTCCTGGGATGGATGGCCTACAATCGCACCTGGTTCAATAAAGATCGCTACGCCCTAACCGTTGGCGGTGGACAGATCAACAACCCCGGCCGCTATCTCGTACTGGTGCCGGTGATCAATGGCGCCACCGCACTCACCGGCACTGCATATTTCCCTGAGGATCCAGGCCAGCCTTTCCACGGCACGGACGGCACCATCACCTGGGACTATATGCCGAGCCAATACATCACCTTCCGGACTGAATACGGGTACCGTCACTCGGATGTACCCTACTGGGCCGGCCGAGGAGGATCAACGCCTCCTGGCGGCTCGCAGAACACATCCATTGGCAGCCCAAGCAATTTCACCTGCACCAACGGAAGCAGTTCCGTCGATTCAGGAGTCGGATATACAGCTATGCCTGGACTCTCTTATGCAAAGGAGTATGCCGCCAATATCGCTGCTGCTAAGGCGGTCTGCGCTGCCGTCCCAGGCTACACAATGCTTTGGCAGCCGGATTTGCGCCGCGACGAACAGAAGTTCACCTTCGCCATCATGGTGAAGTTCTAGAGACAACGACAACCCCTCCCCCAGGGCGGAAAGGGAAAGGCCGGAGCAAATCGCCCCGGCCTTTCCTTTCAAGTAGATGTAGATCCCTCCCAGTGGTTCATCCTGTTTTGGGGGGAATCATTTGCCGAGCGATGGGGGTACCGGACTGACGCGCACTCTCGATTGCGCTATTTCTTTAGTGTTAATCACTCCGCTCTTCTGCTTATCCAGTCTGTCGAACTCGGCCTCCATAAACTTCATCCATTCCTGCTTTGTGATCCTGCCGTCCTTGTTCGTGTCCATCAGAAGCAATAACTGAGTTACCTGATCTTCTCCGAGCGCGAGCTTATCCTGCGGTTTTGGAGCTGAATCTTTCTGTGCGAAGGAGACCACCGCGATACTGCCGATTGCGAACAGCGTTGCAGCGAGCAGGAATACCAATGGGCTGATTCGTGCTTTGAACATTGGCCGACCTCCGTGGTCCCACTACCCACAAGTTTTGGGTGCTCGTCAGGGCCGGGACTTATCCCCGTTTTTACTGTACCTACCTGCCTGTCGTTGTGAATTGACCGCAAGGTACAGGGCAATGGCATGCAGTATAACGAGAACTCCCCAATCATAGCGAGACGGACAGGATAGGCACAATCCGTCTGAACGCTCTATATAACAAACAGACAAGGCTAATTAGGAATTCCCCGATTATGGGGAAGTTTTAGGGCGAGAAAAATAGAGCCCAACGGGCCGGGATCAAACCCGAAGAATCTCAACGATCCTCCGTTAGAACGCGTACGGTTGGACCTAATCTGAACCGCTCTCTTCTGTATCCATCGACTCAAGGCCCGACAGCGCCTCCTCATCGACATCCCACTTCCTGAGAACTTTGAAAATCACTCCTGTTGAAAAACCTGCGCGCACCAGCATCCGGATGACGCGCGCAGATTCTTTGTCATTTGCCGGCTTTTGGATGCGTTTTCGAGTCAAAAACCGGCGAATCAGCTCGTCTTCGCTGACATTTTCATAGGCCGCGTCGAGGGTCCTGGCGATCACGTCGGCATGCACGCCTTTCTGGATTAAATCCTGCTGGACGCGCCGTTTGCCGAAGCTGTTATTTTCCTGACGCAACCGCGTGTAGTCGGCGGCAAAGTTTGTGTCGTTGAGATAGCGCCGCTCTTTCAGACGTGCGATGACGGCTTCTATTTTTGCTTCGCCCGCATCGCCTTCTTCCACGCGCTTGCGCATGAGACGCTTGAGTTCCGCGACGGTGCGCATGCGACGGCCAAGCGCGCCGATAGCGTACTCGTAAAGCGCGGCTTCGTCCAGAGGCTGTTTCTTTTTAGGCGGGCGACTGAAGCTCATCTCAACATCCCTGCGTTCTAAATATCGTTGTCGTCCTGACCAAGGGCTGCGGCAGCCGAAGGATCTGCTTTTCCTGGACGATACTGTTGAGTCATTTTGTCCATTGGTCCACCCAATCATTCACCGTCTTGTACCAAAGCTGCGAGTTCTGCGGCTTCAGCACCCAGTGACCTTCATCGGGGAAGTGGAGCATCTTCGATGGGACTTTCATCCGCTGCAATGTCGTAAAGAGCTGATAACCCTCCGAGACATCGAGGCGGTAATCGAGCTGACTGTGTACGACAAGCGTTGGTGTTTTGAATTTTGTTTCTGCCAGCATCGGTGACCATTTGCGGTAGAGCGCCCTGTTTTCCCAAGGAGTGCCTTTGAACTCCCACTCGTTGAACCAAAGCTCTTCTGTTGTTCCGTAAGCCGATTCCGGATTGAACATGCCATCGTGCGAGACGATGCACTTGAATCGGTCGGTGTGGCCAAGAATCCAGTCGGCCATGTAGCCGCCGTAGCTTGCGCCCAGCGCGCACTCGCGCGTCTTGTCGATGAAGCTGTAGTGCTGCTCCGCGTAATCGAGCCCGCGCATCAGGTCGATAAAGGGCTTGCCGCCCCAGTCGCCATTTACGCCATCGACGAAAGCCTGACCATAGCCCGTTGATCCGCGCGGATTGATCATGATGACGACGTAGCCATTCGCGGCGAGAAGCTCCGCGTTCCAGCGATAGCTCCAGCTATCGCCCCACGCGCCCTGCGGGCCTCCGTGGATGAGGAACTTGACGGGGTATTTCTTGCTGGGGTCGAAGGCTGGCGGTTTGATGAGGAAGCCCTGTGCCTGTACTTTGCCTATAGTGGGAAACCAGAAAGTTTCCAAGTTTCGTAAGTCGAGTTGTGCCAGGAGGTCTTTATTCAGATGCGTAAGATCGGTTTCATTCAAGTCGAGACGGGCCAGCAAAAGGTCAGGTCTTCCAGAGGGTAACTTTGAATAACCTTGTGCCATCCCTGTACGGTCAATGTCCCACACGTTGAACGACACAACCTCCGCAGGCGAGGCCACAGTGTTCTTTGCAGCAATCAGACTACTACCGTCGGCCGCAGGTATAAGAGAGCTGAAATCTCCATCCCACGTCAGCTGAATCAGTCTGCTTGAGTCTGGTTTGACGCAAAAGATTGGGGCTCTCCCGACGTCGCCAGAAACGAAATAAATTCTTTTTGAGTTGGGTGCCCAGACAAACTCATCCACCCAGCGATCAAAATTCGGCAGCAATTCCTTCGCTTGATTCGTACTGCGGTCATAGAGCATCAACCGAAACCGATCGCTCTCATACCCAGCCCGCGCCTGCGAGCGCCAAGCAATATACTTCCCGTCCGGCGAATAGGCAGGCGAGTGGTCACCGCCGAGGCTGGTCGAAATCTTCACCGGCATCGCATTCGGATCATCGAGACGCAGCGTGAAGATATCGGAGTTGGTGCTGATCGCCGGAACCGGATCGAGATTTTCCTCGAAGGCCATCTCTTTCCCATCCGGAGAAATGGCATAGCCATCAGGACCGCCGAGTGAGAACGGCGGAACATCGTGCTCATCGCCAGGAGTCAGGTCGCGTGGCGTTCCACCATTTGCGGAAACTAGAAACAGGTGACTGCGCTTATCGCCGGTGAAGGCATTCCAGTGGCGGAAGAGCAGATGCGTGAAGACCTGCGCCTTTACTTTCGACTGCGCACGCTCCTCGTCGCGCTGCTTGTTGCAGGCATCGTCTTTGCAATCGGGATAGACAGACGAGACGAACAAAATATTCTGCCCGCCCGGCGACCATATCGCTCCATCAGCCTCTGTGCTGATGCTCGTCAGTTTGTGCGCATCGCCCATTGTGCCTGCGGTTGTGTCGAATGGAGCAAGCCATATCTGTTGTCCGCCATCGCGTGTGCTTTGAAAGAGAATCTGCTTGCCGTCTGGTGAAAAGCGCCCGCGGCTCTCGCCCGCGAGCGAATCCGTTAACGGCTTTTCATCGCCGCCAGCCGTGGGCACAATCCAAAGATGCGAAGTGCGCGTGTTCTTCTCGAGGTTCACATCCGTCACGCCAAACAGCACCCAGCGGGCATCGGGGGAGACGGCTATATCGCCCAGGCGGCGCATCTTCATCATGTCTTCGAAGGTCATGGGACGCTTTGTCTGCGCAAAGACGCAGAGGCAGAGGCTAGAGAGATAAAGCGAAACGAGCAAACGAAATCGGGGCATAGGAGTGTTCAGCATCCTGGAGGCAAGTATTCTCAGGAGCAATCTACTTATAGTAGCTGGAACGCATCAATGGTTGACGCCGCTCCCATTCCATTCCAGACGGGGAGTTCGCCCTCCAAGCGGCAGTTCGATCACCAGCGCAGCGCCGTGCGGGTGCAGGTTATGCGCTGTGATCTCGCCTCCATGATCGCGAACAAGCGCATAGCAAACACTGAGCCCCATGCCGGTGCCTGTTCTCAATGATTTGGTCGTAAAGAAAGGGTCGAAGGCCCGGTTGGGATCGGCAAAGCCGGGTCCATTGTCGGAGATCGATACTCTCACTCCACTTGCATGTGGACTTGCATCCACCCGGACGGCCTTCTGCTGCCCATTCGCGCCGGCATCAAATGCTTCAAGGGAATTATTCAGGATATGCAGAAAGACCTGTTGCAGCTGAGTCCTATTCCCGTGAACCAGCGGCAGATCATCGGGCAGATGAAGAAGCAGTTCAACTTGACGATGACTGAATTCCGCGCGCTGCAATCGGCAGATATCATGCAGAATTTCGGTTACAGATACCAGAACCTGCTCGACCGGCGAAGGCTTCCAGAAACGGAGCATACTTTCAATGATTTGCCTCATGCGCTGCGCCTCGCGGCGAACGAGGGACATATTCTCCCGGGCTGGATGATCTTCCAAAGTTTCTTCCAGAATCTGCGAGTAGCCCAGCACGACGGTCAGAGGATTATTGAGCTCATGCGCAACACCGGCCGCGAGCTGTCCAAGACCGGCAAGCTTTTCCGTTCGGGCTACCCGCTGCATCAGCGCGTTGTGCTCACGCATTGCTGTAAGACGCGCAACCAGCAGTTCAAGCGGAAGCAGGTCATCGGCCTGCAGCGGCTCACCGGGTTGCTTCAATCCACTGAGTAAGAGGTGGCCGTCGACGACTCCTGATTGTGTGGTTAGCGGAATGACATGATTTTTGAAATATTGCAGATGCTCCAGCGCATCGTCATGTTCGAACAGAGGTCGTAGATCAACCTGCAGCGTGCTTCCCATCTCAACGGCGACACTTCCGCTATTTCGGAATTGCTCAATCTGTTCCGAAGTAAGACGCTGGCCGAGGGCCTCCAGAGCAGAGACGAGTGCACGATCCATGCCCGCATGTGCTGCCACATAGATGCTGCCCTCCGCGCTGCGCAGAAAAAGGAGTGCCTGGCTGAAGCGGCTCACACGCGTAATCACTTCGCATGCATGCTGATATGCCGCCTCTTCATTCACCCCGGAGAGAATCGAAAGATCGATCTGGGAATACTGTTCCAGCTCTGTACGCGCACGGTGATCCCGTTCCTTGGCCACCTTGTTCTGCGCCACCTCATCTTCGAGCACGATCAGAATCATGCCGACTGCCGTCACTACTTTGATGAGATTTACGCCGCGCGCAATCATTAACATCTCCGGTCCTGGTCCCGGAAAAGTGAAATCGAGAATGACGGGAGTGCTCCACAGGAAAAAGCCCACGGAAGTAAAGATCACGCCGGGACTGAAGCGGCGATAGGACACCGCGAAGAAAATCGCCGTCATAAAGTTCACGCAGCTTTGGGCTAAAAATTCTACGAAGGAATATTCGCCCTTGTAGGTGAGCCACAAGCCGGCGCAGCTTGCCACCACTGCGAAGGGGATTGTGAACCACACCGGCAGCAGATTTTTTCGCGCATTCCACGAAATCGCCACATAAACCACGGCAATCGTGCACAGCATCAACAGACTACGCGGTGGCTGGTACGGAGGCGGGTAAAGCGAGATGAGCACCGTGAACAGAAATAACGGCACTGCAAACGCGTAAGCGTATAAGATACGCGGCCAGCGCTTGAATCCGAGCGGCGACATCGATCCAAGAAACATCAGGGGAGCCAGCACCAGACCTGCGCGGGAGAGCGCAAGAGCCAGGCCAGGCGAACGTATTCCGGCAACTTCGCTGGCGAGATGAAGCACAACCATACTCCAGCCGACTAGCCAGAGCAGCCTCTTGGTTGTTCGCGTCTGCAGGTAGAGCAGGGCGAAAGCAACAAGCAGCAAACTGAGGAGCGCCAGGACCGGTACTCGGTAGAACTCATTCATTATCAGGAGAGATAACGTAAGTGTACGCCGCGGACGTATGATTATGTGAGCGAAAATTTAGCGGAACCGCTAGGCTGACGCACCTTTCAGACCGGACGGCGCGTCTATCCTTATTAGTGGCGGCGATTCCGCTACACGGAGCGTACTTCTGTGAATTCCATAAGACAACGCACCTGTCGAATTTTTTCTTCGGGGTTTCTAGCAATCGGTTTCGTCGCTGGAGCGGCTCTCACCGCGCAAGCCATGTACGCGCAGGTATCCTATACGGCGATGCCGCTCGATCAGGGCTTCGGCACACTCGATACTGCTGCGCCGACTGTCCCGGCACAGCAGATCATCGACAACTTTACCGCCAAGGAATCGGAATTCCGCACAGCGATGGGAAATTATACCTATGAGCGCAGCGTGAAGGTGGAGACGATCGACGATGACGGCAAGGTGGATGGGCAGTACTATCAGGTGACCGACATCACATTCGATCCAACCGGCAGGCGATATGAAAAAGTCGTTTTTGCTCCGGAAAATTCGCTACAACGCGTTTCCATGAGCCCCGCCGATTTTCAGGACATCGAGCAGCGTCTGCCCTTTGTGCTTACGAAGGAAGATGTCGGCCAATATGACCTGACCTATGTTGGCAAACAGAAAGTCGATGACGTGGATACTTATGTCTTTGACGTAAAGCCTAAAGTCATGGAGAAAAACAAGCGCTACTTTCAGGGGCGTATCTGGGTCGATCAGAAAGACCTTCAGATTGTTGTGACGAATGGAAAGAATGTGCCCGATGACACGCGCAAAGGCCACGAAGATTTATCGCCGCCCTTTACAACCTATCGCGAGCAGGTAGACGGCAAGTATTGGTTTCCGGTCTATACACGTGGAGAAGGCGTGCTGCACTTCATGGGTGGCAATGGTTACCTGAGCCAGGATGTGCATATGCGTGAGACGCTGAAGTATGCCAAGTACAAGCGCTTCGGCACGTCGGTAAAGATCACCTTCGATGGTCAGGAAATTGGCTCCGGCACCGGCAGTCAGCAGTCGCCACAACAGCAACAGCCGCAACAACAGGCTCCGGCCAAACCTCAGTAGTCATTGCGTCAGAGGAAGAGATCAGGCGGTCGTCAGAATGACGACCGCCTGTCGCTATAAGACCGTCTAGTAGTAGAGATATTTCCTCCACTTCTGGTCGCTGTGCCCGATCATGCGCATGATGTGGCGGCTGGTGTGCAGCGTAAAGGGGCGAGGCTCGCGCAGCAGCTTCATCTCCTGCAGCTCATGCAGTAACTGGTTTCCTTTGCGGCGATTGCAAGAGTGGCAGCAGGCCACAAGGTTTTCCCAGGTCGATAAGCCGCCGCGCGAACGCGGAATGACGTGATCGAGCGTTAGCTCGCCCGCAGGCAGCACGACGCCGCAATACTGGCAGCTGTTCCGATCGCGCAGCAGGATGTTCTTGCGCGACAAGGCCCGCGTCTGGTGCGGAATGCGCCGGTATTCCAGCAGCCGAATGACGGATGGCATCGGCATACGCACACGCGCCGCATGCAGCATCGCGCCCTGTTCTTCTTCGGTTTTGGCGACGCCTTTCAACACAAGCACCAGCGCGCGTCGCGCTCCGCAAATGTTGATCGGCTCATATGAGGCGTTCAGCACCAGCACCGGCGACTGCATTGTGCTGCTGGAGTGCGGCCGCATTTCTTCGCGCGGCTGCGCGATGTGCTTCAGTTTGCGTGCGTGAATCATGGCTCTTCCTAAGGACATCTCTCCCCCAGACCCGATCGACCTATCAAGACCTGTATGAGCAGCTTTTGGCGTTTACACGCCGCGAGCCGCAGGAACAAAACCCGCATCCCAGAACGCCACGTCCTCGTGCATGGGAGCCTCGGCGGCAGGCAATGCCGATGGCTGGATCATGTCCAGCCGCTGTGCCCGCGCTACCGTGGCTACGCGCACACGGTTTGCTCCGGCGCGGCGCAGTGTCTGTGCACATGCCCGTGCCGTGGCTCCCGTGGTGTAAATATCGTCAATCAGCAGCACATCCGCGCCCTTCACCCTTTCCGGCGAAGGCGCAAAAAAAGCGCCGCGCAGATTCGCGCGACGCTGATGCGGGGTAAGCCCCGCCTGACTTTCCGTGGCGCGGCGCCTTTCCAAAAGGCCCACCGCGACCGTCAATTTCCATGCAGGCTGTTGCCGCCTGAGCGCCTTTACGGTAGCGCGGGCCAGCGTCTCAGCCTGGTTGAAACCGCGCTGTCGCCGTTTCGCGCGGAAGAGCGGCACCGGTACCACCAGCATTGCGGGGGGAAGATCGGGAAGCGCCAGAATCCGCTGAGCGAGCACACTGCCGAGCTGATCGGCCACCGGCTTCATGCCGTCATATTTCAGCAGATGCAGCAATGCCCGCAGTTCATTCTGGTAAAGACCATGCGCCACGGCATGTTCAAATGGGGGCGAGGATACTCTGCATGGACGGCACAACGGATCGCCAGCCTCCGCATCGGCGCTGCCAAAGCCTTTTGCGCCAAGGGCTTCCCCGCAAATCGCGCATAAGCTACCAGATTGTTCAGGGAGTTGTTTCCAGCAGGAATCGCAGACGGGAACGCGAGAGAGTCGCAGAAGAGATTCGCCGCAAAGACGGCATGGAGCAGGAAAGAGAGCGCAGCAAAGGCTGTCCGCCGGACTTCGCAGCACACGAGCAACCGCTCTCCATGCTGAGGTACCGGATCGTCTAACGTCGAGCGCTTGTGAATCACGCTGACTGCAGAAGACGCACCTCTCACGGCAGGGGCTGCCCACCGTTGATAGAGAGTATACCGCGAATGTCTGCACAATTCCAGGTGCTACTTCAGTGCTACGCGCACGGCGACACGCGCTTCGCGCCAATCCGTTAACAGGAACCAGTGATTCTCTATGTTCTCCGTGGTGAAGGCTTCTTCCGCTGTGCTTCAGCGTCTCCAGCGGTAGAAGCGGTGCAAACCGTCCTAAACCGCAACCTTTCGTTCAGAAGGAACAGTCTGCTTTCCTGTCAACGTAGCAAACACCCCGGCCAGCACGAGCAAAACGCCAATAAACTGGAGAGGGGAAAGCCGCTCTCCCGCCAGCAGGGCTCCAGCAAAGAGCGCAATCACGGGATTCACATAGGCATAACTGGCCACGCGTGTTGCCGGATCATGCGAAATGAGCCACACATAGGCGGTGAATGCGAGAATCGACGCGGCAATCACAAGGTAGGCCATGCTGATTGCCACCCTCGGGCGCAGAAGCGCAGCGAGCGGCGGCATGCGATGCAGCTCTCCAGCAGCCGCGGACAACACCAGCAGCAGTCCTCCTCCGACGGCCATCTGCCAGCCGGCGTTGAGCGTCTGCGGCCTGGGCAGTGTCAGCTTGCGCGACCACAATGTGCCACCCGCCCAGCAGAGAGTTGCTGCGATTAATACCATCAGGGTAAACGCGGAAGTCTGCGCACGCGAGCCGGACGCTCGCCATGTAAGCACGACCACCCCGGCAAATCCTAATACCACACCAACGATCGATAGCAGAGTTGCCTTCTGCGTGTGCAGAATCGCAAGTTCCCCGATAAAGATCCACACCGGGATCATCGCGGAGATAACCGCCGCGATGCCCGAAGGCACGCGAATCTCAGCCCAGAAGAGTCCCGCGTACATGCAGGTGAACATGATGAAGCCGAGCGCAGCCGCTCCAAGCCATTGCCGCCGTGAACACACTCTGTCGCCGCGTAAGAGGCTGTAGAAAACCAGAAGCAGCCCAGCGAGGGAAAACCGAAAGCCCGCGGCAAGGAATGGCGGTACGACGGCGACAACCTCGCGAATTGCCAGAAACGAGCCGCCCCACAGGATATAAATCGCCGCGTATGCCAGGAGCTTACGAATAGACATGATCCAGAATAGCGTTCGCCGCAAAGGAAAGCATTCGGGGCCTGTTCACAGGCCCTAGCCTTTCCGAGAGATCGAATGAGTGCAGTGCTCTTACAACTGCAGGCGGATCCTGCACCGCGTCAGAAGCCCGGCAACCGCAAGAATGAAGGCTGTAAACACCACCGCTCGCACTACGCCCGGCCACCCGTAGTTGAAATGTGTATCGAAATACGTGATACCGGCGAGAGCCACCAAAAAGTAGTAGAGGTCCGGCAGCAGGTAGGTCAGCAGAGTATTTGCGCCTGCTGGCCGTACAAAGAAGGCCCAGCCGGTTTTCTTCTTTACATCGCAGATCCAGTACAGAAGGGCGAACGACAGCACAGCGGCCGCAATGCAGTAGAGAGACCAGGTCGGCGTGGCTCGTATCTTGGAGATGCCCAAAGGTGTGAGCAGCCGGGCCGCAGCGAGGGAAGCCAGTGCAAAGGCTACGGCCATCGACATTTTCTGGCCGACCGTCTTCCATCGATGCTCTCCGAGAAAAATAACGGAGGTGACGATTCCTCCCATCATAATCGCCGCCATGGCGCCGTTATCAAAAGGCCAGAAGTAAAGCGGCAGATGGCGGGGCAGAACGATCCACTTTGCCGTGCACAGCGCATTGAAGGTCAGGAGTGCAACCAGCCATGCCAACGGAGTCCAGAGCCAGCGGCGCGTCGGGATGTAAAGAAGCGAGACGGCGAAATAGGTATATCCGATCAGTCCGAGAATCTCAGGGTAGGAGCCATTGATCCACGCAACATGGCCATCGTGTGTGGTTCGACGATAGATCGCGTACATGACAACAACCAGCACCAGCCCGAGTACTCGCAGAACACGGTGTACTACTGCGCCGCGTTTTGAGCCGGTATAGACACTCAGGTAGAGCGATGCGCCCAAGAGGGCAAGCAACGCCCACAGGTTGGGATTGAGGCCCATTCGAGCGGGGTCGCCTCTTTCCGCATTCGCCAGTATCAGCCCGAGAACGATCAGGCTGGCGGAACGAACCAGAACGTGCAGCCAGACGGCAGGCAGCGATGCGTTCTTCTTCAATCTCTGCCGGATGGCGAGCGGAATCGACAGACCGATGATGAAGAGGAAGAATGGATAGACCATGTCCACATAGGTCATGGCATCTACTTTGCCGGGCGCGTGATAGGTCCACCATGGCAATCCGTGAACACTCGCAAGTTCGTTGACGAAGATCATCACGGCCATCGTGAGACCACGGAAAATATCGATGGATGCAAGACGGGAAGAGACTGACTCTCCTGCAAATTTCATGGGCGGTGTGGGTGCAGCCGTGGTCATGGTGTCCTATTTTCTGAGCGCAACGGTTCTGGGATGAATAGGCTCTAGCGTATCCTCGTCTCGCCTCCATTTCAATTGGCATGTGCCCCTAAGCCATCATCGCTTCAGAGTTACGGAAACACGGGCAATCCTGATACACTCGTCGATTCCTGGAGGTATGGATTTTGGCTGCACCGGAAGGCTTTCAACCCTTTGTCCCGGCAAATGAATCACGCCCGGAATTTACCGTCCGCGCCGTTCTGCTCGGGTGTATCTTCGGCGTTCTTTTTGGCGCAGTCACTGTCTATGTCGGTCTGCGCGCGGGGCTTACCGTCGCGGCCTCGATTCCGATCTCGGTTCTGTCCATCAGCGTACTGCGGGCCCTGGGCAAGGCGTCGATTCTCGAAAACAACATCGTTCAAACAACGGGCAATGCAGGCCAGTCCATCGCCGCCGGAGTAATCTTCACTCTGCCGGCGCTTATTTTTCTCGGCTTCGACCTCGAATACGTCCGCATCTTCATACTGGCCCTGCTTGGCGGCTGGCTCGGCGTGCTCTTCATGATCCCGCTACGACGCCAGCTCATCGTCGAAGAGCATGGCAACCTGACTTACCCCGAAGGCACAGCCTGCGCCGACGTGCTTATCGCCGGGGAGCGCGGCGGCTCTTTTGCGAGTCGCGTTTTCTTCGGCCTCGGACTGGGCGCGCTCTACACGCTCTTTCAGAATGAAAACCTGCTTGGCGCATGGCCGGGCACGCCTAATTACGAGCCAAAATGGCTTCCCGGAGCCGCTGTTCGCGCCGACGCCACGCCGGAATACCTTGGCGTCGGCTACATTATCGGGCCGCGCATCGCTGGAACGCTCTTCGCAGGCGGCATCATCAGCTGGCTGGTCATTATGCCCGCGATTCACTTCTTCGGCGCGCACTTTAACGGACCTATCTATCCGGGCACTGTACCCATTTCGCAGATGTCGCCCAGCGATCTCTGGCGCACCTACATTCGGCCGATGGGCGCGGGCGGCGTCGCGGCATCGGGTCTGATTACGCTGCTCCGAACCATGCCGACCATCATCAGCGCTCTGCGGGCCGGCATGAAGACGATCGGTAAGAACGTAGCCGGAGCATCGAATTCGCGCACCGAACGCGACATCCCGATGAATATCGTTCTGCTTGGCAGCGGGCTTCTTGTGCTGATGATCTTTCTCTTCCTGACATTCAAACCGATTCCCGGTGCGCAGACCGGATGGCTCGCGAATCTGGCTGCAGCTCTGCTGGTAATGGTCTTCGGATTCTTATTCGTCACGGTCAGCAGCCGCATCTGCGGCCTCATCGGGAGCTCGGCGAACCCGGTCAGCGGCATGACGATCGCGACTCTCATGGCCGTCGCCGCCATCTTTCTCGTCAGCGGCTGGACCGCACCCGCCTTCGGCGCGCTCGCCATCAGCATTGGCGGGATTGTCTGCATCGCATCATCCAACGCAGGCGACACGTCGCAGGATTTGAAGACAGGCTTTCTGATCGGAGCGACTCCATGGAAGCAGCAGGTTGCCGTCATGGTTGGCGTCGTCGTTTCCGTTTTTTCGATCGGGATCACTCTCAACGCCATGAACAAAGGCCTCGAAGAGTTCACGCCGATGAAGCAGCCCATCGCCTTCAACATCAGCGCCCCGCCCGATGGCGTACAGGTGCAGCAACAGCACTTCTCACGCCAGCGCTTCCTGCTGACCAAGCCCGATAAATCGACACAGTTCGTAGAAGGCAGCCAGTTCATGCTGCTCAACGCACTCGGATCGACGACGCTGCCGGACGGCAAATACCTCTACAATCCACAGACCGGCATGATCGAAGTTCAATGGATGCAGGGCATCGGCAGTGAAAAGGCCGCTGCACCGCAGGGCCGTCTTATGGCCACGGTCATCAATGGCATCCTCGCGCGCAAGCTTCCGTGGGGACTCGTCTTCCTTGGCGTCTTCATGGTACTCGCCGTTGAAGTTCTTGGTGTTCGCTCGCTCTCCTTTGCTGTCGGAGCCTATCTCTCCATCGGAACCACGCTCGCCATGTTCTGCGGAGGCATCGTGCGATGGATGGTCGATCGCGCTGTCCTCAAGGCCGGAGGCAGCGAAGAGGAAACCAGCAGTGAAATTTCTCCCGGCTCGCTCTACGCCAGCGGACTTATCGCCGCCGGCGGCGTTATGGGATTGATGGGCGTCGCGCTCAAGCTCTACGAGGCTGCCACAGGCAACGAGCTGCGTCTTTGGTTCCCGGCAGGAAGCGCGATTTACAACCTGCTGCAACATCAATCCATCTCTATCGTTGCATTTGCCCTGCTGGCCTTTTCGCTCTACTACTTTGCCCGGAAGCCGCTTGACAGCAAATAAACCGCAGCCGCTCCAAACCTGCATCCAAGAGTCTGGAGGGTTGAAATGTTCGGTTCCAGAACAGGTTTTGGAGTGGCTTCTGCTCTGTGTGGTTTGATGATTGTGATATCGGGTTGCAAGGGCAAGACGGAACCGGATACATCGAATTTCAAAACTGCAATCAATGATTCCTACTCGGCTCATCCTCGCTGTTTATGGTTGAGTCCCGTCAAATTTCCGGCGCAGGCGGATGCATCGAATGATGAGCAGACCAAGGGTTTCGATGCCCTCACTGACGCCGGGTTCCTGACGCGCAAGGCGGAAGAAAAGAAGCGTTTTCTCATCGGCTCAAAGCAGGTCAACGACTACGATGTCTCCGATAAGGGGCGCACCGTGTGGACTCCGGACCAGACGCAGCCCGGTTATGGAAACTTCTGCTATGGTCATCGCGAAGTGACATCGATCGATAACTTCACCATGAGCACGAATCAGTCCGGGGCGAACACTGCAACGGTGAACTATCACTATGACCTTGCCGGCGTTCCCGACTGGGCCAAAACACAGGAGATGCAGACGGCCTTCCCAAACTTGCAGGCGGATTTGGCCACTCCTAATACTGCGACTGCCACCCTGCTGCAAACGCAGAACGGCTGGCAGGTCTCGGCTGATTAGGTCCTAAAATCCATTTTCAGCAGGAATCTGTGACGAAGGGCACGGGCATAATACCACCGTGCTCTTCGTGCATCAGCACTTAAATCATTGCCCATCACGTACACTCGGTTGCATGCAGGAAGGCCGTCCCAGCCGTACAGCATTTGGCGTGGCCAGAAGGCGCGCCGCTCATCAAATCCTCGACCATCCGCCGCTGGTGCTCGACGATCCTATCGCCATCCGGATTCTCGGTCCGCAAACGGCAGATGCTATCACAGCCGATCTTGAAAAGCACAACAGTCCATTTGCCCGCGCCATGCGCGCCTTCATGGTTGCACGCAGCCGATGCGCGGAAGATCATCTCCGCAGCGCCGTTGCTCGTGGTGTGATGCAGTACGTCGTTCTTGGCGCGGGACTCGATACCTTCGCGTATCGCAGTCCCTATTCGGAAGAACAGTTGCGAGTCTTTGAAGTTGATCACCCGGCAACACAGCGATGGAAACGGCACTTATTAGTGGAGGCCGCGATCCCCATTCCGTCAGCGCTGACCTTTGTTCCTGTGGACTTCGAGCAGCAGACTTTGACGGCGGGCCTCGCACAAACCGGCTTCAATTTTCGCCAGCCAGCCTTTTTCTCCTGGCTTGGAGTCACTCCCTATCTCACGCTCGACGCCTTTCGGGCGACCATCCGCTCCATTGCATCGATGCCGCAAGGCAGCGGTGTGACTTTTGAATATGCACTCTCGCGTCCCTTTCTTAGTGAGCGGGAAAAGATAGCGTTCGACCATCTTGCCGCGCGCGTAAAAGCGACGGGTGAGCCATTCCAGTTATGTTTTTCTCCGGAAGAGATGCAGGAAGAGCTGCGCAGTCAGGGCTTTCGCGATATGGAGGAACTGACTTCGAAAGACCTCAACGCCCATTACTTCGATGACCGCAGCGATGGACTACGGCTGCAGGGCGGCGTTGCACGGTTGATGACCGCATGGCTGTGATCACGGACTGGTAGACGCGCGCTTCAACGGCGTCACGCTTAATCGTTCAATCCTTCAGTGCGGCTGATTTGCAGCTGGAGGTGCGGGGGTTGCCTGTGCGGGCGGCTGCTGTACATTCGCAGTTGTCCCCGGATTGGTCGCATCCGGTGGCGGCTGCGCAGGTTCTGGAACAGCCGCGGGTGGGACCGGCCTGGCCGCGGAAGCCTGTTGCGGCAGTTGTCTTGGCGGCAGTACGACGGTGTTCACGGTCGATGGATCATCCCGCAGCTTCACATAGAGTGAGCCACCCACCGGATGCGGTACCTGCAAGGCGTTTCCGGCAAATCCATCCGGCACCTGCATGCTTTGTTCAAACTTCGAATCGGACGCGACGGCATCGAGCAGGAAGAGGTTTGTTCCCGTAAGCGTGCACGGGAGCGCCGTGTTCCGTGAGCACTGCAGTTCCTCAAGGATGGGGAGTCGCACGAGATTGGTCAGAGGCTGCCAGTCGCCCGCTGTATCTTTCGGCCCAACAGGGCGGAAGCGGAGCGGACCAAAGGCCGAGGGGCCAAAGCTCTTTGCCAGGTCGATTGTGGCCAAGGCGGTCTTCGCGTCCTGCAGCGTCAGGCTGCCATCCGCAACGCTCAATGTCGTGTGAAAGGAGCCGTCAGCCGTTGCCACTTCAATTTTTTCGTCGGGAGTGAATGTCTCCGGCGTTACAGTTTTGATGGAAAATACGATCTTGCTGTTGAGCGGAACCTCATTTTCATTGCTCAAAGCGATATGCGTGTCCTTGGCCGTGTCAGGGCCCTGGATGTTCTTGCTCAAAAGTTGAACCTTAGGACGTGCTGTCACCACGCTTGCCGCGACGTCCAACGTGCGGCCGTCTTTTAGCTGTACGTGCGCCGTGGTCTTGTCGCCGGCATGCAACTGGGCCGTTGCATTCTCATTTGCGGCGCTCAATGTGAGCTCGTCTCCGTTCGAAGTGTTAGCCAGCTTCCCGGGATGAAATTGCACGCCCTTCAATTCAAGACCCGACACCTCATCCAGGCGATTGCCCGCCAGCACACCCTGTGCATCACCGGCATTCAAAGTAAAACGATCGTACTTGCCCGCCTCCGCCAAGCTATGCAGCGCCAGCTGTTCGGGTTCTTTTGTACCTGCCTGTTTCACTACCAGCGTCAGGGCTCCGGGTTCTTCGTCCTTCATCGGAACCTTGATCTCAAGCTGATCCGGTTGCTCGACTTTCCATGTGGTCTTGATTTCTTTGCCAGCCTCAGTTTTTGCCGTGACGGACTCAACGCATGTCGCGTTGCCTGAGGTCAGATGCAGCGTATCTTCGCGGCCCACGACCAGAGCGTTCTTGTCTGTTGCCGCCAGTTCCCACTTGGTCGCCTGCGCGTTTTGGAAGTGAAATGTGGGTCCCTGATAAGGCTCAAATCCCCACGAGCCATGCAGTGTGCCGGTTACGTTTTCATGT
>Ga0210386_10001159_pt1 | contig 23675 bp, 19 predicted proteins | sample IncBWH32OmetaG_FD_160091 | JGI IMG/M metagenome (GOLD analysis project Ga0210386, IMG submission 160091) | Forest soil microbial communities from Barre Woods Harvard Forest LTER site, Petersham, Massachusetts, United States - Inc-BW-H-32-O ...
AGACTCTGCCTGCTCAGATTTCCTTCAGCTTCGGTGCGCTGGACGCGCTCGATGTTCGTAGCTCTCCGGACGCCGGAGAGGCTATCTATCAATTCCTGGTGGAACGCGAGCGCCAGCTTCGCGCCGCGGCAGCAGCCAACTAGCTCAGGTTCCGATTACTCCGAACGCAGCGCCTCCACGGCGTTTACCCTGGCAGCGCGCGCCGCAGGTACAGCCGACGCGATCATCGCCGCAGCGAGAATCAACAGAGCGGATGCGGCGAAAGAGAGCGTTCCCGGTTGATGCACTTCTCCGACGAATTTGCCGATGATGCGCGCGAAAATGAAGCCGAGTACCAGACCCGCACCCACTCCGATGCTGGCGATCGCCAGACCCTCGGTAAGAACATTGGTCAGAATGTTACGCGGCTGTGCGCCCAGAGCCATGCGGATTCCGAACTCGCGCGTGCGCCCGCTCACAGAGAATGCAAGCACGCCGGCCACGCCCACCACGGAAATCAACAGCGCCACCGCCGCGAATCCACCGAACACCACAGCATTCAGGCGGTCGGGGGTTAGCACTTCGGCGCGAATATCCTCGAGCGTGCTGGCTTTCTCTACGGGCTGGTCTGCCGCCATCTCGTGAATCGTGCGGGTGATGGCGGGAAGCAATGCGTATGGATCATGCTTCGCGCGCACGAAGAGGCGGCCATGCCACCCTTCCTGCTCAGTCGGCTGATACACAGTCATGGCCGGCGACGGGATGATGTTTTCATCGTCGAAATCGGGCACGACGCCGACGATTCGCCGCGGCTCGTAGCTGATGCCGATGAACTTCATCACGCCGTCCGTCCAGTGCAATTCGCGGCCGATCGCTTCCTGACCGGGAAAGAGCGTCTGCGCAACGCTCTGGCTGATGATCACGACTTGTTCGGAGCCCTCCTTGTCGGTGTCTCTGAAATCACGGCCCTCGACGATCGGCATGCCCACCGTGCCAAAGAATCCGGGAGATATGGAGCGAAAGTGGGCGCGCAAATCATCCAGACCATTCTTGCGAGTCGCCCCCTGCACTGCGAAGGCAAAGCTGATGTCCAGCCCCTGCTCATCACGCCAGGGAACGCTGAAGCCTTCGGACACATGTTCGACTCCGGGCAGCGTGCTGACCCGGTTCTTCACATCGCGGTAGAAATCGCGCACCTGCTCGGGGGTTCGCCCGTACAAAATCACGGGCAGATTCAAGGCGAGAACCTTCGCGGTCTCGAATGGCGGCTGCGTTGATTCGAGGACGTAGAGAGTCCTCATGAGCACGCCGGCTCCGGCAAGCAACAGGAACGAGGCCGTGATCTGCATGACCGCGAAGATGCGAAGACGCCGCGCACTTCGTCCGGTTACGCGCACTTCATTGGTGGTCAATCCCAGGCCTCGGGAGGTATCCGCGGCGGGCAGACGTGGAATGTACGCGAGGAAGACGGAAGCCACCAGTGCCAGCACAATTCCAAACCACACCAGGGTGAAGTCGAGTTTCAGGCCGTCAGCGCGCACGGAAAAGCGCGACGCATAGCGGCCCAGCACGGCCACCATCGGAGCAGCGATGAGCAAGGCTGCCAGGACTCCGCTTCCGCAGAGAACAACACTCTCCGCGAGCAACGAGCGGCGAAGGGCCCCCGTGCTCGCTCCCAGCGCTGTGCGAACCGCCAGCTCGGGCTCGCGGCGCACGGTTCGCGCCAGCACAAGATTGGCGACGTTCGAGCACGCGATCACGAAGAGCAGCCCCGAGGCCGCAAATAGCACCCACAGGATCGTGTTTGCGCGCGAATTGATCTGATCGTGCATGCGGGTCACGCTGATCTGGAAGCGGTCGGCGGTTTTGTACACGTCCGGATGTGCCAGGACGATTGCGGCGTATGTCGTGTTGAGCTCCGCCCGCGCGGCTTCGAGAGTCGCGCCGGGAGCGAGGCGCGCAAAGACCTCCGTCATGCGATGTTCGCGGCCCGTCACCATGGTGGCGGATAGATGATGCGGGCTGGTCACGACATTGGCGATGATCTCAGTCGCCACCGGATACGGTACAGTCGGTTCCAGCACCCCGACGATCGTCGCGTTGCGGGGACCTCCATAGCTCTCCAGGCGCACTGTCTTTCCAAGTACGCTGGTGTCGGAGTGCAGCGACGCGCTCCAGAATTTGTAGGTGAGCACAATCGCGCCAGGGGCATTCGGTCCATCGTCGGCGGGAGTCAACAGGCGACCAATCACCGGACGTAGCCCCATCACCTCGAAGTAATTGCCGTCGACCACCCCGGCGGGAATCTCACGCGGCGTGCCGAGGCCAACGATGGTGAAGTCGATGGGTGAAATAGTTCCCAGCTCCTTGATTGTCTCCAGACTCTTGCCGAGGTCCTGGATCTCCGGGACGGAAAAGGCCGCGTTTGCCTCGCCAATCCCGGGAGCACTCTGGCGCAGGTAAAGCAGGCGGTCTTCATCGCGATTTGTGAGCGGGCGCAGGAGCACGGCGCGCACCACGCTGAAGATCGCCGCATTCGCACCGATACCCAGAGCCAGCGTAAGAGCTACGGTGATCCACAACGCGCGAACTCGCGATAAGGAACGAGCCGCAATTTTCAAATCACGCAGGAATGACATGTGGGTCCTCCTCCATATGGGCGGATACCTCCGCCGGTTTGGCAATCCTTGATGTCCGCAGGCTTCTGCGAGTTAACCAATTGGTTGAATCGTACCTCGGGTCCACCTTTTGGTCAACCAAATGGTTAAATGATGCCCAACCTTTACTTCTGCCGTACGACCTTCGAGCCTATTTCGTTCACTACGTCGACGAATGGACGGACCGGAATTCGACAAATCATCCAAGAAATTCTCAATCAAGGCGCTTGACAATTAACGTTGATATCAACATATTAATGCCATGTCAAGAGCCACAATTGTGCCTTTTGAGACCACCACCCGGGTGCGCGGCTGCTGCCTTTGTCTTCACGTGCAGCGGGCTGCCCGGGCGCTGGCACGGCGTTTCGACGAGGCACTGCGGCCGTTCGGCCTGACAAACGGCCAGTTTTCTCTGCTGATGTCGCTGAATCGCCCTGAGCCTCCGGACATGGCGTCGGTGGCATCGCTGCTTGCCATGGACCGCACCACCCTGACTGCCGCGCTGAAGCCGCTGCAGCGCCGAGGCCTGATCAACACGACTGCAGACGGGTCTGACCGGCGGCTTCGCCGGCTGAAGCTAACGCCCGAAGGCATGACTCTGCTGGCCTCAGCCGTGCCGGTCTGGGAGAGTACCAGTCTGGAAGTCGAGGCGCATCTGGAAGACGGCGACCCTGATCGCCTCCGCCGTAACCTGCGGGCTATCGCCAGGTAACTCGGGTAGTAGGTTGAAATACCACTGCCACCCATTATCAGGCTGCTGCACAGCCAGCCATTTTGAGGCGTTTTAGTTAGGAAAGAGTGTGCCTCGTTTGGATTGTGCAGGACCGCCGCTCCCTGCTGGTCACGTCGGTTTGAGGACAGTAGCTCCGACTACATCATTTCCTAAAACGCTCTAGTCGGCTGGGCCAGCAAAGAGAATGAGATTTCCATCGGGATCCAATACGATGAAGTTTCTGGCGCCCCAAGGCTCCTTCTTCAATGTTTGACCAAAGCGCACTCCTGCGGCCTGGTAACTCAAAAAAAGCTCCTTGATCTCGTCTGCCCTGGCGACGGTGATCGAAGCCGAGAGCAGGCCTTCGCGTTCCCGAATATCACCAGCGAACACGGGTTCGCCGACCACCCTCAAATTAAGCCGCGCATGGTCGCGGGTGACCTGCCCGTAGTATGGCGGTTCTCCATAGACGAAGGCGACCGTGAAGCCGAGCTTATTGACATAGAAATCGCACGATGCCTGGATGTCGGCAACGAACAGTTGTGCTTCGGTTGCATTGAGAACAGGGGTTAGGACGGTCTGTCCGGCATGATGGGTCATTGCTTCATGGGTCGTTGCTTGATGGGTCATGGCATAGGCTCCTGATGTGAGCGCCTGCCATCCTTCGAAACCCCTCTCGCGCGCCACGAGTTCCTGTGCGTCGGCGAGCTTGAAGTTTGCGTCCAGCACCTGCTCGTCGCTAAGGTGGCGAAACCGGGGCAAGGCTGCCCTGATTCTGGCTGCGACCGGATAATACCGTTCGCGATGCCAACGTAGATATTGTTTCGCTTGCTTTTTGAGGTTTTCGATGTTCGGCATCGGCGCGGCAGTATTCACTTGTCGTAGGTGGGCGTTGCCCTTTCGATCTGCACCGATGCGCCCTACGCAGCCATGAAAATATTGCCTCGGCGGAGGGGAGTTGTCAACGGCCGCCTTTTTCAGTGGCCCGCTCCAGCATAACTCGGAGTTTTCTCAACGCGCTACAGCCAGTTCCTCTTCCAGGCGCTGCTTCTCATACAACCCGGCATAGTAGCCGTCTTTCTCGATCAGTTCCTCGTGCGTTCCCAGCTCGGCGATTCGTCCCACCACGAGCACGGCGATGCGATCGGCATTGCGCACCGTAGATACCCGGTGCGAGATCAAAATCGTCGTCCGGCCCTGCATGCGGTGCCGTAGTTCTTCAAGGATGCGCTCTTCGGTGTAGGTGTCGACGCTGGCCAGGGCATCGTCGAGGATGAGGATGCGCGGATTGCGGACCAGCGCGCGCGCCAAAGAGGCGCGCTGCTTTTGTCCACCGGAGAGGGTCAGTCCGCGCTCGCCGACGAGGGTTTCGAAACCGTGCGGAAATTCCTCAAACTCCTGACGAATATGCGCCCCTTCTGCCGCGCTCAACATATCTTCGCGGCTCGCATGGTCGGCTCCGAAGAGAATATTTTCGCGAATCGATTCGCTGAAGAGAAATGTCTCCTGGGGAACGAAGCCGATGCTCTCGCGCAGGCGGTCGAGCGGGTATTCGCGCACCGGATGGCCGTCGATGAGCACAGCTCCGGAAACGTTTTGGGGCGGGGCGTCGTAGAGGCGCGGAATGAGGTTGACGAGGGTGGTTTTTCCCGCGCCAGTTGGCCCTACCAGCGCGAGGCTTGAGCCAGCGGGAATCTTCAGAGAAATATCGTGAAGAACTTCAGCGGCGGGCGTTCCGTCAGCGTTCGCGTAGCTGAAGGAGAGGTTGCGGAATTCGATCTCGCCGAGTATTTCGTGGTGCTGGGCAAGCTCAGGCGCAGCGTCGCGATCATCGATCGACGGCTCCTCGGCCAGGAGCTCATGGATGCGGGTTACAGAGGCGGTTCCGCGTTCGAAGAGATTGACCACCCAGCCGAGCGCGATGATTGGCCACGTGAGCATGACCAGATAGGTGCTGAAGGCGGTAAAGTTTCCGACCGTAATGCGATGCGCCAGCACCTGGCGGCCGCCTACGAGAAGCACAATGACCATCGCCAGGCCAAGAATGAATTCGAGCGTGGGCCAGAGCATGCCCATTAACTGCACCAGCCGCAGGCCGCGGCGAATATACTCCCGGTTCGATTGCTCAAACGCTTTGACCTGCGCCTCTTCCTGCGCAAAGGCGCGGATGAGGCGGGCGGCAGAAAAATTCTCCTGCGCCTGCGCCGAGATGTCGGAGAACATGGCCTGAATCCGCTCAAAGCGCTCATGAATCTTGCGTCCCATAACCTGTACCAGGATGCTGGCCAGCGGCAGCGGGACGAGCGCAGCCAGAGTGAGCAGGGGACTGATGCGGAGCAGAAAATAGAGGGCGAAGACGGAGAAGAGCAGCGTGTTCGCACTGTACATGATGCCCGGCCCGAGGAGCATGCGGACGGCATTGAGGTCGTTGGTCATGCGCGCCATGATGTCGCCGGTGCGGCGCTGCTGGTAATATTCCTCGGGCTGCTTCTCAAGCTGCAGGAAGAGATCGTTGCGCAGATCGAATTCGATGTCGCGCGAGATGCCGATGAGGATCCAACGGGTGTAGAAGAGAAAGATGCCTTTCGCCACGGCGATCGCCACGAGCACGCAGGCATAGATGAGAATCTTTCTCCGCGTGACACCGTGATTGAGATCGTCGATTGCGATGCCGATGATGTGCGGAAAGAAAACCCAGACCGCGCTGCTGAGCACGGCCACGATGCCTCCCCAGATATAGGCGCGCGTGTAGCGGCGCATATAAGGCAAAAGCGGCTTCAGACGTTGAAACATGGATGACTCGATTCCGTTCTCGACTATGTCGATGTACGCAGCAGGAGATATCCGCCTGCGAGGCCGAAAAGTACGTCGGGCGACCATGCCGCAAGAAATGCAGGAAGCAGGTTCACGTTGCCCATGGCTTCAAATGTCCCCGCGACGACAAAATACGTGATGGCGACCCCGATGGCGACGGCGATTCCGGCCAGCGAGCCTCGTTTGCCCATGGAGAGCGCGAAGGGAACGGCCAGGATTGCCATAATCAATGTGATGACTGGATTCGCCAGCTTCCGATTGAGCTGTACGCGCAGGCGTATAGTGTCAAAGCCGCTCTGGCTCAGGTCGTGGATGTATGCCTTCAGCTCGTCGAAACTCATCTCCGACGAAAGCAGCGCTTCCTTTTTGAAATATTGCGGATGCTCGTTAATCTCGGGGAAGGTGCTCACGTCGAAGGGGCGATAGCTGCTGATCTCGGCGCCGTTGAAGGTCCGCTCCCATCCGTGTTCGAAGACCCACTCCTGCAGCTGCGGCTCCCAGTGGGCGTCCGATGCGAAGATGCGCCGCGAAATAGAGAAGCTGTCGGGATTGAATTCAAAGACGGTGACGTTTCCGAACGCGTTCTGAGTAGCGTCGAAAAACTCATAGTAGAAGATGCGTCCCGGCTTATCGGGTTCCTGCAATCCGAAGATCCATTTCTGTCCCGGATGTTCAAACGTCTGCGGCGGCTTGCCTTTGATTACGTTGCGCAGCGCTTCCTGCCGGCGGTTGGCGGTGGGTAGATAGAGCTGGTCGAAGACGAATAAGGCGACTGCAAGGATTGAGGCAATGACCAGAACCGGGAGAACGATGCGATACAGGCTGATTCCGGTGGCCTTCATGGCCGTGAGCTCGCTCGATCGGTTCAACATGCCGAAGACCACGAGGACTGCGATGAGCACGCTGAGCGGGGTGATGGTGTAGATCATGCTCGGGGTCAGATTTGCGAGGTAAGCGGCCACTGTCACCAACGGTGTGCGATTGCGGATGATGTCGCCCAGCAATTCAAAGCAGGTGAAGACGAGCATGAGGACGACAAAGGTCACCAGGACCATGGCGAAGGTCGTTATGAACTCCCGGAGCACGTATTCGTCGAGGATGAGTGGGAAGCGTCCGCGCGTATGGCGGGGCTTGGCCGGGCGCCGGTCACTGTGCAGCTCCGGCGTCTCTTCTTTCGCCGGGGCTTTGAACCAGTTTCCTATCGACGTCAAGGCGGCTAGCGCGGCTCCGCCGGTTGACATTTGCCGTAGCAAGACCACTCCACAAGTTGCGAAGAGCGCGTTGGCCAGCCACACTCCGACGACCGCGGGAACCTTGTTTTGCCGGGCCAGGGCCGTGCCTGTAGACGAGAGGAAGTAATAGACGAAGACCAGCACGATGGTGAGGACAAACCCGGCGCTCTTGCCGCCGCGCTGGGAGGAGATGCCCAGGGGAACGCCCACCAGCATCAGGACGAGACAGGCCGCAGGATATGCGAATCGCTTATATAGCTCGATCAGATACCATTGACCGCCTGGCATTCGCGAGCGTGCCAGCAGGTCCTGGTTGGACATCGCCAGAATGGGCGACTCGTTGCGGCCTGGGCGCGTGTCTTCCTGCGTGGAAAGCGTGAGCGGCAGGTCGGTCTGCGAAAAGGTCGAGACATTGTACTGATCGGGCTGATTGGCGACGGTCTGGTGCTCGGTTCCATTGCGCATGCGCATGATGGCCGTCTGATCAGCGCCGTTGACCACAGTGGCGCTGGCGCCGGTGGTAATCTTCGGGGATTCGGGATCGGACAAATCCGCGAGAAAGATCTCGCGCCAATTGGCCGCGCCCGAGGCTGGGCGGACATCCTGCACATAGAGCACGTAATTCTTGAAGTCTTCGTAGAAAACGCCCCGCTGCACTTCATAGGATGCCTGCGCGTTCAACAATTCGGCCTCAAGCCGCAGGGTTGTTCTCGAGGCTCGCGGAGCGAAGTAGAGGGAGTTCGCTATGCCGACGCCCCACCCTATGATCGAAACGATCGCCACGACCCCGACAAAGCTCCATACACCGATGCCGGCCGCGCGCATGGCGGTGATCTCGCTGTCTGCGGCCAGCCGGCTCAGTCCCAGCAGAATGCCGACCAGCACCGCCATGGGAATGGTGACGGTGAACATGTTAGGCAGTGTGAGGAGGAAGATTTCAACGACCGTGCCGAGAGACGCGCTGTTGCGAACCACCAGTTCCAGAAGGTGCGGAAGGTCGCGCATGAACAATACAAAGGTGAAGAGCGCTCCGCCGATGAAGGCGTGCGAGAGCACCTCTTTCAGGATGTATCGCGTCAGAATGCGCACAGAGTCGAGCCTACTTGATAGTTTATCCCGCGAATCTCTTCAGACGCAGACTATTGGCCAGCACGCTCACGGAGCTGAGAGCCATGGCGGCGCTGGCGACCGCGGGGTTAAGCAGGAGTCCGGTGAAGGGATAGAGGACTCCGGCGGCGATCGGGATGCCGAGCAGGTTGTAACCGAGTGCCCAGCCCAGGTTCTGGCGCATCACGCGCAGGGTGTGGCGGGCCAGCGTAAGTGCCGTCACGATTTGAGCAGGGTCGCCGCGCAGCAGAATCGCGTCTCCAGCTTCGCGGGCGAGGTCGGCGCCGGTTCCGATGGCGAGGCCAGCGTCGGCCTGAGCAAGGGCGGCTGCATCGTTGATGCCGTCGCCGACCATAGCAACGGAGCGGCCCTCGGCCTGCAGCGCGCGGATGCGAGCCAGTTTGTCTTCGGGTAGCAACTCGGCGTGCACGTCGTCGATTCCGGCGGCTTGCGCGATTTGATTTGCGGCAGCGTGTCTGTCGCCAGTGAGCATGGCTACACGCAGCCCCATCCGGCGAAGAGTACGAACGGAGTCAACCGCGCCAGGCCTGAGCGTGTCTTCAGCGGCGAGGTATCCGGCGAGATGGCCATCGACGGCGATGTACAGAAGGGTTGCGCCAGACAAAGATGGCGTATCGACAGGCGGAGCAATGTTTAGTTCGTCGAGCAGCGCGCGATTACCCGCTGCGATGGTTCGACCATTGACGAGTCCCATTACGCCCTTGCCAGCGATGGCCTGGACGGAATTCGCGGGGGTTGCTGTGATTCCTCGGTTGGCTGCATATTCCATCACGGCCCGCGCCAGCGGATGCTCCGATCGCTGCTCCACTGACGCGGTCAGTGCAAGCAGGTCAGTCTCCCCGACGCCAATTGCATGAATTGCCGTGATGCGCGGCTTACCTTCGGTCAGAGTGCCCGTCTTGTCCAGAACGACTGTATCCACCCGCGCCAGACGTTCGACGCTCTCACCGCCTTTGAAGAGGATGCCGAGTTGAGCCGCGCGTCCAATTGAGACCGTAAGAGCGGCTGGCACCGCGAGGCCCATCGCGCAGGGACAGGCAATCACCAGCACCGCAACCGCAACGGCAAAGCCGCGGCTCATTCCGCCGGAGTGATTGACCAGCGCCCAGATTGCGAAGGTGATTGCCGCCAGCGCAAGAACAACAGGCACGAAGACGCCGCTGACGCGATCGGCCAGTTGCTGCAGAGGAGCCTTGGACGATTGCGCCTCCTCCATCAGCCGCAGCATCTGCCCAAGCACACTGTCGGCGCCGATCGACGTGGCCCGGTATTCGAGCGCTCCATCGTAGTTAAAGGAGCCGCCGATGAGGCGATCGCCAACGCCGCGCGCCACGGGAACGGACTCGCCTGTTATGAGTGACTCGTCCACGCTGCTGGTGCCGGACACGATGATTCCGTCGACCGGAATCCGCTCTCCGGGACGCACGACGACGATCTCGCCGGGTATGAGGGCTGCAATCGGAGTCTCGACCTCGACGCCATTGCGCAGCACATGCGCCGACTGCGGCTGCAGTTTGGCGAAGGCGCGGAGCGCGTCGAGTGTGCGGCGGGTGGCGCGAGCTTGGAGCCAGTCGCCGAGCAGGAGAAATCCGAGAATGAGCAGCACGGAGTCGTAATAGACATCGGGATTGAGACCGTGCTCCAGGAAGAATCCAGGAAAGAAGGTAGCTGCCACCGAATACGCGAACGCTGCCCCGGTCCCCAGGGCCACCAGCGTGTACATGGTCGTCGAGCGGTGCATCGCGGCCTGCGCGGCTCGCTGGTAGACGGTTCCTCCTGCCCAGTACATGCCGATGAGGGTGACGACGAGCATCGAATACTCAAGCAGCGGCGCGGGGATGCGGTAGAGCGGCGGCAGCACCTGCATCAGAAAACGGTGGAGCGTGCCTGGCATGCCGTGCATGAGCGGCATGGACAAGACCATGGTTACTACGCCGCCCGCAATGGCGGCGAGGGCCTTGATCCGGAGCGGGCGATCCTGTTCCGGGCCGCTGCCGTGCATGTGCATGTGGTCGTGCTCGTGTTGAGAAGAGTGCGCAGCAGGGAGAGATGCGTCGTACCCGGCTTCGCGGACGGCTTCGACGAGAGAATCGAGCTTCGCAACAGCGGGCTGATAGACGACGCGGGCGGAGTGCGTCATAAGATTGACGCTGGCTTCGGAGACTCCCTCGGTATCGCGCAGGGCCTTTTCCACGTGGACCTGGCAGGAGGCGCAGGTCATGCCCTCAACGTCGAGCGTGACCGTCTGTGGGGCGGACTCGGTCACTGTGGCTCCGCGTGAGCGGTGTATCCAGCCTTGGCAATCGCGGCCAGCAATTGCGCAGGATCCCGGGAGTGCACCCGTGCCGCGCCGATGCGGACTTCCTCGACCACGGTTTCGGGAATTCGCTGCAAAGCCTGCGTGACGCGCCGAATACACGCGCCGCAGTGCATGCCGTCAATCTGTAATGTGATTTCGCTCATGGATAACTCTATGTATTATCGATGCTCCCGCGGGAGAATTGATGCAACCGCGACCCATCAATCGCCGGAAGCAAGAAAGCGATAGCCTATGCCGCGGACCGTCTTCAGATAACGCGGCTCCGACGGCTCGTCTTCGATGTATCGCCTCAAGCGCACAATGAAGTTGTCGATCGCGCGTGTGTCAGTGTCCTCGTGGACACGCCATACCTGTTCGAGCAGCTCTTTGCGGGAGATGATTCGCCCCTGATTGCGCACCAGGTACCGGAGCAGGTCCACCTCCATCAGGGTCAGCCGGACCGTCCGTCCCATCGCCGCGAGCTCCAGATTTTCGAAGTCGATCCTGCGGCCGGCAAATTCAAAGGCACCGAGGTCTTCCTTCTCGCCCGGGGTCTCATCCGCCGGCTGATGCCATTTCAGGCGGCGCAAGAGCCCGTTCAGCCGCGCCAGCAGGATGGAGAGATCGAAAGGTTTCGGGAGATAATCATCCGCTCCCGCCGCAAAGCCCAGCAGCACGTCCTCCGATCGCCCGCGCGCGGTCAAGATCAGAACCGGTACAAAATTCTGTGCGGCCCGCAGTTCAGTCACAACTTCAAAACCATTCTTTCCCGGCAGCATCACGTCGAGCAGGACAGCGTCGAAGGGTTCGCTCGCGAGCCGCGCCAGCGCGGCTTCGCCATCGCCTTCGATTGCCGCCTCGTATCCCTCGGCCTGCAGATTGAAAAGCAGGCCCTCGGCCAGGTGGACCTCGTCCTCGACGATGAGAATGCGCGCTGCAGTGCTCATTGCGCTTCCCGTTCCAGTTCTTTTGCAGCCGGCCGCAGCACACGCGGCAGTTGGACACTCACGGTCGCGCCACGGCCCTCGCCGGGGCTTTCAGCAAAGGCATCCCCTCCATGCTGCCGCGCAATGCTGCGCACAATAAACAATCCCAGCCCTGTGCCTTTGGTCTTGAGCACGTTGCGCGCGGGCACCCGGTAGAAGCGTTTGAAGATCCGCTTGAGTTGCGAGGTGGGAATGCCAATGCCCCGATCTGTGACCGTGAGCACGATCCAGGCTTCATTTTTGATCGAGAGAGTCACACGTATTTCTACCGTATTCGGAGAATACTTTACCGAGTTATTCAGCAGGTTCAGGACGACGCTCTCCAGCTCTTCGCGGTTGCCCCGCACCATCATAGGCGCTGGCGCTTCAGGCTGCTCGAAGACAATTGCCACCTCATCCAGGTGATGGCGCGCTCGCGTCCGCTCAACGCACTGGATCACGAGTTCTTGCATATCCACTGGACGCCTTACCTGGTTTTGTGTCCGTTGTCCCAGCTCACCGGCCTTCAGAACCTGCTCGACGGTGGCCAGCAGCCACTCGCTGTCCTGGAGCATCATTGCGTAAAATTCGCGCCGCTTTGCTTCCGGCAAATTGAGCCGCTGCAAGGTTTCAAGATAGAGGCGTATTGAGGTTATCGGCGTTTTCAGCTCGTGGGTCACGGCGTTCAGAAAGCTGTCGTGCCGTTCGTTGCGCCGCACCTCGCGCACCAGAAAGATGGTATTGAGGACCACGCCGGCGATGAGCAGCGCGAAAAAGGGGATGCCGATGAGCATCGGGACGAGGCGTCGCCAGTTGAGGATGATCCAACCGACGTTGAGGGCCACAGCGGCCCCCAGCATGCAAGCCCCGAGGACGATGAAAAGGATCGTGTTGCGTTTTCGCCCGCTGATTCTCATGGGTGCAATCGACCGCCGCGCAATAAAAATCGCCCGCTCGGAAAGTGTACCGGGCGGGCGATCGAATTGTTTGCGGCGGAAGGTCCTAAGCTACTCCTGCCGGCTTTGGATCGTTTGGGTCAAATTGCGCGATCTTGACGTCCCACGCCAGGCCGAGTTTCTTGAGCAGCCAGATGCCGTAGTAGTTCGGATCGATCTCATACCATTTCAGGCCATGGCGCGCGGAGACGGGATGTGCATGATGATTGTTGTGCCATCCTTCGCCGCCGGTCAGAAGGGCAACCCACCAGCTGTTGCGCGAGTGGTCGCGGGTTTCGAAGCGGCGCGATCCCCACATATGCGTGGCGGAATTCACCAGCCAGGTGGCATGCAGGCCAAGGGTCACGCGCAGGAAGATTCCCCACATCACGCACGACCAGCCGCCGATGGCCAGCAGGGCAAGGCCGACGACGACGAGCGGGACCCAGTGATATTTGCTGAGCCAGACGTGGAACTTATCGCGGGCCAGGTCGGGTGCGTAGCGCGAAAGCATGGCCGTCTCGTCGTGCATGGAGACGCCGCACATGATCCAGCCCATGTGCGCCCACCATCCGCCCTCGGTCGGCGTGTGCGGATCGCCCTCGTGATCGGAAAGCTGGTGATGGACGCGGTGCGTGGCCACCCAGAAGATCGGTCCGCCCTCGAGGGACAGCGTCGCGCCGATGGCCATGAAGTACTCGACCCACTTGGGTGTCTTGTAGCCGCGATGCGTGAGCAGGCGGTGATAGCACATCCCGATACCGAGATTCGAAGCCCATACCCAGAGTACGATAGAGCAGATCAGAGCCTTCCAGCTGAACATGAAGAGTGCGGCGACGGCGCCAATATGAAAGATCACCATGAAGATGATGGTGATGGTGCTCAGGGTTCCACCTTGCGCGGCGCGGCCCAGAACGGGACCCTTTGTTTCTGCCCGCAGGTTTGCGGCGATCTTCGGTTTTTGGGTGGTGGGTTGGTCTAGCAACTCGACTGACATGGAGTCTTTGTATCTCCCGTGTTTCTGAATCTGTATCTTGACCGTATCAGTACCGGGTCGAGTTACTATGTAAGACTTTTGTAATGCTCGTGGGATGAAAAAATCGACCTCTGGATAGCTCAATTCAGATCGAGTCTGTGAGAGGCCGCACGCCGGGTTCATACTTTGTTAATCTCAACCGCAGACGATGAAACCCTATGCTCTCTCGTGCCAGCTGGTTCGTGATTCTCGGCATCTTCGCGGGGCAATGCGTGGCCGCTGCGCAGTCGATCAACCTTCCCACCAGCAAGCAGATTCTGGAGCCGGTGCCTGGCTCGCCCGAGCGCCTGAACAGCCTGCCGATGGGGCTGGCGTGGTCGCCGGATCATCGCTATCTGGCGTTGATCAATGCGGGGTTCGGGACGGCGGAATCGAACGATTCGCAGTCGATCACGATTCTCGACACGGCGAACGCAGGCGCAGGAGATAAGAGTGCAGGTTCTGCGAAGATCAGCGACTTTCACGATGCACGGCTGGTTGTCGGCTCCGCTCAGACGGCGTATTCGGGAATTGCGTTTTCGCTGGATGGGACGCACCTCTACGTCAGCCTCGACTCTCTGACGGTGCCGGAGGGTGGTGACGCCAGGCACACGGGCAACGCCATCGCTGTTTACGGCTTCGCGAACGGCGCGCTCACGCCGGAGCGGCTGATTCCCATTCCATTGCAGCATCTCGCTCCCGGCCGCTCCCAGAACCAGATCGGCAAACTGTTGCCCAACGGAGTAGCCATTCCCGCTCCTACCGGAATCGCCGTGGTGAAAAACGCCGAAGGGAAAGAGCAGATTATTGTGTCGGATGAGTTTTCCGACGATGTTCTGCTGGTGGATGCCGCGTCGGGGAAGATTGAGACGCGGTTCGATCTGGCGGACCACCCCACCGTGCCGTCGGTTTACCCGATTGCGGTGGTTGCGACGAAGGACGGGAGCCACGCATTTGTAGCCCTGTGGAACGGCTCAGCAGTGGCGGAACTCGATCTTCGCGCCGGGAAGGTGATGGACAAGCTGCCTCTGCTTCCGCCCTCGATCGTTATCCGTCCCAGCTCCCACCCCATCTCGCTCGTGCTTAGTCCGGACGAGAAGACGCTCTACGTCGCCCTGGCGAATCGCGACCTGGTGGCCGGGGTGAAGGTTGGGGCCAAGGCGATGCAACTGGTGCGGCTCTATGAGCCTCGGCTGCCCGGCCAGACATACTTCGGAGCGATGCCGGATTCAGTTGCGCTTTCCGATGACGGAACGATGTTGTATGTGGCCGATTCCGGTACGGACTCAGTTGCGGTCTTCCACACGAAGCCGGCGAGTCAGGTGGGCGCACCCGAGAAGCCGATCGGCTTCATTCCGACGGAGTGGTATCCGACTGCGGTGACCGTGAAGGAGAACAAGCTCTATATCGCCACGGCGAAGGGCCGCGGGACCGGGCCGAATGGCGCCCCGCAGGCCGAGCCGAAGACCCCCTCAGCCGACCTGCACATGAAGCGGCCGCATACCTACATTGCGAGGCTGCTATATGGGTCGTTGGCGGGTATTGATCGCAGCGCGGCCGAGAAGGATCTGCCGGCGCTTACCAAACAGGTGATGGCCAGCAACATGATGGAGGCGGCCGACAACCACGTGGAGTTTACAACGGGAAGCAACCCGATCCATCACGTGATCTACATCATCCGCGAGAACCGGACATACGATCAGATACTGGGTGATCTGGGCGTGGGCGACGGCGATCCGTCTCTGACGATGTACGGGAAGGACATCACCCCCAATGTGCACAAGCTGGCGCTGCAGTTCGGCGTGCTCGACAACTTCTATGACTCGGGCGAAGTGTCGGGCGATGGGCACGTGTGGTCAACGGCAGCGATCACCAGCGACTACACCGAACGCACGTGGCAGCAGGCGTATCGCGGAGCCGAGCGCACCTATGACTTCGAGGGCGTCGTGCAAAACGGCTATCCCATGGAGGAGAAGATATCCGACATCAACGAGCCGGACAGCGGCTACCTGTGGACTGATCTGAGGCGGCAGGGCCGGACGCTGTATCACTTCGGCGAGTTTGTCTCGACGAAGTTCTGCGACGATTCGGGCGAGGCTCCGAAGCAGAAATCTCCGCAGGAAGGCACACCCGAGCCGACACAGTTCTGCGAGCACTCGTTTATCGAGCATGGCGAGCAGATTCCGGCCAATTATGGCGGAGGAGACAGCCCATACCCATGGAAGATTCCCCTCATTTATCGCAATGTAGCCACCAAGCCCGAGCTTGAAGGACACTTCGACCCCGCGTATCCGGACTTCAATCTCAGATTTCCCGATCAGCTGCGCGTCAACGAATTTCTCACCCACTTCAACGTCTGGGTCAACGATCGGATGCAGGGCCGCGACACCATGCCGTCCTTCGTGATGCTGCGCCTGCCCAACGACCATACCGCGGGCACCCGCCCGGGATCGCCCATACCCAAGGCCTCCGTCGCTGACAACGACCTGGCTGTCGGCCGCGCAGTCGATGCGATCTCGAACAGTCCTTACTGGGATGACACCGTGTTCTTCATCCTCGAAGACGACGCGCAGGATGGAGCGGATCACGTCGACGCGCACCGGTCGGTGGCGCTGGTGATCAGCAAGTACTCGCCGCGGCAGGCGAAGCCGGCAGTCGATCATAACTTCTACACCACGGTCAGCGTTTTACGCACCATCGAGGACCTGCTCGGCATTCCTCCGATGAACAACAACGACGCTTTCGCACCTCTCATCTCGCCGTTGTTTACAGGACCAGGGGATCAGCCCGGCTTTACCGCCGACTACTCCAATGCAGCAAACAATCTGATCTACATGGCCAATACGGAGAAGGCTCCCGGAGCGAAGGAATCCAGTCGCATGGACTTTACCCATGAAGACCAGGCAGATGCGCGCAAGCTTAACGTCATCCTGTGGAAGGACGCGATGGGGAACAAACCGGTCCCCTGGATGATCCTGCATCCGCACAGCATTCACAAGGACGATGACGACGATTAGTGGGTGGTACCCCAGGTGGTACCCCTCCCCCCTCTGTTTTGGCAAGTGCATGATTCGGTGATGGTTACAGGCCTTAACGATGACAAGTGCGTGAAACAATGGGCTTTAACTGGGTATCCATTTGAGTCAGGTTCCCCCAATAGGTTGTGTTTGGGCTATTTCCATTTGATGGCCGGGGCCACAATCTGTCTGCCTGCTGCACCAGGCGATAGAAGAGTTTGCCTCGCCCCGACTGCAGCCCCAGCTCTCGCCTCCCTCACATCGCGGACAACGGAATCCATCCGGCCAGCGGAGACCGAACAGGTACTTCCGGCAAGCCTGCTCCGTGCTGATGCGCCGCAAGCTCCAGAGGCGTCCGCGGTAATCCTCTTCCATGACTCCGACCACTACAGGTTGGGCCTACCTGAGTCAAATGGATACCCAGTTTGGCTTTATTTCACTTGCTCTGATTCTAAACGGGCTACGTGCGAGATTGCGCTCTGGTTGAAGAACTCATCATCGATGACGAAGGCTCGCATGTAATCTATCGGGGCGGAACTCGGTCCGACCCAACCATCTCTCCGATCGCACGTTCGACCATGATTACTACTTCGAACTCCCTGGACAGGGAGCGAAATGCCCAATCAAGTGGGCGGTGATTTACTTCACACCATGGACGAGTCCAAGCTCTCCCGCGTGCGAACCGAACTTCAAATGCTGTTGATAGTCATAACCCTTTCTCCAAAACTTGTTAGAAAAAGACATGAACACCAAAGCCTTTGCCTACATGCGGGTAAGCCACCGCACCCAGGTGGACGGCGACGGCTTCCCCCGCCAGTTGACCGCCATTCGCAGCTACGCCCGAGCCCACGACTACACCCTCAGCCACGTCTACCGCGAGGAAGGCGTCTCCGGCACCACGGAGCTGGAGAACCGCCCAGCCGTGCAGGATCTGCTCACCGCGCTCTACTCCAACGGCGTGCACACCGTCATCATCGAGAAGCTGGATCGGCTGGCCCGGGACCTGATGGTGCAGGAGACCATCATTGCCGACTTCCGCAAGAAGGGCATCGAGCTGGTCAGCGTGGCCGAGCCCGACCTGTGCAGCAACGATCCCAGCCGCGTGCTGGTGCGCCAGATCTTCGGCGCCATCGCGCAATACGAAAAGGCCATGCTGGTGATGAAGCTGGCGGGAGCGCGGCAGCGGGTCAAGGCGCGGGACGGCCGCTGCGAAGGCGACAAACCCTATGGCGCTCATCCCAAGTACCCCGGGGAGCCGGAGGTCATCGAACAGATTCGTGCTCTTCGCGGCCAGGGAATGGGGTTGGACTCATCGCCGTCCGATTGAACGACGAAGGCGTGAAACCGCGCCGCGGAGTGAAGTGGTATCCGATGACCGTCTCCTGGGTACTCCAGAGAGCGAGCTGAGCCGGGAACCACGCATGCTACTTCCCTTTCCTGCCGGACACCGGGCTATAAACCTGTAGGGCGATATGCCTATAGGACGCTAGCATTCAAGTCATCGCCATCATCGGACAGAAGGGCGGCAACGGCAAGACCACCATCGTGCTGAGGCTGGCCATCGAAGCTGCCCGGCGCGGCCGCTCCGTCGCCGTGATCGACCTTGACCCGCAGACCACCGCCGCCAACTGGAGCGACCGCCGAGCGAAGGACCGCCCGGCTGTCGTGTCCTGTCAGGTTTCCCGACTGCCCCAGGTGCTGGCCACCGCCGAGAAGGAAGGCGCGGAGCTGGCCATCATCGACACCCCCGGCACGAGCACGGATGCGGCGATCGCTGCATCCAGATCTGCCGACCTCGTCCTGCTGCCGGTGCAGCCGCAGCTGTACGACATCGAGACCCTGCCCAGCCTCAAGGACGTTCTCAGCCTGGCCGGGAATCCACCCGCCCGGGGGCGAGGCGATCGGGAGATCCGATGATCAGCACGAAGGCCAGTGCCGTGATCGGTCCCACGCCGGGATGAGTCATCAGCCGCAGCACCTCGGGCCGTTTATGTGCCTCCTGCTCGATGGCGGCGGTGAGCTCAGCGATGCTTACGTTTAGACGATCCACCAACTCCAGCAGGTCCTGCCGACGCCGTGTGGCCCACGGTGCCAGCCGCAGGGACTCCAGTTGCTGGCGTCCAGCCTTCTTGCGACGCACGCCCTCGTTCATGGCGGTGGCCTGAATCTGGTTCATGGCTCGCGTGCGCATCTGCACCAGGCGATGCCGATGCCAGATCAGCTGGCGCAGATCCCGGTTCTCCGGACTCGGAACCCAGATCCGGGGAAAGCAATCTTCGACCGGCAGCCTGAGCAACAACAGAGCATCCTGCCGGTCCGTCTTCTGCTTGCGTACCCGGGCTGCCTTGATCTCGGCTGGGTCCCCGATCCATAGCTCGAACTGCAACTCTGCCAGCAACCGCTCAAACCAGCATGCATGTCCGGTGGCCTCGATCCCGACCCGCACCCTGACCTGTCTTCGTTCCAGATCGCGATAGAAGCGCTCGGCCTCTCCATCGCTGTGGTTCAATCGCCTTCCGCAGGTCTCGCCTGTCTCTGTATCCACATACGCTACCTGCTGCACGCTGGGTGATAATCCACTCCTATAAGAATCATGTTCGGCTCCTTCTCCCGAACCTTCCGTCGTCGATGCTCCAGAGTCTCACCAAACCTCGGTAGAGCAGACAGTGTTATGAAATCAAGTATATTTCCGGTCAGGCATCGGAGGTCCCAAAGATGAACTCGCGAAGTTGGTTGCTGAAGGCGCTTCTTATTGTCGCTCCCCTCTTGTCGGTTTGTGCGGCTTCGCCTGCCAGGGCGCAATCGTGCGGGACTTTGGGTGGGTCTGGGGGCGGCCTGGCGGTGCAGGTGCTGGGCTCGGGCGGGCCGGAGATGCAGGATAAGCGCGCGTCGACGAGCTATCTGATTTGGGAGAACGGCAGGGCGCGGGTGATCGTCGACGCGGGAGGAGGCAGCGCTCTGCGCTTTGGCGAGAGCGGAGCGCAGATGTCGACGGTGGACGTTTTTCTGTTCAGCCATTTTCATGTCGATCACAGCGGAGATTTCCCGGCGTTGATCTTCTCTTCGTGGTTTGAAGACCGCAATCGTCCCCTGCCGGTCTATGGCCCCTCGGGAAACAAGTACATGCCTTCGACCACGGAGTTTGTTAGCGACCTCTTCAGCGATCCGCACGGAGCATGGCGCTATCTGAGTGAATTAGTCGAGCCCGGCGCCGAAGGCAGCTACGTATTGCAACCGCACAACGTTGCGCCCAGCTCAACGCCTGTTCTCGTCTTCCGCAACGCTGATATGGCCCTGTACGCGGTGAGCGTCGTTCATGGCGCGTTTCCCGCGCTGGCATGGCGCGTGGAAATTGGCAGCAAGCGAATTGTCTTCAGCGGAGATACGAATGGAGACGGGGATGGGCTGACACAGCTTGCGATGAATGCGGATTTATTCGTCGCTCACAACGCCGTGCCGGAGGACGCGACAGGAGTGGAAAGGCGCCTTCATATGCCGCCTTCAGTCATCGGAACGACGGCGGCGAATGCTCATGTGAAGCAACTAGTGCTGTCTCATCGAATGTTGCGGACTCTGGGAAAAGAGAAGGAAACCGAGGCGGAGATCAGGCGTCGGTATTCGGGCCCGATCGTATTTGCCAACGATCTGGATTGCTTCCCGGTGAAGTGAGTGGGCAGATTGCGAGGAGCTCTCTCGACGAGAGAAAGCTTCCCTCAGCGGCTAAAGCCGCATTTTATTGCGACAGATACGGCACGGCTGAAGCCGTGCCCCTACGAAGCTGTAATTTTTCTCGCAACCTGCTGGCGGGTTAGACGAGGGTGACTTTGCCGGTGCCGAGGTCGTAGTACCCGCCGACGATTTTCAGTTTGCCCTCTTTCACCATGGGAGCGAGCACGGGAGAAGACTCGCGCAGCAGCGTCGCTTGGATGGATGCATTTGCCTTGATGGCGGTGGTGAGATCGTAGTTTCCCTGATCGACTGCGGGTTGAAGGTGAGGGAATAAGGAGCTGATCTGGCCGGGCACGGCCTTGCCCTGCATGGCGGCCTTGACGGCTCCGCAGCCGGCGTGGCTGAGGACAAGGATGACCTTGATTCCGAGGACGGCGGCGCCGTATTCGAGGCTGCCGATGATCTCCGGGGTCACCATGTTGCCGGCAACGCGGGTGACGAAGATGTGTCCGATGCTCTCGTCGAAGATGATCTCGACCGGCACTCGCGAGTCGGCGCAGGCAAGCACGGCGGCGTAGGGTTCCTGTTTGTCGACGGTGTGATCGCGGAGGATCTGTTTATCCTGTTCGAAGCTCTTGAAGCTTCCGGCAATGTAGCGTTCGTTCCCGTCGAGTAGGGCCTTGAGAGCTTCATCGGGCGTGAGGTTGCTCTGGGCGAGAACGCGTTCGGGCAGAAGAAAGCCCGTTGAGGCCGCGCCGATGAGGGTTGCGGCTGTTTCTGCCAAGGCGGTCCCGAGGAATCTGCGGCGAGAAAGGCTGGATTCGGTAGGGGTCGACGTTTTTTTCACTGGGAGGTTCTCCTCATGTGGTCGGGGCGAGGCGATGATACGCGGATGGCTTCGCATTTTTCTAAGAAAAAATTCCCAGTGCAGGCCTCCTGTTCGAAATTCTTGATTGCGAAATGATCGACTCCATTCTTGACCGGGAAAATCACTTGGTTTTGCGTGGAACCTTGTAGGCGAGCGAAATACCAACGATTTCATTGGTGTCCCACCCCTTGGGCAGGTTGACTGACTGTAATAAGTAGTAGGGCCTAACGGAAAACGAATCCGCAATGGGCAGCCGGACTCCTATCTGGGCGCGGTTCTGGGTAAAGGCGCTGCCGCCGTTGGCGAAGGGATTCGTCCAGGGCACGATGAAGAATTCGTTGCTGACGACGATGATCGGACGCCATGTCGAGCGGAGTGGCAGGGTGTAATCGACACCAGGGCGGAAGCGGAGGCGCGCAGAAGCTTCGCGGTCGTCAGGAAAACGTCCTTCGATGAGGGTGCGCAGGTTATACCGCCATGGCCCCCGCGCTGTGCTCAAGGTGAGGTTGAGCTGCAGCCGGTTTTCGTAAGTGATTGCGGGATTGCCGGGAAAGCGCTGGTAGCGATAAATCGGTATCAACGTGAACCACGGCCGCAGGCGAAAGGCGACGCCTCCCTGGACGAAATATTCGTAGAGGTTGGATGCCCCTTCGTCGAACCTCTCATGGAATTCGACATCCAGAGACTTATTGGCCGAAAGTGGGGTGGAGATTCCCTGATCGAGCCAGAGCCCTATCTGTTTCTCGTCTTCTGGATCCTCGGGCAGTGGTTGTTGCTGCGCTCTGGCCGGAACAGCCACAACGCAACAGGACAGAATCGCAAGCGCGAAGGCTGTGCGCCAAATGGCTGTCCAGCTGATGTAGGAATCCTCGTTCATACATGTCTTGAAGACAAGGCAAGTTTATCCGCAACCGGTGACGCCGTGACTATTTCGAAACACAGACGTTCTCACAATGAAAAGGGCAGGCCCTGAGGACTGCCCTTGGGGTGACTCAAATCTGTGGTGACTACTTCTTGGCCGGCTTGCTCTGCGAAGTCGGAGTTCCGGAAAGCACTGAGCGCTGATGCGAAGTTTGTTTCTGCATGAGGATGGTAAGCCCGATAGAGGTAATCATGAAGACGATGGCGCACCAGGTGGTGATACGGGTGAGCAAGTTGGCGGCGGAGCGCGGTCCGAAGGCTGTCTGGGAGCCTTGGCCGCCGAAGGCTCCGGCGAGATCGGCACTCTTGCCCTGCTGAAGAAGGATGACCCCGATCAGGAACAGACAAACAAATACGTGCACTACGATAAACAGATAAATCATTCAGTCGCTTTTCTGAGCAGAACACTCAATAAATTGGTGGACATTTTGGTGCGGAAGAGGGGACTTGAACCCCTATGCCTCTCGGCGCCACCCCCTCAAGATGGTGTGTCTGCCATTTCACCACTTCCGCACTTGATGAGTGGTTGTCCTCTGAAAGTATAGCAAAAGCCGCATGTCTAAAAATGGATATCGAGGAGGGCGAAGCTTTCGATCTCCAGCAGACGCTGGCCGGTTGGCGCGTCCTCGATGGTGTCGTGCTCGAGCACCCAGGTGTTGGGGTGATGGATGTAGACGGCGTGGAGTCCGGCGGCCAGCGCAGGGTTGATGTCGGAGCGGGGGCTGTTGCCGATCATCCAGGTAGTGGTGCAGCTGAGGGCGTGACGCGAACATACGCTCTGATAGGCTTCGGGATTCTTCTCGTGCAGGATTTCGACCGCGGCGAAGTACTCGCCCAGGCCGGAGCGCAACAGCTTGCTGGACTGCTCGGCGGGGTCGCCTTTGGTCATCAGAATGAGGCGATGGCGGCTGGCGAGCAGCGGCAGCGTTTCCTGAACGCCGGGGAGAAGCTCGATCTCCTGGTCGGTGATGGATTGAGCGAAGCTGACGATACGTTCGTGCTTTTCCGCGGTGACTGGCTCGATTGAAAGCAGCTCAAAACAGGTGACGAGAGCGCGGCGGAAGCTCGAAACGCCGTATCCATGCGCGCGGGTGTTTTCGCGCTCTACTTCGTTGAACTTTTCGCGGACCTCTTCGTGGGTGTACTCGTGATGGTCGAGATAGGAAATAAAGGCCGCGATGGCGCGCTCGAAATAGATGTTGTTTTCCCAGAGCGTGTCATCGGCATCGATGAGCAACGTCTGTCCGGGCGCGACTCTGGTTGATCTATTCAACATACTGGCTTGAGCGTAACAAAGAGTGCGGCGGATTCACACTAGTACATCGTGCAGTTAGTTTTTTTGATGATCCTTCTTGGCCTTGCGCTGTTTAGGCTGTTTGGGATGAGCGGCCTGGTACTCTTTCGTCGCTTCGATGATTCGTTGCAATTGATCCGGCCCTTTGGTCCAGGTGAACGGCGTGGGAT
>Ga0210386_10001163_pt1 | contig 23659 bp, 28 predicted proteins | sample IncBWH32OmetaG_FD_160091 | JGI IMG/M metagenome (GOLD analysis project Ga0210386, IMG submission 160091) | Forest soil microbial communities from Barre Woods Harvard Forest LTER site, Petersham, Massachusetts, United States - Inc-BW-H-32-O ...
GCCGAACAGCTCCGCGCGCTCGTGTCCCTGCATACGCGCAATACTGTTCAAGCCGTTTTCTCCGCAATTTGACTGGCAACTTTGTAGATCCAGTCTACGCCGAACCGTGTCTCTTTCAATAGTTTCCGCTTATCCGATGGTGACAGCTCAGCGCGTAAGGTTTCGATCTCACGTGTCCCTACGTTTTCCTTGCCGAGGTGACGCAGCGCTTGGACAACAAGTGCGGATTTTCCCTCTGGTCCCGCCAATGCTTTTGGACGCGCGTGTTTGAACTGGATGGTCCGGCGGCCAATCAGAACCTCATTCGTCGGGCCATCGCTCAGGTAGACGATCTTGGATGGAACTTGCGTCGACAGACCGAGGAGATTAGCAGCCCATGCCCCTTCCGGGACGATCTTCAGTTTCTGCCGTCGTGCGATGGCGCGCGCGGCTTCGTCGATGTCCGGGCTGAGTTTTCCGCCGAGAGCCGGATTGATCCTTGGCATGTCATAGAGCCCACGTCTGATACGTCGAATTTTTCCGCTCTGGGTCAGGCTGGCGAGGGTCACGTCAATGGTCGTTCGGCTGGCAATATCAAGAAAATCTTTCGCCGAAAAGGCTTTCCCATCGCCAAGCCGCTCAATCCTCCCAACTATCTGATCTCGCATTGTTTGCATCGCCTACACCCTGCTTTAGATTAAGAAAAAATGTACTAGTTTTTCTTAATGCTGACAAGCCAAATATCGGGCCACGAACACCTTTAGCTTCCTCTCTCAGTGAGGAGGAAGCCTCGGGCAAACCAACCATTTGATAACAATAGGCGTATCCTCGTCAGCCCTAATACATCGAATGTTTATGTCATAATCTATAGCAACCGGCCGATAGACGTGCATAATCGAAGGATTAGTGACGTCTTCTTGAATGTCTTGAGGGAGTGGTTTCGATGGGACGAAAAGGGGTTGCCTCTCGCGGCAGTTTGGCCTACACAGAAGGTGGGAACACTGTCACCGCTGTGCAAGAGACATCGGAAGTAATTGAGAGGTCACTCATGACGAAGTCGACATCGAATCCTTACTTTGAGGACATCGTCGCGGGCGGTCCCAGCCAGGTAGCCAGAGACTACCAGTTAATAGATGCGGCCACATATGGTGACACGACGCGGGTTTCTCAACTCCTAGAATCTGGAGCCGATCCCGAAACCGACGACAACAGTCCCTTGCAGCTGGCGGCGGCAAACGGTCACGCAGAAACCGTGAAGGTTCTCCTCGACCATGGCGCCAGAGGGGACGATCGTGAAGCCTTAATTGAGGCTGCTAAGAGCGGTTACGCCGACGTTGTAGCACTTCTTGCGGACTATGCTGATCCTAAGACACGGCGTGAGGCGCTACATCTGGCCACCGAGGGGAAGCCGCAGACACCAGGTATATTCGGCGCGCGGCAAGAAACACCCGAAAACGGTCACGCAAGAACCATAGAAACTCTCCGGCCATAATTTCGAAAAACTGACGTCTCTCCAAGTTCTCAACTGCTACTAGAGGGTTGCCAGCACGTTTTCTGATGATCTAAGCGCCCCTTCTATGAAGCCTTGGTAATCTGAATAGGCTTCTCCGCAGATATGGACGTTCCTCGCACCGGTGGTCCCGGCAAGGGGGAACGCTTTCAGTTGGTCCAGAGCTTTCGGCACATTTATGGGCGGAGCCCATGCGTGGCAGGCCGCGCTGAACGGCGGTTCTGACCAGTCACGAATGGCAAAGTGGGTGATGCTTTTCTCCACTCGCATCACGTGAGCTTTTTCATCAGCGTTATTCAGAGGAAGAAGTTTCGCGATTTGCAGCGCCAGCTCGCGCTTTAGCTTCACCGTCGTGCCGATCTGTGCTTCGGTATGGGGCCTCTCAATGTAATGGTGCCAATACGCAGTTGCGGGCCGATCCATGTACAGCATTATCATTGCCTGCTTCGAGCCATCTTGTGGCTTGAAATAATGGACCTCGCGCGTAGGTACCAGATGCGCCCCTTGCTGTGGCTCTGGTATTTCCTGCCACCACGGGTCGTTTATGACCGCAAATGCCTTCAGTAGAGGAAACGGTATCACGCCGTTCACATACGTCCGTATATTCCTGGGGAAATGTCCGTACAGCGAGCGCAGCGCTACAGCGGGGAGTGCAAGAATCACATGATCAAACGCTTTAGGCACAGGATCACCTGCAATTTTCAGACTTATTTTGCTCCCGGTCCCTGGTGCAACCCCTTCAACAGTCGAGGTCACTTGGGGAATCAGCCCTCTTTGCGTTAAATCCTTCTGGAGGCGCTCAACTATTGTCTCCACGCCACATTTGATGGTTGACAGATCCGCGTCAGGCCTAAACATCCGAAGCCAAAAAATCGCCCATTCCGAGGCGCTCGGATTTTCTGGCATTAAGTGATAAAACGTGCCCGTGTCACGAATCTTCGTAACCGCTCCCGGACTCAAGACACGCGACAGGGCATTCCAGAACCCGAGCGAGCGAACCAGTACCCCATCGATTGAAGCCCTCGTTCGCAGGAGATCGTAGTCAGCATCCATCAGCCGCCCTGCATACAGGCTTATCTTCGATGCCTTTCCTCCGGAAACCACTTCCGCCAGCGACAGATTCTGATCGTCCAGGTCTCGATTAAAGAGACGGTAAATACCAAACTTGAGCAGATCGAGAGCCGACGTGTGATGTGAGAAAATGCCCGATACGATTTCGGAATATGAACCTCTGCCCAGTACTTTTTCAACGGTTTGCTTGTGCGTCGCGGACATTTCTCCCGGCTGTAAATCATACTTGGGAAACTCAGCCGATCCGGAGCGCGGCGGTGTGAATTCGTCAAACTCGATCCCAAGCTCACCAGCCAATTGATTGAATAATGGTTCGATCTTCAGCTCGAAGCGCATCGGCCCGCATTCAGCCTTAAAACCGTTTAAGTCGTGTGTCTCGATTCTTCCACCCAAACGGTTCAGGCACTCATAAAGCGTGACCGACTCACCTTTCTTCAATAACTTCCACGCGCAATAAAGTCCGGCAATGCCACCACCGACGATTCCGATATCGGCCATTGTTCGAAGTACTCCTCACACCGCTTTCGTTCGCTAACCAATGCTTTCAGGACCGCGAACGCGCGTCACCTAGGCTCACGCTATATTACTGCGCAAATCAAATTGGTACATCAGCAAGGCAGGATATGGCAGACCCGAAAATGCGCTCGCAGAGACTCGTCGCAGTTTGGAGTCGTCCGCGAATCGCAGTTCGTTTCACTTGGCATCCACTCAGATAGCTAGAGCCAGGATATTGACGCGGGGCAACTCTGGGGGCAACTTTTCAAGTCGACTTCGCTGTTTTGGCCGAATTCTGCTGAATCAGTCCTTTGTCCGCTATGCGACATAAGGTCTATAATCCATGCAGTTCACGCCTGCAATGGGAATCTGTGCAGCTCCCCCTGCCATTCTCGGAAATGGGGCGTTTGCAGGTGTTCAGTCGAGTCCCGGGTTCGTTGCCGATGCGATCTGCATCGCGACGTACCAACGCCAAAAGGTGGCCAAGGATGACTCTCACTGCTCCTCTTGTATTCGATTCCGCGGCCTTTCTGGCCAGCGCGGGGCTTGGTCGAAGAGTAGTTCGATTTGAACCGAAAGAGTCTTTCTTTTCTCAGGGCGACACCGCCGATTCCGTCTTCTATCTTCAAAAGGGGCGCGCGAAAGTCACCGTCGTTTCGGCACTGGGTAAGGAAGCCACCATTGCGCTCCTCGCACCACACGACTTTGTGGGAGAAGAAGCACTAGCGGGAATGCCGGGGCTCCGCCTGGCAGGCGCTACCGCCATCACCTCTTGTACCGCTCTCAAAATCACACGAGAAGAGATGATCCGGGTCATGCACGAAGAGCATGAGTTCTCGGACCTCTTCATGAAATTCCTATTGGCGCGCAGCATGCGCATTCAGGCCGATCTGGTCGATCAGCTCTTCAACTCCAGCGAAAAGCGTTTGGCCAGGATCCTTTTGCTCATGGCCGAATTCGGCAAGGAAGGCGATCGGGAAGCACAGATTCCCAAGATTTCGCAGGAGACCCTCGCGGATATGGTCGGCACAACACGGTCCCGGGTCAGCATGTTTATGAATCGCTTTCGCCAGCTTGGCTTCATTGAATACAACGGGCGCATCCGGGTACATAAATCCCTGATGAACGTGGTTCTGCACGATCGTCTCCCCGAAACCAAACCCGAGAAAATTTCCGGTTTGGCCACGTCGCGGGTTCGATCAAAGCCTGCCAAGGCGAGCCTAGCGTGAGCGCAATTGGGTAACTTTGAGCTGAGTGTGGTGGCACTCAGAGGACATGATTACGTTCGTGCGGAATGTGTAGAAGGCTTCTCGTTGGCGGGTGCTGCCTGGGCGCTGATACCGTTGCGGACTGACTCAGTTAGCCGAGGCTTATCCATCTCCCTTTTTACGCGGGTGACAAGCTTTCTTTCAATCTCGATCCGGCTTATCTTTCTCATGAGGCGGCCCTTCTTTCAACGATGAACATTGAACTACAGTATCAAGTTCGGAGCCGATCTTCCTTCAGTCAGCCTACAGGTAGGATCAAACCAGCATGTGTACGCGCCAATGCGGCAGCCGCGCTAGCGCCTCCACCGCGAATATCCCCAGCCTCCGCCTCCAAGCAGAAAAAGCACTAGTAGAACAACCAAGATTGTTTCCATGTTGTAACCTCACTCGGAAAACCAAGCGGACCTGCCATTGTAGTGACGTCCCACTTCTTCCGTACACATGATCCTAAGAAGTGGACTAGACGCTTGTCTGATCACATTGGATCACTGTGAGCCGAGCGCTCCAGCCTCGGCTCGTCCTAAATGCGATTGGACGATCATGTGTGGGCCGTCGAAGAGTTGGTGATAGCTACAAACCAAGCTACGATTGTGGCGACCGACTTTGACTGATCCGATAAAGATTCAGCGGCTCACACACATGGGTGGACTCATGTTCAGCCAGTTCCCATTCTTCCTGAACCGTGGCTACCGTCGCGAGACATAGTGTGCAGATGGAATCGTGGCTTCCATCAGAATTGTGCCGATGTGGAAAGCTTGCTCTCAACAGTGTGAGCATATAGAACCCCCTCTCGACTGCTGAAGATTGATTTCCGTCAGAATACCCGCATCGGTTCGGCACGCCTGTTCAATTATGCTCACTGACGCAAAATACCCCCGCTAGCTCTGAGCAAGCGAGGGTAAAAGAGAGGCTTTAATGTTTCGCGTTTCCTAAGGGAAATCAATCAGACAAGACCTGCCGCCAATGCGGAAGCACTGATCAGGACAATAGAGCACCGTGTTTCGAGGGAGAAGCATTCCTTCGCACGAGTGGCGCCATAGCTGGACTCAAATCAACTTGCAGCCCTGCCACGATTCCAACCCGTTCGTCTTCGGGAATTCTGGGACAGCAGATAGGTAATCAAATCCTCCTCCTGCCAGGCTCTGACCGAAAACCATGCGGTAGATCGCCAGCGCACGGCGCTGTTCGCATTGATCCCTTTCCTGTTCCATCTCTCTCCAGACGCAAACATCCACCACCCCGCATGTCATCCCCCTTTGCACGCATCTCCATTTCTCCGGTTGTCAGTCGTGAGCGCGATGATGGCTGTTCCGGTCACGAATGCAACGGGCGCCCGCACCAAGGGCCCGTCTTACCCATTGCATTCGCTCCCTGACGGAACAGCCTTTATCCCGCGCATCGACAACCTGAAAAATGGAGCAACAAAATGGGATTAGATATGTACTTGCAGGGCGAAAAGTTTTTTTGGACGAATTGGGAGAACCCAGACGCGAACAGAAAAGAGGATGCTTTAGAAGTCCGATCGGTGCGCGTCAAACTCGGCTATTGGCGCAAGCACCCGAACCTACACGGCTATATCGTTAAAACCTTCGCGGACGGCTTGGACGAATGCCAAGAAATCGAGTTAGACCGCGAGAACATCTCGCAAATCATGGAAGCCGTTAAAGCGCGAAAGCTCCCAGAGACAGCAGGATTCTTTTTCGGCAGGAGCGCCAATGATGATGACGGCGAAGCTGAAATTGAAGCCGAGATAGAGGACGATTTAACGCAGCTCCAGGCGGCATTGGAATGGCTTGACGTGAAAGAAGCGAATGTTTCCCGGTCGATCATCTATCGGGCTTCTTGGTAAAGGGAAACACAATGGCACAAACAGCACAGCACACGCCGGGGCCTTGGAATACAGATGGGCAAATAGTGGACAGTAATTTTTCTGTTTACGATGACTGCGGCACAAACATCGCACTTGTCGAAGCATGGGACGGCGATAACGACGAGGAGATTATGGGCGAGGCTTTCGCCAACGCCCGCCTAATCGCCGCCGCGCCGGATCTGGTCAAAGCTTTGGAAAAAGGCATGGCGTCGCTTAAACCTGAGTTTGACAAATACGACGCCGAAAAATGGCACGATGCCGAAGCACGCGATGCTTATATCGCCATGCGTGCCGCCTTGGCGAAGGCAGGCATTCAATGACTGTCTATCTAAAACTCATGCACGGACGCGACAACCCCGATCAGCAAATGAACGGTTGGGGATTTAATGGGCCTGTGCTTGGCCCGTTCGAGGCCGTGCATTTCACCTATACCGCGCACGTCCGATGCTTTCCGGAAGGCAGCGACGGAGATACAGACGCAGTCGAACTTTGCTATCAGGACGACATGCTCGTTTACGAGGGAAAATTCTACGGCGACTTCGAGATCACCGAATCATTTAGCTAAAAAGGGGCGCTGCCCCTGCCGCTGCGCAAGGGACAGGCCGCAAGCGGTTTTGGCTCCCCCTGAAGGTTGCCCCCAAAAAAGCAGCAAGCAGCTTCCGAACCCTTGCGCAGTGCCTCCCCAGTCTCGTGGCTTATCAAGGTTTCATCGAGGGATGAAACCGATTCCACTCGACAAAATTGACGTTCTGTACGCCGTTGAGTACACGGCGACGAATCCGGTTATCGCTGCACATTCTGCGGCATATAATTGCCGACTATGATCTGCCAATGGTGCAAGCGCAGCAATGGCAAGAGAGGCCAGAGCCTTGATGCGCGGTTCTGCCCCGACTGCGGTAAGTACGGACGCGATAAGAGCCTGGTCGATGCCCACCTATGGTGCGAACGCTGCGGTTATACGGGCAATTCGATAGTTTGTCCTACATGTCATGCGCCGCTGGTCGAGCCTGAGTTTATCGCTCTCATTGACGAAGCCTTTGAACTTCAGGACGCGCTGCCGCCTGAAGACGATGACCCTGAAATTCCTTTCTAATTTCTCCTCGTAATCCACCCGCACTTCCCGCTCACCTTCCCCTATTGATCGTTCCTGTTGTCATAAGCCTCTTTCCCCGCGTCTCCCCTCACACGGCGGGCGAATGGCACCTTAGCCGCCGCCGCTTGCCGTCAATGACGGATTTCGGCTCCCCTGCCCCGCCTGGCAAAGAACGCCTTACTAGGCGGGGCAATTACCCCAAAATCCTATGACTGCTGCGCTCTTTGCGACGGCATGTTGTGCCTTTCTTCGCCCCCGCCGTTAAGGGGGTCACTTCACAGAAAAGAGGCAACGACATGACAACCGATACAACAACCCGCAACACAATCATTCACGGCAACTGCATCCAGGTTATGGAGAGCATGCCGACCGGCAGCGTGGATTTCATCCTCACAGATCCACCCTACATCGCTTCATACAAGAGCCGCGACAGTAAGACCGTCCTCAACGACGACAACGCCGCGTGGCTCAACCCTTCATTCGCCCAGATGTATCGCATTCTCAAGCCGAATGCTTTTGCCATCAGCTTCTATGGCTGGCCGAAAGTGGACTTGTTTTTCTCCGCGTGGAAACAGGCAGGCTTTCGCATCGCCGGACACATCATCTTCCGCAAGAACTACGCTTCTAAAACGGCATTCCTCCAATATCGGCATGAAGGCGCTTTCCTTCTCATCAAGGGCAGTCCTTCTCTTCCCACAGCCCCCCTGCCCGACGTGATGGACTGGACATATACCGGCAACAAGCTGCACCCGACCCAGAAATCCATCGACATCCTGAAACCGCTGATCGACAGCTTTACGCAGCCCGGCGATTTTGTCGTTGATCCGTTCGCTGGTTCCGGCTCAACATGCGTGGCCGCACAGCGCACAGGCCGTCAGTATCTCGGCATCGAGCTTGACGCCAATCACCATCAGACCGCGATCACAAGGCTTGCCGGATGGCAAGCCTGATCCCCTGATATGAATTCCTAGACGGGAATCAGAGCCTGCGGCATGCTATGGAATGGCTCGGCGATTCGTCGGGTCCGTGTCAACCATTCTGCGGAGAAATCAAAACCCACAAATGCAAAACCACGCCGTTTTGAGGGGCGTGGCTGCGACTTGAAGATTGGGCGTCTGACAACCCCAATCTCCCAGAACCCAGGCAGACAGTCAAGGAAAAAAATCGCTTTTTCCTAACGCTATGACTTTGCCTGAAATTCGCCGCCCATCCCCTCCGAACGCACAACCGGAAAGGGAGAAGTATGAGTTTTATAGGCAAGATAAAGCAATCTAAACGCGAGAAGGCTTTCACAGACGGCAAGCAAACGCCGATAGATCGCAATGACCGCGCCCGCGTTATGGCATTGGCGCATTCGGCAAGGCGCAAAGGAGAGATTACCCGCGCTGCTGTCGATATTCTCCGCGCTCTTTTATACCGGTTCGCCAACCTCAAGGATGGGCGCTGCTTCCCGTCTTACGAGACAATCGCCGACGAAGCCGGATGCAACCCACGCACGGTAGGCCGGTGCCTTCCCGATCTGGAAGCGGCGGGATTCATAACATGGGTTAATCGGCTTTTGCGCGTCCGTGAGCGCGTCGAAGGATTAGGTCACATATGGGCGACCGTCTGGCGCGTAAACCGCACCAGCAACGCCTATAACTTCCCTCTGATAGCCAAGAAACCCCATCAAAATGACGATAAAGGACAAAAAGCACTAGGAACCTCTAATCAAGCTACATTTCCCTTTACTACCGCCGCTCTTGATCCCGAAAACGAGTTTCAAGCCGCCCTATTGAGCTTCGGAAAGGCCATAGGAAGAACATAGTGAGCAACGCAGAGGCGTTGCCTGAGTACGCCGCTTATGCGCCCCAAGCGGGGCGCGGCGGCTCGTGCGCCCTTGGCGCACACGCTTTGCGAGAAAGAAAGGGGCGGCGATTTTGGGACTTTTCGCCCCAACACGCTGTCTGTCGAGTCTACAGAACCTGTGTAGTATCCACAGACTGCACATGACAAGTATGTTGCGTAGTCTATCGAGTGTCGATAAGTTGCCTTGATGAACATTGCAGTCTTAGCCAAAAAGGGCGGAGTGGGCAAAAGCGCCGTCTCTGTCCTCCTTCATGAAGTCTTCCGTCGCGCCGGGAAAACAGTTTCTATTGAAGATTGGGATGCCCAAGGAACCAGCACAAAGGCTTTGCAACGGCTCAACGATCAAAGCTCTCTCGTTAAAAACGTAGATATCAGAATTTTTGATACCCCTCCCAATCTGGAACATATTGCGACCGCAACGGCGGTTCGGAACGCCGATATTGTTGTGGTCGTCACAACCCCTGCCCCGGTCGATATTTGGGAAGCGGAAGAAGCCGTCCAATTTGCCCGCTCTAAAAATTCAAAGGCTCATGTCTGGATCGCAATTAACAAGTACCGCAAGAGAACGCTTTTAGGTGGCGTGATGGAAGACAATATGAAGACTTTGAATGCTCCTTATTTGCCGACCATGCTTACCGCTCGCGAATGCTACCAGCATGTTTTTGTGCTTGGCTGGAAAGCTCTCGATAGTTCAGCGCGGGAAGAGGTTTTGCATTTTGCGATGAACTTGCTTTCCATCAAATAAACGATATAGTCCACATACACAACACAGTCCACATACACAACACAGTCCACATACACAACACAGTCTAATGAGACTAAACATGCCCACGGTTACCAAAGAGAAAAACAGCAAGGTCAATAGTCTTTTGGCTGCAATTCAGCAGGTTCCCACGAGCCAGCCGCCTGAGGAGATCCCTGAAGCAAACAATAACGAAGCTCCGTCGCCCAGAACTGCGCGGCGCTCTCCTGTTACCGTGAAGCGCGGTCGGAAGGGCGGGGCGGTTCAATTCTGGATGCATGACGAGGATCGCAAATTGGTTCGTGAGCTTGCGGCTTGGCTTTCAGGGCAGGGGCTTCGCCCGACCGATAGCTTGGTTATTCGTTCCGCTCTTCGTATGGCCAAGAGCGGCGGTGAGCTTCTTAACGCCTATCGCCAAGCAGCGGCCTTGGACGGTAGGCTGAAGCAACATAAAGACGATTGATACTGTGTAGTCTCATGAGACTATGTTGACTGGCTTATGAAAGCATCGGAAGGGGCCGAGCCGAAAGGGCAGACGCAAAGAACGCGCCCGCCAGTGTTTCGGCTCTCCGGTCTAGGGGGAAGATTTGCATAGACCGGCCCGCCAATCAAAGGACGTTCCAGGCCTCGCCTGATAGGGCAGCATGCGCTAGAAGCATTTCGGCCATCCTGAGAACCGCCCACCACCTAAAAATCGCTCCTATGGGCATTTAAACGCGAAATTTTGTTGCGTGCTACCCGGATTTTGGCGTTTTTGCCCCAAATGGTTGGTTTCCGATGAAACTTTCCGCTTTTCGATTGGTTTTTTCTTCGCCTCATATTTTCTAAGGGCTTCCTTTCATAACCGGCCTTAGCGCATTGGCAGCTATCTCGTGGGCAATTTATTCGGTCTCGGCAGACAGTCAACCCCGCCGTTGGCCCCCTCCGGGGTTTCAGGGGTGTGACAGCCTAGCCGAACGACCGAAGTTTCATTTTCCCCACGAGCTGCACTTCCGCAGCCCGTTTACGAAAGGGAATAAGAAAATGTCTACGACGAAAAAGAACCAACCCATCATGCGTGTAAGTTGTCACCCGGTATCAGCCGCCATTTGGCGCAACGAGAACGGGGGCAAAGCGTTTTATTCAGCAACGTTTGAGCGCCAGTACAAGGACAAGGACGGGAAGTACCAGACTTCCGGCAACTTCAGCGCCTCTGACCTGCTCTTGCTGGCGAAAGCGGCGGATCTCGCTCATACCGAAATCCTCGGACGCCAAGAACGCGACCGAGTCGGTAACGCCGAGGAGTAAGTCATCTCCCGCCTGTCAGAGCCTCGGCTTTGGCAGGCGGTCTTTCTTTTGTCGGCGTATTATCGGGTGCATGCCCGACGACCAGGAAAAACTCGGAACACCTGGCGGCCCAACGTCAGGCGGGTTGGTGCCGCAGCAGGCGCACGCCAACAACTACGCCAAGCTTGTAGAGGCCAAACAGGCGTCGATTGCCAAACATGCAAAGCAACTAGCCCCCAAAGGAAAGCCAACGCCCCAGCCGCAGAAAGATCGTAGCGGCGGCTTTGAGCGATAGGGCATCATGTCTGACCGACTAGGCACCGCTGAATGGGAAGCACCCGCCGCAGTGTCTAAACGGTACCCGTTCGGAGAAGGCAAAATCTGGCTAGGCCGATCCCAAGACGGCTCACCCATAGGCTATTGCGACGACCGCCATGTCTGTTTGTGTTCGGGAACCAGAGCGGGTAAGGGCAGCAGCGTTATCGTCAACAATCTCTGTTTTTGGCCGGGGTCTGCCGTTGTCGTCGATCCAAAAGGGGAAAGTTGCACGGTTTCCGCTGCTCGGAGGGGGCAGGGAAACAAATACTGCGCCGGACTCGGCCAAGCCGTTCATGTCCTCGATCCTTTCCATGCCGCAGAGGTCGATGACTGTTACCGCAGCAGCTTCAACCCATTCGACGCACTCGATCCCGACAGCGACGAAACTATCGACGAGGCTAGTCGGCTTGCCGACGCCATCGTTATCGTCAAGGACGAAGCCCACGATCCGTTTTGGGACGAATCCGCCCGCAAAATGCTGCGCGGGCTTATTCTTCACGTTCTCACCTGGACGGATTACTTGCCTGAGGAGCGCAACCTCATAACACTCAGGAAACTTATAACATGCGGCGACTGGCAGATGGTGGAAGCCATACGCGCCGACGGGCATGCTGAAGAAGAAATAGGGCCGCCGCATCTCCTGCTTTGGCGGCAGATGGAAGCGAATGAGGCTTTTCGCGGCGTCATTGCGGCGACCGGCCTCCGTTTCCGCACCATGATGAGCGGATCTGCCAAGCAGTTTGAAGGCGTTCTTCAGGCCGTCGATCTCCACACGGAATTTCTCGATAGCCCCGGCATGCAGCGATGCCTAGCCACATCAGATTTCAAACTTTCGGAATTGAAAACGCGCCCCGAAGGAATGACCCTATATCTCTCATTGCCGCAGCGATATATGAACACGCATCATCGCTGGCTTCGCATGATGGTCGTGCTGACAACAACCCAAATGGAAATCACGCGGGGAAACCCTGCTACCGGCCACCCCGTTCTCGTGATTTTGGATGAGTTCGCAGGCTTGAGAAGGATGGAGGCAATCGAGAAATCCGTCGCGCAAATAGCCGGTTTTGGCGTGAAACTATTTTTCGTTTTGCAGACGTTAGAGCAGCTTAAGGGCACCTACAAAGATCACTGGGAAACCTTTCTCGCCAACGCAGGTCTCAAGATTTTCTTCAGCATCGAGGATCATTTCACACGGGATTATGTCTCGAAACTGGTCGGAGAAACCGAGATCATCCGCGAGATGCAATCGGTTAACGAAAGCCAAGCTCAAAGTCAGAGCCGTTCGGATGGAAGTTCGCGGACTGAGACAGCATCTGAATCAAAAACCGAGGGGAAATCATCCACGCATACGGATAGTACATCGCAAGCCACCAATACGTCCCGCACCGAAGGAGCCAACCAATCGTCCAGTATCAACGAAGGAAATGTTTTCACCGTGGGGTGGTTTGGCTGGAAAAATTATCTGAGCAACAACGCTTCATATGGCCGCACCGAAGGATTTTCTACAAGCACAAGCCACGGTTCCACGAATGGAAGAGGCAGCAGCGATGCGCGGGGGAAATCTTCTTCGGATACATCTGGTTCTTCGAGAGCGACGGGAACCAGCCAAACCACTACGGAAGGACGCACCCTCACGACGGGAGCGGGACGGAGTGAAACGGTGCATCGCCGCCCGCTTATCCAGCCCGATGAGGTCGGGCGTTTGTTTACCAGATGCGACGATAAAAACGATCCCCTTTATCCGGGTTTGGCACTCGTGATGGTGACGGGGGGCAATCCACTGGTAGTGAGGCGCACGAATTATTTTGAGGATTTGGAATTCATCGATTGCTTTTCGCCGCATCCGGATCACAAATTTCTAGCACCGGCTTCTTACACGGTCGGCGGTATCCGGCCTCTCATAAACCAGTTTGAGGCTGTCAGTCGGAAACGGCTGACAATCGCCAAATGGTTTATTAAAACCGGCGAGATCGGACAGGTGGAGCGCCCCAACCAAGCCGCCGCCGTAATCGAACATATCCCACCCGATAACCGAACCATATCGATCCATATCCCGTACTCCGGCAAAGTCACCCAGACAGCAGCCGTTCCTGAAAACCTATTGCCGTCCGGGAACTATGCGATACCGGAATCGCCTCTATTTACGATAAAAAACTATCCGGATGCCACCCAGGAGTTTAGCGGCATCGACCCGTTTGCGGAGCTTCGGGAAGCGCTGAAGGCTTTGCCACAATCTAAACATGCCGCGCGTAAAAGCGAGGAGGCGCTAAGTCAAAGCGCAAAAGTGGCGGAACATACGGGTTGGGCGCAAGTTTTCGGTTTGGCGCTTGTTACACTCGCTCTCGAACTCATAGCATTCCGCATCGCTAGCGATCTTATAAGTCCTTGGGAAAACTTCGGCTTCTTGGTTGTTCTACTTGGCATATTTGTCACCGGGAACATTCTTATCACCCGGTCATGCCCCAAAAACCGTCAGGGTTTATTGGTTATCATCAGACTTCTGACTTTCGGGGGCGCGTTTGCAGCCTTCACCGTGCATCTGGCAGTCCATCCGTCCCCGCCCATACCTACATACACGTACAAACACACGCGACAACCCAAATCTTAAGGAAGCCAGCCCTTTGCCTTGAGGAATTCCCGGTCTCTGTCAATCGTGATGCCACGCTCTAAAATCGCCAATACCGACGCCCGTGTTTCCGGATGGTGTTCGACGTCATTCAGGAATGCAGCGCCGACCAGAATTTTAAGCCTTGTATCTTCTTTGCGGGTTTTCGACTTTAGCTTGCCCTCTTCTTCCGCAATCCGGGCTTGAAGTCGTTCTCTCTGTTTTTGCAGGGTCTCGAGTTTGTTATTGACCATAGCCTTTGCCTCCATCGATGAGAGGCCATCCATATTAACCGAATTTTCGTTTTTTCTCCGTAGGTTCCCCGGTTATCGCTAATTGAAAGGGCATACCTATGCGCAAGCCGCCGCCGCCACTCCGTGTCTATATCGTCGTTGACGCAAAACAGGGCAGCGAAAATAAGAAGGATTTTTGGTATGAGGTCGGGGTTGCGTGGCCGCATAAGAAGGGCGGGGGTGCCTATATCCGCATTCACCCAGGTATGAGCGTGAGTGGGAATTTTGTTCTCGCCACACCGAAGGCCGCTGAGAAAAACCTGAGAGACCCGGAAGGGAAGGCTTCGTTCTGGTTGTCGGAATAGCTTAGAACTTGCGCCAGCGCCAACGGCTGGCACCTGTAGGGGCTATCCTCGACACTTTCCAGTCTATCGCCCGCGCCGTGAATTGCAAAAGGTGGCTGCTCGTAATTTTGCCGCTTTTTTCGCCAAGGTAAGGGGCGAATAAAGCAACAAAATTCCTGCGGTGCCGCGAATCCGCGCTTTTGCAATTCCCGACTTCAGCAGGGCGATTCCTTATATTCATGTCGCAATCAAGCGGCAGAAATAAGGAAGGAAATAACATGAGAGCTATCAAACGCGATGCTGACGGCAAGTACAACCGGCTGCTCGACCAGCTGCAAATCCTTGAGTACATCGAGACCAACAATCGACCGCTCACGCCACGCGAACACGAGATGCGGCGCGACTACCTGAAGCAGGCCGACGTGCTCAAGGCGAAAGGTCATACCTACGGCGGGAACCAAGGGAAAACCACGGAACTTATACCGATCACCCGCACCTCAATCCTGAGTGGGAAAGTTCGCACGATCGAATTAGCTGTCACACACAAACAGCTTATTGCCTATTGCCAAGACAGAAAATTATTAAAAGACACCTTTCCAAACCTAACGCCGGAAGAAATTGAGTTTTTTAGAACCGGCAGTACAGTAGATGAATGGGACGACACACTGGAGGAATGGCAAAAATTTATCGCGCGGCCAACGCTTGATGATGATGATAACGATGATCAATACCATGAAGACGAGCCGTCGGCTTAAAGATAAGCGAGGGGTTGTGCGACAGCATGACCCCTCTCTCCTTTTTCTCGGATAGTTGGTATGATCCATCCATCAACCGCGACCGTGCTACTGCCACAGCGGTTGACCGTTTCCCGAAACAAGGTGAGGGCGCACTTACGTGTTCCCAAACGGGAACCACGTCGCGGTTTGCCATCCGGCAAACAAGTAAGGAAGAAAGGCTGGGTACGCTGCCGTGGATTACCTCGGCTTCGCTGACCTCGTGATGCGCTGGCCGGTCTACACCACTCGCGGCCTCCGAAAGCTCGTGCGCCGTGCCAGTTTCCCTGTCCCGGCTTTCACACTCAACCTCGGTCGAGACCTCGTTTGGCGCGAGGATGATATTGCGTCTTATGAACGCACTCACCCCGAAATGCACAGCGAATCCGCGAAGCAGCGCAAGATTCGAGGATGCGCTGCCGCAGCCCTCAAACGCGCAACAGATGCTCGCCGGAAACCCTAATGTCGCAATATCGGTTTTCGCTCTCGAAAGCTGTCAGTCGCGGCAAAGGCCAGAGCGCCGTTGCCAAGGCTGCCTATAATGGCCGCGAACAACTACACGATGACCGCACGGACAAGTTCACGCGTGATTACGGCAAGCCCACGAAAAACAGCGGCGGCAAAGACGACGTTCTTTTCAGCGGCATCTTTCTGGACACCAGCCGCGATGTGCCTAAATGGGCAACAGACCGCGAGAAAATGTGGAACGCCCAAGCCGCCGCTGAAAAACGGAAGGATGCCCGCGAAGCCCAGGAAATCATCGTCAATCTTCCGTGGGAGCTTTCACAGAAGCAGCGCGAATATATGCTCACCGACTTTTGCCGGGAGCTTACGCGGGGAACTGGCCGGATAGCTGACGTCAATATGCACAAAGCCCCGAAGCATGGGGATGACCGGAACATCCACGCGCACATCCTTATGACCGTGCGCGAAATCCGCCAAGATGGTTTTACCGGAAAGCGCCTTGAAGTTACGACGCCCCAACTCGACAACTGGAGACAAAAATGGGCAGAGCGGGGTGCCAAGGAACTCAGGAAGGCAGGATTCGCGCTTGAGGCAGACCGTTGGGCTGTCGGGCATCAGACGAAGGAGAAACAGCGTGAAGACGCCTTAAAACGCCTCGATCTTGAACACGCCAAAACTCTACTCGGAGCAGCCACGAAACATCTGGGGCCGGAGGCTGCCGCAATGGAGCGCAAGGGCAAAGGATCTGATCGAAGTGATACGCTCCGAAAAGACGTTGCCGACCGTAAGGAGCTTGCAAAACTGAAGCGCGAAATGGCGGCTCTCGATAAGCAGATTTCGATTGCCCTTTATGGCCGTACCGATAGGGCAAGTGATCGTATCGCCCGTCAGACGCAGCATATTGCTGATGTTAAAGCCGGTCAGGCTCGTGGTTTGGAAAGCAGGGCGGTGAGAAAAGAACTTCACAGGCGTGGAGAACTCTATCCCAGTCCAACACCCGACAGACCAAAAATAGATTACTCGAAATATACGCGGGAACGCCTGAGGCGGAAAGACAAGGAACGGGACGTTCCTTTGAAACCGCCAGAACAGGATCGAGAGCGGTAATACTTTCTTAACCTTCTAATTGGTTTTGACGCAATGGCAACCGTGGGTTTAGCCAAATAGTAACCAATATCTTGTAAGGTTGCATGATCCGGGGTGACTTTTCTAAGAGGGGATCATGGTCGGGGATGATGACACATCCGCGAAGATCGACGCCTTGAACGCGGAATTAGCCGAGGTGGAAATCAAAGCCGCCACCGGAGACGAAATGTATTTGGTTCGCGCCAAATTCCTACGCTCGAAACTGGCTTCTCTCACCACCGCTAGACCGCCACCTGAGCCTGCCGTCCTTCCGCAAGCTCTACGAATGGCGGCTCTCAACACCGTCCATACCGAAGCAAAAGCAAAATCAGAAGAAAAAAGTGCCCAAAAAAATTTAGAAGGTTCTGCGCAAGTAACAGTTGTGTCCGACGTTCCGTCCGACAACTGTCCGACAAACATGTCGGAATCACTGGCAGGGGCTTCGCCCCATGCACCCCGTCGGCCTGAAACGAAGCAAAGCAGCCAGTCAAAAGGCGATAAGGTTTCCTTCCGAATGCCTGAAGGAATGAAGCCTATGCTGGAGGCCAAAGCTGCCGCCGTCAAAAGCTATCCAAGCGCCTATATTCTGGGGTTGATAGCTGCCGATCTCGGCATCCCGATAAACGAGGAAAAGCTAAAGCGAGACCGGGAGGTAGCCGAGGAAATCGCCGCGCTAACCGTCGCGCTCAATCGTCAGGGGAACAACTTTAACCAAATCTCGAAGTCCGCACATGAGGGCAAACCCTGCGCTCTTTCGCAGCCCCAAATATCCGAAACGCTCCAGCAGCACAGAGCCGCCGTTTCGGCCATTCTCAGACTTGGGTTTGGTTGATGATTATCAAGCCCAGCCGCCGAGGGGGATTCAAGGCGTTTTCCGATTATCTGGCGGGGGAGGGCGGTAATCAGTATGAGAACGAGGCTGTTAATTTTGTTGCCGCAGGCAACACGAGCGGCGTTGGAAATATAAACGACTGGTGCATATTCGCTGACCACATCGCGCAGCCTCGCCGACATGGTAAATATCCGTTAAGGAAGCCGATTGAGCATATATCGATTAGAACCCGCAAAGGTGACATCCTCACGCCTGAAATGATCCAGAGCAAAATTCCTGCACTGCTCAAAAAGATGGGCTATGAAAACTGCCCTTGGCTTTTGGTTCAACACATTAAAGGCGGGGAACCGCATTATCACCTTGGAATTTTGCGGATCGACGACAAGGGCACGGTGCCGAACCCGAAGTCCCAAAAAGTCTGCTTCGATCTCGCGCAGAAATTCGCTCGTGAACTCGGCTTCAAGCCAGCCTTCGACGGCGCGAAGGGCAGCCGCTACGCGCAGGAATATGACCATCTGGCACGGCTATGGGCGGAAACGGCGAAACTCTCTCCCGCCGAGCGGTTGAAGAGATTCCAGCAAGCGGGGTTTACGCCAGCGAGACACGACAGACGCCCCGAGGTGGTTTTCATCGACAGGAATGGCAAACCCCATAGTCTGCACAGGATTCCAGCCCTTAGAGCAATGGGATTGAGGCCATCCGACATCACCGCCGCGTTCGGCTTCAATAAAGCCAAGCTCTCGGCTCTGCCTTCCGTCAAAGAAGTCCTTGCAACCATAAGGAGGAACGCCCATGCCGGACGACCAGCAAGAGGAAAAATTCTGGCTTTCACCAGAGTCAGAAAAGTTTATTCGCGATCATTGTCAAAAATGCGCCCACGGCATGACGTGGGGCCTACCAAACGGTCGTCTATCATCTATTTGCTTATTGGCCTTTGGGCAATATCCCGCTGCCTGGAACATAACCAGTTGCGACCAGTTCGAGGAGAGGGAAGCGGAATAAAGCCTCACCGTTTAAAGGACTTTAATCCGACGTCAATAGCTGGTGCCCCCAGGCTCCGGGCGACGGGAGCCAGTGATGTTCAATATAAAGCATGGGGAGTTTTTAGGAGCATGATTGCTGCCGGAGCGTCGCCGGAACAAGCGCAGAAAGCCGTGGAAGCCGTCTATTTGGAAGAAGACCAACGACTAGCCGCCGAGCAGCGTTATCTGGATTGGGTGTATGGGGTAGGGGGGAAGAACGGCGGCAAAGACCCTGCGGACAGTCCGCGAGATAGCCCCATGCGTCACGGCAAACTCTTATAACCCCGCTCTCACGCATGCCACGCTCACCAAGGACCGTCGCCATACCGTCTATGCCAATCACTCATAACTAACGACTCCATGCTCACTAACCCTGGTCGCAAATTCCTAACAACAACGTAAACGCTCATCCATAAAAAGCGGCTCAAAGCGCCGCGCTTCTTTGCAACATTCCAGCACCAAAGCAATGCATCATCTTGCGCAGGAAATATATTTTTAACCGGGGTCCGATCAAATGCCCGGCTGCTTGCGCCCATGATGCGCAGGCCATTATTCCCCCAGATCGTCCACTCCACTGATCCACGAACGCCGTTCTGCATGGCACCTTCCCCCTCTTTAAAGCCGCCCAGGGGACCTCGAATTCGCTTACCGTACAGGCGCGGACTTCAGCTCCAAGGGGTTCGGCAAGCCTCGGCAAAAGCCCTCACCGTCGTTTCCCCGCCTTCCGCGCTGCGCTTGTGCAGGCGGGTGATGCCCCTCGCCGTCTCGCCCCTATTCCGCTTCCGTTTTCCGCGCCTGTAACCGGCACGCATCGAGGCCCCCAACAGGGCGGCCCTAAACGGAAAGGAACACGCCATGACAACGAACGCCGATGTTTACACGCGGATCACCAACAGAATCATTGCCGATCTTGAACAGGGGACAAGGCCCTGGCTCAAGCCCTGGAACGCAGAACACGCCGCCGGTCGCATCACCCGTCCACTCCGTCACAATGCAACGCCGTATCGCGGCATCAATGTCCTGGTGCTTTGGCTCGAAGCCGAAGAACGCGGCTACGCTTGCCCGCTGTGGATGACCTACAAGCAAGCTGCCGATCTTGGCGGCCAAGTCCGCAAGGGTGAGCATGGAGCCACCGTCGTCTACGCCGACCGCTTTAAGAAGACGGAAGCCAATGACGACGGTCAGATGGTCGAGCAGGAAATCCCCTTCATGAAGGGATACACGGTATTCAACTGTGATCAGATCGACGCACTGCCTGCGCAATACTACGCGCTGGCGCAACCGCCGACCGAGAAGATCGAGCGCATCGAGCATGCCGAAGCGTTCTTCGCGAACACGAAGCTTCAGATCAATCACGGCGGCAACATGGCCTATTACGCCGTCCAGCCGGATCGCATCCAGATGCCCCCCATCGAAGCATTCCGCGATGCAGAAGCCTACTACGCGACCCTGGCGCACGAATCGACCCATGCCACGCGGCACGAGAAGCGGCTTAACCGTGATTTCGGGCGCAAGCGCTTCGGCGATGAAGGCTATGCCGTAGAGGAACTCGTTGCCGAGCTGGGCGCGGCTTTCATCTGTGCCGACTTGCAACTCACACCTGAGCCCCGCGAGGATCACGCGGCCTATATTCAAAATTGGCTCACGGTACTCAAGAACGACAAGCGGGCAATCTTTACCGCAGCAGCGCACGCTGAACGTGCCACAGCATTCCTGCACGGCCTCCAACCGGGGGCCGCAGCCGTTCCACACGAGGCCGCCGCATAGGCCGGCCTCCGTGCCGAGACGGTGGATTGCCGCACGGAGGCGAAGCGGAGAAAGAAGCTTATGCGCGCGGCTTCAAAGATGGCACCGAAAATCGACCCAGGCGCCAGCAAGTAGTGCCTTAGTTTGAATTATGGGCACACGGTGAATACTGTTCCGTTCAATTCCTGAACGGTTGCCCTCGGCCCAAATTCTCATTACATAAGATTTGTGAGCCTCAGCTGCTCCGGTTCCGCCAAAATCCGATTGAGCAGATCACTGCCAGTGACTTCTTCGTAGCGCGATGTCAGGCGATCTCTAAGACGAAACAGCCTCCGGTTTGCCTGTCGCACCAGTTGACCGTAGGTAGCGACTTCGATCTTCGCGCGCGGCGGAATTTCCCGGCGCACCTGCACTTTGTCCGACACTGTGTGGCCGACCACGAAGACGCGGAAAAACGGCTCTCCTTCGATCAGGCGACTGCCGAGAAAATCTTCGACATAGTTTGTCGCCTGGTTCACATGATCCCGAGTAATCTCAGATCCCCCCCGTTTGAGTTCCAGGAGGAGAACCTGGCTCATCGTGGGCAACGCCAATTCTTCAAACCGCTCGGTTGCAACGCCCGAAACCGTGGCATCTCCAAGCACGAGGATATCTGTTCTTTTGCGCGGGTTCGCGATTTCGCCGCCGACGAGACGTTTTCCGAAAATCTCTCGCATAGCCGTGGTGAGGCTTACGTTGGAAACATACTCCGGCGTGTCGAATTCGATGCCGAACAGCCATCGTGATTCCGTGACCAGCGGGTGGAGCGCGTGCAACTCCTCGACCTTCGAGTCGGAGGATAGTTTCTCGATCGCCTCGACCACTCTTAGTCGTCGATCAAGTTCGTCAAGCACGGTGAGGGCGTCCCGCACGGTCCACTCGCCAAGCAGGCGGTCAAGCCCTGCCACATCCTCCTCGGACAGGCGGGCAATCTTCTCAAGAAGCGATGATCCGGTACGCGTCTTCTCAAGGTCGATGACGCCTCGCACCGCCGCTGACAGACTGTCGGGGAGGATTGAGGGCTGGGATTTCGTGACGGACGCGACGAACTCTTCGACCTCCATCTTCGCCAATGGCCGAAGGCCCCTAAGTTCGGAGACGTGCTCCCGCAGCACAGCCTCCGTCGTATCCTGGACCCGATCCGCCGATATTTGTGCAAAGACCTCCTGCACGTAATCTGCGACAGCATCGAGCAACGCATCGACCCGCGGGCTCTTCTTGAATTCGGTCCAATCCGCAGAAACGTCGTCGAACAGGTCGTCGGACTTCACAATGACGGTGTAGCGTTTTGCAATCCGGGTTCGCCCGTCCATGAAGACCTTTCCGCCGGCGACCCATCCCGGTTCGCCGACCAACCGGCCTCCAACCCAGAACGCCACCCCCTGATATTGAGTCGTTCGCGCCGCCTGCGTTGAATCGACGAAATATGCCTGCGCCGTGCATCCGTCGCCGAACGTCAGCGTTTTCTTGTTCACAAGTCCGCCATGATCTGCGAGCGGAATCGACCGGCCGTTCACCGATACGCTGAATTGCGGATCGTGAAGAAATCGAGCCGATAGCACCGTAGACATATGGTCAGGGGACGGGAGCCGTCTCATGACCCTTGCCTTCAAGAGGGTCCCGTGGCCTGAAGCAGCTTGAGTTTCCTGCTTTGCGATCCGAAAGGGGTCTTTGCCGCTTGTCGTTTCGACCAGGAAGTTCGACCGAACGCCGTCCTTTTGGGTTTGGACTTCATATTCTGAGGCGAAGCAAAGCATTCCATGTCGGCCAACCCCGTTGCGTCCGTAGGCCGGGCGCTTGGAACCGGCGCGCTCGGGCGGAAACTCTGCGAGCGTCCCCTGATTCCTGACCCGGTCGTAGCCGAGCGTCATCCATTTCCGTCGAAAGCCCGTGGCCGACATGCCCGTTCGTCATCCTCGACCGTCAGCAACTCGCCAACCTCGTCGGGCAGAGCGATCTTGACGTTGGATGCTCCCGCATCCCAAGCATTGGCGACAAGCTCGGTCAAAGCGATCTCGGGTGTGTTCGCAATGGCTCCCAGTGTCCGACGGAGGAAATCCTGCTCGAACAGGCATCCTTGCCCGATATTTGCCTTCGCCATTTTCTTTTCATCCAGTTGGAGCAGTGGCTGTCGAAAGATATGATATCTGATCCTTTCGACACTGACTGATTGACAGGTCTCCGATGCTCGCCAAGGGAATCACTATTTTCGATGAATTTTCAGATTACATTCCTCTCCATACATGGACTCGAAGCGAGACATCCTCGATCGCGCGCTCACACGGCGGGCCGGGCGGGAAGGGAATCATCGACTATGGTGACAACGAGGCAAACGCGGGGGTGCAAAGATGCCGTTGCGGCAGCAGCGCCAAAATCTGCCATACTTACACATTTACTTACACACTTTCACACGCGCATAATATAACCTGCTTTATTTGCAGTTATTTGAAGGCAAACGCAAAACACTTAAAATCCGCAGGCCGCAAGGCCGTGGGGGTTCAAGTCCCCCTCCGGGCACCAATGAAGTAATTACTTATGGTGATTGCCTCGAAAACGAGCACCCCGAAATATAGCGCTGGGAAACGATAACGGTCTTGGAAAAGTGGTTGAGTCCCGGTATGCCACGGGCATACTTCCAACGACTTCTGAATAGGCAGAAGCTGTTATCGCTTTGAGACTCCAGACCGGCCGGATCGCTTAGGCATTGCGCTTTTCGGCAATCGCGGAACAGCCTTGACGCCCGCCCAAAGCGTTGCGATCGTTTGTTCGATCACGAGAGCCTGGTCAGACAATCCAGGCACAACTCCTTGGATAACAAATTAGTGCGGCGAGGCCAAAGATTGTAAACCACCAGGTGCGGGCTATCACGATGTCGTCCGTGTTTGGCAATCCTTCGTCCCTGGCAACATCAAAGAAGAGTTGCACGAAACGCGCGAACAACGGCGCGCCAAGGTCGTCGATGTATTGTCCAGCGCGGACGCCGCTGCGGTTCTCAGCCCGAAAAAGACGTTGCGG
>Ga0210386_10001164_pt1 | contig 23629 bp, 18 predicted proteins | sample IncBWH32OmetaG_FD_160091 | JGI IMG/M metagenome (GOLD analysis project Ga0210386, IMG submission 160091) | Forest soil microbial communities from Barre Woods Harvard Forest LTER site, Petersham, Massachusetts, United States - Inc-BW-H-32-O ...
GATAAAAAGTTGGAGCCGATTGGGCAATGCGCGACTTAATTTTCATAGGAGTCCCTCCAGAATGTCCGGCGTGTCGAAAGGCGCTTTAAAGCTGCCTGCTTGATGAGAGGGTAATCCTAAAAAGGCCTTATGTCATTAGCCCATTTTTGCGGCGTCCTTAACAATCTCGTCACTTGCAGCGGCACACTGTTCGATCATTGCTTTTGAGGCTCACCATGCCTTAGGATTAGGCCAACATTCGACCGTTAGCGCACTTGCAAACATTGCGGGGGATTGAGAGCGGCCGAAGTCAGAAAATTTTCCAACAGGCTTATGCTTCGGATTCGCCAAAGCGTGAACGCGAATTCGATCCGGCAATAAAAATGAGTGAGAGGACAACCGAAAAAGTATGAACAAGAAACTTTTTACGCGTGAACTTTCAGGGCTACTGGCAACTTTAGCGTTGTCGATCTTCGCGCTCGGCGCATGCGTGCCGAGTCTTTACGCGCAAGCCCCTGCGGCTGCTCCTCCGCCGCCTGCCGCGACGGCCGCCGACATGAAGGGCAAGACCGCCGAGCAATTTTACAAAAAGATCGAAGCGCTCAAGGGCATTCCCGCCGACCAGGTTCATCCCGCGATGGAATACATCACCACGGCCCTCGGCGTTGGCTGCGGCTATTGCCACGTCATCGGCCATTTCGATCAGGATGACAAGCGCGAAAAGCATGTCGCTCGAAGCATGATCCAGATGACCATGGCGCTGAATAACACCGTGTTTGACGGCAAGCGCGAATTGACTTGCTACACCTGCCATCGCGGCGTCGCCAAGGCCGCGACAACCCTGTTGCTCCCCGGCGATAAAGTGCCAACCGAAAAAAGCGCCCTGGAAATTTTCCCTGGCCTCGCGGTCAGGGATTACTCCAACATCGACGCAAACATGTCGCCAAGCAAAGCGCCTGCAACAATCATGAGCGGTCCCGCACCTGCCGCACCTCCCGCCGCTCCGAAGCCAGCCGCCGCTCCGCTTCCATCCGTCGCCGATGTTTTCGCCAAATATGAAGAAGCGCTCGGCGGAAAATCTGCCGTCGACAAAATTACAGCTCTTTCCTTCAAGGGAACTGTGGACATGCTTGTTCCCCCGCCTCCAGGCCCTCCAGGAACGCCGCAGCCGCCCGCCGCAATGGGAACCGTTCCCGCTGCGCACGACGTAAAAGGCATGAAGGGCGTCATCACCTGGACTTTCCCGGGCAGGCCCCCGGTCGCGATGGGCTATGACGGAAACATTGCCTGGCACAACACGCCAATCCGCGAAGACACCGGCGACGAAAAGCGCATGATTGTCGAACTGGGCGAAAAATTTCCCGGCCTTGAATTCCGGGACGATCACACGAACGTGCAGGTGGATGCCATGGAAAAAGTTGGCGACCGCGATACGTACCGCGTCGTAGGTACTCGGAAGGACGGCTTCCAGGTGATCGACCGTCTCAACTTCGACGCGCAAACCGGGCTGCTCGTAAAAACTTATACAACCATGCAGAGTGTGATTGGGGCCTTCCCTGAGGACACTTATTTCGAAGACTACCATGACGTGAGCGGCGTCAAAGTTCCTTCCACCATGCGCGTCGTCGGCGCCGAGGGAAATCAAAGCTTCAAGTGGGCGCAGATCGACGTAAATTCCCCAGCGGATGATGCGAAGTTCATGAAGCCCGCGCCCCCGGCTCCGAGACCAGCCGGCAACTAAGCCTACAAAAGAAATCCCGGACCGGCGCATCTGGCAGCAGATGCGCCGGTCCGGGCGATATGGTCTTGTGGCGCCGGCGTCCCGCCTGCGGTTTTTATGCCAAATTTAAAATTGAGCGCAAACCCGCCGGCAAGACGCCGATGCCACAAAAACTCCACCTAATTTAGTTGGAAAACACATTAAAAATAAAACTTCGCCGCAAGCTGAACCAATCGCGGATCCGCCGCGCTGACAATCATGCCGAATGTCCCCGGATTCGTCGGTGTACCCTTATCCTCAATTTCCCCATCCACGGCCGAAGGCCCATAAAACTGCGCATGGTTAAAAACATTGAATGCCTCCACCCGAATATCCACGGACTTGGATTCCGTAATGCGCACATTCTTGCTCACTTGCACATCGAAGTTGTTAATCCCGGGGCCATAAAAGGACCGGCGAGCCGCGTTCCCCACCTGGCCAAGGGCTTCCGGTTGAAACAGCGCGGTATTGAACTCCGGACGCCCATTCCGCGGGTTCGTATTGATGTTCAGAGGGCCGGGCGTGAATACCGGAGTGTCAATCAATTGGTTGTTCACGCCATTGCCAAGAGAGCCCTGGAGTGAGCTATCCGATTGGTCATATAACGTAACAGGAAATCCAGTGCTAAACCGCGTCGTGCCCGAAATGCTCCAGCCCTCCGTCCAGCGGCTCGTGCGGCGGAAAAGTTTCTCCAACGGCAAATTGTAATTATAGGTCGCCACAAAATTGTGCTTCATGTCCCAGGCCGAAACGTTCCGGCTCAGCATGGGATTATAGGGGTTGATCACTTCCCCAAGATTTGACCCCTGATCGATCGACTTGGAATACGTGTAGGCAAGCGAAACGGTCGTCCGCGTCCACGAATAGCGAAGCGTAGTCTCCAATGCGTTGTAATTGGAATTTTCGATTGTCTTCTGCGCCGTGTCTTCCCCGTATAACTCCGTCGGCGTCCCGTTGAAAACCACCCCGTTGTAGGTCGACCCTAACAAACCCCTTCGAGTTCCGTAATAGACCTGCCCGGAGGCCGAAGTATAAGTTCCGTCTTCACCATAAGGCCCGCAACCGGGAAGGCTGAGACAAAGTGCCGGATTGCCCAGATTCGATGGCTGGTCAGCAAGAATATGATGTCCCTGATTTCCAACGTAGCTCATGGTTAAGACCATCTTCGCCGTGATCTGCCGTTGAATGGACAACATGTAGTTCTCAATGTACGGCACGGTGTTGCGATAATAAAAGTAAGGGTCGGCGCCAATGGGTGCGACGGCGGACCAATCGAATGCACTGTACGGATTGCTGGCTGAGACCGTGTGCGGAGGAAAAACAATTGGATACGGATTCGTATTCGCCGCGCCAAACGGGTCCGAGGCATTAATAAATGGCGTCGCAAATAGCGGCGCCTGCGGGCTCAGATAGTTGTATCCGAAAGGCGGCACGGAATACATGACCCCCGCCGACAGCCCTGGAAAAGCCGTGTAGAACATTCCAAAGCTGGCGCGGATGCTACTGTCGCCATCTTTTCCAAAAATGGCTTTCCAGATTCCGTGATCGAATTTCGGCGCATATGCCACGCCAATTCTTGGCGCGAACTTATCGTATTTCGTGGGCGACAAAGTGGATGGAATTCCTGGATCGCCGGGCACCAGCAATCCAGGGATCGCATTGGGATACAGGACCGACTGCCTTCCCGGTACGACAGTCTGAATATTATTGTACTTCTCCGACCATGGCCTGATGACGTCCCACCGCACTCCGTAATTCACCGTCAGACCGGGCCGCGCGCGCCAACTGTCCTCCGCGAAAGCGCCTACATAACGGTTTCGAAGATAAAAAGGCTGGCCGGTAGATTGCGTGTACTGGCTGGGAACGCCAAGCAAAAAATTGGCAAAGGCCGAGCCCGTTTCCGAGTTTTGATTAGCAAAATTAAATGTTCCATTGAAGGTCGCATTAGGATGTTCATTAACCTGATCGATGTGAAATTGTCCACCAAACTTGATCGAATGATTTCCCACAACCTTGGAGAGCGCATCGCTGCCATAGAGAGTATTGTTCCACTGATTCGTGTTGGTGACTGGCACGCCCATCACAAACGAAGGAAACACAAGATTCATGACGCCCTCATACTGTGGCGCCTGCACGTCAATTCCCGTTGAATGCGGTCCTGTTACGAATCCCTGAGACGCCAGGCTCACGCCTAATCCGCCATGCGGTTGCCCGATGATGTTCGAGTTTCGAATGATCCCGATGTGGAATTCGTTCACGTTATTCATCCCCATAACCTTCGTGTCGCCTACGGTAAACACCTGTGCGCGGCCGATCGTGAGAGCGTCGAAGCCCGGTACACTGGCGCCACCCTGCCCTCCGGGATATGGATTATCCAAACTGTAATCGTCGAAGAAATAGTATCCGGAAATCTGCCCCCATCGAGTGTTGGCATCGATTCGCCCGGAACCCTTGTCGTCCCGCACGGTCTCGGAAAAGGCGGATGTCAAGAAAGTGTTGCCCGAAGGATTGTTGGGCATGGGAATGTATTGCAGTAAATTCTTGGCCGGCGCGGACCACGCGCTCATCGGAATCGTGGCGTTTGGTAGCACGCACTGAGCCGTAGTGGTGCAGCCAGGCTTGGCGGGCGAGCCGGGATTGCCGGGTGAGGGGGGCACGGCTGGCACGGGTGCGAAGTAATACGGTTCATGAACATACACTGTGCCGGGTGCATAACCAAGCTCTTGATCCAGATAAGCGGCTCTGCCTGCCGATTCGACCTTCCCGATCAGCGAAGTGGCGATATCCGACAAATTTCCTTGCCGGTCCGCCACGGACGGGACAGAAATGACGGGAGACGTTATGCCTTGATTCGTCCGTGTTCCCTGGTAATCGCCGAAAAAGAAAACTTTTTGCTTCTTGATCGGCCCTCCAACCGTCCCCCCAAACTGGTTTTGCTTATACTCGCTGCGAGTAGTCGCGAAATAATTCTTGGCATCCAGAGCCGTGTTTCGCAGGAACTCAAACGCTTCTCCATGAAAAGAGTCGGCCCCGGATTTCGTCACCACGTTAATTAGGCCGCCGTTGTAATTACCGTATTCAGGGTCGAAGTTGTCGGTCAGCAGCCGAAACTCCGAGATTGAATCCAGGTTCGGAAGAATCGACGTGCCGCCGTTCATATACTCCTTCACATCGATTCCATTTACAAAAAATCCATTTGAGGATTCGCGCTGCCCGTTAATCGAAACATTTCCCGGATTCTGATCGCCGGAGGGATTAATGGTTCCCGTGACGCCGGACATGATCACGGAAGTTGCTGTCAGGGACGTGATGGGACTTACGCCAGGTTGAATCGACAACAAATCTGTATAGCTGCGCCCGTTCAGTGGAATGTTCACAATTTGCGTGCCGGTCACCACGTCGCCCAAATTGGTGTCCACAGTCTCCACGTTCACTGCGGCCCCAGAGACCACAACTTCCTCCGACTGCTCTCCCATCGACAGGCTTACGTCCGCCCTCAACTCGGAATTAATGTCGATCGCCAGGCCGGTGCGTTTATATGGCTTAAAACCTTCGCGAACAATTTCGATTTCGTATCGTCCCACGGGCAAAGCCGTGAAATTGTAAAAACCATTCGCATTCGTTTTGGTGCTCTGTTGTACCGTCGTGTCCAGGTTGAGCACGCTAACCGTGGTGTCCGGAACTACGCCGCCAGATTGATCGGTGACTGTCCCTGATATGCTTCCCCCCGTGTCCGCCTGCACGGCCATCGTAAGAGTCGCGGTTAGCGCAAACGCCAAAAGAAAGCGTGTGTACCGCCCCTTGCAGGACCTTAAGCGTGACGAGGCCGGCGGTAAAACACTCGAAGTTCCTTTGTCCCAGTTCCTGCTCGAATGCATTGCGACGCTCCCCGTAATTTCTTTTCACACTTGCTCGCGAACTGCTCAAAATCAAAAGCAAACAGACGGCTTCGATATTATTGTGAAGGGAGTTCTTTGCCGTTGACCATGACCTTCAAGGCGAATCCCGGACCTGATGTAATCCCGACTGGTGCGCCATTCTTTGCGGGATGCGTCTCAACCTTTATTTGGTCACCGCGCTTCAGTGTGCCCGCATCCCACCCGTGGTGTGCCATGGTAAACGTGGAAGCCATTTCGAGCGTCCAGTGACTCGTATGGCCTCTGTCATCCGTTACATCCACATGCGCAAGGCAATGCGGATTGGACCAGTCGAAGTCGGTGATTGTTCCGGTGAGCACAATCGTTTTCTTCATGTCGTAGTTCGTAACGCCATGGTGGGCGAAAATCGGGGCTGAAATCAGTCCAAATCCTGCGGCAACAATCAGAAATCGAATGATTCCACTTCGCACGAAGCACCTCCAACACATCCCAACTCTTGCACTGTATAAATACAGCAGCCAGTCTTCAGTGACATAGCTCACATAAAGTAGGAACGCCGGACCGGTCATCATCTTTCGTACTTTTTTGTCATTCCAATCTACCATCGGACGGGCTGATTGAGGAGGTTCGAGTGATGGAAAAAGACGACGCGATCGCACGCGGGAAAACGCAGGAGTGTCTGTGTGAGAAACACAGAATTATTGTAGGTCGTGGCTTTAGCCGCGAAACATTTTCTGCAAAATTAATGCGGCTTTACATTTACCGTCCTCGAAAGACAATATTTTATTCTGTCATTCCGAGCGCAGCGAGGAATCTCTCGGCCGTAACTCAATTTGGGAGGCAAGCTGCCCTTTCCGTCCCGAAGAACGCGGGACGGAAAGGGCGCTACGAAACCGTAATGCATCGACGTTGTTGGTTTTGTAGAAGCCGCCCGTTTTTGGGGCGGCCAGCTCTTCTGGGCGTGCAAATCAAATTGATTCAATACGAATCTCTCTTCGATTTAAGTAAAAGAAAATTAAGAAGAGGATTTTTCAGACCGGATCCCATTCAGGATGGAAACCGGATACACAAGTCCCGCACGATCCGATTGAATTTTGTTTTTTACAAAATGCCAACTAAGCGGCTGAAACCATGTAGGAAAGATTACTTTGGGGAACGGCTTGCTCCCGTCTCATTAAACCTACGGGCATTCCCTCTTCACACTCAAATTTATAAAGATCTGAGCACGAGCCGCAGAGCCAATAATGCTCAATGAACTGATAGGTCTCTTCTTGATTGTTATTCGCAGACTTTCTGGAAAATCGAACCAACCGGCCGTCACGATAGTCAAACGGAGTCTGGCAAGCCCGATTGAAACATTTTGTAATCATGCAGCCTCCTTAATCTCAGGTGATTCGATTCCGCTAATCACGGAAGCAGCGGGTGGGCAACAAGCAATGCGTCGCCCACCCGATTTAAGATTTTTCTAATTAGCCGCCTTCATCTCGGCCGGAGCTGCCTTTGCATCCTGCGCTTTCGGAAGCTCAATACTCAGTATTCCGTTCATCAATTGTGCATTCACCTTGGTCGGGTCAACTTCCATAGGCAACTCTACAGAACGCAGGATTTCTTTTGCGCAGCGTTCCGAGTAAATTGTTTTTCCCTTCGTGGTTTCTTCCTTGGACTCGTGTTTGCCGGCAATCGTCAACCGGTTTCCTTCCACCTGAATGTTAAGTTCCCTCGCCGTGAATCCGGGAACTTCAGCGCGAACATTCAGCGCGTCTTCTGTCTCCGCGATTTCCAAATGGATGGGGTGAAGAATTTCGGACTCTGCCTGGAGCCAGTCGGATAGTTCGTTGCCAAACCATTGTCCGTTGTTATTAAAAATCTCGAACGCGCGTTTCGCAATCGAGTCGTAGACTTGATCGAATCTTTCAATATTTTTATCGGTTCCGGATTGTTTACTTATTGCTGGTATTTTTACTGGTTGAGTTGCAACTGCCGTTGCAGTTTGTGCTGCCATTTTATTTCTCCCTCCAGCTGCCGTGAAATTTGGTACCGGCGCCTTAAGAACATATACCGCTTAATTCATCCGAAAAATACATGGTTTGCCGTAGAAGGCACTACTAACTGAAAGTTTATACAGTTTGCATTAATTCACTGTGATGTTTGTCACGGTGACGTAAATTTCGGGTCACGATTAGATTAATTCGAGATTTTTGCTACAATCGGCCCTTGAAATGACCAAGGTAATGGGTTTCAATTGCATTTCAAATTTGCGGCTCTTGGACTACATCCCTACAGGTTCGGCCCTGTATCCTGAGACGATCCAACTCTCGTGTGCGCCATCAAACTATGATTGAATCCACCCTAAACCCACCGCCGGACCGCCCGAGGCAGCCTTCTATTTTTGAGAGGCTATTTGACAAGTCCCCTGATGCCATCGCCATTACCGATCCGGAAGGGCGAATCTCTTCCGTCAGCCAGCGCCTCGAGCAATGGTTTGGATATTCCTCGCAGGAATTGATTGGCCAACCTTTGCTCTTGCTCGTCCCAAATCGGCACCGAGTCGCGTTTTCATCTGGGCACGCAGCAAATTTAACCGGCATGACCGGTGATGCGAAGCAAGCTGGCCTTGAAAATTTGGGCAGGCGTAAGGACGGAAGCGAATTCCCTGTCAATATGCAATTCAGCTATGTCGAGTCCGCGGAAGGCCGCGTCGCGGTTTGCATCTTTCGTGACATCTCCTCACCCAAAATCGATCGAGAAGACATGCCTGAGAGCGAGCCCCTGTTCCGCACTCTGTTCGAATTTTCTCCCGATGCCATCATTGCAAGTGATCGTAAAGGTTCGATTGCTGAAGTGAATGCGCGCGTCGAATCCATGTTTGGCTATCCGCGCGGCGAACTCCTCGGACAGTCCATCGAAATTCTTGTTCCAGAGCGGTTCCGGCACGCTCATCCGGCACATCGCAATGGATATACGTCTGCGGCGCGCGTTCGCCCCATGGGTGCCGGGCTGGAACTTTACGGAAGGCGCAAGGATGGAAGCGAGTTCCCTGCCGACATCATGCTTGGGCCGGTCGAAACTGGCGATGGTCCCATCGTTTTGTGCGTGATACGAGACCTCACGGAAAAACGCGAAGCAGAAGACGCATTGCGGCGCAGCGAGCAGCAAAAGCGCTACTTGGAAGAAGAACTGAATACCGAAGCGCAATTTGACGAAATCGTGGGCGAGAGCCGCTCCCTGAAGCGCGTGCTCAAGAACGTGGAAACCGTGGCCGAAACCGACGTCACCGTCTTAATTCTGGGAGAAACCGGGACGGGCAAAGAAGCCATCGCTCGAGCGATTCATCAGCTCAGCCGACGAAAAGAACATGTCATGGTGAAGCTGAACTGCGCCGCCATTCCCGCCGGATTGCTGGAGAGCGAATTATTCGGGCACGAAAAGGGCGCCTATACGGGCGCCATTGACCGCAAAATTGGCCGTTTGGAACTCGCGAATGGTGGCACGCTTTTTCTGGATGAGATTGGCGATCTGCCCCTGGAACTGCAGCCCAAAATTCTTCGCGCCCTGCAGGAGCAGGAATTTGAGAGACTTGGCAGCACCAAACCCATTCCCGTCAATATGAGGCTCGTGGCCGCGACGAACCGCGATCTTGCAAAAATGGTGGCCGAGGGGCGGTTTCGCAGCGACCTCTATTACCGGCTCAGAGTTTTTCCCATTTTGCTACCTGCCTTGCGCGACCGCCGCGAAGACGTGCCCCTGCTTGTTCGCTATTTTGTGGATCGGCACGCTCGTAAACTGGATAAAAAAATTGAAACTATTCCTGACGATACGATGCGCGCCTTAACTCGCTGGGATTGGCCTGGAAATATCCGCGAACTCGAAAATTTCATTGAGCGGGCCGTGATCCTCACCAAAGGGCCGGTTCTGAGGGTTCCGCTTGGCGAATTGGAAATGCCGAAGGATGCCGCCCCGGTCAAAGGCGCCTCCCTGGAAGCCGCGGAGCGTGATCATATCCTCAGCATTCTTCGAGAGACCCGCGGAAAGATCGGCGGCCCCCATGGAGCGGCCGCGCGGCTGGGATTGGTTCGTACAACATTGAATTCGAAGATTAAAAAGCTCGGGATAGAGCGAAGTGACTATATTTAGTCTGAGGTGACGATTAGTCGCCAGTGATCATCGTCACTTCGTCATGTGTGGCACCGCACATTTTAACCTGCAATCCGCTAAGCCCCTTCTTTAGAGCACATTCCAGATGATAAAACTCCAATAATGAATTTGGTTCCTCAATTGCCTATACAGGGTTGTATGTATTTGAACTGTAGGAAACCATTGAGAGTGACGATTCAGCAGATGGGCTCAGAGAATATGACGATCAAGATTGAGGGAAAGATCGCTGGGCGTCAGGTTGCCGAACTTGATCGGGCATGGCGGGAATTAGCACCTGCACTTGGAGAAAAGAAATTGAACGTGAATCTTTGCGGCGTGACGTTTATGGATGGAAATGGAAATCATTTACTGGCCGAAATTTACGAAAAGACCGGTGCAGAATTCATCGCCGATACACCCCTTTCCAAATATTTTGCGCAGCAGGCGCGACAAAGCAGCCGATCTAGAAACGGGCAAGGTCTCGAATCTAATTCTGAGTTAAGTGCGAGGAGAAAATCATGAAAGGTCCATACGGATTGGAATTGAATGACGGCTGCAAGAATTGCAAACATAAATGCGCTGGATTCTTCTGCGAATTAGCGCCTCCATCCGTAAAAGATTTCGACGCGATCAAGTCGACAGCCACCTATCCAAAAGGGGCCCTCCTGTTTGTTGAAAAACAGGATTCGCGCGGCGTGTATGTCTTGTGCGAGGGCGAAGTGAAACTGTCGATCAGCTCGCCGGAAGGCAAGATCATGATCATGAGAATTGCGAAAGCCGGAGAACTGCTGGGATTGATGGCCACAATGGCCGGGACTCCCTACGAAGTGACCGCCGAGACGATTCACCCATGCCAAGTTGCCTTCGTGCGCCGGGAAGATTTCCATCGGTTCGTCGCGACTCATCCCGAAGCCTCCCAGAACGTGGTGAGGCAGATGAGTTCGCAGTACCGCGGCGCGTGCGAACAATTGCGCACGGTGGGACTCTCGGCGTCGGCACAGGAAAAGCTGGCGCGGCTGCTGCTTACATGGACCGAAGGAATGCAGCAGACGAAAGAAGGCACACGCATCAAGCTGCCACTGACGCATGAAGAAATCGCCGAATTCATCGGCACAACACGCGAAACAGTGACGCGGACGTTGAGCGATTTCAAGGTGCGTCGTCTGGTTGCGATTCAGGGATCGACTCTCATGATCCCAAGTCGCGCAGCCCTCGAAAATTTTGCCAACGCGTAAAGACGATTGAAACGCTCACCCGTGCCGCTAGAGCTTCCCAATGTCTCTACGGAGCACTTTTGGCGGCACGGGATTTGTTCTAAAAATTCCCCTCCTCTTACGCTTCAATCAAAAAAGGCTGGTGCTTTTTAACTTCTCCGCGCTGCCGGCGGGCGAAATCCTGAACGCGGCGCGCCGCGGATTTAAACGCCTCGTGGATGACCAATTCCAAGTCGCTGTGAGGCAGTTTCGATTCCTTATGGCTTAACTCTGCTCCGTCTCTCTTCACCAAGGCGCGGCGCATGGCCACGGGCTCACGTTTGATAACGATTTCTTTTCCAGGCAAAGTCAAATCGATACGAATGTGGAGAGGTTTTCCTTTCTTGTGATGGCGATGGGGTACTTCGACTGCCACGCGGCATCCGATAATGCGGTGATAAAAAGTTTCCAGCTTTTCGGCTTCCGCGCGAATCCAATCCTCGACCTGGGTGGAATGTTTCATGTTGCGAAATGTAACTTGAAGTGGAAGCGTCATGGCCATCTCCCTCGAAAGTGATTGCCCAAATGCTCTGAACGGTTTGATTTCCGATCCGCACCTCCTTTCTTTATTATGACCAGAACTCCTGCAAGTGAAGTGATTTCCATCACCCCTCTAGGTGACTCTTCTCACGGCTAGCCGCCTGGAGTACAGTTCAAATCGAAGACGGGTCTGGGGTTTAATTACGACCCCGGCAATGAAAGACGGCCATGAAATTTGGAGTGCTTGCTCTCGATTACGATGGGACGATCGCTCAGGATGGCATTCTGGATCCCGACGTTCGTTCCGCAATCGCCGAAGTCCGCCGGCGAGGAATTGCCGTTATCATTGTTACAGGCCGCATTCTTGCGGAATTAGAGCAAGCCGTGGGAGATCTGCATTTCGTCGATGCGGTCGTTGCCGAAAATGGAGCCGTGCTTTGGTTCGCCAATGGCCATTCCCGGCAACTAGCGAATACTACATCCGTCCAGTTCCTTCAGGAACTCGGCAAACGCGGTCTGGAATTCAAAGCGGGAAAATGCGTAGTTGAATTGGACGCAGGGGCCGCTACTGAAACCCTCGAAATTATTCGACAAATGGAACTGCCGCTCGTTTTACTGTTCAATCGCAGCCACATGATGGTGCTTCCCCAAGCGGTAAGCAAAGGAGCGGGACTCCGAGAAGCGCTCGCCACAATGCGGCTCTCGGTTCACAACGCGCTCGCCATCGGTGACGCGGAAAACGATCACGATCTACTTGCGAGTTGCGAACTCGGCGTGGCCGTCAGTTGGGGGAGCCGTCGGCTTCAACAGGCAGCAGATGAAATACTGGAAGGAAGCGGACCTCCAGCTGTGGCTCCGTTTATACGCCAGTTCGCAGAGAATTTGCGTCTGCCTCCGGAAAAAATTGGACAGCACCGGCTGTCTCTGGGAACCGCCGAAGATGGCCACGAGATAACGCTTGCGATCCGAGGACTGAACACGCTGATTGCCGGCGATCCGCGGTCGGGGAAATCATGGGTAGCAGGGCTCATGTGCGAGCAATTAATTCTTCAAGGGTACTCCGTGTGCATGATTGATCCCGAGGGCGACTATCGCACCTTGGAATCCTTGCCCGGCGTGGTCGTATTCGGCGGAGAAGATCCGCCGCCGGAATTGCCGGATCTGGCGCGTGTGTTGCGCCATCCCGATATGAGCGTGGTGATTGACCTTTCTCATGCCGCGCAATCCGAAAAAATAAATTACATGAAATCGCTTCTGCCCATGCTCGCTGCGATTCGCAGGAACACGGGTTTGCCGCACCGCATCGTGATTGACGAGGCGCATTATTTTTTGCACGAATCGAATGTCATGGAGTTGCTGGATCTCGACCTGGGAGCGTACACGCTGGTCACATACCGGCTGGCCGACTTGCATCCAGATCTTCGCAACGCGATCGAATGCATTCTGGTGAAAAGGATAACCGCGCCACACGAACTCGAAACCTTAGCAAGAATATTGCAGGCGAAGGGCTCTGGCACTTCCATCACGTCCCATTTCGCGTCACTGGCCATGGAGGAAGCTGTCCTCTTGCCGGGAATGGGAGAAACGGGCGGGCAATGCGTGAAATTCAAATTGTTTCCGCGATTGACACCCCACGTCCGGCATAAGGCGAAGTATCTAGACGTGCAGTTGCTGGAAGACCAAGGATTCTGGTTCACGGAAGGCGGCAAAACCGTAGCCGGACCAGCACGAACTCTCAAGATTTTTCTGGCACTTTTGCAAGTTGCGCCTACGCCCGTTTTGATTGGACACGCACAGCGTGGAGATTTCTCGCGATGGATAGCCAATGTTTTTCACGATCACGCTTTGGCATCGGAAATTCGAAAAATGGAGCAGCGTGCTCAACACAGCCACAACCATGATCTGACTAAGGCAATTGCTAATTTAATTCACGAGCGTTACGAATTTTCGCCCGGAGTCGCCGAACCGGAGATCGCAGTTTTCACTGACGAGGCCAACACGAAGCAGGCGTTCGCTGCGAAAACCGGTTGGGGATAAATTCATAACCCTGGAATAAAGCGTCACAATAGAGCAAGGCGAGCTGCAAATCCGCGCCCTCCCGGATGTTCCTCCTGTCTTTTAGTTCATCGCTCCTTTACCCGCACTTGAGATATTTCAAGCCATGAACGTGGAAACATGCAGTATGATGGCCGGCAAATGCGCAAGCGTTGGGTGATCGTAGGACTCCTATTTTTTGCGACAACCATTAATTATCTGGACCGCGCGATACTTGGCGTGATTCTTCCGGAGATCCGCGACAAATTTCATTTTGGCCTTCCTGTTTACGGCACGATTCAAATGGTTTTTCAGCTTGCGTACGCGGGCGGATCGCTGATGGGCGGGAGGTTGCTCGATAAGTATGGCACACGAATTGGTTATGGCCTCGCGGCCGCCGTGTGGTCGCTTGCCGCGATGCTGAACGCGTTCGCCGGAAGCGCATTTCAATTTGGAATGTTTCGGACGGTGCTGGGCTTCGGCGAATCCGCTAATTTTCCGGCGTGCAGCAAGGCGGCAGCGGAATGGTTTCCGCCCGAGGAACGCGCCACGGCCATGGGAATTGTGAACACCGGCACGAACCTCGCAAATATTTTCGGGCCTCCTCTTTTTATTTTGATCGCGTTTACGCTGGGATGGCAGGCGTGCTTTGCGATCATGGGCGGGCTGGGATTTTTGTGGCTGCCGGTTTGGTTTCTTTCCTATCGATTGCCGAAAGAATCAGGCGCGGCGGCGATTCTTGGGGCAAAACTTTCCATCAGCGAAGTGATGAAATACAAACAGGCATGGGGATATGGGCTCGCTAAATTTTTGACCGATCCTGTCTGGTGGTTCTACCTTTTCTGGTTGCCGACATATCTCACGGATATACGCCACTTCACACCGCAGCAACGCGGCACGGCGCTGATGATCGTGTACAGCATCTCCGCAGTAGGCGCATTGCTGGGCGGAATTGTTTCCAGTTATCTGATGAAGCGAGGGTGGACGGTGGGCAAAGCGCGAAAGATGACGCTGCTATTTTGCGCGGTCGTGATGCCTGCATGCACGCTTGGCGTGGTGGTACAGGACGCGCGATGGGCTGTGTTGCTGTTTGGCCTGGCGACCGCGGCGCATCAGGCGTGGATGACGAATTTATTTATCATGCCCGCGGATGTTTTTCCCTCGCAGGCTGTTGGCAGCGCGAATGGATTTGGAGTTTGCCTCGGAGGATTAGGGGGCGCGCTATTTTCCGGAATTATTCCCGGAACCGTGATCCCGCATGTCGGATACGTTCCGGTGCTGATGGGAATGAGCTGTTTTTACATCATTGCGTGGATCATCATTCATCGCATGATGGGGGATCTGGAAATGGTTACGCTGGGAACCGGGAAAACGCCCGCAGTTTCGCTGGCGCAATCGCGCGTGTAGTTCAGACGTGGCGACCGCAATTACTTTCCCGCGGTCAAAGATTTGCCGCCATTGTCACTGCGTAATTTAGCCACGACGAGACGAATTTCATCGTACGTAAAATCTTCCGGCAGTGCGTTCTTGATCGGCGTAACTCTTTCCAGGCCGAGGTCGGCGGCGGCAATTTCAATTTGTTTTTGTCTGCTCTCGGCGACCCAATTTTCCCGAAAATCAACAAGGCCTCGCTCGACGAGGTCCGAAATCATGCTGACAATGGTGGAAAGTCTTCGACCGCGAATCACGGCAATTTCCTCCAGGGACTTGCCTTGTTCAATGAGCTGAATTGTTTCTTCACTCGGCGTGATCTTTTTATCCTGAGTCGACGCGCGCGAACCCTCTTGATACCGCTTCAGCGCATATAAAATTTGGCTTCCATACAACTCGGCCTTCCGTTCGCCGATACCCGTGATCAGCAACAGGCGGGAAATGGTGGTGGGGCGGACAGAACAAATCGCATCCAGCGTCGTGTCATGCATCACAACATAGGCCGGAACATTTTGCTCTTTCGCCATTTCTCTTCTCCACTCGCGCATGTAGTCCCGCAAATCCGGGTCAACCTCCGCAGTCTGTTCCAAACGAGTTGGCTGAGGCCTTGCTGCGGGTTTTTCCCAGGTCCGCGCTACCGGTGCGGATGTAAGCGAGGAAGTGCGCGGCTTGGAGCGCTTGGATTTGCGCGGAGATTCCTGCACCGGAGCCAATAGCCATTCCGGTTGATATCCACAGATATCGCACGCGCCGCATGCTTCCCATTTCTTATTTTCGCCAAAATGTTCGCAGACGCGCTTGTGGCGGCAAACCGGTGTTTCCACAAAACCCTTGATTTCGTCATAACGCTGCCAGGCGCGTTTTTTTTCATCAGGGTCGTTGATCTGGCCGATAAAATACGCGTGCAAGCCGACATCTTTTTTTTGCCAAAGAAGAACACAATCCGCGGGGAGGCCGTCGCGCCCTCCACGGCCCGCTTCCTGGTAATACTGTTCTATGGATTTGGGAAGCGAGAGATGAATGACCGCGCGCACGGCAGCTTTGTTGATGCCCAGACCGAAAGCGATCGTGCCAACCATGACGCGCACTTCGTCCGCCATCCAGCGCTCCTGATTGCGCCTGCGATCGGCGGCATCCATCTGGCCGTGATATGCGATGGCAGGAATTCCGTTTTCCTGCAAGAAATCCACTGTGGATTCCACTTTTGCGATGGTGGGCGCGTAGACGATCAAATTTTCATTTCCATAGCTTCGCATCGCTCGCAGGAGAAGCTCTGTTTGAGAACTCGCGTCGCAGGCTCGAACGACATAACGCAAATTGGGGCGGTGGAAGCTGGCGATATATTTATCCGGCTCGCGTAGCGCCAGTTGACGGATGATGTCATGCCGCACGCGTTGCGTGGCGCTCGCGGTGAAGGCTGCGATGGCGCGATCCGGAAAATGCGTGCGCAGGCGGCTGAGCAGGCGGTAATCGGGGCGAAATTCGTGGCCCCATTCGGAAATGCAATGCGCCTCATCAATAGCGAAGAACAAAATGGGCACGCCGCGCAACCATTCGATCGTATCTTCGCGCGCGAGCCTTTCGGGCGAAAGATACAAGAGGCGGTATCCGCCCGCGCGAGCCTTCTCGATCACGCGAGCTTGCTGTGGCGCGGTGATCGAACTGTTGAGCAGGGCCGCCGGAATTCCCATTTGTCCAAGTTGCGCGACCTGATCTTCCATGAGGGCGATCAAGGGAGAAATAACAATGACCGTTTTTCCCTCGGACATTGCGGCGGGCAACTGGTAACAGAGAGATTTGCCGCCGCCTGTGGGCATGATGACGCATGTGTCGCGGCCTGTGATCAGGCTGCGCACGATGCGCTCCTGCAGCGGGCGAAATGCGTCGTATCCCCAGTAGCGGCGCAGGGGCGAAATGAGGTCAGGTTCAGGGTTCACTGGGAGAGTATAGAACCCCGCCAAGATGTGGTCCAGCCGAGCTGGGGATAGGCCACAGGGAAATTTGAGATTTGTTGCGGAAAGAATGCAATAAATTTCGCGTCCATGAAGAATCAGGGCTGTAATTCAAATCACAAAGGTGCGTGACCAAGGTCACAACGACAATATGGGAAATGGTCTAAACATCGAATCAGTCATCGAAGGCTTGGGAACACTAAGTCCAAGCGAGGTACAAGACGATGAAAGCCAAAACGGCTCGAAAAACCTGGCGCCACGCAAAAACGATTCGGAAGAATATTCGAGGCAGGAAACGAGTCCGTGCCGCAGCGCGTGTCTTGAAGAAGGAAACTCCTCAGGTCGTACCGATTGATGGAAAATTTGTGCAAGTCATGATTGAGGTCCCAGTTGAATTTGCAAAATACTACTCAGAGCCAATCGTAGAGGTGTTTGAAAACTACGACTCTCCGGAAGCTGCGGAAAAAAAGTAAATTAGATTTGGCACTCGTTAGAGGCCTGTGGCCAAGACAACTCGAAATCTTGCTTTTCCGCTTAGCATGCGTTCGTAGGCTTCGGGAGCGCGGTCTAGCGGATAAATTTCGGTCATGGGACGAATGCCGGTGAGCGCGCAATATTTGAGCGTGTCCTGCGAATCGATGGGTGAGCCGGAGGGCCAGCCGCAGATCGAGCGGCGTCCGGCAATCAAGAGGCGACCAGTAATTTCCAGCGGCTGATCGGGATTGCCCACCAAGATTGTTTTTCCGTTGATGCCCATGCCGCCTAGAACTGAGTTCACCGCTTTTCCACTTGTAACCGTGGAAAGAATAACTCTGGCCCCGCCCAGCTTTTCCAATTCCGCGGCCACATTCTGGGACTCGCTATCCAAGTAATGTTTGGCGCCGAGTTTTTTCGCAAATGATTCTTTGTCTTTTCCTCTGGCGATGGCGATCGTCTCAAAACCCATACTGGCAGCGAATTGCACACCCAGATGGCCGAGGCCTCCGAGGCCTAATATGGCGACGATATCGTCCGGGCGGGCGCCGCTATTTCGCAAGGAATTAAATGTTGTGACGCCGGCGCAGAGCAGAGGGCCTGCGTCCGTGGAGGAAATGACATCGGGAATTGCGGCAAGAGCGGCGGCCGAGATGACCATGTATTCGGCGTAGCCTCCGTCGCAGGTGAGGCCGGTGATCTGGCGGCCTTTGCTGCACGTCACGAAATCGCCGCGGCGGCAGGAATTGCAATAGCCGCAATGGCCGCCGTGCCAGCCGACGCCAACACGCTGGCCCACTTCCCAGCCTTGAACTCCCGAGCCGATCGCATCAATCACGCCGGCTATTTCGTGTCCGGGAACGCGCGGGTACATTATGCCGGGGCGCGAGCCTTCTTTGGCGTATTCATCGCTGTGACAGATGCCGCAGGCCTGAACTTTTATGCGGACCGAACCGGCGACGGGTTCGGGGATTTCGCGCTCGACGAGTTGGAATGGTTCTTTTGCTTTTGGAACTTGGAAGACGCGCATCTTGGGCATGATTCCTCCGGACCTGGGTGAATGTGTTTTGAAAATTGGTGGTGGGACTGTAGCGTGGGATTTCGCTCGCGGGGTTTAATATTTGCAAGGATCATTCCCCACAGGCTGAAGCCTGTGCTACTTGGAGTCTATTGCGTGGCGCTCGCTTTTTCTGGATCGCCTTTGCCGGCTGCTGTGCGCAGCCTGCGCAACTCTGCGTGGAACACGATTACGCTCATCCACATTCCGAGGGGATGCGCTCCGGCTTGCACGAGCGGGTGAACTTTTCCGTTGCGGAATTTTTCGATGTCTTCGTCCTGCAAAGTTTCGAGGACTTTCGCTTCATTCAGGGGCAAGCCGTACTCGGCGGCCACTCCGGGAATATCGTTGATCAGGCGGACGCGCAGGCTCGGCTTAAATCTCAGATCGTAGAGGATTTTATTTAGTTTATAAGCCGATGGTGACGGATGCTTATAAAATTCGTAGCCTTCGGAACCTTTGAATTTGTAATCGGCGGGACCTTTCTTTCCTTCGTCTGAAACTTTTCCGGTTCGCTTGTCAGGAAGAAAGCGCATGACCGCGTGGCCGTGGTGCCATGTTGGCTGATAGGTGATGAGTTCGCCGGGCTGGTCGCCAATCATGCCGAACATGATCATCCAGGAAAGCATCTCGGTGTTTCCCACGACGTCGAGTTGCTGAGAGGTGAGATTCAGCAGCGCTTCGTGATTGCCCTTTTCCATTTGCGCAATCGCCCAGTAGTCGAAATCAAAATCAGGCGCGGGATATTTCCAGGTGCCGGGAAAGTGGGACATGCCGCCGCTGGCAATGACCGCCACTTTTTCGGGACGCGCGGCGATAACTTTTGCAATGGCTTTTCCCAGTTGCGCGCAGCGCTTGGCCGTGGGCAGGGGCGGGAGATAGGCGTTCACGAAAATGGGGACGACAGGAATATTTCTTCCTTCGATCACCCATTCGTACATCGCTGCAAAAGCATGGCCGAGGACGGCGTCTTGCGAATAGGCCATATCGAAATCATCGTTCACCAACTGGTCGAGCAAATCTTCGGCGAGACCCTGATGAACTGGAAGATCGTAGGACTTGCGCGCGAATTCGGCGCGGGCGCGTTCACCCGACATGATGGCGAAAGTGGGAACGGAGGAAAGAAAAAACGTTTCCATGTGATCGTTGCCGATCACGATGGCAACATCAGGCTTGGTCTCGTCCAGGTCTTTGCCGACGAGGCGCATGGCTGCGATATCCGCATCCAGCTGCGCGGGATCTTCGCTCGGTGGCCTGACAAAAAGCTGTGGCGCGTGTACGACTCCAGCCGCCGATACAATTTTGCCCATATTCGTTACCTCATTTGGTCCGTAGTTGCGTGTCCGTTTTCGCCGGCCCCTCAAGATGTAAACTTCGTTTATGGCGCGCAGGAGCTAGGTGGTGATGCGTTGATTGTGCGGAATGCGCCAAGGTTCGTCAAGAAAAAGTGTGCCGACCGCGGCGAGTTTCAATGCACGGTTAAATATTCATGAGCTTACGGCAATTCCCTGCTTCTGCATTTGTTTTGCGAGGCGGGGATAAACTTTCAAGGCGTTCGATTCAAAAATTTTCTTCTTGTCGGCGGCGTTTAGGATCGTTGAATTATCAATGTAGCGCCGCGTGTCGTCAAAGTAATTCCCTGTTTCGGGATCGATGCCCTTTACGGCGCCGACCATTTCCGAGGCGAAGAGAATGTTGTCCGAGGGAATCACTTTGGTCATGCAATCGATTCCTGGCTGGTGATAAACGCAGGTGTCGAAGTAAACGTTCTTGAGCAGGAGTTCCGTGAGCGGCGGACGCTTCATGTCTTGCGCGATGCCGCGGTAGCGGCCCCAGTGATACGGGACCGCGCCTCCACCGTGAGGGATGACGAATTTCAGCGTCGGGAAATCTTTAAACAAATCGGAGGTCAGGAATTGCATGAAGGCGGTCGTATCGCCGTTGATGTAGTGCGAACCCGTTGTGTGAAACGCGGGATTGCACGTGGCGGTCACGTGAACCATGGCGGGCACTTCGAGCTCCACCATTTTTTCGTAGACGGGATACCACCATTTGTCGGTGAGCGGTGGCTCTTTCCACGAGCCTCCCGACGGATCGGGATTCAGATTGCAACCGACGAATCCCAATTCCTTGACGCAGCGTTCCAGCTCCGGGATGCAATTTTCGGGCGGGACACCGGGCGATTGCGGCAGCTGGCATACGCCGATGAAATTTTTTGGGTAGAGATTGACGATGCGGTGAATCATGTCATTGCAGATTCTCGACCACTCCGCGCTTAATTTCTCGTCGCCGACGTGATGGCCCATGCCGGATGCGCGCGGGGAAAAAATTGTCAAGTCTGTGCCGCGTTCGCGCTGAAATTTTAATTGCGCGGGTTCAAGCTTTTCGCGGATTTGATCGTCGGTGATTTGCGGCAAGGCCGGGGCCGCCGAAGAGTTACCGAACGCGGCGACTTGCTGCTTGCGGAATTCGAGGAAGGCGGGCGGTTCGGAAGTGTAATGGCCGTGGCAATCGATGATCATTGGATTTCCGCTGGTTTTGTTCGGCCGACTCGTGCGCGGCCTTGCCTGAAGTATTAAATGAAAGCTTAAGTAGAGCGGGTAATGTAGCACAAGTTGGCGCGGGGATAGGCTTTGTAGCGCCGGCGTCTCGCCGGCGGGTTTCATCTATGGCAACGCAGCGGAAAACCGCCGGCGTGACGCCGGCGCCACACGGACCAACCCCCACAGGCTGAAGCCTGTGCCACCTGTGGCGCATTGACATTGGGTGCTGGAGTAGCCAGAATTTGGAACGCGATGCAAACCATGCGAGGGGGAACACCGAAATGAAAGCGATTGTCGTGCACCAGTTTGGGGACCATGAAGTCTTGAAGCTCGAGGAATTTCCCACACCGGAGGCCGGCCCCGGGCAAGCTGTTGTGCGCATTCATGCGGCGGGCGTGAATCCGTTCGACACTTACATGCGTGCCGGCACGTATGCGATCAAGCCGGCGCTGCCCTACATCCCCGGCGGAGAAGGCGCGGGCGTGGTGCACGAAGTTGGCGAGGGTGTTACGAAATTCAAAAAGGGCGATCGCGTTTATGTGGGGCATCCCGTAACCGGGACGTATGCGGAATATTCGCTGGCTCTGGAATCGCAACTTCACCGGCTGCCTGAACGCATTTCGTACAGCCAGGGCGCTGGACTTTACGTTGCGTGCGGCACTGCATATCACGCGATTCACCATCATGCGCATACGCATGCTTCGGAAACGATTCTGGTGCACGGCGCAAGCGGCGGAGTGGGAATCGCCGCGGTGCAAATCGCGCGCGCGATGGGCTTGACGGTGATCGGGACCGCGGGAACGGATAAAGGATTAGAGCTGGTGCGGCGCGAGGGCGCGCAGTTTGCTTTCAATCACCGGACGCCCGGATACACGGACGAAATTCTGAAAGCAACGAATGGGCGCGGAGTGGACGTCGTCATCGAAATGCTGGCGAACGTGAATCTTGCGGCGGATTTAAAACTGCTCGCGCGATTTGGACGAGTGATCGTGATTGGCAGCCGGGGAGATGTGACGATTACGCCGCGCGATCTGATGGCGCGCGCTTCGTCCGTTCGTGGATTTGTTTTGTGGGGTATTTCGGAAGCGGACGAAGCGGATGTCCATGCGGGACTTTTTGCAGGGCTGGAAAACGGGACGATTAGACCAGTGGTTGGCAAAGAGATGGGGCTTGGAGAGGCGCAACGCGCGCATAAGGAAATTCTGGAGACGGGGGCGCTGGGGAAGACGATTTTGATTCCCTAGAACATTGGGTATCTAAGTAAACGAGAATTGTAATAGGACTCCACGGGTTGCAGAAAAAGCAGATTATTCTGTCATTCCGAGCGAAGCGAGGAATCTCTCTTTCTTTTCCCATGGTTAAATCGAAGAGAGATTCCTCGCTTCGCTCGGAATGACAGAATTTTGAATTTTCGCAATTTCTCCGGCTTGTCTGTTCTATTTTGCAGTCATCGTAAGATTCAAAAGAAAACAGGCCGAAGCCTGTTCTACTTAAACCTACCGGAATTGAATTCTGGCTATTTTGTTGGTGCGGTCGTAGGGGAGCCAAACTGTTGGCGGGTTTGTGCTGCTATCGACCTGGATGTGGCGGATTTCCGTGCCGCGAGTGGGAAGAACGTATTCGGTGAATTTTTCTGTCGATGGATCGAACTTGGCGATTCTGTCTGAGTTCAGCATGGTGATCCATACGGAGTGGTCCTTGGCGACGGTTGCGGAATAGGGTTGGCTGAAGCGGTGAGGCAACGGGTATTCCGTAATTTTCTTTGTGCGGGCGTCAATTTTGGCGAGACGGTCCGCAAAAAATTCGCACACCCAGATGAAGTCGCCATCGCGGTCGGCGGAAGACCGGCGCGGTCCTTTATCGAGCGGCGTTGCAGTGTTCGGAGTGAGATTCAAACCTGCGGCAAGTTCGCGATCTTTCGGTGTCACTTCATATTCCTGAGAAACGACGGGACTTAAATCCAACCGTTCAATTTTTCCTGTACGCGAATCGACCATCTCCATGTCGTTTCCACCGGGTTGCGAGATCCAAACTTTTTCTTCATTATCAGCGGCGATGTCGTAATTCGCTTTGCCTGGACCGAGCGCGAAATTTGTGTATTTCCCTGTCAGCGGGTCCAGCTTGTAGGCGCCCTCGCGATGAGGCGACCACACATTCCCTTTCGTATCGATGGTTATGAAGTCGCCGGAAAACGGAAAATCCTTTGGGCGAGGATATCTGAAAAATTTGCCGGTTTCGGGATCGAATTTCGTGGGGCTTCCTTCGGTTCCGTTTGCAAACCAGATGTTTCCTGTCTTATCGAAGACAAGGGCGTGCGAACTTTCCGCCGCATTGTTCTGATCCGCAAGCATGTACTCCGTAATTTTTCCGGTGTGTGGATCGAGCTTTCCAAGCGTGCGCTCGGGCGTGGCGTCGTCGGCAAACCAGACGAAGCCGCCTTTGTCGACGGCCACATCGTGCGCGGCGCGGCCGTCCCACCTCGATGGAGTGCCTTCGGACCAGTCCGTCCCGTTGTGCTCCATTGTCCAGCCCGGAATATCCGGCCGCGACAGATCGTATTCGGTAATCACGATTTTGGCGGCTTCGCCCGTAGGGCGCGGAAGGAGTTTCCAATTCAGCGAAGCATTTGCAGGGCCGCGAACACGCCCCAAAAAC
>Ga0210386_10001166_pt1 | contig 23609 bp, 22 predicted proteins | sample IncBWH32OmetaG_FD_160091 | JGI IMG/M metagenome (GOLD analysis project Ga0210386, IMG submission 160091) | Forest soil microbial communities from Barre Woods Harvard Forest LTER site, Petersham, Massachusetts, United States - Inc-BW-H-32-O ...
GAAAATGATCGCCTATCCTCCAGATACTACAGATACAGTAGCCTTTGCTTTGCTTCATGTGACGCACGCTCTTTGCTACAGTTTTTTTTCAAGAGTGGGAGGCATAAAACAAGAAGCGATTGGATTAATTCATCGCACGATGAGAAAAGGAGAAAAAAACGCGAATTTACCTAAAGGGGAAACAGTTTGGAATCAGATGCTTTTCGATGATGAGAAGCTGAGAGTGGAAATGGCTAAATTCCCCAATGGGCCGTTGTTTAAAATTTTAGATGTCATTCGGGAATCAAAGCGGGAGGAACTGGAAGTTCCTTTTGATCCGATTGGGCAGCAAAATTTTCCTATGAGGCTTTTTAATCTAGATTATCGGGGAAAAAGGATCCACGTTCTTCGTATTCCTTCACCTACTAGTCAAGTATTTATCAATAAAGTCGAACTATTGGATGAATTTCGTGGATACCTTCGCTCGCTTTCTTTAGGTGGCACGCAAAAAAAACACCTGATGATTCAATTGCAAGATCGCAATTCTTGGAAAGAAAATGGACGTTGCCGCGTGCTTGAACAGATGCAAAAAAATGCGGAATTCAGCCAGAGCATTTACGTGATGACTTTGCCCAAAGCCACAGATTTTTATCACCAAATTCATGAATATTTAGATCAAGATGATGCGCAAAAATTTTTATCCTCCTTTCAATCGCAGATCACTAGTTCTGAAGAATATGGTTTTTTCTTTCCTTCCTCGTTTAAAACGACCGAGCTAAGCGGATTTGTGGCAAAAATTTTGCCGCTGATCCATCGTGAATTTTTTGAAGAGAAAAAAAAATTAACAAGAAGGCAAAGAGAAGATTTTATTGAAATTTTCTATCAGTTCCTCATTCTCAAAGCGATCGATTTTTTTCAGGTGGATGCGATTAGCTTTACTTGCAAAGACGCGCTGGATACGGGGGCTGCAGCCCAAGGACTCTTTTTTGGTTTTGCAAAACTGTTTAACGGCTCTTTAGATAGCCGTGAGGACGTGGATTATTTCCGTTGGCTCCTTTATACGCCTGCCTTTTTTAATCGCGAACGTCCTATCGATCCCGAACAGCTGCACCGAACCCTTTCTGCGTTAGAAATGTTTGATGGGCAATTGGGAGTTCGGGCTGATAAAATTATCAAATCGTTCGAAAAGCTTTATGCTCCTGGCGGCTTAAATAAGCTGGATGTAAAAATTTAATAGTCAGAGCTTTGAGCGACTAGTTCTTCATTGTAGAGCTTAATCGAGTCGTTTAAACTTTGTACTTGACGCAAAAGTGAAGCAAAATCACGGCGGAATGGCTCGCTTTGCACGATTTTGGTTCGTTCGTTGTTTTCTTGAGCGCGCTCTAGCAGTTCAGTGAGGCGTCCCAAAGAGGTTGTAATAGTATCCACTTCTGCTTCAAAATAATCGTGGAATTCTTTTGGAGAATCGAGCGATTTCAAGAGGTTTGCCCTTTTTGTCCGACTTCTTTGCCAGCGCTTGTCATATTGGAACAAAATGCCGTAATGGTTTACATCGTTCATGAGAGTTTCTGCTTTGCCGAACAAAGAATTGAGGCGCAGATAAAAATCATCGCTGTGAATAAGTCTTCCAAGGGTGCCGCTATTGGTAGATAAGTCGCGTGTGATGAGATTGATGTTTTTCATGGCCTGAATTCCATCTATATTAAACGCCTGTGTTGATTTATTTAGATTTCCGACGAGTTCTGCTGCTTTGTGCAGCAGTTGATCGTCATCTAAACTGGAACGGACCAAAAGAAGATTATCGTTTAAAAGATGGGCTGATTCGCTAAGGGTCAAAACAAGTTTTTGTTCATCAGCGTCCGTAAGGATTTTATCCATACTTTGCATTGTGCTATTGAAAGACACCACAGCTTGCGTTAAAAGCTCTCTATTTTCTTCAAACCAATCATCGAAATTGTCGACGGCAGTTTGTACTCGAGTCGCTACTTTGGTCATTTGTTTAAAGGTGTTTTCAAGCGGGTCGACGGAATTGGCATAGATGATTTCATTCGTAATGGGTTTTGCGCTTACTCCTTGATGGGCCGCTTTAGGCAAAATGGCGATGGATTTTTCCCCCATGAGGCCTGTGGTTCGGATAGCCACCTCATCTGTATTATAAATTTCTACACTAGAGTCAACTTTTAGGGCTAATTCATAAAAATAAACACGGCCAGGCTCATCTGTTGGCATTTCCCGTGCATTATAAATTTCTTCCATGGAAACGACCTCGCCAACAGGTTTTCCTGCAAAACTGACTCTAGTTCCCACATTGATGCCGGCAATATTGGCAAATCGAACATGCAGCATTTTTTTCCCGTCTCCAACAGTTGGCTTTAAAAAGAGGATCATTGCAACCACGATGGTAATCGCTGCAACGACGAATAAGCCGATGAGGATATTTTTTAATTGGTCTGTCATGAGATTTCCTTGCTAGGACTATGGATTAGGCTTTCTTTCATAAACTGAATAATAGGATCGTCAATATTCATAAATGTTTTTGGATCGGCTACATAGACAATTTGTCCATCGCGGTGAAGGGCGAGTCTATCTGCAATGAAAAGGGCCGAATGGATATCATGTGTTACGACAATGCTAGTGCCTTTTAGTTCATTTTGTGTTTTTACCACCAGCTCATTAATCTGTTGAGCCGTGATGGGATCAAGCCCCGTAGTGGGCTCGTCGTATAAAAGAATCGAAGGTCGGTAGACAATCAATCGGGCGAGTCCCGCGCGCTTACGCATGCCTCCTGAAAGATCCGACGGCATCTTTTTTTCAATGCCTTCAAGGCCTACCATTGCTAAGGCTTCTCTGACTTTATTGCGAATAACTTCGGGAGGAAAAGGCTTTCCAGTTTTAGGATCTCCATGCTGCTCCAAGTAAAAAGCAGTATTTTCACCAATGTTCATGGAATCAAAAAGGGCAGCTCCTTGAAAGAGCATTCCCATATTTTTAACAGCTTGATACAGTTCATTTTTTTTGAGAGCAGAAATTAAAACATCATCGACCTCAATCGATCCTTTATCTGGTTTTTCAATTCCAATAATATGACGCAAAAGGACGCTTTTTCCCACGCCCGACCGGCCGAGAATCACTAAAATTTCGCCGCGATGTACATCGAGATTGAGTCCTTTAAGGACATCTACTGCTCCATACCGTTTCCAAAGATTTCGGACCCGAATCATAGACCTTTCATCTCTTGGTGGATCATATTTAAAGCAAGAGTCAGTAAAAAATCAGAAATTAAAATCAAAACATAGCTCGTGACAACGCTTTGAGTAGTAGATCTTCCCACGCCGGCAGCTCCTCCGGAAGCTTTGATTCCCTTATAGCAGCAAACAGTCACTAAAAGCACGCCAAAAATAAAGGCTTTAATCATGCCTGATGCTACATCGAATAAAGTAATATGAATTTTTATGGGATCGAAATAGGTCACGGGAGATAGATTAAACAAATAAACAGCAATTAAATATCCGCCAAATATGCCCATTGTGATGCTAAATAAAGTAAGCAATGGAATCATAAAAATGCCCGCAATGAACCTGGGGGCTATCAGATAGCTATTGGGATTGACAGCCATCGATTTGATCGCATCGATTTGTTCTGTGACTTTCATGGTGCTCAATTCCGCGCACATCGCGGATCCGACGCGTCCGGTGACCATAAATGCGGTTAAAATAGGGCCTAGTTCTGTGATCATCGCTTTAGCAACCATCACGCCTGTCACGCCGGCAAGTCCCTTTTCCCCTAACTGATAAAAAGACTGGGCCGCTAATACAAATCCCGTTGTAAATCCTGTGATGGCAACAACAGATAAAGACATGACGCCGATATGATAGAGTTGCTCGCGGATTAAATTCCAAGAGGGCGGCCGTTTGGCCGCCGCAGCAAATACATCGATGACAAGAGAGACATATTCTCCAATCATCGCCAAGATACGAACCGTTTGCTTTTGGACAAGGGTGATCATTTTGAAGCTACGCCTTAATTCCACGCCAGCTTATCATATTCATCCTTTGTCTGACAACTGAGAGACAACCCTATTGCGGCCGGCTAGCGGTGCTTGCCGTAGCGAGGATCTCTTTCCAAAGATCTGTGATGTCTCTACGAGATCCAGCTTTTGCTTCCACATCATTATTTGATGTGTCCATTTGTCTCAAATCAACATCTTTTTCACTTTGAGCTCGAACGCTTTTTTCATCGAAATGCGCATTCAGAAATCTGGCGGCCGTATCTTTTCCTACTTCTCCTATTTTGGGGAGCATTTCTTTGAGTAGGTTAAATCCAGGTTTTGCAGGCAAGAAAGCAGATATACCCGTACATACGACTCCACCGATCGCAGTTCCTAAAGCGACCCAGCCTTGAGATTTGATCGATTTTGCTTGAATATCGGTAAATTCTTTGATTTCTTTTTTAATCAAATTAATTTTCGCCTTTTCATCCAAAGACATTTCCGCCAAAATTTCAAGTATTTTTGCAATCAGGCGTGAAAAACGCATTTGAATATTTTCTTTTTTCTCAGAGGTCGTGGTGCCAAGAATGCGAGAAGCTTCTTCCGTTGCCTCTGTTTGTTCTACGATAGCAGGGGCAATGTCTGTTGTAAAAGCAGCTAGATCCTTTTGATTGGAAAAAGAAGGGAGGGCAGGGGCTAGCAGAATTTCTTGAGCGCTTTGTGATACGCTCTTTGCCATTTCTTGCTCTTTGGATTGTTGAGGATCTACGAAATTGATAGGTGATCCAGCAGATCCGGATAAAGGGGGAATCAGGGCAGGTCTCGTCATAATAAATCTCCTTGTCTTATTTGGCCATTATTTCTAAATTTTGCATCGATTGTTTTACGGATTCGATCATTTCTTGGTGAACTTTTTGCACTTCTCTCATGCGCGATACGTTTTGTTTGATGTTGTGCTTTAGTTCGGTTGCTTCTCCCTCAAGGCGAGTGATTTCAGACTTGATTTGGCAAGAACGGTTTCTAATGGATCCTGTGGTCAACGCAGTTCCTGCTCCTAAAATACCAGTGGCCAATGCTACGATTTTTAACGCTTTTTCTACGGAGGGGAGTTCTGTGATGGCATTTGTTTGTAAAGCGAGAGCTCCTCCCGTTAAGGATAATGCAATGGAAAGAAGAATCATTCCCGTTTGGATTCGGTTTGCAACTTTTATCTGTAGTTCGTGGTTTTTGGTAAAATAACTAACCAAGGCTTCCCAGGCGTGTGTATCGGTCATGATTTGATTTGCAAGGCCAATTCCTCCCGCAGCGATTAAAAAAGCGCCTGCTGCTATCCCTACGCCGCTTGCGACTAATGCGACGCCAAAAACAATGGCTGAAGCGGATGCAACATATTGTAAAACTGTTTGCAAAACACCCCATGTTTTTTCTTGCTTTTCCGACTCCATGTATTTTACACGCGCGGCTTTCAGTTCTTCGTGAACTTGTTTCATCCGCGTCATGTCGCATTCGATCTGTTCTGCAAAAAGAGAGGCGTCATCGTCTGTGAGTCCATCGTTTCTGATTGCAATCTGAGCGATCGTGAGTAGGGGATTTTGATTTTTTTGAGATTGCGAGTTGACGTCAGTCTCTGCCTTTGATCCACTTGCCACAGGTAGTGGCAGCACGGGACGGAATTGAGGTGCTTTTACTGCAGTAGAACGTTCCATCGAACTAACAGAAGAGATGCCTTGGGGCGCTGGTGGCTGATCTCTTGAAGCAATAAGTTTTGAAATGAGCGAGGCGGAAAGCTGTTCCACATTTACTTGCGAAGGCTCCTCATCTTTATCTTTCCATGGATCGCGAATATAGGTAGAAGGCGAGGCGGGATGAAGGAAGTGGGTCATTTATCTAGACTCCATTGTTGCTTTAAAAGAGTGATTTTTTTTTGCAAATCAACATTTTCTTTAGCTCGAACCGATGCCGCTTGCAAAGCTAGTGCAGCATCTTCATGTTTGGCTAAAGAGAGACAGCACTCTGCGGCATGAAAATGAGAATAAGGATCTTCGCTGTTTAAAATTGCCGTCATAGCCCAAGCATGAAGGGCCTTTTCGTACTCTTTATTTTCTTGTCTTGCAGAACCAAGCGCAAACCAATGTTTGGCATTCAATGGCCATTGAACAGACAGAACTTCAAACACATCAGCAGCTTCTTTGAAGTTACCAGCTCCGTATAAAGAAAAGCCGAAAGAATAAAACTCTTCGGCTTGTTTAGGGGAGATGACCTCTCGATGCGGAGCTTGCTCGAGGAATTTCTTCAATACTTTGTTCATCGTTTCATGTTGTCTATGATGGTTGAATGTAGTCTGCTCACATGTTTTTCGATGACTTTTAATGAGTCTAGAAGTGAGCTATATTGTTGGGTATTTGTCTGGATTTTTGTGCACTGAATTTGCATTGCTGTATTCAGCTGGCTTTTTTCTGTTTCGAGAGTCGTCTTTAGCGAGGCTAGTTTTTCAGGGGAAAGCTCTGTCTCATTTTCAGAAAGAAGATCGATTCCCATGGCTTTTAAGGCGGCAATATCTTCCTTCATCTCGTCAGTAATCGCATAAGGACTTTTGTCGGATGACAGTTTATTCAGTTTTCGGTTGAAGCTTAAAATGTGCGCCAGTTTATCTTGAATTCCATCGATGGTTGAACTAATATTATTTAGATTTTCAATCATCGATTTTTCTTTTTTTAATCCCAAATCTAACGCTTCTTTTCCAGGATTAGGCCACTGCGCTGCAATGGTTGTTCCTGCTGCGGCTTGCGTCACAGCTTCTGTCCTTGGCGGCAGTTCAGAGATTTTTTGCAATAGAGGAGGAAACTGTATCGGCATGGGAGCAATATTTCCAAAGACTTCTTTTGCGGCGCCGTGTGTTTTTAAAGCGCGTTGATCTTCCAAAAGTTCGCTTTCTGATGCGGGATTTGCAGGGATGCTGCAGAGAACCTGTCCGGCATCGAAATCCAATGCGTCAATTTCATTGAGGGCCACGTTTTTTCACCTTGTCTAATGTTTTGGTCAGGTTCCTTGTCAGAGGATGTATCCATCTTACTGAACAAGGTTTAAAGAATGGGAAATCTTAAGCGAATAGGTAAAATGTGTCAAGGAAATGTCTTCCTTTTTCAACCGTTATTCGTCCCGATTTTCTCTGAGCGAATAAGAATTTTTTTCGTTAGAAAAATTGATGAAACTCTCTTCGCTGTACTGAAAACTTTCTTGCGATATTCATCATTTTGACGAGGTGGAAACCCAGGCATTCATGCCCAGGAGGAAGCCTCGCTCCTCTGTTACGTGTTAAAAAATGGGAGCCTTACGACTCCCAAAATGCCCGTAAGGGCCTTGTAACGGAACAAAGCTGACGTGCGATGTTGTTCTTTGGAACATTGCTGCACATTGCCTAGCTTTTTTATCCCAAATCGCTTGAGTCGGTGGGGCTAGATTCTTCCAAGGTCCGTCCCGTTGACGTAACATTAAGGATGAGAGAGTTTCCCTAATGACCGCTCTTTGATTTTTATCCGTGCATCGCTTTAACGCCATTTTGACGTACTCGACAGAGACGAGGAGCTCGAACTCTTTCCCGATCTGCTCATCCAAATTGAGTCCTTGCGTAATCTGCTGCAAATATAAGAAGAAAAATGTCAGTGTCTGCACCATCGATTCGATGGAGGCCTTTGCTTTGCCAAGTTTTTCTTCTGACCGTCTGTGCTATCAGTGCGTTTCGATATTTGCTCCAAGATAGCATGCGCTGCCTCTAGCTCTGCCTTCAACTTCTCGGGGGACTGTTTGTCGCCCGAGCTGAGATCGTATGGGTGATAAGCTGGCAGTAATCGCCCGCCTAGCACTTTGGGCTTCTCTATAGTCCTGTTGGACTTCAATTAACTTTTGCTGGCACTTTTGTTCACCGCGATCTTCCAGGAGCAATCGCTGGCCGACTTTTGCGATTTGCGGCGTAGGCGCGTCAAGCGTTGCGCCTGTATTTTGCGCGATAGTCTTGAGTTTCTCGAGTTGTATTGTTTTCTGCTCTGAAGCAGCTTTGAGAGCTGCTTCAGTATCGAATTAAAATCTGGTTTATAGAATTTATTATGAATATAAAAAACAGAAATAGTTTATTATCAATTATAAAAAAAATCACTAAGTCAAAGGTTATTTCACTATTTTCTAGATGTATAGGTTTTGATCTTGGATTTCATTTAGAAGACTGGGATCTGAGATCGGAGTCTGGCTCAATACCGTTCACTTAATGATTTCTTTGATCTTGATCTTTTTCCTCAGATATTTCACTCTAGAATTACAAACCTATGCAAGAAATTTAATACTTAAAAAAATAAAAAGACTATCATCATGCGAATGGACATACGTGGAAGCTCTCTAGCTTGTTTTTTGGTCTTCTTGTGTTCCAGTTATTTGTACGGTGAAAGTAATGGTTCTCAAGGATTCAAAAAAGAATATTGGAATTCAAAAAAAAGTGCTGAGGCAATCGAATATGCTTTTGATCAAATTTCTTTAAAAGAGAAAAAAATATTAAGTATAGGATCCGATTGGGGTACAGATTTCTATCTCTCAGATAAATTTGGGGTGCAAATTGTCGATTTTGGAATTAATCAGGACTTAGTTGCTTCCCTAAACAAAAAAACCCCTGAAAGGCTCCGAGATCTTGTTAAGTTTGATTCCGGCACTAGTTATAACGCATTGAATTATCCTGACGAAAGCTTTGACATAGTGTTTTATCGAATGTTTGATTTTAACGATTTTGTTGAAATTTCACGTGAATGCAGTCGTATGCTAAAAAAAAATGGCTTATTTATTATTTTAGATTGTTTTGCCTGGGAAAACAACTTAACAGACAAAGACAAAAAGCTTTACAATTTTGAACAGTTTTCTCATATCATCGATGAAAATCAATATACGAAAATATTCAAAAAAAATAATCTCAATGTTATTTCAATTCGTGATGATAGCAATTTAGGTATCAAAAGTGTGCAAAGATCGCTTGAAATTTTTAATGATCCAAAGAAGCAAATGATTGTTTCACGAATGTTTGATGATAAACAAGAAAGTATTAGAGACGGGTATATATTAATGATCAAAGCACTTGAAGCGGGAAAATTAAAAGTTTTTCGCTTTGTTACACAAAAATAAAAGAATAAATATAAAGTATTGTGATAAAGGATTGCCTAAATGGGCTTTAAAAGATAATGCGAAGGCTAATTACATCCAACTGCACCACAATTCTATTATAGGATTCAAATATACATGTTTAAAGACAAAACACTTCAACAAATAATATCCAATAGATCGGTGCTATGCCAAGATCGATGCCTGGCATTGCAATGTTGACAATGTTTTCGCGGTGCTGTGCCAGGTTTGCAGAGATTTTTCTTTGCATCTTTACATCTTGTGCGATTAAATAAAATCAAAGAGCGGTCATTAGGGAAACTCTCTCATCCTTAATGTTACGTCAACGGGACGGACCTTGGAAGAATCTAGACCCACCGACTCAAGCGATTTGGGATAAAAAAGCTAGGCAATGTGCAGCAATGTTCCAAAGATCAAGCTCCTGTGTCGAGGGTAGAAACGGGGTGTTGTCGCTGAAGCACCACTCTCTGCACAAGCTCAATACCAACAAATTGCAAGCCCTAACCGTGCTGCACAATTTTTTTTCCTCGCGCAGGGACGGTACTACAGCAGCAGAGAGGTTCTTCGGGCTAAAATCACAAGATATGTTCGAATGGTTGTTAGGTGTCATCGACTTACCTGTCAGGCCGCGAAACCGAGTGAAGTTGTGGAATCAAAAATTTCCGAAAAATCAAGCGGCTTGAGCGCTACTATGGGGATCGTAAATGTCGGAATAATGAAAATGGCCTGCCTGCTCAAGGCAATTTTCCCTTAACAAGTTGATTACTTTCTTTTCAAAGAAGCCTGTGCTATGTTTTTTTGTCTTGGCAAGAGCTAAGTTTTTGTATCTAAATGAGGAGAGGGATTTTTCATGAAAAAAATAGCAATTTGGGCTGCCATTGCAATGGTAGCATGTTTCAGTTCTTGTGAAAAAAGCGTGTTTGGTGTGGACGAGTCGGTTTGGGTGACTTTGAACGAAAAGGAACGCGAGCAAGTAATTGATGGATACAACAAACACGAGGAACTGAAAATTGAAAATAGACAAAAAGAGCGGGAATTAGAGCTCGAAAATGAACGGCAACGACAGGAATTGGAAGCTCAAAATGCACCTTTTAAAGCGGTTGCAAGCGTTGTATCAAGCATCGCGGGAAATGTTTCCGGTCATGGCTCCCCTTATATCCAGTCGATCAAAAGAGAGCATTTTAAGACGATTTTGCAAATTGGAGATACAAGTTTTGAGATTTCTCCTTTTAGTGCAAACATTGATCATTGGATCTCTCATCAACCTGTAAAAATTGGCAAGACATCGGACCCTTTCCATAGCATTTCCATTAAGAATTTGGATAACGGGGAAACGGTACAAGCCCGCAGAAAATAGCGTTTGTTCGTAGAGATCAGCTTTATGCTTTACTTAACGGCTAAAACTTCTATTAGGCTGTCAATTTGTTTGGATAATTTTGTTCTTTCGAAGTCGATGCAGAGTTGCTCTTGGTATGTATCTATATATCGAATAGAAAATCCGGCTGAAATGAGATATTGTTGGATAGATTTTTCCGTATGAAAATATCTGGAATATAAATGCTGTCCAGAAGAATAAGTAGTTAAGCCCGTATCTGGATCAAATGTCACATTTTTTCCATGAGCCTCAAGACAATCTGTAGAACGGACAACAACAAACATCTTGCCGTCAGTTTTTAGAATTCGGAACAATTCTTTGAGAGCAGATTCGAGGCTTTGTTTGGGCAAATAATGAAGAACAAGGCGAGCATAAAGAAAATCAAAATATCCCTCTGGATAGGGAAGCGGTTGGGAGACATCTTCTATTTTGACATCGATTTGAGGGGATAATCCTAGATTGCTTATTTGCTTTTTTGCAAACGCTGCACCGTTAGGATCAATGGTCGTGGCAGTTACATGGCGTTCTAGATTTTTTACCATGCGGATTTCAGCCGCTCCTCCAGTTGAGATACCAATGCTGTAGATTTTTTTGTCTTTCTCTGTGAGACATTTGAGGCCATTGTTTTCGCTAATCGATGACAACGTGGCCATGGGATATTGGTTCATTGAATATTCCTTAAGCGTTTATATTTTTCTTCCCTCGAGTGCCCATCCCAACTATTCTCTTCCCGAAAAGGCAAATGCTGAAAGTAACACAGCTCGCTATCATGAATATGCCAGCTACATTGACCACCTGGAGTTTCAATTAAAACGATATTTCTCCAATCATCTTCCCAAGTCGTATCTTCTTGTGGATGTTTTTCTAGCCATGCAGGATAAATTTTAGATAGGTGGGCCACTAATTGGTTGCGCTCCCAGTAAGCCAAGTCTTTTCCGTTTTTAGTGATCATGGGTGGTGTCATTTCGCATTTTTCGTAAAAAAACTATTTGATAACTGCCTCGATTGGATTTTTATCTCTTTAAAAATCAGTCTATTGCGACGCGACCCTAATTGGGAAGTAGCTGATTCCCAAATGGAAAGCCTGTATTTTGCGATGGATTTTTTGGTTTTTGCATTGCAAAAATCATTCTAAAGAATGTGTTTTATATCAGCAATTTTTTTTTAATTTTCTCTTCTAACTTCAGGAAAAAAAAAGCTTTTGTAAATTTGTAGATTATTTTTGAATGCCGGAATTGCATCCGCAAACAGTAAAAAGCACTGTTTCCGGATGTATTTTTAGCTTAAAAAATTCATCCGCAAAACGCTTTTTTTGCTATTTGCGGATTGATTTATTGATTCAAAATAGGTACCATATGATTAAAATTCAGGAGAATCGCATGAAAACCGCCCAATTTATCGGCCGTGAAGCCGAGATGGCCAGGCTTAAAGGATTATTGAGCACTAGAAGCTCGAATCTTATTGTGGTCCGAGGCAGAAGAAGGATCGGGAAAAGCAGGCTGCTTACCGAGTTTGGCAAAGAAATAAAGAGTTATTTTTTTTCTGGAAACCCTCCAGCGCCTAAGACAACAGCACAGTCGCAGCGCGTTGTTTTCGTGAAACAGCTCGAGAGAAATGGCATTCCTGGCATCCAGCCAGATGATTGGGGAAATATCTTCTGGCATCTTTCCAAACATACCCAAAAAGGACGGGTGTTGATTGTATTCGACGAAATTTCATGGATGGGCGGAAAAGATTCCGAATTTTTAGGCCATTTGAAAACTGCCTGGGACATGTACTTTAGCAAGAATCCTCATCTGATTTTTGCACTCTGTGGATCGATTTCTTCTTGGATTGAGAAGAACATTCTCAGCAACACCGGATTCCTTGGAAGAATCATCATTGATATGGTTCTCGAAGAACTTCCTCTCAAATCATGCAATGCATTTTGGCATCCCAAAGAAACGCGTATTACAGCTTATGAGAAATTCAAAGTTTTATCTGTAACCGGAGGCGTGCCATTCTATTTGGAGCGTATTAAGCCGCATCTATCCGCGGAGCAAAATATTCGAGAGTTGTGTTTTTCAAAAGGCGGCTTGCTTGTTCGTGAATTCGATGAGATATTTTCAGATCTTTTTTCTCGTCGCAAAGGAAGTCATAAAGAAATCGTGACTTGCCTTGCCAGCGGGCCCAAAGAACTCGCTGAAATTTGTAAAGAACTGGGTAAAAGGGGAGGCGGTCTGTACAGTCAATATCTGGATGAATTGGTAAAGGCTGGTTTTGTAAGAAGAGAGTTTACATGGGATCTGAAAAGTGGGAAGTACAGGAAGCTTAGCCGTTATAGATTAAGCGATAACTATTTGCGCTTCTACTTGAAATATATCGGTCCGAACCGCATTAAAATTGAACAAGAGAAAGTGCCGGAGTCGATGCTAAATAATCTTCCTAATTGGGAAGGAATCATGGGACTGCAGTTTGAAAACCTTGTTACTCATAACTATAAAACTCTTTGGGAGATGCTAAATGTTTCGGCCGAGGAAGTGGTTATGGATGGACCGTTTTTTCAAAGCCCGACAACAAAACAGCCAGGATGCCAAATCGACTATATGATTCAAACTCGGTTTCATACCCTGTATTTATGCGAAGTTAAATTTAAGAAGGAAAAGATTGAGAAAAAAATTCTCGAAGAAATGGAAGAAAAGAGAAAACGATTAATAGTTCCCCGGCATTTTTCAATCAGACCTGTCCTTATTCATGTAAATGGAGTAGATGAAAGTGTTTTAGATGCCGGTTATTTTGATAAGATAGTTGATTTTTCTCAATTATTGGAATAAATCAGACTGGCCAGATAGGTGGGTCAAATTGGTTGCGCTCCCAGTAAGCCAAGTCTTTTCCGTTTTTAGTGATCATAGATGGTTTTATTTTTTTCTATATCACAAGAAAATTTTTCTAAACTGCACCTGTTCTCCAGATAGAACGTAGGCGACATTGCTGATCTCTCGTGTGCTTTCCATTAGTTTGAGGTAGTATTCCGCGTATTCTTCTACACGAGTGTTTTGATTGGGTCTTTTTAAACCTAAAAAGGTGAGATCGGTTTTTTTGGATTCTTGGATCAAATTGGAAAAGAAATCTGATTCCGCATTTAAAAGAGGATCAAATTCTAAATTTTTGATTCGAAGGCGCGGTCGATAGATTTCAAACTGCCGCAATAACTTTTTTCGCGTCTGTTCATCTTTGGCCATCATTTTGATGCTGATTTTGGAAATAGGCCAGAGTTTACTTTGCTGGAGTAAAAAAGCTAGCGCTAAGGAAAATTCAAAATTGCCTGGATATTTCCCTCTCCACCAAAGATGTATTTGTTTTTTTTGTTTTGAGGCATCGCCATAAATAGAGTCTTTATGAGGATCGTCTTTTAAAAGAACGATGTTTTTCTTTTGAGAAGAAATGCTCATCAGCAAACGAACAAAATCGAGCGTTGGAAAATTTGAAGGGATTGAAAAAAATATTGTATTGGGTTTGAGATGGCCAAATCCATAATTTTTGATCATTTGATCGGCTGCGATAATTGGCTCGTGCAAAGTATTGACATGGATATGAGAGGGGATTTTGAGTTCTTTTAAATGAACTTTAAGTTTTGTATCGAGATCCTCTTCTGGCTCTTTTAAAACAGCTCCAAATGTCAAAAATCCCTTTTCTTGGTTAAGAGCATGCGCAAAAAACGCTAAATTTTTTTGAATATGCGGTGTGTCAAATAAAGCTAAGATATGAGGCCGCCAATTTTTTGCGCTTTTTTCCACATTGCTTAGCTTGACAGTGCCTTTATGGATAAAATATGAGTAAATCCCATAGCGAATATCATCCCAATTTGATGTGATCTTACGGCTTGATGTCCAACAGCAAAGAGCGACGAGTAAAATAGAGATAATAAACGTGGCTCCGGAGTTGATCAAAAACATCGCACTAAAACAGCCTATGCAGCCCATCATAGGAAAAATAAAAGGAATTTTTAGATAAGGGCGCCAGCTGGGGTTTTTGATGATTGTTTCCATAAAGGCGATGAAATTGATTAATCCATAAGAAACCAAACAGGCCATTGTCATGATGGGGATGATTTGATTGATTTCAGCAAAAAGAAGGAGCCCCATGCTAATGATCAGCATGCAAAGCGTAGCTACCCTAGGTTGATTTGTCGGACCATATCCTTTAGCTAAAAATTTTGGCAAAATGCCGTCTTTCGCAATCGCTTGCATTACTCGAGGGCCCCCTAAAATCGCTCCCAACGCGCTCGACAAGGTAGCAGCCCAGATCCCGAGAAGTATTAAAAATTTAAAATGATTAGTATGGTAGAGGAGGAAAGGATAGGATTGGAGATATTCGCTCGAAGCGTGGAAGGAAAGAAAAAGGGCGATGCTCAAATATAAGCAAAAAACCGTCAGAACTGCAATGATTGTTCCAATGGGAAGAGAGCGGGCGGGATTTCTTAAATCGCCTGACATCGCCATGCCGCTTTCAATCCCTGTTGTTGCAGGAAAAAACATGGCAAAGGCCATCCAAAAGGTAAAGGAATGGTTGCTAGGCTCTAGTAAAGGCAAAGTATCGGGTACTCCAGACCACCCCCAAAAAATTCCTGAAATAGCTATCAATAAAACAGTAAAAATAAAAATTTGAGTTTTTAAAGCTAGATCCGTTGACCAGTAAGAAAGACAGATCAAAATGCTCAAAGTCGCAGCTTTTAAAAGGGGGAGAGGAACCGAAGGGAGAATTTCATGGACCGATAAAGCAAATCCTGTGACGCATAAAGCGACGGAACAAAGCTGGGAAATACATTGTAAAATTCCGATCGCGCTTCCAAATTCAAGGCCTAAACAGCGAGAGATGATATAGTAAGATCCTCCCCCTCGCATTTTCATATTAGAAACAATGGTCGTCATGGACAGGCTGGTGAGTAAAATCAGCGTCGATGACAACAGGATAATAAAGCTCATTGCCACAATTCCAACATGGCCTAAAATCCATCCCAGCCGTAAAAAAAGAATGACCCCAATCATTTGGAGCACATCAGGAATGTAAACGCCTTTAATGGTTCCAAATTTCCCATCTGCCGTCGGCTTAAAAAGAGATCGAATGGCTGTAAATTTAAAAAAAGAGGCAAGCATTGTGTAGGTTTACTCCTGAGTCATCATGACGGTTCTTATTCTGGATTGTAGTCAATTTTATGAATTTAAGGAAGTATTGATTAGTTTTTTTAAAAAAAACAATAATTCATTTTTATTCGATAATTTTTATTTGTTATTTTTTTAAAATTTAAAAAAAAGTATTGATTGGATCAACGTCGATTTTTACGAACACAGAGGAAGAAGAAGAGGGAATAATGGGTAGGACAGTTTCTAATACGCTAGGTTTTTGTGTTTTGATGATAAATTGAAACCGAAATAGATCTTTAATTTTAGGATGGCCTGCAGGCAATACTGGGAGAATGAGAGCTCCCTCTAAGTTAAGATTTTTTAGTTGCAGGCAGGTATTTACAGCAAGTGTTTCCACAGCGTCCGCTTGCTTGCCGGTGAAGAGAATTTTAATGAGACGGCAAAAAGGGGGGTAGTCGAATAGCTTTCGTTCTTCGATTTCAGAGGTATAAAAAGGTTCATAATGCTGAGCTGCTGCAAGAAGTAAGATGGGATGATCCGGAATATAGCTTTGAATGATCACTTCTCCAGCAAGGTCTGATCTGCCAGCTCTTCCGGCTACTTGCGTGATCAGTTGAAACACTTGTTCGCTTGAACGAAAATCGGGAATATGGAGAGCGGCGTCGGCGTTCAATACTCCCACGAGAGTGGCCGAAGGAAAGTGAAACCCTTTTGCGATCATTTGCGTTCCGATGAGTACATCGGCTTTATGAGCTCGAAATTGCATAAATAATTCTTCATGGCTATTTTTTTGTTTTGTCGTATCACGATCCATTCTAAGGGTACGGATGCTGGGAAAAAGGGCGTGAAGGGAACGTTCTACATGCTCTGTGCCAAACCCTTTGAATTCCAGCGAGGCACTCGATTTGCAAGAAGGGCATTCCCGGGGTGTTTCTCTTTGAAAGTCGCAAAGGTGGCATGATAACATATTGGAAGAGAGATGGAAAGTTAAGGCAAGATCGCAGTGAGGACATTTTAAGACATGTCGGCAGTCTGCACAAAGCTGCTGGCGCCGGTAGCCGCGTCGATTGAGAAATAAAAGGCTTTGTTCTCCTACATCTATTCGATGGCGAATCGCTTCGATTAATTCTTCAGAAAAATGAGTGAAACCTCCTGCTTTGTCGCAAGCTGTTTTCATATCAACGATTTGTACTCGAGGAAGAGTTGCTGCAGTGGCCCTAGAGGAAAGTTTACTGAGAATATATTTTTCTTTTAAAGCATTTGTATAAGATTCTAGTGAGGGAGTGGCGCTTCCTAGAATGACGACCGCATTTTCTAGGTGAGCCCTCATCACAGCCACGTCTCTGCCATGATAACAAGGGCTTTCATCGCTTTGCTTGTAGGAACTATCGTGTTCTTCATCGACGATAATAAGTCCGATATTTTGCGCTGGCGCAAAAATTGCAGAACGGGCGCCGACCACAATTTGCGCTTCGTTTTTTAATAATAAATCCCAAGAGGAGCTTCGTTCTGTAAGACTTTTTCGATGATGGAGAACTGCAATTTTTTGTTGGAAACGAGCTCGAAGGCGTTCAATTGTTTGGGAGGTGAGGGCGACTTCGGGAACAAGGAGAATGGCGCTCCGATTTTGTTCCAAGGTGGCTTGGATCGCCTGCATATAGACTTCTGTTTTACCGCTTCCTGTCACGCCATGGATCAAATGAGAGGCAAATTTTTTCGTATTTAAAGAAATTAAAATTTTCGTTAGACAAGTGCTTTGTTCTTCTGTTAATTTTTTTGGCTTTGTCTGAAAAAATTCTTCTTCAGAAAGATCGGCAAGTGGAATGGACTCAATTGCGATGATTTTCTTTTTTAAGAGAGTTGCCACCGCACTTTTGGAAATTTTAAGCAAAGAAAGAAGTTCTTTTAGAGGGATGGGCTCCTTTTCGGAGGCCAATTTTTGCACAATTTTGATTTGCGTTTGTTGCATGCCGATAGCGAGTAAAGCTTCTTCAAATGGCATTAAAAGAGAAATAGTTTGCTGCTCTTTTTGTTTGATTTCTTTTCGAATATTCGGTGGAATAAAGCATTTTAGGACTTTTTGGAGAGGGGACGCATAATAGCGAGACATCCATTCAGCTAATTTCCATAATGTAGGGGATAAAGTGGCTTCCGGAAGTAAAAGCCTAGTAATGAGGCGGACCTTTTCAAATCGAGAGGTTTGTTTAATCGCTGAGATAGTTCCTTGTTTAGAGATGCTTTTTAAAGGTACCTCGACCCGGGCACCTACTTTTATCAGGTGCATTAAATGGGGGGGCACAGCGTAGTCAAGCGGTTTTGCCAGGCTCCGATCGAGCAGCACTTCTACGAAAGTATCTGACATAAGGCTTTCCAAAGAGAACGCTTTAAGAGAGGGTCTTTTAAATAAAGAGAAAGGTCAGGGAGGAGAAAAACGGGAATGGATCCTAAATGGCGGGTTCCTTTAGCCGGAGCCTCGCGATAATGGTGCATCAATCCTTTGAGCTGCCAAAGCGTATAATCGCAAGCGATGGTTAATTTGAGGTGCGGGACAGAAAGAAAAGCTTCCCATTGTTTTTCTTTTTCGATGGGTTCCGCTTGTACAAGGCGGGCCGGACCTAAAACGATATTGATTGCTTTAACAATTTGTTCTAGCAATATTCTTTGACTGGGAGGTTCTTGGTAAGCCAAAATAGAGATTTCAGCCGCCGCATTTTTGGTCTTCCATCGATTTGCAATTTTTTTTGCAATTTCATCATTTGGGATTTCGTCGAAAACGGGGGCTCCGGCTGTGATTTTATGCCAAATTTTGCGAAGATCTTCAAAACTTTCTTGAGGAGCTGCTTGAAATTGATCCCGAATGCAAGGTAAAGATTTTTTGAAATTCTCAACTGTATCCGAAGGAGAGGAATTCTTTACAGCAAGGCTGACATCAGGTTTTTCTTTTGGAATTTCTTGTTCAAAAGTTTCTTTTTTAATTACTGGCTCAGGATGAGGAAAATGAGAGGTGGAAAGGTCTATCGGTGTATTTTTAGATGTTAGCGGAGTTAAATCTAGCGAGGGTTGTTTGGGGGGATTTTTTTTATTCGCTGCAGAAGGTAAATAATGTTTTCGAAAATAATCGCAATCTTCAAAAGAGGCTAAAAATGGGGTTGTTTGCGGTAATTCTTCGAGATGGAAAAGCGTCGCTTCAATAAGAGCTAAAGTTTCTGATCTGATAGAAAGCATGGATCCCAGTCAATCGCAGCAATTAATTCTTCGTTTCTTGCATAAAATTCAAGAAACCCCCGCTTTGCATACCCATTGTATAACGCAGCTCGAAATGCAGCAGGTCCTTGAGGAAAGAGGCGAGACAAAAGAACTTCAAGAGCCTGGTTGCCTAAATATTGATTCATTTTTTCTTTTTGTTCAATGAGTAAGAATAGAAGGTTTTCATCTTCCTGGAGTTCGTCAAAAAAAGGAAAAAGGGAATCAAATAAATGCCGTAGGTGGTTTTTAAAATCTTCAAATAACGAAACTAGCGCTTGTTGGATTTTTTCTTGTTGATTTTCTGATTTTTTTAACAATTTGATTTTTGATTTGCTATGCATCAGCCATTTTTTTATTTCTTCTACGTGAGTTAAAACTGCGGTTTTTTGATCTATAGGAGAAGATTGGATTAGGGTTTCAACGTAAAAGGAGAGCTTTTCTAAAAAACCACTTTTGAGAAAAGGAGGGCTTTCTTGAGGAGAAAGGAAATAATTTTCTAATTTTTTCATGATCTCTTCGAGCGACATGGGAAACTCGAATGAAGAGCTTATTTGCGTATGTAGCTCATCAAAAAAACCAAATGCCAAAAAAATTTCCTGCAGCAAAAATTGTAGGCTGAATGAGGAGGCAGCTTTCGGTTCAAGAGAAGCTGGAAAAAAGGGCCATGAATTGAGACTATGCATAAAAAACCAAATAAGACGGACAGCTTATCCTATATTTCATTTGAAGAGAAGCAAGAAAAATATTATATCGTTCGTGATTCAAAAATCGGTTTCGATATGACACGGACATTTTAGAGATGAAAGGGATTTTTACAAAGATTTTTTTTTAGACATACGAAATCCCTTCAACTTTTGCTCCGTTCTGGGCTCAAAAGAAAGTGATTTAGTTCACTTGGGGAATGCTGGGAATGAGAGAGTTTAATAGGGGTTTTTTAAAATTTTTTGGTAGATCGATTTCTTCGACAGGAAACCAGGTTTGATTTCTGCCAAACATGAGGAGCTTGCCTCTGACGATGAGATTATTTCCCTCCGTCCATAGTTCGGCATTATAGACATTTCCTTTTTGTGGATCTAAAATTTTCCCCTTAAAACTTAAACCTGTATTTTGCAAATTCCAAATGATATCTAGACCGCAGTAGTAAGGATTGCCGACTACACCGGGGGCTCGTTCTGCTGGTTTATAAATATCTTCTTTGACCTTTCCGTTATCGTCATAGGTAGCAATGATCCGGCCGTAACATAAATTATCATACTCGTAAATGGCGATGATGCATTGTGGCAGCGCTGTTTTTTCATTTACTGTTTTCCAAAACCCTTGTATATCGCCTCCAAAAAGTGCAGAAGAACAAACAATCAAAAATAAAGCGAGCTTCATCATAAAACCTATCACGTTTTTTTTAAGAATCATGGATTGGTGGAAAACTGTCAATATTTTTTGCCGTTTTTTATCCTGTAGTGCTGGTAACTTAAGAATTGATCAAAAGAACCAGAAAATCGACTGAACCTTAGATTTTAAATGGGTTCTGAGACTTGCTTTTAATCAAATGATGTGAAATGAGAGAAAGAAAAAGAGGGGCTTTGCAATTCCCTCACTATGTTGATGGAGGAATATGTTTAAGTCGAAGCAAATGACGGGTCTTTTATTGGTTGTGGTTGGTGTAGCGATGTTGTGTATATCTTATTATATCCACACTCAGGTGGTAGAAGGACAAGGACAGATTAGGGCGGGACAAGAGAAGGTGGATATGGTGAAGCGTCCTTTTTCTTTAAGTCCCGCCTCAAAACCCATAGGAAATGTAATCACAGGATCTGCTCAATCGCAAATTGATGAAGGTAGAGGAAAGGTAGCTTATTATGAAATGGTTGCAAAATATTTGCAGATCGGCGGAGTTATTGCAATCATTTTAGGTATCGGTCTTTGGCTTTTTGGTCTCTTTAAAAAAAGATAGATCTTTTTTTGAGTCTATTTTTCAGCTAGCAAAGCTGTCACAAAATCCTCTGCATTAAAGGGGGCTAGATCGTTCGCGCCCTCGCCTGTTCCAATCCAGAGAATGGGGATGTTAAGTTGTTGTTTGATCGCGAGGATGATCCCCCCTTTAGCAGTTCCATCTAGTTTGGTAAGGACGATTCCGGTGATGGGGGTAAATTGATGGAAAGTGCGGGCCTGATCGAGTGCGTTTTGCCCTACTGTTGCATCTAAAACTAAGAGTGTCTCATGAGGCGCTTCGGCAATTTGTTTTTGACATACTTTTCGCACTTTGGCTAATTCATGCATGAGGTCTGTTTTTGTTTGAAGGCGTCCTGCCGTGTCGATGAGGACAACATCTGTTTTTCTACTTTTTGCAGCTTGAATGGCATCAAAGGCGACTGACGAAGGATCGCTTTTCGGCTGCGCTTTCACGAGATCGACATTGATGCGGTTAGCCCAAGTTTCGAGCTGTTCAATGGCTGCTGCACGAAACGTGTCTCCTGCTGCAATGAGTACTTTTTTTCCTTCGGATCTATAGTGGGAAGCTAGTTTTGCAACACTGGTCGTCTTTCCGCTTCCATTGACTCCCACTATTAAAATTACGTGAGGAGCTGTTGCAGAGTGCGGCGGGATTGAAGGGGTGGGGGATGCAAAGAGAATCAATAGCTCTTTTCGGACAAACGCTAAAATCTCTTCGGAATTCAATTGTTGGTTCTTTCGAGAAAATTGCCTGATTTTTTCGACTAAATCCGCCGAGACGCTAGCCCCTAAATCCGCTTCGTAAAAAATTCTTTCTAATTCGTCAAAGGAATCTTCCTGAACACCTCTGGCGAATAACTCTTTGATTTTTTGACCCAAGAGGGATTTCATCTTGGAAAAAGGAGCTGCTAATTTTCTGAAAAAATTGAACATTTTCTTAAATGAGTTGATAGAAAAGGAAATTCTAGCAGATAAGGGATTTCAGGACAAAGAGCTGGTTTTTTAGATGAATTTACATGAATATCAAGCAAAAAGTATTTTGAAAAAGTATGGAATACCCGTACCTCCTTATGGAGTGGCAGCGAGCGTTGAAGAGGCAGTGAAAGTGGCTCACGAGTTTCATTTGAACCAAGCCGTGATGAAAATCCAAGTTCATGCTGGGGGAAGAGGAAAGGCCGGAGGCGTCAAGTTTGCTAAGAAAAAAGAGGATATCGGACATATTGCAGGACAATTGATCGGAATGAAAATGGTCAATGAACAGACGGGACCTGAAGGCGTAGTAGCTGAAAAAATTCTGATTTCTCCGCCTGTGGATATCGCCAAGGAGTTTTATTTTTGCGCAATTGTAGACCGAAATCGTGCGGTGCCTATGTTGATTGCTTCGCCTGAAGGGGGGATGGAAATCGAAGAAATTGCCCATAAAACGCCAGAGAAAATTTTAAAAATACCTTTTGGTTTTGATGGAAAATTAAAAACCTATCAACTGCTTCGATTAACCAAATTCATGGGTTGGACTGGAGAGCTGGCAAAAAAAGGGGCTTTTATTGCAGAGCAGCTTGCCAGATGTTTTATTGAAACGGACGCTTCGATGCTGGAGATCAATCCACTTGTGCAAACAACGGATGGAGAGATTTATGCTCTGGATGCCAAAATGGCAATCGACGAAAATGCCCTATTTCGCCAACCTGAAATAGCTAGCTTTTATGATTCGACGCAAATTTCTGAACAAGAAGCAGAGGCTAAAGAATTTGATCTCGCTTATATTGCGATGCAAGGGAATATCGGCTGTATGGTGAATGGAGCCGGCCTTGCCATGGCTACGATGGATATTATTCAGTTGCGTGGCGGATCTCCGGCTAACTTTTTAGATGTCGGAGGCGGGGCGTCGAAGGAAAAAGTGTCTGAAGGGTTTCGCATTATTCTTTCAGATTCGAAAGTCAAAACTGTTTTGGTCAATATTTTCGGCGGCATAATGAACTGCGCTACATTGGCTGAAGGAGTGATTCATGCAGCTCAAAAATTAAAAAGCAACATCCCCATTGTGGTTCGCATGGAAGGGACAAATGTAGCGGAAGGAAAAAGGCTTTTTGCGGAAAGCCATTTGAAAATTACAACAGCAGATGATTTGGAACAGGCGGCAACACTTGCCGTTCAAGCGGCGAAGAGGTAATCAGTATGGCTATTTTGGTACATAAAAAAACCAAGGTCATTGTGCAGGGGATTTCTGGGAAAGCCGGACGTTTCCATGCAGAGCAATGCCAAGAGTATGGGACTCATGTTGTCGGAGGGGTAACGCCCGGAAAAGGGGGGCAAGAAGTATTGGGTGTGCCGGTCTTTGATACAGTTTGGGAGGCCAAACAGAAGGTTCATCCAGATGCTACATTGATTTTTGTGCCGGCTCCTTTTGCAGCAGATGCGATTTTGGAAGCAGAAGATGCAGGCATTCCCTTAATTATTTGTATTACAGAAGGGGTTCCTGTACGAGATATGTTGGAGGTCAAACGAGTGATGAGCGCTTCCAAAACGTCTCGTTTAATTGGACCTAATTGTCCTGGAATTATCTCTCCTGGCGAATGTAAAATCGGTATTATGCCGGGCTATATCCATAAAAAGGGTCCAGTTGGAATCGTTTCTCGTTCAGGGACATTGACGTATGAAGCTGTGTGGCAGACAACAAAATTGGGCCTTGGGCAATCAACTTGCGTAGGAATTGGAGGAGATCCTCTCAATGGGACGAATTTTATCGATGTCTTGACTTTGTTTCAAAATGATCCTGAAACGGAAGCTATTT
>Ga0210386_10001167_pt1 | contig 23602 bp, 25 predicted proteins | sample IncBWH32OmetaG_FD_160091 | JGI IMG/M metagenome (GOLD analysis project Ga0210386, IMG submission 160091) | Forest soil microbial communities from Barre Woods Harvard Forest LTER site, Petersham, Massachusetts, United States - Inc-BW-H-32-O ...
AATTGTCCAAGTCGACCTATTGATATTAGATCCGCTTGGGAAAAGGCTTTGGATAAGGCTGGTATAAAGGGATTTGTTTTTCATGGGTTGCGCCATCAGGCTGCTTCCTGTGCAGCTACCATCGAAAATAACCCGCTGGTCATCGGAGAACTGCTCGGCCATGAAACTCTTCAAATGACAAGGCACTATGTTCATCTTCCTAGCGTGCACATGCATGCAATGGTGGAGGCTCTTCAAACCAAAGTTTTTCAGAATTATCGGGAGGTCAAAAATGAGCAACCCAGAAAGTAAACTACTCCCGACTCGAGAGTTTTGGAGATCCGAGCTTTTGACTGAAGAAGAGATCTATAAGAGTTTGAAAGATGATTATTGGACTGCCAGGACAGCAGCCTACTACATTTTAGGTCTAAAAGCTCCTGATTTGGAAAGCCTTCAAGCGGAAAAGAAACTCTGCCCTGACTTCGAAAAGTATCATGACCTCTTCGAGGAATGCTTTAAAAAGGGGAAAATAACAGTTCACTCCCACTGCTTGGAATATGGGAAAACAGTTTGCACAGCCCTTCCGGTCGACTGGCTGAAACTCGTTCATAAAGGTAGGCTGAAGGATGATGCGATTGAAGATAGCGACATTAAAAGGGATGGGCTTTATGTGGCTCCAGCACTTACCGCAGCATGGCTTCTAATACAAGGTAAAGCCGTTTTTTCAAAGAGACGGCCTGCTCAAGAACGAGAAGACATGCTTTTTACTTGGAGTGCAGCAAGAAAGCTGAGAAAGAATTTTTCCCAGCTTCCAACCCGTCAGATGGCACAAATTATCTACAAGCACTGTTCTAAGCTTCAGAAATACCCCTTCAAAACCGTATATGGCTGGGTAATTGACTCCGCAACTCCCATGAATGAAGTTCCTCAGCAGAAGAGACGGGATAAAAATGGCCGGCCCAAAAAAGGCAGTTATACAAAGCTCGTTTTCGACTTTACTTCGTATTTCGACGATCTCTAATCCACTCATACTCAATGAATTTTGGATGTTTTCCACCGAAGACATTTTTTAACCACGGCAAGTTGCCATAAAATGCGGTTATTTAATTCAAACTGCAATAGCAGAGGAGTATGAGATGAGAAACGACAGACAAGATTCGAAAAAAAGCGTTGAGAGAATAGCGGAGGACTCAAAGCAGACACGGTTTATTCCTGTCTCTAAATGGAATGAGTTTCACGAATGGCCACCAGTGGGTGGAATGCGCCACCTGATCTTCTTTCGAAATGAAAATGGGTTTGCCAAGGTCTTAAAGCGCCCTAATCGCACCTGGCTCATTGATGAGAAGGCTTTTTTTAAGTGGGTGTCGGAGAAAAAGTACAGACCCCGCAAAAAGGAGACCGAAGTCCAGGAAAACGCCAAAATCGCAGTACAGCCATGATAACTTCCGAAGGATTCGTAAAACTTTATCGAGAGGGACTTGCGCTTTTAGAACTCAGCCTTCCAGCTTTCGCGTTGTTGACGCAGATTGCTTTGCGTGCAAACCGGATGGATCCCGCTTATTCAATCTATCAACTCAAGGCTAACGAAGCACTCGTTGCCGATCATAAAAAGATTGGTTTGTCCAGGCAGCAATATCGTGATGCGGTGCTGAGGCTTGAAGCATGTGGCCTTGCGACTTTTCGAAAAACCAATCAAGGGACTATTGCGGTTCTCACCAACACAGCCATTTTTGACATCAATGCTGAGTCGGATGAAAGGCAAATAAAGGCGTGCACAGCCTTGGAAAAAGAACCAAATTACAGCCACGCGAAAACCATTCAGCAACCATTAGAGAACCAAAAAGAAACCGCTTTGAAACCATCAAAAGAACCATCAGATTTGTCAATGAAAAATCGAGAAAAAGAACCACCAAAAGAACCAGTTAACAACCACCAAAGAACCATAAAAGAACCGGATAGAAACCAATCGGGAACCAATCCAGAACCACTAACAAAGAAGGAAGAAAAAGAAGAAGAAAAAAGAGCTGCAGCAGCCTATTCACGCACTTTTTACAAATGCCTGGATGGATTGGATTTGAGCGATCAGGAGAAGAGATCCCTGATGTGCTATAGCGAGCATCGTGTGGCTCATGCTGCGGAATTTGTGAGAAGAAAGCACAATGTCGACAGCCCCATCGGGCTGATGATGTGGGTTTGTCAACAGCCTAGCCTCCCTGAGCTTCCCAAGGAAAATCGAAAAAGTATGACTCCCCAGCAAAAGCTCGCTTGGGAGTACAACCAATTTCTTAGCAGCAATGGACATGTCGATCTCGCAAAACAGAATGAGGAGATGATTCCTAATGATAGAATGAGGATCATTGAGATAGGAAGATCCATGCAGATCTCGTTGAACCACTCTCTTGCGACTCTCCAGGAGGATTTTCGGAAGTCCAAAGAAGAGATTTTAAAGAAAGGGAGGGAGACTTTGGGGAGGGTTTTGCGGAGCTAATAAAAAGAAGGAATTTATTGAAAAAGTCGCACTTATTTAATCAAATACACTTCCGCACTTCATTGGATGTATTAAAAAATGGTAATATCTATCTGTTAACTTTTTCCATTAAAATTTTTATTTGCTGAAATTCCAGAAAAAAGATCGCAAGAACGGAAAAGTTGTTATTCTCATATTCGGGTAACTTATTGATTAAGTTTAAAGACAAGGTGCTATGAACCAAGCAGAAGAATACGTGAAACGCATACTAAAGGTGCTGATCTACATCGAAGAGCATGTCGATGAAGAAATGACCTTAGGAGAGCTAGCAAAACTTGCTTGCTATTCTCCCTACCACTTTCATCGCATTTTTCAGGCCATTATTGGAGAAACTGTCTACAGATACGTTAAAAGACTAAAACTAGAAAAAGCAGCGGGCAAGTTGCGGTATACAAGTCAACCAGTGACTGAAATTGCCTTGGATGCCAGCTACGATACACCGTCCGCATTTACCAAAGCTTTTAAGCAATTTATGGGAAAATCCCCTAAAAGTTATCGTTTGCTGTATGCAGCAGTAGATGTTATGACAAAGAAAATCAAGGAGTTACCTATGATACATCCAGATAAAATTGAAAACAATTTGCCAGATTTGAATTTATTTTTTGTTAGGAGGTATGGCAATTATACTAAATCTCCTTGGGAAGCATGGCAGTCGATAATGGGTTTTATAAACGAAACTCAATTAGATCGATCAAAAATGAGATATTTTGGAATTTCGCATGATGACCCTCAAGTTACGAGTGAAGACAAATTGCGCTATGATGCAGCTATCCTTGCCCCTCATGGAGCTAAAGAAAAAGGTGAGGTGGGGCGTCAGATGCTGAAAGGCGGCAAATATGCGATCTTTACGCATCATGGAGCTTATGATGGTTTGGAAGATGCTTTTAATAGGATCTTTTTAAAGTGGTTGCCAGACAGTCGCGAAAATTTTGATGAAAGGAGACCCGTCTTTTGTGAATATTTCCATATGGAATGCATTAAAACAAACCCAGAGAAACTTGTGACTAAATTATATATTCCTTTGATGAAAGAGGATATCTAATTTTATGAGCACTACATCTTCAGGATTATGTTTTTCGTCGTTACCTCGTCACTATGAATCCGTTCCGATGTTAGAAGGATTCAAAGCACGCGATGGAGAAAATTTAACCCATCGCGTTTACGATAGTGTCAAGAAAGATAGGGTGATTATTTTACTTCATGGATCCAGTGCTCATGGAGAATATTTACACCCGCTTGCAGAGCGATTAAAGAACATCGGGCAAGTATACGTGCCAAATCTTCGAGGTCATTATGCATCAGGAAATACACGTGGTGATTGTTCCTATATTGGGCAACTTGAGGATGATATTGCTGATTTGATCCGCCACTATTCTTTGCAAAATAAGAAAATTTATATTGTGGGTCATTCGAGTGGCGGAGGTTTAGCGATCCGTCTTGCGGGAGGTTGTTATGGAAAATGGATTCGAGGATTTGTGTTGCTATCTCCAGCAATCCCAACGGCACCTACAATGCGTCAAGGAACCGCTGGGGGATGGGCGAAGATTTCACTTTGGAAAATTATTTGTCTCTCCGTTTTAAATGCCTTAGGTATTCGATTTTTAAATCATATGAAAGTCATTCAGTTCAATAGACCGGCAGAGTATTGCGATGGCACAGAAATTTTATCGTATTCTTTTAATTTGAATAGTTCTTATCACCCTCGATTGCCTTATAAAAAAGACATCTCTGCTTTAAAGCATAGATCTCTGGTGATTGTAGGAGCTGAAGATGAAGCTAATGATCCATCTCAGTATCCCAATGTCATGCAAGATCCTCAATCCGCATCAATTCAGACTGTTCTTGGAGTTAAGCATTTAGATATAGTACAGAATTTAACTGTATCCAACGCGGTGATTCATTGGATTGAAACAAATTAGTTGCTTAATTAAATAATTTGTTATTTAGCGTTGAAGCAATAGCATAGATATGAGCGTTGGAAAGATGAGCATATCTCTTGGTCATTTGAACGGTTTTGTGGCCGAGGAGGGTTCCAATCTCAAGCAAGCTGGCTTGGTTCATGGCTAAATAAGAAGCGGCTGTATGGCGGAGATCGTGAAAGCGAAAGTTAGAAATGCCCGCTTTTTCGAGCGCGGTTTCCCAGGCTGAGCGAATATCGATTGGCTTTGATGCGAAATGTGGGGCTGGGAATACAAGGGAAGCTATAGGCTGATTGGCATGTCGGGATTTGAGCAGATCTAGCGCAATCCCAGCAAGGGGGACAAAACGGCGTTCCCCATTTTTGGTAGTCTGTAAAAGAATTGATCCTCGATCTAAATCGACATCACTCCACTTGAGATTGAGGATTTCTCCTCGTCTCATTCCTGTTGAAAGAGCTAGTATAACAACAGGGTAGAGTCCTTTTGATTCGCTCTCTTGGCAAGCTTTGATGAGTTTCATTCTTTCTTCATCGCTTAAGAAACGAGTTCGTTCGTTTGAAATTTTCGGTTTAGAGATCTTCAGCACGGGATTTTCCTGCATCCATTCCCAATCTCTCACAGCAATAGAAAAAGCATGAGACAGACTTGCTAGATAGCGCACGACGGTAGTTGGAGAACGGGTTTTATTTTTACATGTGGGACTTGTAAGAAGATCATCGCGTTTTTGTGAGATCAGATTGGGCTTTATATCAGAGAGAAGATAGCTTCCTAGTTCTTGTTTCCACCAGAGAAGATGCTGGCGGACATTGCGAGCATTCTTCGGTTTGATAGGTAAAACTCTTTCGATATAACGGTCGATCAGTTCGGAGAGGGTGTGTTTGCTTCCTGGCTTCTTATAAGTAAAAGTACCGCGCTCAACTGCTGATTCAGTATCGCGCTTCCATTTCATAGCGAGGGTTTTGGAAGCGAACGATTGGATGAGGACTGGGTGTCCTTTGATGCGGACCCGGGCGCGGTAAGAAACCGTCCCGTCTTTGTGGGTGCGTTTATCGATGCCTTTCACAGCTTTTCCTTTGTTTTAAGTTTTCAAAGGTTAGCTGCTGTTTAAAGGCAGGTGTTGGTGCTCTTATCGCCAATTGTTGTAGGCGAGTGGTCCACAAATGGTCCACGGAGAGGAATCGCACTTTTAGGCAATTTGGCAGATGTTACGCAAATTGCTCATTTTTAGTGCGATAAACTCAGGAAGAAATGTGGGGCAACTTGGGATTGAACCAAGGACCAGCGGGTTATGAGTCCGTGAGTGCCAATAAGTGACAACAAGTCACAACACTTAGAAGTATGTGTGTAAGCGATTTGCATCTTTAGACTTGTTTCCACTTGTTACCATTTACTGTCATGTTTTATTTTTAACTCCCCCATCATTCCCCCAAGGCATCGATTAAATTCGTCTGAATCAAGAGCTACATTTAAGGGTCGGCAAAACTGATGCCTCTTTTTGCACAAATGGACATCGCATATATAGCGCACCTTTTGATAAAGGCAAATGCTTCACAACTTTATGAGAGCAAGACGCATAGTAAAGCCTGAATGTTAATTTTTTCCCATAGAAAAGATTCCATTTTGCTGGTATTCTCCTTATCTCGAATAAGGAGGGTTTTTAGGAGTCGACAGAGCTTCCAAAAGAACAGCAATTTCAAAGGCCACATTATCTTGAAAAAGTTGCCGTGCTTATCGAAGAATTAAAAAATCAGCCGCTTTCTGAAATAGCTTGCTCAAGTTTGCGCTCTTATCAGAAGTTCATCGCGGTAAAAAAACAGGAGACCCATCTTAATATGAAGCGATTGACATGCATCTTTTTCCTTATTTTCAGTGTGTTGTGTGTTCTTTGTTGGAGCCTCAATGCAGAGGTGAGGGATTTCGATATTCCACCCTCTACTCGCTTTACTTTGGATCGCGAACCCCACACGTCACCCATTGTCTATTACTTTAACAAGCCAGATTCTATTCAAACATCTTATCCGATCCTCATCATCTGCGACGGCTCTTTAAGCAAAGATAATTTGACTAGCGTTCTTTTCATGCGTCAACACCCAGCACTTGCCTCTAAGATTGAACCATTGAATGTCGGGTGCTTGACGATCGAAAAGTGGGGAATCGATGGCAATGAATCTAACGAGGAAGAATTTTGGCAACATTATACCCGTTCGCAACGGCTCAGTGATCACTTGCGCGTCATTCATCATCTGCAAGAACACCCCCCTGTTGGCTGGAATGGAAAGATTCTTCTCTTAGGCGCATCCGAAGGAGGCCCACTCGTCACAGATTTGTCGATTCTTTGCCAAAATGTCCTTGCTACGATCGTTTGGTCTGGAGCAGGGGATTGGTCTTGGGCAGATGAACTATGGCAGTTTATGCAAAACTTGAAACAAGATCCGCTTTGGAGTGAGATGCAACCTCCTCTCGACTCCTTGGACACTCCTTTTCCAGAAACGCGCAAAGAATTCGATGCATTCGTCGAAACCATCAAAGCTCATCCAACGGCTGACCAGAGAATGTGTGGGATGACCTATCTTTATCTTGCCGACGCATTTCAGTGGTCCTTTGTTGACTACGACAAGATTCAGGCCCCTTTCTTAGTTGTGACAGGCACAGAGGATAGCATCATTGCTTCTTCCGATCTGTTTGTTCAAAAGGCACGAGATGCTGGAGCCCCAATTACCTATTTTCGCATCGATGGTATGGATCACTACGTAAGGAAACGACCTGATGTGATCGATCGATCTTTTGAGTGGTTAAAGCAGCAGTTACAGGGACAAGTCGAATGAAGAAAAATAAATACACGGTTATCATTTTTACCGTCATCACATTGACTCTCGGAATCTGGGCCTTCGCCCATCCCTATTGTGTACCAGGGGACTGTATGGAACCCGCGATCAAGGACGGGAGTCGTGTTTTTGTAAATCACATGTCTCCCTACTTACGGCAATATCAGATAGGAGATATTATTGCATTCAAACATGAGGGGAAAGAATGGGTATCGCGCATTGTCGCAACAGAGGCTGATACGATTCAGATTACTGAAGGAAATGTAATGGTGAATGACATCGCTCTTCAAGACGTCGAAATTCACAGAAATTGGACTAACTGGAGGTACGGACTTTATGCCCTTGATAAACCGCTTCAGATTCCTCCAGCGCATGTTTTCGTGCTTTCCGATAACCTTTCTGCACAGCATGACGATAGCCGTATTTTTGGACCAATTTCAAAAGATTCCATTGTAGGACTGGTATGGTAACTGTTGTCTATTGTTTGCTCTTCCTGGAGGATTTAGATGAGCTTGAATAAAGTCGCATTAGTGACTGGCGCTTCCTCTGGAATCGGCGAGGCAATATCAAAAGAACTGGTAAGACGTGGTTGGCAAGTCATAGGTGTTGCCCGCTCAATGGACAAGCTTGATCGACTACAAAAAGAATTGTCAGATTCATTCCTTCCCATTGAATGTGATGTTTCCCAAAAAGAGCATATTATCAGAGCTTCATCGTTCATTCTGGAAAAAGGTATGATTCCTTCCCTTTTGTTTCTCAACGCAGGAATCGCCGGAGAGTCCGCTATAGAAAATCCCGATAAATTTGATTTGGCAATGCATGAAAAGATCATGAATGTAAACTACATGGGAGTTCTTGGTTGGGTAGAGTTTTGGGAGAAGCCTTGCATAGAAAATGGAGGAGCAAACTTTATCGTGACCAGTTCCGTTAATGCAATTTTTGCGCCTCCTACCGGCAGCGCATACGCAGCCTCCAAAGCAGCGATCGCCAAAGCTTTTGAAGGCTTATCTCTGACCTACTTTGGAACTCCATTAAAATTTTCCGTTGTATATCCAGGACCTGTGGATACTCCCGGGCTTAAAGTTAACAGGAGGCTTCCTTTTACTTGGAGGCCAGAGAAAATGGGCTCATACATGGTAGATTGTGCTCTACAAGGGAAGGCTAGATGTTCGCCTTCAGTCTATAGACTCGTCGCTCATTTACTCCGAGTCATGCCTGTCAGATGTACAATGAAACTACTAGGGAAACTCTAAGGATCAAATGAAAATAATAGCTTTGAAAATTCTGATTTTAGGAGGAACCAGTTTTTTAGGTCCACACCTTGTCGAAGAGCTGCATGAACATGGCCATGAAGTAACTCTATTTAATCGAGGAACTCACAATACTCCCTTTTCCTCAGCAGTGGAACAACTCCATGGCGATAGAGATGGCAACCTTCAGTCTCTCCTAGATCGCAGGTGGGATGCAATTATTGATACTTCTGGCCACCTACCTCGAGTTGTTGAAAACTCATCGAAGATCCTCGCTGCAGCAACAAGCCATTACACATTTATTTCTACGATTGGAGTTTATGAGAATTTCCACAAAATCGGCATTGATGAGACTTATTCCCTTGCAAAATTAGAAGATGAAAAAAATGAAGAAATTACAGAAAAAACTTATGGCGCATTGAAGGCTCTCTGCGAAGACGTTATACGTCGTTATTTTCCCAGCAAATCATTGATTATACGGCCGGGTTTAATTGTAGGCCCACTTGATCCAACTGATAGATTTACCTATTGGCCTGTACGGATTGCTGAAGGTGGTGATGTTTTAGTCCCTGGAAAGCCAACTCAAAATTTACAACTTATTGATGCCCGTGACCTTGCAAAATGGATTGTCGTTATGGTGGAGCAGAAAGCAACCGGCACTTACAATGCTACTGGGCCAGCGACAAGCCTCACCTTTGATCAACTACTGAGAGAATGTCAGAAATTCAGCAAGAAAAATAGTACCATTCACTGGGTTGATGAGGATTTCCTCATTCAACATGATGTTAAAGACTGGGTAGAACTTCCTTTATGGCTTTCTTCTGTAAGAAACATGCCTGGGTTCTTAAATATTAATGCGCAGAAGGCTGTCCAAGCTGGTCTTACCTTTCGACCTATTGCCTCAACAATATCGTCACTCCTTGAGTGGAATTCCTCAAGAGGAAATATAGCAAAACAAGCAGGGCTAGATCGGGAGAAAGAAAAAAAACTGTTACAACTATGGAAATCCAAAAAAACAAATACATCAAATGACAAATTCTAATTATTCAAAAAGTCTTGGCTTTTTTATTTGGACATTCGTGCGTAGACAGCGCTGGATATTTGCTGTCATATTGCTCCTTTCTTTCAACTGGGCAGCGGAGATGCTGTTTTGGCCTTTTTTACTGAGAAAGATCGTCGATGTCTTGGCGCATTATGATGTGGATCGCATGTCTGCCTGGCCCTTTTTAAAAATACTTCTGATGTGGGGCGCAGGTTTTATGATTTTCATAGAGGGAGGATTTCGCTTAAGAGATTTTCTGCAAGCGAGGGCTTTCTCTAAAATGGAAGCAGATATCCGCATGACAATGTTCGATCATATTCAGAGCCATTCTCCGAAATATTTCAATGAGCATTTTTCGGGAAGCTTGGCCAATAAAATTGGAGATATGGTCTCGACGGTAAGCGTTATTTTGCGAAGCATTCTGATGCTTTTTATCCCAGCTTGTTTCGTATGCGTTTTAACGATTATTATTTTCTCTCAGATGAATGGTTTCCTTGCGCTAATCATTAGCATTTGGATGGCGATCCATTTTATACTCGCTGGGATTTTCACGATTAAGTGTACAAAATATTCCGCTCTCCACGGAGAATCTAGAAGCACCCTTGTTGGGAAAATCGTCGATAGCCTCACCAATAATTTTGTAGTGAACCTTTTTTTTCGTTTTCGATTTGAAAAAGATCATATCGCCTACTACCAAAAAGATGAGAAAACAGCAAACCGTCTAGCCCAAACCTATACTGCGAAAATGTTTACCTCGTTATCCGTCGTTTATCTAGTAGAAATGTTCATCTTGTTTGGATTCGCGATTTTTTATTGGCTTCATGGAAATATTTCTACAGGTGAAGTTGTTCAGCTTTTTTATACGATATTTAATTTAACCATGGTTATTTGGATTATTGCTGATAAGGCCCCTGAATTATTTCAGTCTTTCGGTATTGCAAAACAAGCCCTTTCTGTCATGAAAGACCCCCAAGATATCCTCGATCTCCCTCATGCCGTGGATCTTTCTATTAAGCGAGGCGAAATTGTCTTCGAAAACGTCTCTTTTTGCTATGGAGAGAGGAAAATTTTTCAGAATAAAAATTTGCGGATTGCTGCTGGAGAAAAAGTGGGACTAGTTGGTTATTCCGGTGCAGGAAAGTCGACCTTTGTTAATCTAATTCTCCGATTTTTCTCTGTAGGTCAAGGAAGGATTTTGATCGATGGGCAAGATATTGCTCACGTCACCTTAAAATCTCTTCGTGAACAGATAGCCCTTATTCCGCAAGACCCGATCCTTTTCCATCGCTCTCTTGAGGATAATATCCGCTATGGACAAGTGGAGGCTTCTCAGTCACAAGTGATCGAAGCGGCGAGGCTTGCCCATTGCGATGAATTCATCAAGAAATGTCCTGGAGGGTACAATGCCATGGTCGGGGAGCGAGGGACAAAGCTTTCCGGTGGAGAAAAGCAACGAATCGCCATTGCCAGAGCCATGCTTCTAAAGGCTCCGATCCTCATTCTTGATGAAGCCACGTCAGCTCTTGATTCCGTCACAGAACAATATATTCAAGACAGTTTGGAAAAACTCATGGCAAATCGGACAACGATTGTCGTGGCGCATCGCCTATCCACCCTTTCTAAAATGGATCGGATTTTGGTTTTCGATCAAGGGAAAATCATAGAACAGGGATCGCAACAAGAGCTATTGAACAAGAAAGGGCATTTTGCGCACATGTGGCAAATGCAGGCAGGTGGCTTTTTGCCGGATCGTTCGGAGCCTACAGATCTTATCACGTGAATGGAGAAATCGATGTATGAGAAAATCGGGTTCCGAGACATGCAAACCATACGAGAATATGCCTCTCAGCAATCATAAAAAACTTTTTTTTCTCATAGGAGCTTCTGGATCTGGCAAAACCACGGCGACAAAAGAGCTGGAGAAACAAGGCCTCGTGAATTTTAAGATCCTCTATTTTGACAGTATTGGAGTACCTTCAATAGAAGAAATGGAAGAAAACTATGGTGGCCCAGAAGAATGGCAAAAGGCAAAAACAATCGAATGGGTTCGAATCATTAAGAAAGATTTTTTGCCTAACGCTCATGTTCTGTTTGATGGCCAGACCAGGCCATCATTTATTGAGCAAGCTTGTCAGAAAAATGGAATCACGGATTTCGAGGTTATCTTGTTCGATTGCACTGATGAAGAGAGGAAAAGGCGGCTTGTAGATCGTGATCAAGCTTATCTAGCAGATGAAAATATGATGAATTGGGCGAAATATCTACGAAAGGAATGCCAGGATCGTGACTATTGCGTCATTGACAATACGCATATGAAAATCGAACAAACTGTAACTCAGCTGCTTGCATATTTACACGAGTTGGCTCTCTAGTGATCCCCAAGGCCTTCACGAGATCAAGACTCATCGCTTCTGGAAAGGAAAATTGGGCCTTTTTCATAACATTGGTCTGTAAATCAATCACATAGTTTTTGGCATTTCGGAAATCAGATTTTGTCAAAGGCTCAATTATATGAGGAATCACTTTAAAGCAATTTGCAAACCTGCCTTCCCTCTGATGGCTTAGTCAAAGCAACGCCAGTTCGTTTTTAGCTTCCTGCAATACATCGTCTAAATTTAACTTTTTGTACAATATCTCTTCAAAAGTCATATGCTTGTTTAAAATGAGATGACGCACAGCAAACCAGTACTTGAAATATTCAAACTGAGGAACACATTCAATCGAAACTTCATTATTTAACATCTTTAAGCCATCATCTAATGATATTGAAGAGCCTCCAGCGACATATTCGGCATAGCCCTCTTCTTTCCATAAACCAAATTCTAATGAACTATCTTTGGAAAAATATTCGCTCTTGCTTTTGAGTAACCATTTGTTTTCTACAAGCACATGCGTAAGTTCATGCGCTAGAACATTCGATAATGTGCGCGTATGCCCAAGATGGGTATATGAAGTATTGGTTACACAATCAGATTTATAGATAAAAACATTCTTGATCAGAGAAATGGTTTGCCCAAATCCTCCATCAGGAAATTGACCGGGGAAAAGATTGTATTTATTTACATCACTGCGGAGAAAAATCTTGAACTTTAGGTGGGGATCGTAACACTCTGATTGCGTGATCAATCGATCAACTTCATCTAAAATTGGATAAATTTGATCTGGAATTTTTGTATCGCAATACAACCGAAAGTTTTTGTATTCAATTTTATCATTAAAATAATAAGCCTGCGGATATAAGATGATCGCAATGAATGTAAAAATTAAGGCAATAAGGATTAAAGAGATTCTCTTCAGGTAAAATATCATTTTTTGTCCTGAACAGAAATCTGCTTTGCTAAAAATTCCCCATAGGACCGCAAGCTTGCCTGAGCTTTTTCGGACAGCTGCTGGTTTTTTAATTCTTTGATAAGAGCGGCAACCTTTTCAACGTATTGAGGATTTTGAAATTGCTGCTCTTTAGGAAGAGCAGTTGTATAAAGATGCAGACATAGCATCTTCAAGCGAAGTGCTGCGCCTGGTTGTTTTTCAGCTTCTTCAATCAGAGCCAGCTCATGGAAAAGGTCTGCACCAAGAATGCATTTCTCTGTTTCCAGGCGATCAGAAAAGTCCTTGAAATGATCAAGAATCTGATCAGGGTCATAGAGGAGTAGCAAATCTATATCCATTCTCAGAAGATAGCGTCCAGTAGTCCGGACAAGTTCTCGAGCTTCTTTGTAATCTTCTGCTTTTCTGCGGTGCATGATAGCCAAGATCGCTTGAACAAACTGCTCTACAATTCTCATGATATAGTCTTTTTGCATGGGTCAATCTGTTATTCTTGCGGTTTTGGTTTAGCTTCCCAAACCATTGTTCCGTCTGGAAGGCTTGCTTGAACTAATTTGATTTTCCCTTCATCATCAAGGGTAAACTGAACTTTTGCACCAGCAAATCCTTTGACTCCAAAAACTCCAAATTGTTCAGGATAGATCATTGCGACCTCACCACAGGACAATGCACATGATAGTTGTTTGCCAAATAGGGTAATTTGAAGGTCTTGGTCCGGTTGACCATTCGATAGTAATGAAGCAACGGTAGCATTATAAGAACCTACAAATTTATTCAAATAATCTGGATCGTTGGCCAGAGAATTGTCTATTAGGGTCCTTTTATATCCGGGATCTAATACTAGAAATCCAAACTCATCTGGCCAATCCTCAGTGGAGTTAGACAAAATAACGAGACCTTTTTGAGTTTTTGGATTGAATCCTACAAAACTTCTAAACCCACCAGTGCCGCCGTTGTGCCAAATGATGTTAGCCTGATCCGAACGCGATGTCAGCCATGCTAACCCCATGTCGAGCTGTGGCATCACCTCGTGCTGTTTTTGATGGCATTGTTGCATGAGAATTGCAATTGGAGATTGAGAAAAGCCCATATTTGCGGCCAAGAATTGTGCCATATCTCTGATGTTCGAGCGAAGAGCCCCAGCTCCCGCTAATGCTGGAATGTCCCAATATCCAACTTCCTGTCTTAAATGATGCCCAATGGCAAAGTTTTGACTCATTTCAGCAGTTAAAGAAATAGAGGTGTCTTGCATCTTTAGTTTTTCTGAAATTAAGCCCTGGATGAGTTCCTCGTAGCTTTTCTCTGATCGCACGCTCAAAATATGGCCTAACAAACCCATTCCGACATTGGAATATTCAAAGGATTCTCCAGGTACTTTTGTTAAGGTACAATGACTTAAATAATCATAAAGCCGTTCAACCGTATAATCTTCGTAGGGATTGGTTGGATTTTTAGGATCGAAGTTATCTGGCATGCGTGGAATGCCTGATGTGTGGGCAGCTAAATGACGCAGAGTGATTTTCTTGCCTTCTAACTCTGGGACTTTAATGCCAGGCAAATACATTTCAATTGGATCGTCCAACTGAACTTCACTTTTTGCAACCATATCCATTAGTGCTAGAGTCGTAAACACCTTGGTTATCGACCCTATTTCAAAAACGGTATCGTCCGATATGGGCTCATCTCGATTGACTGATTTTTTGCCATAAGAGAAAAATTGGATTTTCCCGTTATCAATAAGAGCGACAGAAGCGCCTACGGCCCCGCTGTCATCTATGTATTCTCGAAGAAGAGCTTGTATATCCATAGTCATGTCCATCGTATTTTCGATATTCTCTTCGGTGGTGGCAAAGGCTGACCCCACGCTACCACCGATTAGGGCCGCGCTGACCGCAGCAGTTAATAACTGTTTTTTAGCCATCGCTATTCCCTATTTTACCTTGAAGTTGAAAGTGCCGTTCGGCGTAATAAACATCATTGCAGTGATCTTCCCATCATCTGCTGAGGTGAAGCGAGCTGTGAATCCTGGCAGTCCTTTTATGCTGAATTGCAAGGATTTCTCTGGGATCAATGCATAGTCTTCCGGAGCGCCTGAGATTGTTACTCTCAGCTGATTGCCCTTAAGCGCAATATTGACTGGATATAGATCGCTTTCAAAGTCCCCTTCAAACTGTTTTAAATAATCAGCAGCCAAAAGTTTGCTGCTAGCCTTCCTCTTAAATGAGATTGCTTCTACAGCAGATTCCATAGGCATACTTAGTTCCGAGATTTCTCCAAAACGATCCCTGACAAAAGAGCAGTTAAATGCCATGCCAGAAGATTCTAGCCATTCCCCACTAAAATGATCATAACACCGATGTGCAAGAGAGATTGAAAGAGTATGGTAAGACAGGGTGAGATTATCTCCTTCCTTATGCACTTGTATTGTGCCGTACCCAGGATGCTCAAATTCGCCAACGTAATCGCTAAAAGGACGCGCCGTTCCTGAAACTACTGACGGGCCTTGATCTGTCTCCTGATCTCCCCGAAGAGAGCTTTTAATAGAGCTTTTTATTTTTTCGTCTCTTTCTTTTACTTTCGACATCCAGTCGTCCTTTGCGAGGCCTAAAGTCTGATCTAAAATGGCCTCAGCTAAACTCTCGGCAAACATCATGCCGCTATCGCTATTTGTTAAGACGACAACACCTATTTTCTCTTTAGGTAAAAAGCCGGTTGAAGAAATGAATCCATCGATTCCTCCGCCATGACATACATAGTAGTGCCCTTCATGTATCCCTGTGAACCATCCCAGGCCGTAGCCAAAGAAATCTGAAAATCCTTCAGGGAACATTCGCAATGCTACTTGAGGGGTATGCATCGCCTGCAACGTTTCTTTTTTCAGAAATTGTCGTCCCTCAAAAGTGCCGTCGGAAAGTTGCAATCCTATCCATTTTGCCATATCAGCCACGCTGGAATTTATAGATCCTGCAGGTCCTGCGGTCGTTATATTGTTAAAAGGGATTGATTGAACGGAACCATTTTTCTCTCTGTAAGGCAAAGAAAAGTCGTCGTTTTTTTGGGAATCCAAAACTGAAAAATTTGATCTGTCCATTCCTAGTGGAGCAAAAACTCGTGAATGGACTGCCTCTTCCCAAGTCTGCCCAGTGACTCTTTCAATGACTAGACCGGCCATCACATACATCAAGTTGTTGTATTGAAATTTACCCCTTAAATCTGTGCTCGAATCGAGGTGCTGAAGGCGAGGCAGCAGATCGCTTCTAGAAAGGTTCGAGTTGTACCAGAGAAGATCGTGTCTGGGGAGCCCTGATTGATGCGTAACCAGGTCTCGAATTGTTATATGATAGGTGGCGTATTCATCTTTAAGGCGGAATTCTGGAAGGTATTTGATTACTGGATCGTCCCAGGAAATTTTCCCCTCATCAGCCAACTGGCCTAGGACGTGCGTCGTAAAGGCTTTGGTGCAAGATCCAATCGCGAAGAGGGTGTTTTCAGTAACTGGCAATCCATTGGCTTGGTCGCGCAAACCATAGCCCTTTGTTAGAACGACCTTACCATCAATGATGACCCCGACTGCAACTCCTGGAACACGGAAAGTTTCTAGAGCTTTATTGACCATTGCGTCTAGCCCTTCTAATCTATCTATGGGCGTTTGAATGGCCTCAATTTCTTCTGAGACTTCTGAGGCAATCGCAAAATTACTTCCTATGAGCGATAATACACTGAATGTCGCTATAAGCTTATTTTTAATCATTTGAAATCCTTAAGTTCTCTGGAAAACAGTTGTTTTTTTATTTGGATCCGTTATGACAATAGATTCAATTTTATTGGAAGGTGCGATAACAAATTCCAAGGTCACGTCTTCTTCTTTGATAAAATAGACGTGATCGCTCTGCCGGAAAAGCTCGGAGACCTGGTCGAATTGGAAACGAACATAAGGCTTATCTTCAATAACGCTCACTTCAATTTCTTCGTCTTGAGAAGCAAACTTCCCTTGTAGGTTGCCTAAAATAGATATGTTAAGAGGCAAACTTTGCTTTTTTAACGGAGTGAAGTTAGGCCATCCATAAGTATCTCCTACACTGTTTTGGATCTCTCCCATCAAGGACCAGCCAGCATCATTATTCATCATAATAACTACGCCTTGTTCACGATTGGCAAATCCATAAAGGCTAGAAATAAATCCCTCATCTTGTCCGTAATGTAAGAACACCAAATCGTTACCATCATTTTTGATGAAAAATCCAAGACCAGGCTCATCCGTTTTTTCACTTGGCAACTGTTTTGTAATCATTTCTCTTACAAGGGTTGGATGTAATAGAAGGGCATTATCAGTTTTCAGCGTTGATTGGATATGAAGAAGGAACTTAGCTAAATCGGTTGGAGTAGACCATAAGCCAGCGGCAGCCTTTTCAGGATAAATATGCCAGTGTCCTTCAACCTTTTCATCCCTTTGATGCCCATAAGCTGCACGATCAGCATGAGTCGGAGAAAATGGTTGGCTAAATGTACTTTCCGACATTCCTAAAGGTGTAAGGACATTCGTTTGCATCCAGTCATCAAATTTCTCACCTGTAATATCTTCAATGAGCAACTGAACGATCGTTGTGCCTCCTCCGGAATACTTAAATTTGGTTCCAGGCGGCATAATCACTCTTACTGGATCTGTATTGACCAACGGCTTAACCCCATCCAACACGTCGATGGTAGAAGGAATGGAGTCGCCAACAGTATAGCCAGGAAAGCCATGAACACTGGTCCCGGCAGTATGGGATAGCAGCCTTCTGAGTGTGACTTTTTCTGTTTGAGTAAATTCGTTTTCAGGGATTTTCCAGGAGCGAAGATAGGTATTTACATCCTCATCCAAATCTATTTTGCCCTGCTGGACCAGAAGCAATGCTCCGTAAGCAGTCAATGATTTGCTGATTGAACCTGCTTGAAATAAGGTATGTTCATCAACAGCCTTGAATGGATTGTCATTGGTAATATTTCCATATCCGTTCGCCCAAGCAATTTTCCCATTGTTTACAATCGCGATGCTAATGCCTGGCACATTGTAATAGTGCATCCTGTCGAGGATATTCATTTTTTGATCAAGGCTGTCTGCGATAAGGATTTTATGTCGCAAGCTGTTCTCAACAAGGGCTTTCTCAGAGAATTCATCGCTTTGTATTAGGGCCGACGCATTCGTTGGATTCTCAATTGTAGGAGAGGCGCTAGCCAATGCGACGCATGATAAATACAAAAGAGTAGAGACCATTTTCATTGTTTATTTCCTTCGATTATCTCTTGGACAGCTTGCACAATCACTTCCGGTTGGTGGAATGGAATCATATGATCGCTTTTCTCTGCGATCACCTGGCGACCATCGCGAAATTTGGCAACGAGTTCTTTTTGCAGCTCATTCCACACCACAATGCTCTCTTCCATGTAGTTCTTTAGATTTTTTTCAGCTAATCCCAACGCTGATAAATCGTGCCACCGTCCAGCGGTAATTACAATGCATGGTTTTTGTGCTAATGCAGACCAATTGGCTTCTTCTAATTGCTTCAGGCTCAGAGTGAGAACGCTTACTTCATCATACATCGAACACCAGTGCTTCGTTGTCAAACAAAGCGCCATATGAGTATCCCACATGGGTTGCGGGACGGGAGGTGTGGTGCCCTTCGTGTACATATGCAATAATAGACGATTGACCCCTAAAGTTGATGCGAGCCGTACCATGATGGGTTTCTGCATTAGGCCGCCTTCCATCGGATTTGGAGGCATTCTTCTTTCTTGAGCTTCATGACAAGCGTCTACCAGGACCACGCCTACGACTTCTTCAGGAAAAGTAGCTGCGAAAAGCTGCGCATTGCCTCCTCCAAAGGAATGGCCAACAATGATGTATGGGCCAGGAACATTGGCGGTATGTAGAAGGGTATGCAGTTCTTTAATGATCTGTGCGCTAGTACGGGGCTGCGGCCCTTTATCACTCCAACCGGTCCCGGCGCGGTCATATGTTACGACGCGAGTAAATTTTGCGATTTCTGGTTGAACGAGCCCCCAGTCGACGCCGATATTACCGAGCCCTGCATCTAAAACGACGGTCGGTCCGCCTATTCCCATGCTATGCAAATGAAGACGATAGCCTCCAATATCCACCATTTGTCCTGGAGGCGGGTATTTGCTCTCATCTAATTTCGTGCTAACGAATTGGTAGGACGCGCCGCCTAATAACACCACAGCAATCAGGCAAAGAAGACCTAGCCCAATTCGTTTTCCCCATTTCAATAACATGCCTATCTCCCGCAAGCCGTTCTTTTCGAAGATCAAGCATACCAATAAAACCGAATCTTTTCCAGAGGATTTGGAAGGAAGAAATTGGAAGGAAATACACCCGAAAATTCATAAAGATTCTTTGAAATTCCTCATGTAACGCAATCAAGTCTTTTTTGCAGTCGCCTAATGGCATCCCAAGCTAATCCCACAGTAAAGAGGGTGAGCCCAGCCAAACTGAACCAAAAGGGTAGGTATCCTTCTTGACCTAAGGTTGCAGCTCGCATTCCTTCCATGACGTATAGAAGGGGATTAACGAGATGCAGGTATCCGAGGATAGGAGAGATGCTATAAATCGCAAACCACGAATACCACCAACCCCCGAAGCTGTACATTGGATTGATGACCCGTACAAATAAGTGGGAGAGGTTACTCATTTTTTTCAAAATCGCCACGAGCCAAAGAGCAAAAAATCCGAAAAAGAGGTTGCTCATGATAAAAATCAATGGGAGTTTGATCAAGTTGATTTTTGTCAGATCGAATTGCGAAAACAGGAGCAATTTTCCCAATGGAAACATCAGAAGACTCATGATCGAAGAGAGGATGGCCCAAGAGACTCCGATGTAAACAAATACAAGCCAAGAGGGGATGGGGAGCGTGAGCGTATAGAGAATCGTTCGATCTCCTTCCAGATCAGCGATCATGACACTCACCTTGCCCATCACTTCAAAGAATCCAAATCCAGCAATGACACCGATGAGGAGAAATGGACCGTAGTCAGTTTTGAGACCGTAAGCAGGCAGAAAATAGCCGAAAATCACCACCGTCGTAAAAAGAAGAAGGGAGGTGTCGATAAGCTTGCCCCAAAATTCTTCTTTGAAGATGCGTAGATCGCGCCGGATTAAATAATAAACCGTTGTCAGGTAGTCTTTGGTAATGGCATTACTTTTCGACATAATCAGATTCCTGCATTAATTTTAAAAACACGTCTTCTAATCGACCTTTTTGATGAAGCTCCATGAGGTTTTTTGGAGTATCGATCGTTTTCACAGCTCCGGCATCGATGATGCAGACACGATCTGATAAATGCTCAGCTTCATCTAGATAATGGGTGGTTAGAAGGACAGAGGCTCCACCTTTCTTGAGATCCACGATTTGCTCCCAGAGTTGATGTCGAATATGTGGGTCGAGGCCAACCGTTGGTTCATCAAGGATGATCAGCTTTGGTCGGTGAATCAGTGTTCTGGCAATCAAAAATCGCTGCTTGTATCCACCCGATAAAACAGAGGCTTTAGATTTTGCGTATTCTCGGAGGTGGAATTGATCCATCAGTCGATCAATTTGAGAATTGATGTCTTCAGTAGACATGAGATGGTAGCGCCCAGCGAAAATGAGATTCTCCTCCAAGGTTAGGGAGAGGTCGAGATTCGGTTTTTGAGGGCAGAATCCCACGATTTTTCGATAGGCAACAATGTCTTCATAAATCGATTTGCCTTTGAAGAGTACATCTCCACCATTGCACGGATGTAGTCCGGCTAAGATTGTAGACAAGGTCGTTTTCCCAGCGCCATTGATGCCGAGAAGCCCTAAAATTTCGTCTTCGTGAATATCGACAGAGACCCCTTTCAGGGCCTCTTTAGTATGGCTACCGTCTCGATATGTTTTTTTCACTGACTGAACTTTGATCAGTGGTTGATGCATAAAAATACCAAATAGTTAAATGTGCTCGGGTTATTCCCCGTTTGTTTGTGAACTCTTTAAAAAGAGCTGACTTGCGAAAGGCCTGCTGAAACGAAGGGCTTTTAGCAATAAGAAGCGCGAAATGTTAGATAGCCATGCGAAAACTCAAATTTAGGATGTATAATACCCGTTATATGTGGGTAGAGTCAATAGGTTGTGAATTAATGACTCCAACTTCTTTCAAAATATGCTCCGAACTTTCCAAAGTTGCATCAAAGATATTTTTGCCGGTTTTGGCAAAATAATCTTTCATCAACCGATATCCAACCGCATAGCCAGCTCCATGGGGCAATCCTGTTTTGGGGTAGCCACATGCATCTGCCATTGCATCTCCGAAAAGGTAGCTGCGTGCAGTTTGAAATCCTTTTTCTTCGGCGTGGGGCAAAATGATTGAGGCCGCTTTTAAAAGCTCATCCGTTGACAATCCGATCGTCTGAGGTCCAATGTAGGACTCTCCATACAACTCGGCCGCAAAAGCTTCTGCCATCCCTTCATCCAGGAGGTATTTTCCAACGGAGATATTCATATCTTGAGGCCAAGGCTCAATGAGGAACCTGATGTTGTGGTGAAACTCATGTACCACAAGTGCCTCAAGGCTTTTCAGAACGTATTCTGTCGGAGACAAAATCAAGACGATAAAACCTGGGATGCCACCGAATCCGGTAAATCCATGATTTAATCCGTCATGGATCGGATTTTTCCCATCGCTGATAAAGATGCCCACTTGAAGAGTTTCTGGAAAGCGGAAGTCGCCTCTTGCTTTAAGCGCTTGAAAAGCTTTTTTTAGTGCAGCTTCGATTCTACCAACGACAGCTCCCTTTAGAAGCTTGTCCATAGTGGCGCTATAAACACTAGGAGCGGTGTTGATATCACACGCCCCCATTGCAGTAAAGTCCATTGGAACCATTTGCATCATGGGCTTAAAAGGGGCCACGACCCGCTCGTGCCAGATTGCTTGTCGACTTTTTGGATCTAGATGTTTGGTCTCTCGAAGAAGCGCCAATGTATTGCAAATCTCTATTTTCATATTTTCCTCTTATTCAGATAGTTCACGGTCAGCAAAAATTTTCATTGCTTCAGCTAAAAATTTCGCCAGATGTGGGTGGTTGGCATCGTAGGGCGCGAAGGCTTTTTTCCATTCAAACTCCATGTAGCCAAGCCCCAAACCTGTATAAGACTCCCTGTTCGGCGTCCAGAATTTTTTGATCCACTTATGGTGTAAAGCCACGATGCCTTGAACTTCTGGGGAATCGACTTTCAATTCCTTTTCCAACGCTTTTGATAGCTCTTTGCAGATGCTATCGAATTCCTTGGACGATTTTTCCCATTCAGCTTTTGTCCAGTTTTTCACGTTGTTCTCACATTCCTCCAGGGTGGAGTCATCCGACCCAAGACGGTTTTTCAAATATTTTTGATACTCAGCTTGCTGTTTTTTGGTCAGAAATCCATGGTACATTTCTTGATCTTTCATTTTCTTCTCTCCTGATAAATGGTTAATTGTCTTGTCGATCGTTTTAATTAATTCCTTGGTTCTTTCTATGCTGGTTTGTAAAACTTTTCTATGGGAGTGAAGAGCAGCGATTTTATCGAAGTCCCCCTTGCCTAAGATTTTTTGAATGTTCTTCAGCTCGAAACCAAGCTCTCTAAAGAAAAGGATCTGTTGAAGAAGTAAAAGTTGTGTCTCCTCATAGTATCGATATCCATTGGCCTCAACATAAGCTGGCCTAAGCAGCCCAATTTCATCGTAGAAATGCAGTGTCCGAACGCTGACACCCGATATCTTTGCTAACTTTTGAACTGTGTAAGCCATAACTCTCCTTAAAATTGGAATGCCCTACATGATAAACTATGACGTTACGTGAGAGTCAATAGGCTTTTTCTAAAAGAAGCTAAAAAAGTCATTTTGCCATCGATTTTAGCGCGAAGAAGTTGGCGTTTAATCGGCGAATCCAAAAGAGTTGACAAATATAATTTGACTTCCGTAAAGTGACATACAGTAACTCACTTTAAAGGAGGAGATATGCTGACAGAAACATCCAAGAAGGCGTTTTTAGAACCTGACGACTTAGTCGATATGGGTTTATTCAGAGATACCGGACATGTGTTCCGGGCAATCAAAAACCAAACAAATGTACCGCCACATGTGCGGTTAAGTAAAAAGAACATCCGTTTTCCGAGCGAAGACTTTCGTAAATGGTTATTAGAACAAACCGAGGGGCCTGATGATGGAACACAATACATGCCCATAGGAGAGCATCATGAATAAGATTACCCCAGAAGGGATAGGGACACGTTATATCCCTATCACCAGGTGGCCCGAGTACCACCCATATCCAACGGTAAGTGGAATGAGATATCTGCGATTCCATCAAAAGGAGTTGGGGTATACATCTGCATTCGTGAGATTAAACAAAAGGATTTTAGTAGATGAACAGGAATTTTTCCGAATTTTGCGATCCCAACAGGGTGAGCCAAACAAAAAGCCATCATAGTGGGACTATGATGGCTTTTAACTTATTCAAAACTTTAGCAATGAGAGCATAAGCTGATGAACGACCTAAATGTAAATCAAAATGGATTTAATGACTACCAAATTTCAGATGCCTTGCAGAGGCAAATGGCAGAGAACGGAGTACCCTGCGATAAGCAGATTAGTCTCGATGGGAAATACCATCGTTACTCAAAGGATCAAAAGAGGAACCAGCCAGATGAATGGTATATCGCATCTGAATGGATCT
>Ga0210386_10001168_pt1 | contig 23582 bp, 17 predicted proteins | sample IncBWH32OmetaG_FD_160091 | JGI IMG/M metagenome (GOLD analysis project Ga0210386, IMG submission 160091) | Forest soil microbial communities from Barre Woods Harvard Forest LTER site, Petersham, Massachusetts, United States - Inc-BW-H-32-O ...
ATCTTTCAGGTAGAAGTGCAACCGATCGCGAAGAAACGCTAATACTTCGCGCTCGTTTACATCATCCGTCAGAGCCGCGTGCGCCACATCGCTCAACTTCAGCGGCAGATCCGACTCGGCCAGAATTTTCACAATCCCATTCGCGGCACGCCGCAATGCAAACGGATCCTTCGACCCCGTCGGCTGCAATCCGATTCCGAACATCGCCGCAATGGTCTGGATGCGATCCGCCAACCCAAGCAATTGGCCCTCGACAGAAACCGGAATGTCATCCTCAGTCGATGCCGGCGTGTACTGCTCGTAGATCGCCAATGCCACCCGCTCGCCCAGTCCGTGCGCCCGCGCGTACAGCCCGCCGATAATTCCCTGCAGTTCCGTGAACTCCTTCACCAGTTCCGTCGTCAGGTCTGTTTTCGCCAGCCGGACCGCCGTCATCAGAGCAGCACTGTCGTGCTTCGCCCCAGCCTTCGCTGCGACCTCTGATAACCAGTTCGCCGACTCCAGGTTCTCTTCCGTCTTCCAGTGATACGAGCCCAGCTCTTTCTGAAATGTGACGTTCTTCAGGCTCTCCACCCGCTCGGCCAGCGGAATCTTCTGATCGAAATCCCAGAAGAACCGCGCGTCCTTGAACCGCGCTCGCAGCACACGCGCATTGCCGTGCCGGATGATCGCCTGCCCCTCTTCATCGGCCTTCGTATTCAGCACCGCGAGAAAATGCGGAGCCAGCTTGCCGTTCGCATCCTCCACCGCAAAATACTTCTGGTGATCGCGCATCACCGTGACCAGCACTTCTTCAGGCAGGGAAAGGTACTCCGATTCAAAATTGCCAAGAATGACCGACGGCCACTCCGTCAGGTGTGTCACGGTTTCAACCAGACCCTCATCCTCGCGCCACCGCGCACCAGGCACCGCCCGCGTCACCTTGTCCAGCGCCTTGCGAATCACCTGCCGCCGCTCGGCCACATCCACAATCACGCTCGCACTGCGCAGCGCGTCGGCATATTCCTTCGCCGATCCGATCACGACTGCCGCTTCCCCGTACAAAATCCGATGCCCGCGGCTCACATTTGAAGCTTTGATTCCGGCGATCTCAAGCGGCACCGTCGCCGCATCCATCATGGCGACGATCCACCGCACCGGCCGAACAAACCGCTCCGGCTTGCCTGCGCGCCAGTACATGTTCTTTGCCCAGTAGATCCCCAGCACTTCCTTCGGCAGATCCGACGTCAAAATCTCCCCTGCAGTCTTGCCCGAGCGTTTCACCGTAGCTCCGACGTACTCGCCCTTTGCCGTCGTCACCTTCTCGAGAGCATCAACCGTCACACCAGCCTTTTTCGCAAAGGCCTCAGCCGCTGCTGTCGGGGCGCCGTCTTTAAACGCCACCTTCCACGAGGGCCCGGCCATTTTCTCTTCCACATCGGCCTGCGCCGCACAGACGCCTTCCGCCAACACGGCCAGCCGTCGCGGCGTGGAATACGTCTTCACCGTCGCGCCATCTTCGAGAAGACGCTCACGCGACATCAAATCGTGCACGCGCCGCCCCAACTCCGCCTCGGCCCCTGCAACCATGCGGGCCGGAACTTCCTCCAACCCAATCTCCAGCAAAAAGTCAGACATGAATTCGATTCTTTCTTGTTAACTCAGCTAGCTCCACAAAACGCGCGAAGCGCGGCTAACTCCGCTAACCCGCCACAACCCTGGGTGCACCATCCATGACACTGTTTCAACGTGGCATGGATGGGAAAGCACAAACCTCAACTCACAGATCAAGCCGTCTGCTGCACCGCATACGCCTTCGCCACACCCACCGCCAGCGCGCGAATCCGTCCAATCACGCCCACCCGCTCCGTCACGCTGATCGCCCCGCGCGCATCCAGAATGTTGAACAGGTTGGAGCACTTCAGCGCCAGCTCATATGTCGGCAGCAGCGGAAACCGCTTCTTCTCCAGTGCGCTCGCCGATTCGCTTGCCATCAACTCATTCGCGCGCTTCAGCAGGTCTTGCGCTTCTGCCTCATACAGCGTGAAGTGCTCCCAAAGCTTCGGCACCTCGGCTTCCTCGAAGTTGTAAACCGAAAACTGCAGCTCCTCTGCCAGCCGAACTTCCCCGTACGTCACTACCGCGCCCGTCTCCGGGGCGCGCGCCCACACAATGTCGTAGATCGAATCCGCGTCCTGCAAAAACTGAGTAATGCGCTCGAGGCCATACGTCAGCTCCGCGCAGATCGGATCGAGATCCATCCCGCCGCACTGCTGGAAGTAGGTGAACTGCGTAATCTCCAGTCCATCCAGCATCACTTGCCAGCCGACGCCCCAGGCACCGCCTGCGGGCCACTCCCAATTGTCCTCTTCAAACTTGATGTCATGCTTTGAGAGATCAATCCCAATCGCCTCAAGCGATTGTAGATATAGCTCCTGCATGTTTACAGGAGGCGGCTTCAGAATCAACTGAAACTGGGTGTGTTTGAACAGCCGATTTGGATTCTCGCCATAGCGCCCATCGGCTGGCCGCCGCGAAGGCTGCGCATAGCCGACTCGGAAAGGCTTCGGCCCCAGCACCCGCAAAAATGTCTCCGGCGCCATCGTGCCCGCGCCCACTTCCACGTCATATGGCTGCTGCAGCACGCACCCGCGTTCCGCCCAAAACCCTTGCAGGCGAAACAACAATTCCTGAAACGTCAGCGCTGATTTTCGTTGAGAAGGTGCTATCGGTGTCGAAGCCACAATATCTTCATTCTCTTTCACTGGGACTAAACAGGATTCTACCAGTCGCTCCGTAAAACGACGCCGCATTCGGTCTTCCGTGACCTAGAACACGGCAAACTTTACCAATCGCTTAAGCTCCTTGGAATCAACAACTCTCAGGTGGTTCTAAAGTCGCATGCCGCTACCACGTTCCGCATCTATTCCAGGATTGAGAACGTCCCTAGAATTTCTGCTAAGGGGAAAACCATTTGCGCAGGAGCACGAAAGCCTGGATCGGCACCGCGGTCATGCTGACGCTGGCACAGGTGCTCGCCACCGCGATGCTTAAGCGCGGACTGATGCTCACTGCCATCAGCGATTTCGCCTTCGCCCTGATCCTGCTGGCTCTGGTCGTGGTCTTCGCCCAAAACGCCATTCCCGCTCACGGACGCCTGCGGGCCTTCTGGATCATGCAATCGATCGGCTGGTTCATGCTGCTGCTCGACCAGTTGTGGTGGATGCTCTACGACCTGGTTTGGCAAAAGCCGCTGCCCACGCTTTTTGCTGGCGATGTGCTTTTGTTCCTTCCCGGCGTGATGATGCTCGCGGGATTTCTGCTGCGACCCCACCTTGAACAGTCGAAGCGAAGCGCGCGGTTGGGGACGCTGGACTTTCTTCTCCTCATGGTGTGGTGGGTCTTCTTCTACCTTTACCTCGTCACCTGCTGGCAGTACATCTCGCCCAACGAAGCCCTCTACAACGCGAATTATGACCGCCTCTACATGGTCGAAATCCTGGCTGTGGTGGTCGTACAGTGTGCCCTGCTCAAGCGAAGCACAGGGACCTGGAGACGCTTCTATGCTTTCTATCTCTGTGCAGTGCTGTTCGGCTATTTCAGTTTCAGCCTGGAGAACCATGCCATTGAATTGAATGCTTATTTCAACGGGAGCTGGTACGACATTCCTTACGTTGCCTCTTTCGCAGTCTTCATGATTGTTGCCATCAGCGGCCGGGGCCTGCGGCTTTGCCGCGAAACCGGCGAACGCGAAAAATACGGCTCGTGGCTGGAAGGCCTCGCGATTCTTGCCGTCTTGTCTCTGCCCGTCATCGTCCTCGGGGCCGTGCTCGAGCGCGGCGTATCTCTCCAGATCATGCACTTCAGAGTGCTCGTGACCGCCGTGGCCATGATCGCTATGGCAGCACTGGTGTTTCTGAAGCAGAGGTTGCTGCACGAAGAACTCAAGCGCGCAAATCACGTGCTCGAAGAATCTTCCACAACAGATCCGCTCACCGGAATCCGCAACCGGCGCTTCTTCTCAGCATCCATCAAGCGCGACGTTGCTCAGTGTTTGCGTGCCTACACCGAAAACGGCGACCTCGCCGAGCGCGACCTCATCTTCTACCTCATCGATCTGGACAATTTCAAAAAAATAAATGACGTTCACGGCCACGATGCCGGCGACCGCGTGCTGATTGAAGCCTCGCGGCGCATTAGTTCCGCAATCCGCAACTCCGACCTGCTGGTTCGATGGGGCGGCGAAGAGTTTCTCATCATCTCTCGCGGTACCGATCGCCGCCAGGCAGCCATTCTCGCCAGGCGCGTGCTTGATGCATTCCGGAGAAAGCCATTTGCCGTAAGCCCCACCGATGCAGCGCAACAAACCTGTTCCATCGGCTGGGCCGCATTCCCGTGGATACAAGAAGACAACGAGGCCGTTGGTTATGAGGGCGTGCTGAAGTACGCAGACCGAGGTCTGTATCGCGCCAAGAAAGCCGGAAAAAACCAGGCAGTCGGCATGGTTCCCTCACTCGAAGGGGCAAACCCGGTGGGAGGCATCGAGGATTCTGCCGATTCGCTCCAGCTAACGGAGTCGGGAAGCAGCATCGCAGCCGGTCGCGTTATTGAAGTTGCGAATTGATTTCGCCTGCTCTGATCAAGTGAAACTCCGTCGGCCACCGATCCTCATCCACCGCCGCCATTTCCCTTTGCTATACTCCTTCCACTTGAGCAAGGAAATGAAATGCCAGTAAATCTCCAGTCCGACGTGGTCATTCGCCCGGCCACTCAGCAAGATGTTTCCATTTGCGGCGACATCTGCTACCGCGCCTTTGCTTCCATCAACGCTGCACACAATTTCCCCTGCGATTTCCCCAACCCTGAAGCCGCCCTGGGCGTCATGAATGCAATGTTCACCGCGCCCGGCTTCTACTGCGTTGTCGCCGAAAGCGAAGGCCGCATCCTCGGCAGCAACTGCCTCGACGAGCGCTCCATCATCCACGGCATCGGTCCCATCACCGTCGACCCGGAGACGCAGAACCACGGCGTAGGCCGCAAGCTGATGGATGCCGTACTCGAACGCTCCCGGCAACGCGGCGCCGCCGGTGTCCGCCTCGTCCAGGCCGCCTTCCACAATCGCTCTCTCTCGCTCTATGCCTCGCTCGGATTCGATATCCGCGAGCCTCTTTCCGTTCTGCAGGGCCGCACTCGCGAGCGCAGCATTCCAGGCTGCACCGTCCGTTCCGCCACGCCCGCTGATTTGCCCGCCTGCAATGCGCTCTCCCGTCGCGTGCACGGTTTCGACCGCGGACTGGATCTCGCGGCCTCTATCCAGCAAAATACAGCTCTCGTCACTGAGCGCGACGGCCGGATTACCGCATACACTTCGCACCTCTCCTTCTTCGGTCACTCCACCGCCGAATCCAATGCCGATTTGCAGGCTCTTATCGCGTCGCTCGACTCTTTCGCCGGCCCGGGCATTCTCGTCCCCTCGCGTAATGCCGAACTCTTTCGTTGGTGCCTCAACAACGGCCTTCGCGTCGTCGAACCCATGACGCTGATGTCCACCGGTCTTTACAATGAGCCCGCTGGCGCATTCCTTCCCTCGGTTTTGTTTTGAGAAGGCTGCACTTCATTCGATAGAATTGCCGGACCCATTCCTCGGAGGTCCTTCGCATGTTTCCCATGCAGTCCACCATGTCTGACTTTCAGCTCACCATCGGCTCGATCTTTGAGCACGGTGTCCGGGTCCACAGCGAAAGCGAAGTCGTCACCTGGATGGGGGATCACGCACGCCGCTCCACCTTTCGCGAAGTCGGCGATCGCGTCCGTCGTCTTGCCTGCGCGCTTCGGCGCCTCGGCATCCGCCCCGGCGACCGCGTCGGCACCTTCTGCTGGAACACCCAGGAGCATCTCGAAGCCTACTACGCCATCTCCTCCATGGGCGCCGTGGTCCACACGCTCAACATCCGCTTGTTTCCTGATCAGCTCACGTTCGTCCTCAATCACGGCGCTGATCGCATCATCATCGTGGACGCACCGCTCTACCCTTCGCTCGCCCGGGTAATGAAAGATCTTCCAGCCGTCGAACACATCATCATCGTCGGGGATGCGTCCGGCCTTCCCGACAATCTTCTCCGCTACGAGGAATTGCTCGCCGCCGAGCAACCCCAATTCACCTGGCCCGATCTTGACGAGCGCTCCGCCGCCGCTATGTGCCACACCACCGGCACCACTGGCGATCCCAAGGGAGTTGTCTACAGCCACCGCTCCATCTATCTCCACGCGCTCGGAGTCTGCGCGCCATGGTGCCTCGGCCTCAGCATCGACGACCGCGCTCTCTGCATCGTCCCCATGTTCCACGCCAACGCGTGGGGTATCCCGTACGCGGGCTGGCTCGCCGGCAGCGACTTTCTCATGCCCGGTCCGTTCCTCCAGCCCGAACCGCTCTGCCGCTTCATTCGCGAGTGCCGCCCCACCATCTCCGCGGCCGTGCCCACCATCCTCGCCGGAATGCTGCAACACGCCGTCGCTCACTCCGTCGATCTCTCCATGTTCCGCATCCTATTCAACGGAGGAGCCGCCCTCCCGCGCAGTCTCGCTCAGGCATTCAAGGATCACTACAACGTCAAAGTGGTTCAGGGCTGGGGACTCACCGAGACCAGCCCCGTCGCCGCCTCCGCTCAGCCACCGCGGCAATGTCCCCAGGGAGAAGAACTCAACTGGACAACAAAGACCGGCCGCATCATTCCCGGCGTTGAACTCCGCGTTTGCGAAGGCGACGCTATCCTTCCATGGGACGGCGAGTCGGTCGGTGAATTCGAAGTGCGCGGCCCCTGGATCACCGCCTCCTACTATGGCAATCCCGCGCCCGAGCGCTTTCACGATGGCTGGCTGCGCACCGGCGACGTCGGCCACATCGACGAACACGGCTACCTGCGCATCACCGACCGTTCCAAGGACGTCATCAAATCCGGTGGCGAGTGGATCTCTTCCGTCGAACTCGAAAACGCTATCGTCGATCACCCCGACGTCCTCGAAGCCGCCGTCATCGGCGTCCCAGACGACCGCTGGGACGAGCGCCCCCTTGCATGCGTCGTCCCGAAAAACGGCGCGCCCATTGACATCGCCATCCTCCGCGTCCATCTCGCCTCACGCGTAGCCAAGTGGTGGATCCCCGAGCGCTGGGCCTTCATCCCCGAAGTTCCCAAAACCAGCGTAGGGAAATATGACAAGAAGACTCTTCGTGCCCAATACGCCGCCGGCCAGATCAACGAGATCATCGACCAGGGAGAGCGCGCCAAAAAGGAAACCCTCTCCGCCGACCTGGTCGGCTAAGGCACAGGACCCGACTTCGTCCGCCTGAGCTACCACGTTGTCGTCCTGAGCAACGAAACGCAGTGGAGGAGCCGAAGGATCTGCAGTTGTTCATCGCCCACACCTCCACGACCCAGGGCGCCCACGTCTCGTTTCTGAGACATGGGAAAGGATGGATGCCGAATATCCAGAAATGAGGCGCCACGACGCGCCGCTCCATCGTCCTCCCTGACAAACTCCGCGTTTTACAAACTACCCACGGACCCCGATAATGGTCAGTCATCGAAAGGGCCGCAGCACGCACGATGAAAAGCTGCTTTCACTCGCGAGTCGCTCTTGTCCTCGGTATCCTTTTAGCCTTCGTATCCCATCCCGCCATTGCCTCCCGCCGCGTCTCAACCGACGAGTTCGCCCGCATCCTCACCGCAGCACGGTCCTCCAATCTTCCCGACGCCGACCTCGCCCAACGCATCGCCGCTCTCGAACTCACCGAGCGCCCCAGCAGGTCCACTCTGAAAGCATGGATCGCCAATTCCGCGGGACCCACAACTACCGAAGCTATCAAGTCTCTCGCTAACCTGGCGGCTTTCCTCAACCCGCCGCCGGCCGACATCCCCACAAATCCCGCACCAGATTTCCCCACCCAACGCGCGATGATGGCGCAAGCGATCGATTTCGTCGCCGCCACTCTTTCCGATCTGCCCGACTTCCTCGCCGATCGTGTCACCACCAGTTACGATGACACTCCGCAATCCTTCAAACCAGGCGACTGGCCCGTCCGCCTTGGTGTACATCCCATCGGCCAATCCACCGCAGAGATCGCGTTCCTCGATGGCCGGGAAACCGATGACCCCGCCGTTACAAATTCAAAATCAAAATCCGCGCCCCCCGGTCTCACATCCTGGGGAGAATTCGGCCCTATCCTCCGCGTCGTCCTCAGCGACGCAGCCAAAGGCAAACTCGCGTGGAGCCACTGGGAAAAAGACGACAGCCGCCGCGTGGCCGTCTTCCAGTTCTCTGTCGCACGCGCGCAATCCCACTACACCGTGAATTACTGCTGCGTGATTATTCTCGGAGAGCCCATTCGCGGAAACCTGAGGCTGGCATCCACTTCGTCTGAATTCCATCAGACCGTCGGGTATCACGGCTCCCTTTCGATCGATCCCGATACAGGCGCCATCGCACGCCTCGTCATCCAGGCCGACTTTTCGCCAGACGATCCAATCAGTCGCGCCGGCATCGCCGTCGACTACGGAAAGGTCCGCATTGGCGAAAAGGAATTTACCTGTCCCCTCAAAAGCATTTCTATCGCCGTAGCGCCCGATAACTCCTCCGCTGCTTCAGGCGGTTGGCCGGCTACCGGATCGTGCGCAACGTGCGGCCGGGTCCTCCCAGGAACCGCCACCGCAGACGAAGCCTCAAAACTTCTCCTCAACGAAGTCCATTTCCAGAACTACCACCACTTCGAATCCACTGCGCGCATCGTTTCATCACAGGACTCAACACCCGCAATCTCTTCCGAAGAGACCGCACAGGTTGAACAAGGCTCAACCGCCAATACAACCCAATCCGTCTCTGGTGAGGCCCCGAAGATTGCCGCGACCGAAGCCGCATCCCAGGCTTCGGTCGTCGCACCGCCTCCGATCAACGAAGCGCCTGAAATCAGCACCAGCGTCGAACGCAATCTGCCCGAAACCCCATCCAACGATCGCAAGCCCGCGCTTGAAGTCACCTCGCACCTCGTCAACATCGGCATCTTCGCCTCAGACAAGAAAGGGCACCCCGCCCGCGATCTGAATAGGGAAGACTTTGAGGTCTACGACAATGGCCACAAGCAGCAGATTAGCTTCTTCACCCGTCCGGCCGGCGACATTTCCACGAGTTCATCTGCTCCTGCGCCCGACTCGCCTCAGACCTTCACGAACCACGCTGATCAAGCCGCGCCCGAAGCTTCTCCTTCCGCCAACGCCACAACCACGATCCTGCTCATCGATGAAGCCCACATCGCGTGGCCCGACCTCAACCACATCCGGCAGCAGATCCTTGAGTTCCTCGCCAAACTGCGCTCGGGCGAGCGCGTGGGACTCTACACAACAACCGGCAATTCCGTTCGGATGCTTGCAGAAGCCACCTCCGACCGGGAGGTTCTCATTGCAACTCTGCAAAAGTGGACGCCTTCAGCCCAGTCCATCGCGCTCGCGCAGCAGGAGGAAATGCGCAATCGCCAGCAAATCGATGAGGTCCGGCTTCCCGCGGATATTGCCGCAGTCAACGGCAACCCCACGGACGAAAAGGCATTCCAGAACGTTACCGATCCGCAGCTTCGCAACATGGGCGACAGCGCCACCCGCGACTCGATGATGCTCTTCACCACTGTGGCTCGTCACCTTGGCGCGATTCCCGGACGCAAGAACCTCATCTGGATCTCGAGCGACAATGTCTTCGCGAACTGGCAGGATCGCGGCGTCACCAGCGAGCGAGGCCCCGACTCCTTCGATACCCCCGCCCGCCGCGTCCTCGAAGCAATGAACAATGCCCAGGTCTCCGTGTTCCCTCTCGACGCCTCGCAACTCGAAGGCGGAGCGATCACCCCAGATCTCCAGCACCGCAACGTCGAACTCACGCCGGCCGCTGCGGACGTTGCGGCGCTCGGAGGCGGAAGCACAGGCCGCGAAATGACTCCCGGCCGCAACATCGCCCAGATGCAGACGGACATGCGCACGATTCAGCAGCCGATCCAGCAGGTCGCCGATGCAACAGGCGGTCGCACCATCCGTCGCGCCGGCGATCAGGCCGCCAACATCGCCGCCATCGTCGACGAAGGACAGAGCATCTACTCCATCAGCTTTTCTCCTGACGGTCCGGCCGACAACCGCTATCACACCATTACCGTAAAGCTCGTGGACAAACGCAATGTCGCCCTGCGTTATCGCTCCGGCTACTTCTTCGCTAAAGAGCCCGTGACCGTCAAAGAACGCTTCCAGCAATCCGTCTGGCAACCCACAGACATAGCCGAAATCTCGCTGAGCGCCAACGTCACTCCCGGCAGCGACGGCGCCACGATCAAGCTGACCATCTCCGCGACCGATTTGGCACTGGAACAGCTCGAGGATCACTGGCTTGGAAATCTCGACATCCTCTTTATCCAGCGCGATGACTCTGGCCTGCACGGCCAGGTCGATGGCCAGTCCCTCAACCTGCGTCTCACGGCAGACACCTACCGCGACGTGATGAGTACCGGCATCCCGATCACGCACCTTGTGCAACTGCGCCCCGGCATAGCCTCGCTGCGGGTTCTGGTTATCGACAACAGCAACGCTCGCATAGGATCAATTACAATCCCCGCCGCCAGCCTCCACAGCAACTGAATCGTGTGAGAACCGGGTGCTTGGTGCCCCTTGATGGCGCAGGCGCATCGCGTCATCGGTGCGAAAGTACGAAATCTTCAACGTGCTGATCCAGCGCGTTCCCTCACCCCACCAACCGCCCCAGCATCTCCCCTGACTTCAGCTTCCGCTCCATATGCCGCTCAAGGGACTGCATCGCAAACCGCCGCAAATCCGCCCCTCGCCTTCGCGGCCACGTCTCGTCCGCAAACGCTCCCACCGGTGCCCGGAGCATCTTCAACGCCATCTGCCAGGAGTCTGCCGATAACTCGCTGGCATTGGCTGCGCGATGCACGTGACAAAACAATCCATCCGCATACGCATTGAACGTCGTCTCGCCCGCCACCAGCAATTCGCCGCACGCTGTGCAGTGCGCAATATCCGGCAACAGTCCCATCAACCGCGTCATCCAAAGCGCAAAATACGTCAGCGGCATCCACGGATGCTCCACCGTCGTCTGCTCCAGCACCGACACGATCAGCCGAAACACTGTCTCCTGCGGATCATGCTCAGGAAGCATCTCCTCCAGCACCTCGGCAAAAAAGCTCAGCACTGTGAGCCGAGCCTGGTCCACCGGCGCCGACAGCGGCGAGCGGATGATCTCCAGTTGATCCAGCCGCACTAGTTCGGTCTTCGGCCGCTCCGCGAACCACGCGCGCGCCAACGTCATCGGCTCCAGCGCGCCGCCAAACCGCCGGCGCGATTTCAGCGCCGACTTTGCCACGCCGGTCATCTTCCCATAGTCGCGCGTAAAAAAGCTGACCACCAGGTCTGCTTCATGCACCGGCCAGGTACGCAACACCACGGCTTCCGAGGTCAGCACCGCCACGTTCGTTCCTCATCCTGCCTAAACGCACAAACGCGCCCGCCGCAGCGGACGCGTTTTTGACATCACGCAAACGTATCTGCGCTGAAACTCAACTACCGACCGAAGTGCTCGGCATTCTTTTGCGTAAAGTGCGCCCACTTCTCCGGCACATCATCTTGCGCGAAGATGGCCGATACCGGGCACGCTGGAACGCATGCGCCGCAGTCGATGCACTCGACCGGGTCGATGAACAACTGCTCGGCCTCGCCGTGGCCGGCCTCGTCCTTCTTGGGGTGGATGCAATCTACTGGACAGGCGTCCACACAGGCGGTGTCCTTCGTGCCGATACAGGGTTCTGCGATTACATAGGCCATTTCTTGATTTCTCCGACAGAGTGAAGTCTCGAGGCTGATAGTAGCACACGCCCCCAACGCCTGACTCCCGCCTGGATCACCCGCGTTTTGCCATGCGGGAATCGCCTTCGTCGACGCCCAAAAGGCACAAGAAAGGTGCCCCATAGCCTGTCCTGAGCAAAGGCGAAGGTCTCGATTCTGAGACCTGGGAAGGATGTCCACATTTCGAGGAACCTTATGAGGGCGTTGTCGAAAGCCAGCCCTATTGTTTCGCCCGCATCGCCGCAAACTCTTCCGGAGTTGGAATCGGCGTCAGCCCGCGTCCTGCAAACAAATCCTCAAACATCCCCACCAGTTCGTCATGGATCAGGCGGTTGGTCGCCAGCACTTCGCGGCTATCTAGACGGAATGCTCCACCCGAAAAGTCCGAAACCCGACCACCAGCCTCGGATACGAGTAGAACCCCGGCCGCTGTGTCCCATGGGTTCAGGTTGAACTCCCAGAAAGCCTCTAGCCGACCCGCTGCAACATATGCCAGGTCGAGCGCCGCCGATCCGGCTCGCCGCACTCCATGTGAACGCAGAGTGAACTCATGGTAGAAGTGAATGTTCGGGCTCTGGTGCCGCTTCCGGCTTGGAAACCCGGTCGCCACCAGCGCCTCCGCCAGATGCGGCGTTTTCGAAACATGCAGCGGCTTGCCATTCAGCGCCGCACCGCGTCCCAGTTCCGCCTCGAACAGCTCGTCCCGCATGGGGTCGTAGATCACTGCCGCCAGAATCGTTCCATCTTCATCCGGCTTCACGCCTGCCTTGCGTTGCTCGAGCCCCATCGACACGCAGAACTGCGGAAACCCATGCGCAAAATTGGTCGTCCCGTCCAGCGGGTCGACGTACCAGCGAAACTCCTGCTCCATCCGCTCGCGCGTGCCCTCTTCGCCGTAAATCCCGTGTTCTGGAAACACCTCGCCAAGCCGCGTGCGGATCAGCTTCTCGACGGTGCGATCGGCCACCGTCACCACGTCCACGTCGCCCTTGTATTCGGTGGCAACTCCTTGCGCAAAGAACTCGCGCAGCCGTGCGCCCGCCTCCCGCGCAATCTCCGCGGCTTTGAGCGTCCACGTCGTTTCTGTTGAAGCTCCGGAAGGATCTGTTTCGTTCACGCGCCGGCCTTGGGAGCCGGTATCCCGCCATTGCGCGGCCCGCGGCGCTTGCCCGTCTCGGTAATCGTCTCGATCTGGTGCTTGTAGATAAACAAGTTAGGCTTGCCCTCGCGCGTGAGCCGAAGCATGCCGTCATCGAAGTATTCAATCCACCCGCGTACCACCTCGCCGCCGCGCAGCTTCACCGCAACCGGGACCTGCCGCTCGCTCAGCGAGCGCAGATAGAGTGCTTCTTGTCCCGTCTCGCCCGGAGGCGGTGTCTTCGCGTGGCGCCGCGTAGAAATTCCAGGAGTCATAGTGTCATTTTAGATGCAATCAACGATCGCAACGGTTTGGAATCTTGTGAATGTCGTCCGCTCGAGGGTAGCAGTCAGAAGTTAACCGTGCGGTGCCGCGGCAAGCGCGTCTTGCGCAATAGGATGGGCATCCATTGCAAGTGATCCAGGAGTTTGCGAGTTGTGAACCCGAGTCGCAAGCGATCTCAGTGTCAGCGGCCCTCAAAGGCCGCCTTCAACCGGGACCCTGCCCTCGCCTGGGAACCCGTCGTCGTCGCCGCCGGAGTCGGTCCTTCTAGCTGCGGTACCGGTGAATCGGTCTGCTCCTTCAGACAATGAAGAAACTGCCCCATCTCCGCCCGGCTTACCCACCTGACCCGAAGCGGATTGCCGTATGCTGCCCGGGAACCTTCCTCGGACAAAAGGATGGAGAATCCCACGCCATTCTTGTCGCACCGCACAACGGTCGCCTGAACTGTGAAGTAATCGACATCGCTCTCCGCCGGGAGATTCGTCCGTTTCAGCGTAATCGGCATCTCGGTTCCAGGAATCCAACGCTCATCGGTGAGGAGGCAGAATCCTGTCAGGCTGATGTCCCCCAGATCATAGGGCTCCGACGAACAGGCTGTTCCCAGATACCCCACGAGCGGCGGCATCGGGTGGCGTTCCTGCCTGCGCTGGTCGGGAAAAACTCGCCGCAGAAAGCGTTTGAACAACGATTCCGTTAAAAAACACTCGACCCGTCGAAGTTCGACCTGTCCGTCGTTCTTCGTTCCGGCTCCGCTTTCCGTGACCGCAGCGTTTCTCGTCTGCGGCTTTATCCCCTGCACATTTGAGCTCATTGGTTTTCGCCCTTCCATGTATCCTTGGCTGCCGGCCCGCTTCAGAAGGCGGCCGGAACAACCAGGTGAGGCGTATTCGGCCCGTGTTCAACGAAGCATACTTCTGCTCGGCGAGTTTCGCGGAGACAGTACGGCGCAAGGCCCTCTTGTCTCCTACCAGGAGCCTACCCGGGATCCACCGAACCGAAAATCCTTCAGGAGTTGCACCCGCGTGGCTACTTCGATTGCGGATATGGTTACTTTTGATCGGGCCCAAGGCAACGCAATCGAAAGCAGGGTCAAAGGATAGGTTGAAAGTCGGTCGGTCGCTACCCGGAGTGGTTTGAACACGATGGACGGTGCGAGTTGCTGGTTTAAGGGATGCCCGGGGCCTGGCATCAAGGGGCGCCACCAGAAAACGCTGCTCAGGTGGCAGGGTGAATGACCCGCCGATGAGTTCGTCGATAGAAGAGGAACTACGGGGGACCCTACTGGCTCTGAGACTTGGTCGGCGCGGTGTTATTCTGCGGAACCGCATCCGGAGTCTTCTGGGGAGTGACTTCCGACGGCTTCACCTGAGGCTGCGATACAGCCTTCTGCCGGCGATCGGCCGCCTTCTGCAACTCTTCCTCGTGTTTCGTCTTTTCGGCGGCAGCCTCCGAATCGGTTACATAGCGAAATTCCTGCATGCGCCCTGGGAATTGCTCCGTGGTAAAAACTCGGTTCTGCTTGTCGATGGCCACACCGACCAGCGCCTTGAATTGACCAGGCAAATCGCCGTGGTCGGTACCGATATACGTCAGCAGCTGCCCTTCTTTATTGAAGACCTGGAGACGGTCTTCCATCGCGTCAGCAACCCAGATGTGCCCATCGTGATCCACCGCGATACCCTTGGGACGCGCAAAGTATCCCGGGCCATCCCCGTGCTTTCCGAAGAGGCTGACAAAGTTTCCGTCCGCATCGAATATCTCCACACGATTGTTGAGGGTGTCGGCGACATAGACATTCCCGTCATCGTCCACGGCCACCCCTTGAGGGGCGCCAAAGTCCCCTGGTGAAGTTAGAAAGTGGTTCTTTCCTCCGGTTCCGATCCTCCGCAACAACTTGAGGGAGTCTGCATCGTAGACGATCACCTGATCCTGCTGCGTGTCGACAACATAAAGAAAGCGATTCGTCACGTCGATGGCGAGACCCACCGGATCCACAAGCCCTTCGGTTATTTGATTCTCCACTTCGTGCTTGGTGTTGAAAATCATCACGCGATGCATCTTCCCGTCCGAAACAAAAAGCCGGTCGTCGTCATCGATCGCCAGACAGTTGATCAGGCCAAAGTGAGCTTCAAAGCCATTCCGGATAAGTTGCGTATCATGAGTCTCGGTGTTGAAGATAAAGATGGCGCCGACTTTCTGATCGGCGACGTACACCAGTCCCTTGGAGTCAATGGCAATGCCATAGGGGCCGATCAGTTGAAACGGGTAGGTTTTGGGATTGAATTTTTCAGCCTGGGACTCGCCGCCCGCCAGCCGGTCCATCCATGTTGCTTTTGGCTTCGCGGTAGCTGCGGCACTGTAGTCGATCCTGCTGCCGGCAAAATAATCAACCCAGCGCACGCGCGCGACGTCCGGCGGGCTTGGCCACACCAGCTTCGTTGGGTCGAACGGAAATTTTCGCGGACCCACCTCGGGCGCGGCCGTATCGTTCTTCTTCTTTTTCTTGTCCGCATGCGCGGAAAACGGCAGCGCCGCGCCAAAAGCGAACAGCAGAAACACTCCGAGCAGCTTGCGAGTGCGAATCGAATTGAAGAGGAAGCGGAACATCTCAATCTCCAGCACTGCGCTGAACGCAGCGTTATTTTTTGGCCAATGGCATCTGTTTCATGTCGAGCCTGTTCTTGTGGCAGTTGTCGCAGAACGCCATGTTGTTCACCTGATCGTTGACGAGAAGATCGGGTTGCCCTGAAGCGTGCGGTTGATGACACGACAGACAACTCAGCGGCGTTTTAATCCTGCTCTGATCTGTCGGATCCATTACGTCAGAAACCGGGTGGTAGTCCACCGGATGCCCAAGGCCAAAGCGTAATGGCAGGATCGCGACACCGTTTTTCTTGTAATAGTCATCGGGCAATCTCACCGTCCCATTAAAGATGGTGAGCAAATGATCCGCTTCATCCTTTTGTGGAGCCGAATCCGGCCCGTGACACTCCAGGCATAGCGCATTGCCCTTGGCCCGCAGCAGGTGATCGTTGTCGCCGCCATGAGGCGTATGGCAGGTAGAGCAGCCCTGTGCAAACGCCGGCTGGTGATGCACAGACTTCTTACGCAGATCGTCAATGTCGCTGTGGCATCCGAGGCATATCGTCACCGCGTCGCTCTTCGGCAATCCCGGCTGGCTGCTGGCGTGGGGATTGTGGCAATCCGTGCAATCGCCCGCCGCTCCCGGATGCGGCACCTTGGCTGAATCGATCTGCTTGGCCTTGTCGTCGTGACAAGTCACGCACAGCGCCTTCACATCCGTCTGCGTCAGCACCACCTTCCCGTCTTTCGCCGGCTGGTGGCACGTATCGCACCCATTTCCCTGGAACGGTGCGTGTTGAAATTTCGCCATCAGCTTCGGCGAGTCCGACTGGTGTGGATCGTGGCACTGTACGCAATCCGCCGCGCCGAACGGTTGGTTGTTATGCGCTTTTGCGAGGTCGGCATCTTTGGGATCGTGACAATCCGCGCACAACGCCGGAGGCGCTTTGGTCAGATGGAAGTGATTCTCCGCGGTCGGCTCAGGGCCGGTTTTATGCGTCAAGTGGCAAGTATCGCATCCCACGTCGAGCGCAGCATGGCGGCTGCCTTTTTCCCCAACATGCAGTCCTGTCTTGTGACAGCTCAGACAAAGATTCTCTTTCTCATCGCCCGACTCTGCCTTGACCAACTGATTCTTGTTGTCGCTGGAATGCGCATCATGGCACGTCAGGCAATCGCGCACCGCCGGTGGATGCACTGTCCCCTTAATATCCGCAGCCTTCTTGTCCGCATGGCAGGTGATGCAAAGCGCGGCCGGCGTGGCCGTAATCAGCTTCACGCGCGTCACATCCTTGTTCACGCGGATCTCGTGGCAGCCGAGGCAGCCCCCTTGCATGGCCGAATGCACAAACTTGTGCTTAGCCTTGTCGTCGTGGCACTCCAGACACTTCTTGGCGTCGGTGTTCTTGTCCAGCGGAACCGGGTGTACTGCCGCCGTTGCCCGCATCGCAAGCAACATCATCAAACCAACGCAGACCAGGGCGCCCAGCTGGGATCTCTGGCACTTGAGGCCGTCAACTACTCTGCAGAACCATGCGCGACGAGGGAACAGTTTCATACAGTCTCTTTACCAACGCTTCTTGCACGAACATCGCCGAAATCCGCAAGGACTGCCCTACATTCCAAACTGCGCCCAACTTTCTGCGCATCAGCAAGTTCGCTCGCCTGATTACAAATTGAAACGATCTGCGTGACTGTGATCTAAAACACATCATGAGCGTTCTGGCTCACTTTCTTCCGCCAAATCCCCCACCCTCTTGTGAGTGCGCACACTGGTGTCTAACTGCCCAATGCGTCAAATCCCCGCCTCACCGCGCCCCGTTTGCGCGATTTAGCCCAGACCAGCTACCACCTAAGTAACCGGGCCGCCGACTAAGTCTTTTCCACCCCATGATTTAGAGCTCCCGACTCTTCTGGTGCATTACTTGCATGTCCATAAGCGGAGCGGGCAAGATTCGGCGGAGAGCTACGCCATCATTCCTGCAAAGCATTCCTGTTTGCATCGAAGATGGCGCAACGTTTCCGCCAGGTCACCACTCCGTTCAGTTGAGGATCGCTGCGTGCATCAAGTTAGAGTCAATTGGCAGATCAAGGCGATCCTGCCTGTGGTCTTTGTGCTACTGGCGGGACTGCTCCTGTTCACCATCGCCACCGTATCCATCGGTGGTCCGGAACGCCACGCAGTCATCATGCTCGCCGGAGCAGGTGCCGTCGTCATCTGCGGGGTTTCGATCGGCGTGCTGGCCTACTTGATTCAGCGCCCGATGCTCGAACTTCAGGAGAAGGTCGCATTGATCAGCGCAGGCGACCTCGATGTCGCGGTGAGCTTTTCCAGTCGCAACGACGAAATCGGTGACTTGGGCCGAAATTTTAATCACATGATGCAGCAATTACGCGAGAGTCGTAAGGAGATTGAGACCATGCATCGCACTCAGATGTCACGCGCAGAGCACCTGGCCACGCTCGGCGAATTGGCAACCGGCTTGGCTCATGAGATTCGCAACCCGCTCGCCGGAATCGCCGGCGTTATCGACATCATCGGTCGCGATCTGCCCGCGTCCAGCCCCGCCCGCGCCATGGTCAAGGACGTGCGCCTCGAAATCAACCAGATCAATCGCATTCTTACGGATCTTCTTGAAACCGCCCGACCCCATCCGCCCAAGATGATGCGCAGCAACCTCAACACTACAGTCGAGCACGCCGTCATGCTCGCGCGTCAGCAGGTTCTCAGCCACCCCATCAAGATCGAACTCGAACAGGCTGCGGATCTGCGCGAAGTCGAACACGACAGCGACCAGATCCACCAGGTGGTTCTCAATCTTCTTCTGAATGCAGTACAGGCCATCGACGGCCCCGGCACCGTGACCGTCAAAATCGACTCGCAGGAAGATTGCGCGATCGTCACCGTAGCCGACACAGGCCGCGGTATGTCTGACCAACAGATGTCGCAGATCTTCCGTCCCTTCTATACGACTAGAAGCAACGGCACCGGGCTCGGACTCTCGCTCGTCCGCCGCATCGTCGAAGAACACCTCGGTCGCATCGAAGTCACCAGCAAATTGGGCAAAGGCAGCACCTTCGAAGTCCAGCTGCCGTTCTGCGCTTCCGCCATTACCGCAGAAGTAGCTTGAACCCAATTCCTGCGCGAAGAGAAGGCTTCGGCCCCGGAACCTCGAATAGGCAGTCACTCACTGAGCAACTGGGTACTGCTTGGCCCGATGTGCAAAGTCTCTTTGCTTTCATTCAATCGTCACAAAGAAACCACGCAGAACGGGTTCGGTTCCCGCCATCTCCGCACTCCCACAGGCATACTGTAAATGGCAAATTCCCGACCGTGCCAAAAGGACAGTCATGCCCCCGTTGCGCGCCCAACGCTCACTTAGATTCGTTGTTGCGGTTCTGGCTCTTCTATTCTCGCCGTCTTGTACAAGCAGTTACGCGCAGGCCGCGATGCTGATGGAAGAGTCCTACGGCTTCTTTGGCTTTCTGAACCCCACCGGTCACGACGCCATGTACTTTGAGCGCATCTGCGCAGAAACGCCCATGAAGGTCCGTCGTTGCGCGCCCGGCGAACTTGGCGCTGTCATCACCCGTTACCAGGGAATCGCTCACTACGACTGGCTGGCGACGCCACTGATCCCGTATCTCTATTCGGTCGAGACCGCCTCCGAAGTTCCCTCACGCGTAGACCACGACGCGGTAATCCACCTGCGAGAAAAATACCACGACCCTCACCTGCTGATCCTGGGCAAGGACGTTCCCCGCGGCGGCGATCGGAAAAGAGGCTGGAGTCAGCTCGTCGGCGCGGCCTATGACCGGCGTATCTATGCTTTCCGCTTCGCCACCACCGAAGCGCAGGATGACGCTCTCATCGCCCGTTTGAATGACGGTGCAAACCGCTCCCACTTCAACTTGCTCTACGGCAATTGTGCAGATTGGACGGGCAGTATTCTGAATTTCTACTTTCCTGGCACAATCCACCGCAGCATCCTACCCGACGGGGGAATTACTACCCCCAGGCAGGTTGCCTACAAGCTCGTGCGATACGCGCGCGAGCATCCCGAGATGCAGCTGACGGTGTTCGATATCCGGCAGGTTCCTGGCAATCGCCGCCACAGCCATGCGAATAAGAGCATCGCCATGTCCCTGATTACATCCGGCTACGTCGTGCCCCTTTTCTTTATCAGTCCTTACATCGATGGGGTCATCGTTGTCGACTACCTGGGATGGGGCCGCTATCCCCTCAATCTCAAACAAGCGCAGCTTCTCACGCCAGAGAACATGGCCCCTTTGACATTACCCTCTTCTTCTCGCGCCCCAGGAGTTGGAGATTCATTTCCCTCTGGCGAGGTTCTTCGGCGACGTTCTCCGGAGTTGTGAAATCAGACTTGCAGCGGATGGGGGCGCCTTTACGTTTCCCGCAAAAATTTCTTGCGCCGAGATTTTCTGCCCGTAAAGCTTCGCGTTGTCGCCGTCATCGGGGCCTAAAGACGTCCCGGAGAGAGAAACACCTGCGAAGACGCCTTGCGCGCGGGAGTAGGAAAGCATTTGGGCTTGCATAGTGGCAGTCGTTGAAGCTTCCGCATTCCGCCCCACAGGCCCTGCAGCAATGCTGGTTTCAGCACCTAGCTTGGCCCTTCCCTTCATCACCGAACGTGCACCGTCGTCATTCATCACAAGAATCACAAAGTCGGTTGCCTGGCCGCCGGCCTGCAAGCCGAAGCTTCCGCCGCTGGACTGCATCATGATCGGTGCGCCCCAGGGACCGTTGAAGCGTGCACCGCTTCGACAGACCATCACGCCCTTGCCATATTGTGCTCCGACGACGAACGCCGCTTTCTTGACCGAGGGCAGAATAATGACGCAGTCCGCCTTGTTCAGCACATTGATGGGAAGGCCACTGGTGGCATTTGAAAGATCCCTGAATACCTGGCCGGCTGCGGTCACCCTGTCGCTTGGCTCGTCCGCTCGTGCGAGCAGGGGCATCAAGCAAAGCGCCGCGATCAAAGAGAAGAACTTCCAGTTCGAGTTCGAGAGGAGATTTCGAGTTTTTGATTGAATCACGTCAAGCTCCTTGTAAGTGGTTTATGGGGAAGTGGCAAACTCGACTTGCTTCGGTGGCGATATTTTCAGCAACAACGTACGGAGCATGAAGATAACACTCATTCCGATAGTTCTCAATCCATTAAATCGGCGTCACGAGTAGGGTATGGGCACCCGACCTCAACTGCCGCGCTACACAGCCGGGATTCATGGCAAACTGGTCTGCTGATATGGGGGATCGCGGACCAACACACAAGAAAATGAACTCCCCGAATTATCTCCCTCCAAAAGCCGCAGATTTGCCATGTCCAGCTCCTTTTTCTTACTTTCCCGCGAACCCCTGAAGCTAAAACGCCCAATTCCTGCGGCTGCCTTGCGTGTAATTTGCCCCTCTCAGCGCACCAATTGATCAGGATTGCAATCACCTCGAGTACAACCGATCAATCCCCATAAATCATTTAAAACAAGGACTTTATTTATAGAGCCTCCCGAGGGTATGAGAACCGCTTGTTCTTTACCCGATAGAGTCCGCTCACCGGACCAAAGGCGCGATCCCGGTGTCTGCTCGGGGAGGGGCACCCAGCCGCTTTCGTTCAGTTGCGTGATCTCAATCACATTCCTGGAGAAGCGATGGCCCTTTAATGATCTTCAGCGTTGTATCGGGGATCACTTCGATACACGGCAAGTAAGATCCCCGATCCGGAAGACAGTAACCCAAACGTGCAAGCACGGGCCCTGAGCTTGCGCGGCAAGTGAGAGCGACGATGCCTGCAGAAAAAGTCATGATCGTGGATGATGAGCGCCTGGTGCGATGGTCTCTGCGTCAGAAGTGCGAAGAGTGGGGCTACTCCGTCATCGAGGCCGACGCCGGCGAGCCCGCCCTCCGGCTGGCCCAGCGCGAATCTCCTGATCTCGTCCTCCTCGATGTGCGGCTGCCCGACCTCACCGGAATTGAAGTCCTCGATCAGCTCAAGAAAAATGGTGACGTCCGCGCCGTCATCATGATTACCGCCGACCCGCAACTCGACGACGTCAAGGCTTCCATCAAACTAGGAGCTTTCGATTTCGTCGGCAAGCCCATCGACTTCGACGCGTTGCGCGAGGTCATGGAAAGTGCTATTGAGGCCACCGGCGGACGCAACGGCGAGCAACAAGCCTCCCGCCCAAAAGCCCGCCCGGGCGTCGGATATGAAAGTGTCGTCAGCGTATCGCCCAAAATGACGGAGCTGATGAACTTCGTCAAAAAGGTCGCCTCCTGCGAGGCCTCCACGATTCTCATCCAGGGCGAAAGCGGCACCGGCAAGGACCTCATCGCCAAGACCATTCACTATGAAAGCAGCCGCCACGAGAAGCCGTTCGTCGCCATTAACTGCTCCGCGATTCCTGAAACGCTGATGGAGGCCGAGCTCTTCGGCCACGAAAAGGGCGCGTTCACCGATGCCAAGCAGATGAAGAAAGGCCTATTCGAGGCTGCCGACGGCGGCACGCTCTTTCTCGACGAAATCGGCGAGCTCTCTCCCCTGCTTCAGGCGAAATTGCTGCGCGTTCTCGAAGACCAGATGATCCGCCGCGTCGGCGGCCTTCGCGACATCCAGGTGGATGTTCGCGTCATCGCCGCCTCCAATCGCGATCTCGAAAAAGCTGTGCGCGAAGCCCAGTTCCGGCAGGATTTGTATTACCGTCTCGCCATCATTGCGATTTTCATCCCGCCTCTGCGCGATCGCAAGGAAGACATCCTTCCGCTCGTAGACTTCTTCATCGATCGCTACAACCGCCGGTTCAGAAAGGCGATTCGCGGCATCACTGACGAAACGCGGCATCTGATTCTCGCCCACAACTGGCCGGGCAATGTGCGCGAGCTCAAGAACTCGATCGAACGCGGAATGATCCTGGAAGAGGAAGCATTCCTCCGCTCCATGTATCTACCCTTCTCGGTTGGCGAGTCCGGCGGCCGCACCCTCTTCGAACGAACCTCGCCCACGGATGGTGGACGCAAGCTCGCCAACGGACGCGCCCTTCCGCGTCTCTACATTCCCGAAGGCGGAACGTCTCTCGAAGAACTGGAACACTCCATGGTCGAGCTCGCCATGAGCCAGACCAACGGCAACCAGACAAACGCCGCCAAGCTGCTCGACATTAGCCGCGACGCCCTGCGCTACAAGCTGAAGAAATTCAGCATGGCTCCAGCCGACGACGAAATCTGACGCGCCCGCATCGCTTCTCCCCGTAGGGAGAAATCGAAAATCGCCCAGCATAAGTGAAGTACATTACGGGACGAGTGGTCGCTGCCGAATCGGCTCCGTCCCGTATGGCCTGGAACAAGTCCGCTCAAGCTCCATCAGAATCCAGCCGATAAACGGAACAAAGCAAAGTGAGGCCTTGTTCCATGAAGCGGATTTTCTTCGTTGTCCTTGTGCTGCTCGCATTTGCAGGTTTCGCGATGGCCCAGATTACGCAGCCAACCACTGACGTTCTGGGTGCTCATCTCAACTATGGCCGCGGCTGCGCTGCCTGCCACTCGCCACACAGCGGCACTGCCGGCAACGGCCAGGCCTCGAGCGGCAGCTCGCGCAATACGATTCTGTGGGGCGAAGACGTCAGCGGTCTCTACGGCAAAACCATCTCTACGGACGGCGGGAAATATGTCGAAGTGCTTCCCACAAGCA
>Ga0210386_10001169_pt1 | contig 23576 bp, 15 predicted proteins | sample IncBWH32OmetaG_FD_160091 | JGI IMG/M metagenome (GOLD analysis project Ga0210386, IMG submission 160091) | Forest soil microbial communities from Barre Woods Harvard Forest LTER site, Petersham, Massachusetts, United States - Inc-BW-H-32-O ...
TTCCGGGTCCAGTCGAGCATCCTCCCAGGTCGTTCCTCCATCCATGGAAATTTCAACTCTGCTGATTCCATTGCCCGAGTCGAATGCCACGCCTTCCACTACGTTCGGTTTTGCAGCGAGCACCGTGTCCCCCGGCCCCGGGCGGACGAAGATGGAACGCACGTTGAACCGATTAATTGGAATTGTGTCCGTAGCTAGATGGTCAGGAGATTCGGTGCCATTTGGTCCGTTCGGAATGCGATAGGCCTTGTCGGTCCAAAAATTGCTGAATGCGTGAGGCAACACGGTGATGTCGCTGAGAGACTTCACCCAATAAGTTCCGTACCATCCCGGGACGATGAGGCGCACCGGAAAGCCGTTTAACATCGGCAATGGCTCATCATTCATCGCATAGGCGATCATCACTTCTCCATCGCGTGCGTGATCGATGGAAAGTGCTTTCACGAAGTCAGACACAGTGGGCAATGGCGGAACGTCAAGCCCGTTGAAGGAAACGTCCACTGCGCCTTTCTTTACCCGTGCACGGTCCAAAATTGTTTCTAGCGGAACTCCGGTCCATTTGGCGTTGCCAACCGCGCCATGTCCCCACTGGCCACCCGGAACGCGGGGCTCGAAGAAACTCCGAGAATTGCCGGAACATTGATTGACGGCCACGAGGGAGACTGGATCGAACTGCGATCGCAAATCGTCCAGGCTGAGCTGCAGCGGTTGCTGGACTTCGCCGCTGATATTGAGCCGATAAGTTCGAAGGTCAACGGTCGTGGGAATTCCTTCGAGGTGCCATCGAACGAAGAACGCCTCATTGGGCGTTAAGTCCTGTCGAAAATAATGAAGCGGAGTTTCCAACTGCGGAGGCCGGTCGGTGAGAAAAATCATCTCTGATTTTTCCGGGAAACGAACCAACTGGCGGGGATCCGACGCAGCTTCGAGCACCGAAACCATTCGCGGGGACAAAACTGCCATTGCCGCACCAGCGGTTCCGGCAAGTCGAAGAAATCTCCGGCGGTCCATAAGAAAAAAACCTTCCGCTACAAGACTCCACGAATCCGAACGGAATTGGTGCAAATTAGCAACCAAACTACGAATCACGCATTTACTCATTAAGCTTTGAAAACAAGAGAATTGAACAAAGTCGAGGCTCTTGGGTAAATTTTGCCGCAGACTTTATGACATCCGGTTGACACCTATGTCAGCCGGTCGTTCATGAGTGGATTCTTGTGGCGCTGAAGGATCTGTTCGCTCTCAAACGGCCTGGATATGGATGGTTTTTTTCAATGCGAGATCGTTAAGGAATCGCTTAAAGCAAGTCCAATCCAAAACGAGGAAGTATGGTCTTGTACGTGCAACATCAGAAATGATTGCCGATGTCCTGCCACGTTAAGTTGTTCTCAAAAACACAGCGCGTTCCATCGGTGAGTTTGCCAAGTCAATCTAGGACAGCCGCGTCGCCAATCGTAACAAAACGAATCCGGCCTACGGCGCATCTATTGTGAAGGCCGCGAGTTTGAGCAAGAAGGGAATCAGGAAATTAGGACAATTCATAAACGCAGGTTTATGGGGAACAATCGCATTCATGCCGTGGGTCGTCGCAGGTTCATTCAGGGGCTGGCTGGTGGAACTGCGCTGGCTGGTCTCGACTGGGCTGGGTTGCACGCTTTCGCGGAAATTGACCACCGCACGCCTGCCACGCTTTCCGGAACGCATTTCGAACTCGCGATCGACTATTTACCCGTAAATTTCACAGGAAGGCATTGCGTTGCGACCGCAGTGAACGGTTCTGTGCCGGGACCGACATTACGCTGGCGCCAGGGCGACGTAGTTACAGTGGCGGTGACGAATCGCTTGAAGGAATCGACCTCCATTCATTGGCATGGCGCGCGTGTCCCGGCGGGGATGGACGGAGTTCCTGGCGTGAGCTTTCGAGGCATCGCGCCGAACGAAACTTTTGTCTATCGCATCCCGGTTCTACAGAGCGGCAGCTACTGGTATCACAGCCATAGCCGTTTTCAGGAGCAGACCGGATTGCTGGGAGCGCTGATCATTGATCGGCACGATAGTGATCTGCAGGAAAGCGATGGGCAGAATAAAGAAACTGACGAGTTCGACCGTGAATATGTCGTCCTGCTGACGGACTGGACCGACGGGAATCCGGCGACGATTTTCAGAAATCTGAAAGAGGACAGTGAATATTACAACTACCACCAGCGCACCGCGGGCACATTTTTTTCCGATGCAAAGAAGAATGGCTGGAGGGCCACGATCTCTGATCGCTTGATGTGGGGCCGAATGAATATGACCCCGACGGATTTCGGTGACGTAACGAGTGCGACCTACACCTATCTTCTGAACGGAAAAGCTCCGAGTGCGAATTGGACTGGGCTATTTCAGCCGGGCGAGCGCGTGCGTCTTCGCTTCATTAATGGCTCAGCCATGACTATTTTTGATGTCCGCATCCCCGGCCTGGCGATGACGGTGGTGCAATCAGACGGTAACGATGTAGAGCCAGTTACGGTCGATGAATTCCGCATCGGCGTTGCCGAAACTTATGACGTGATCGTTAAGCCGCTCGAGAACGCAGCCTACACAATTTTCGCGCAGTCGCAGGATCGTGGCGGGTACGCGCGCGGCACGCTTGCGCCGAGAGCGGGCATGACGGCCGCTGTACCCCCTATGGACCCGCGGCCAATGCGCACGATGATCGATATGGGCATGGGCGGGATGGCAGGTATGAACATGCCCGGCATGAAAGACATGGACAGGCCTGCAAACGGAAAGAGCGACTCTGAGCAAAAGGGGACAATGGCTAGAATGGAGATGGGGGATTCTAGCAAAGATACCGCGTCGGGCAAGGGTAACGATGAGGCCGCTTCCGGTATGCAGGGAATGGCGGGTATAGAAATGGGAGATTCAACTAATGCTGACATGCCGGGCATGGGTAACCATGACGAGGATTCCAATTTGCAAGGAATGGCAGGAATGCTGATGGGAAGTGAAACAGGCAGAACGCCATTCCCTCAACCGGGCCCTCGCACGTTGCCGCTGCCTGGTCCAACCAACATGGAGACCAAGCTGGAGCTACATAAGCCCATCGACATGCGCATCGGTCCGCAAATTGATCAGATTTCGATGAAAGCGAAAGGCCGCTTTGGAGACCCCGGAGATGGATTGAAGGACAATGGGCGGCGCGTGCTGACGTATGCCGATTTACGTGGCCGCTATCGCGGCGTGGATCGTCGGCCTCCCACCCGCGAAATTGAATTACATCTTTCCGGCAACATGCAGCGCTACATCTGGGGATTTAATGGGGAAAAGTTTTCGAACGCCGAGCCGATCGAACTGAAGCTCGGGGAACGGGTGCGCTTCGTTCTGATCAATGACACGATGATGGATCATCCAATTCATCTTCACGGCTTATGGAGTGAGCTGGAAAATGGGCACGGGGAGTTCAACCCGTATAAACACACCGTCATCATCAAGCCATCCGAGCGAGTCACCTATCTGGTGAGCGCAGATACGCCCGGGAGATGGGCTTTCCATTGCCATCTGATCTACCACATGGAAGCCGGAATGTTTCGAACGGTATTGGTGTCCGCGTGAAAACGCGCGCAAACTTTCGTTCTACGAGATATAACGTCAGGATCGCTTTTCATGCATGTATAGCGATTACTTTTTTCCTTGCACCCTTTCTAGGCACGGACGTGACAAGAGCACAAAAGACGGACTCCAATACAAGCGGGACACTTGGCACGAGCACTGCCGGCTGGGAGCCTCCTGTAATGGACAACAAGGTCTTTGCTCATGTGCTCTTCGACCAGTTCGAAGGCCGCACCAACGGGTCAGATAACGAACTTCGTTGGGACGCCCAAGGTTGGATTGGAACCGACATGAATCGGTTATGGCTTAAGTCGGAAGGATTTTTCAGCAACGGGGCCATGACCGACGGCGATCATGAGGCACTCTATGATCGGCCAATTCCGCGTCTACGATATTTCGATGTCCAGGCTGGAGCGCGCGCCGACCTGGATTCAGGCCCGCGACGAGTTTGGGGCGCGGTTGGCATCGAAGGGCTCGCGCCGAATTTTTTTCAGCTTGAGCCCTCATTTTATTTTCGCGACGCGGGCCACTTTGCCGCCCGTTTGGAGGGGTCTTACGATTGGCTGCTTACACAGCGGCTGGTTGCGCAGCCTGAGTTTGAGCTGAATTTCTACAGCAAATCCGACCCCGCGCGAGGGATTGGGACTGGCCTGTCGGATCTGGATGCCGGTGTGCGTCTTCGTTATGAATTCAGCCGCAAGGTGGCGCCGTATATTGGTTTTGCTTACTCGGGAAAGTTTGGCAAGACTGCCACATTTTCACGGGTAGCGGGAACGCCTGTGGCCGAACCACGCTTCGTCTTTGGAATTCGGCTCTGGTATTAAAAGTTTAAGCTGTAGCCTGAATTTATTTTTCGTCGGGCTTGCTTCTACTCGAATTTCGATTACACCCTGTCAACGTGAATCTAGCCCGCATTTCTTTCGGGATTGTGTGTCTCCTGGGAACGCCAATCTCCTGATTGGCGTTTCGCCACGCGCCAATCAGGAGATTGGCGTTCCCAGGTTTGCCAGGGCTTCATCGCGCGGGAAAGACACGTGCGCGGAATTCGTCGAAATTCCCTGGATAGAAGGAAGCGAATCGAACACGCTGGACCAATCGATCACTTCCACTTCAATGATTTCGTCCTGACGGAGCACTGTGGAAGATTCGCCTGACTTTTCTTGCACCGTAATGATCGCATTCGCATCCGCAGCGGTGCGCACCAGGGCAGAGCACTGATTCGCAATCGGCTTCACGACGAATCCTTCTGACTCGCGTTGGACATAAGCAAGTACGAAATAGGGGCGCCCTGCACGCGCGTGCAGATCCGTGGCGAGGCGTGCGCGCAGTTTTGGCAATTCGCAAGACCTGCGACCGGAGAGGCGCGCAAGAGCCGGCCCTACCAACTTATGGAAGCACACGAATGCGGCTGCGGGATTTCCGGGCAGCACACACACGGGAATCCAACCCCATTCGGCAAAGCCAAATGGCCTGCCCGGCCTCATGGCTACATGCGTGAAGTGAAACTCACAGCCCAATCCGGTGAGAGTACTTTTTACAAGGTCTCGTTCTCCTTTCGAAGCTCCCCCTGTCGTGAGGATGAGATCCGCGCCAGACTGTGCCCTTTGGAGCATCGCGGCCAGGTCGGCGTAATTGTCCCGAGCCACCCCTTCATAGCGGGATTCTCCTCCAGCAGCGCGGACGAGCGCGGAGAGCGCGACCGCGTTGCTGTTACGCACCTGGCCCCGCGCCGGCATGTCTTCCACATCGACCAGCTCGTTGCCTGTGCAAACGATGGCGACACGCGGACGCCGGAATACGCGCACCAAAGGTTTTCCGGCGAACGCGAGGAGCGCGAGTTTTCCCGGATTCAAAACATCACCTGTTGCTATCAATTCGTCGCCGTGACGAAAATCTTCGCCAGGAGGGAAAACGCAATCACCCGGAGCAACAGGAGCGAAAATTCGTACATTGGTTTCACTACGCTCGGCTCGTTCTTGCGGAATCACGGCATCGGCGCCGCGCGGAATGGGTGCGCCAGTCATAATCGTCAGGGCGGTTCCGGGTGTGAGAACTGATTCGCCTTTTTCAGCGAAAACCTGCCCGGCCACTGGAAGTTCGATCGGATTCATCCGTGTTGCCAAAGCACAATCGCACGCGCGCACCGCGAAGCCATCCATCGCCGAGCGCGGGTACGGCACCGCATCTTCACCGGCAAAAACTTTTTCCGCCGCGATTCTTCCTAGTGCATTCTCAAGTGAGATACACTCCGCAGGCAGCGGCTGCACCGTGGAGAGAACCGTACTGAGGGCGTTATCGTATGTGGTCGCAATCATCAGAATTGTCCGGAGTTCTGTGCAAGTTCGGCGCGTCGTCGTAAAATCGCCGGGTAGTCGTGAAGCGCTATCGCCAAGTCGCCGGATTTATTCTTGCAGGCGGCGCCAGCTCGCGTATGGGTCACGACAAGGGACTTCTCGAATTTGGCGGCGTTCCGCTGATTCTGCAGACGGCGCGCTTGCTCGAGCCACTGGTCGTCGGAGTCACGGTGATCGGCTCTCCAGAGCGATACGCGTCTCTTGGGCTGCGCGTCATCTCGGAGGCGGATCACGCGCCAGTTCACGGAAAGCCAGAAAAGTTTGGGATGGGGCCTCTCGCGGGAATTGCGACCGCACTGTCCACCACCCAGCTGCCGTGGAATTTGATCGTCGCCTGCGACCTGCCGTACCTTTCCGCAAAATGGATTGACTGGCTGCTTTCGCGCGCGCTGCGTTCGCATGCGGATGTTGTGATTCCGCGAACTGAACACGGCATCGAGCCGTTGGCTGCGGTGTACCGGCGCGAGTGCCGTGTGCCGGTTACCGCTGCTCTTGCACGGGGCGTGCGAAAAGTTTCTGAGGCGATTGAGGAGTTTCAGGCGGATGTTGTCTATCCACACGAGTGGCGCGAGGCCGAGCCGAGTGAATTGATCCTGAAAAATATGAATGCGCCTGGAGATTACGAAGAGGCGCGGCGATGGTGGTTGGCTGGCAGTGCGAGTGAAAACGCGCACGTCAGGAACCCCCATGCAAAGCCGAAGCGGAAGCAGCGATCCGCTCCTCGCCGGCGTAAATGACGAAACGCCGTCCGCGCAGGAAACCGACGAGTGTCAGACCCAGCTCGCGTGACAACTGAACAGCAAGACTCGACGGCGCGGAAACGGACGCCAATAAGGGAATGCCCGCGGCGATTGATTTCTGAATAATTTCAAAGCCGCCGCGGCCGCTGACCAGTAATACATGATCGCTAAGCGGCAAGCGCCCGCCGAGCAAAGCCCAGCCGATTGCTTTGTCGACGGCGTTGTGCCTTCCGATATCTTCGCGCACGACGAGCAATTCACCCGTTGCGGTGAAAAGCGCGGCAGCATGCAATCCGCCAGTGTGCCCAAAAACATCTTGCGCCGCGCGCAATCTTGGAGGCAGCCTGCAGAGCATTTCAGGATCAAAAAATATCGTCGACTTGGGGCGACGCAATCCTCGACGCCTGAGTTGCGCGATGGTCGCTTTTCCGCACACTCCGCACGCAGACCCCGCGGAAAATCTATGAGTCGTGCTGGCGGCCTCGAGATCTATATCTGAGTGGAGAGTAACACCCACGAAATTTCTCTCCTCGGATTTGTCGCTTGGCAGCTGGAGGGAAATTAAATCTTCTCGTCTGGAGATAATCCCTTCAGTAAATAGAAAACCGGCAACGAGTTCTTCATCGTTTCCGGGTGTGCGAAGAGTCACGCCAAGTGGAAACTTTCCGGAGCGCATCTCAAGAGGTTCTTCCGTCGCCAGGTAGTCCTCGACGCGCGTGGCAATTCCGTCTTCCCACTGAGTGACTTGCGTGAGGTCGATGCTGCGTTTTTTTTGAGCCATTAAACAGGTCTCGGCATATCTGGTCGATCAATTTCTTGTCGAAGCTTTCAATGTGCGGGTCGCGGTTTCGCTGATTGTCCGCCCTTGGGGTATGCAGATTTTTGCGTCTGCCCTGTGGAATCGAGTTTGGAATCTCGCATGGGCGGAGTTGTGGCACTTTGCGGTGGATGCACCAACACAGGCAGAACGGCGGAAACCAGCATTACGCCCGCGATGATGTGCAGCGCGCCGCGGTATGTGCCATCCGCTTGACGCAGATAGGCGATCAGCAGTGGTCCAAATGCGCTGGCAAATCCCCAGGCAGTTAACATCAGGCCGTAGATCGGCCCAACATTTTTCGCACCGAAGTAGTCGGCCGCGAATGCGGGCATGGTCCCGAATCCGCCCCCGTAACACAACAAAATAACAAACGAAACCACGGTCAAAATGCTTACAGAAGTAAGGCTGGGAAGGAACCAGAACAGTAGAACCTGCAATAGGAACATCACAAAGAAAGTTGCTTTGCGAGTGATGATGTCGGAAACCCATGCCCAAAAAACTCGCCCCAATGCGTTGCCCAAACTAACGATTCCGACCATGCTTGCGGCCACGATCGCAGTGACTTTTGCCAGTTCCTGAAATAGCGGAGCTTCCTGCGAAATCACCGAAATGCCCGCGGAAGTATTCAGAAAAAGGAGAAGCCAGAGCGCCCACCACTGCCAGGTCGCCAAAGCTTCACCAAGCCTGTAGTCTCGTTTAGCCCTCTGAGAAACTTCCGTGGCGGTTGGGGTCCATCCCTCCGGCTTATATCCCTCCGGCGGATTCTGCATAAATAAACCGGAAATAACCGTGACGATCAAGAAAGCGATGCCGAGGTATGCAAATGTTTGAAGGACGCCAACCGTCTGAATCAGGCGTGTCGCGACTGGCGCGGTGATCAAAGCCCCGGCGCCAAATCCGCCGACAGCGATCCCGGTGATCAAACCTCTGCGATCCGGGAACCATTTGACGAGCACGGCAACCGGCACGATATATCCGAAGCCCAAACCAATGCCGCCGATGACTCCGTAGCTGAGGTACAACCACAACAGCCCGTGGTCAGAAAAGCTGGCGAGAAAAACTCCAACTCCGTAAAGGATACCGCCGGTCAGCGCGACAATGCGCGGGCCGCTGCGATTCAGCCAAAGGCCGCCAAAAAAAGCCGCAACCCCCAGCGTGAAGATGCTGATCGTAAACGTTAATGTGACTTCCGGAATGCTCCATCCGAATTGCTTGGCGAGAGGTATGCGAAAAACGCTCCACGCGTAGACCGCGCCCAACGCAATTTGCAAAAAGACTCCTGCCGCAGCGATTACCCAACGATTCATATTTTGCATATATCTCCCACCAACGAGTTCATTTTTCCGACGGGCTATGCGCTTCCGAGAAAAAATCCTTTCCCCAAGCCTCGAGCAGGCTGTTGACTGCCACGAGACCGCGCCGTAAATCTTTGCTGCGAAACTTGTTCATAATTGACAGGAAACCTGGAGGTTCTTTACCCTGTGCTTTGGCTTCCCGCATCGCTTCGGGCAGAGCGAGGGTAAAACCGTCCAACAACTCGGGATCGATTTCCGCAAGCGTCTTCCCCAGAACGACGAGATTGCGAATGGCGCGCACCGCTTCGGGCGCATCCGCCGCCGCTGCCGCTGTCTCCAACACATTGCTGTCGGGTCCCAACAATCCGCGAAGCAGTTCCAGAATTCCCTTGTCGTAGAGACCCTGGAGCACTTCGTATCCGGCGAGCAGTGCCTCAGCGTGTTCGAGTGGTGCTCTGTCTAATCGAGAGCGCAATTCTTCGCGCGGATCACGGGGAGGTAATTGCAATGGAATTGGCTTGGCCATGGCTCTCGCTCCTTCTTAATTACTTTTGCTGGATTTGTACGAACTGGCTTCCGGGGAGACGATAGTCCGCACGTTTCCATTTCCGTTCGACCTCCACACCTTGTTGTGGCGTTGAATGTCCGAAGCGCGGGTTCACGCGCGGCAGAGGGCTCTCGCCAATCTCTGGCAAAATTTTCATTTGTACGCTGGTTTCTTTGAAGGACGGCGTGTGAGTCACCGGATCGGTGTTGCTGCTCGTCAGGCGATTCACAGGATTCTCTGTGGAATTCATCGGCATATATAATTCGTGCCCGCTGACACGATCCGTGACTAACGCCCTGACGCGAACCTGTCCGTAAGGAGAAACGAGCAACAGCCACGTGCCGCTCTGAACGCCGCGCTCCTTGGCGAGTTCCGGCGAAATTTCGACGAACGTATCCGGTGTCTCCTCGTGGATGCCTTTCACACGGTAAGTCAAATTGCCTTCGTGGAAATGCTCAAGCAGGCGCCCGTTGTTCAGGTGGAGGTCGAATTCTGCACTGGATTTTTCCACCGGACCGGTCCAGGAAACAGGGAATAGCCGCGCCTTGCCGTCCGGGAAATTAAATTTCTTTGTGTAGAGCAATGGCTGATCGCTTCCATCGGAGGCCACGGGCCATTGCAATGATTTGAAGCCTTCGAGGCGTTCGTAGTTCACTCCCTCCAGCAGAGGTGCTACAGAAGCCATTTCGCTCATGATTTCGGACGGATGCGCGTAGTCCCAATTTGCGCCTAGACGGTTTGCAATATCCTGGGTGATCTTCCAATCGGGGCGGGAGCCCGGAATGGGTTCGAGCACCTGATACAGCCGCTGAATGCGCCGCTCTGTGCTCGTGAACGTACCTTCCTTTTCCAGGCTGGGGGTGCCGGGGAGAATTACATCGGCGAAGCGGCACGTATAGCTGAAGAAAATATCCTGCACCACAAAGAAGTCGAGTTTGGAGAATGCCGCCCCCACGTGATTGGCGTTGGAATCCACAATCGCCATCTCTTCGCCCTCCAGGTAGAGGGATTTCACTTTACCCTCGTGGATCGCGTCGACCATCTCGTGGTTGTCCAGGCCTTTGGTGGAGGGCAGATCCACTTTCCATGCGGCTTTGAATCGTGCGCGAACTTCGGGGTCATTTACGGATTGATAACCCGGAACGGTGCCGGGGGCCGCGCCGCTGTCGCCCGCGCCCTGCACGTTGTTGTGTCCGCGCAGCGGGTACGCACCCGTGCCCGTCCTCATGTAATTTCCGCTAACAAGAAGGAGATTTGAGATTGCAGTCGATGTGTCAGATCCCTGGCTTTGCTGCGTTACTCCCATCGCCCAGAGGATGCAGACGCCGCTGGCTTCCGCAATCATGTGCGCAACTTTCTCCAGTGTTTGCACGGGGAGGCCGGAAATCTTGGAAGCATATTCCATGGTGAAAGGAGCGAGTGCCTTCTTGTACTCGTCGAGCCCGTTCACCCATTGGCGGAGGAAGTCGTTGTGCGCGAGACCGTTGTCGAGTAGATAGCGGGTGATCGCTGAGAGCCAAACCAGATCGGTTCCAGGTTTGGGATGCAGGAAGAGATCGGCGCGGCGAGCCATTTCGTTTTCGCGCAGATCGGACACAATAAGTTTCTGGCCGCGAAGTTTGTGAGCGCTCTTCACGCGAGTGGCCAGCACAGGATGGCTCTCGGCCGTATTGCTGCCAATGATCAGTACCAGACTTGCGTTTTCAATGTCGCGAATGGAGCCGGAATCCCCACCGTATCCGACGGTGCGAAACAGCCCCGTGGTGGCCGGCGCCTGGCAATAACGGGAGCAGTTATCGATGTTATTCGTGCCGACCACGGCGCGCGCCAGCTTTTGCATGAGGTAGCTTTCTTCATTGGTGCACTTGGAAGAAGAAATAAAAGCGAGCGCGTCCGGCCCGTTTTTCGCTTTGATCTCAGTGAATTTCCGCGCGATCAAATCGAGAGCCTCGTCCCAACTGGCCTCCCGGAATTTGTCGCCTTCCCGGATCAGCGGTTTGGTCAGGCGTTCCGGATCGTTCACATAATCCCATCCGAATTTTCCTTTGATGCACGTGGAGATTCCGTTCGTGGGCCCCTCCGACGGCTCGACCTTCAGAATGTGGCGGTCTTTGGTCCAGATATTGAAACTGCAACCAACTCCGCAATACGTGCAAACGGTCTTGGTGCGGCGGATGCGCGATTCGCGCATTTTCGATTCGGTTTCCGACAATTTCAGGATAGGACCGAATCCAGTTTCCGGTTCGACGTCCTTGACGATGTCGATCATGGAGTTCAGAGTGCGCTTGGAAATCGCCGTAAGAAATCCTGCGTGGCCGAGCATGGACTTTTCCATCAGCGCGTTGCACGGACAGACCGTGACGCAGTGGCCGCAGGAAACACAACTGGATTCGCGGATGGTCGAACCGCCGTCCCACAAAACGCGCGGATTAGGGTCATCCCAATTAATGGATAACGTCTCATTCACTTCGACGTTCTGGCAAGCTTCGACGCAGCGGCCGCACAGGATGCACTGGTTTGGATCGTAACGATAAAAGGGATTGGTGCTGTCGACTTCATACGGCTTGTTACGGAAAGGAATCTGCTGGTGCTCGATGGCCAGCAATTTCGTAGTGTTATGAACCGTGCAATTTCCGTTGTTGTTGTCGCAAACGGTGCAATAGAGCATGTGATTGCTGAGGATGCGGTCAAATGCTTCTTGCTGCGCGGCGTGGGCTCTAGGCGAAGCTGTCGAAATTTTCATCCCATCGCAAACTGTAGTGGCGCACGCGCGCACGAGCTCGCCGTTGACTTCCACCATGCAGGTGTCGCACGTCTGAATCGGTCCTAGCTGAGGGTGATAACAAACTTGAGCCAACGGTACGCTTGCCCGATTCATGAGGTTGACTAACAGCTCTCCCGCGCGCGCCGCATGCTTTGAGCCATCGATCAAAACGCTGACGTCCACGGAATCTTCCGTCGGCACAAATCCATTTCGCTTCCCATTCACGGTTGTTGAGGTCTGCATATTCGTAATCCTCTCTCTCCTTTCTAAAAGGAGAACGTATCAGGGGAGAATGTAACGAAGACCGGCATACACCATATTGACGTGTGCGTTGTTGGGGGTCCCAGGCGTGGATGAAATCGACCAAGGGCTCCGTATCAAATACGAATATTGCGTGATGATCTGTACGCGCCCGTAATTTTCATTGGACCATATAGTGGGGATCACGCCGAAAGTGGCTTCCTGGACGGCCCGGTTCGAGGTGGTCTCCGACCCCGGGAAACCGAAACCGACACAAGTAAAACCCGAGACGCCATCACAGGAAGACGTTGGCGTCGAGGGAAAGAATCCGAAGTTTCTTCCGTAATACGCACCGCCGTAATACCCATAAAACATGTAATGTTGCGTTGCCTGGTATTCAAAACCAGCTACGCCCGAACCGGAGTGAACCGCCGACAGAGTGCCGTCCGGTTTGACAATTGCGTCGGGACCCAGGCCGAAAATGTAGCGGCCGCCGCCGTCGCTCCAGAAGGAATTGGCGATGAGGCGCAGGTTATGAATCAATTCAAAATTAAAGTTCAATGATCCGCCGCCTCCGGTGATCGTGCTCGTGGTCGGCGCGGCCGTCAGTGTGTTTAGCACTTTGAAACTGCGGATCAGTCCGACGGCTTCGACGTGGAAAGAGTGGTCTGCGAGATGCCCATCGTAGGCCGTTTTCACGATGATGTCGGGATGCAAATTGGGCACGGCGGTATTGGTCGCGGCGCTGGGAGCGAGTGTGCTGCCACTTCCATTGTCAAACTGCGCGGTGAAGGTGGTCGAGGGGAAGACAACGGAAGCAGGCGCGAATTGCTGTGGGTTTTCGAGCGAGAAGCCGACAGCCCAGTTGGTCGTGGGGTGATATACGACGCGGAGCTGCGGTTGGCGCAACCACGTCAGGCCTACTTGGAAGTTGGGGTCTTCGTCCAGTGAGTAGAAAACGTCTTGCGTCAGAGGTGAAATGCCCACGCGGTTGGGTGTCATGAGCGACCACGCCTGTCCTGCCAAAACTTCCCATTTACCGTGTCGCACATCTGCCCAATAAACCCGCAGGCGCAAGCTGTCGCTGTTGGCAGTCTGGTAGGCGTTGGCCGGTTGAAAGCCGAGAAAATCTGATTCCACGTACCCCTTCACGGTCGTCGAATCGCTTACGTGGGTATCCACCATCAGAGATAAGCGAGAGTATTGCGCTGAAGGACGAGTCTCGGATAAACGGCCCTGCGGTAATGTATTGCTGAATGGAATTGTTCCGAACGCGGTTGCGATACCGCTGCCAACATTCGCGCTGCGATAAAACGTCGTGAAATCAAGAAAGCCCCCGGGGGTGAATTCCGCGGAACCGATTTTGAACGAAAGGGGTGATTTGTTTTCGTCCGGATTGCGGCCTGTGTCCTGCTTGGCCACAAGCGCCGCCGGGCCAACATATGGCGTAGCAGGGGTTGGCGGTTGAATAACTGCAGGTGTAGCGGGGGTTTCCTTGAGTGCTGTTCCCCCCGCTTCGACAGCTGCCAAGCGCAATCGCAGGTCACGAAGCTCATCCGTTTGGGATTGGACCAGATCCCGAAGCTCCTGCAGTTCTGATTCAACAGCCTCCCTTTCGTTTCCCAGGGCATCGGTTGTGGTTGAATTGTCTGACTTTACTGCCGGCTGTTTGGCATTTTCATTTGAGGACGTTTCGTCTTCGCCGCTGCGGGCAGTGGCTACTGACGCCGCACTGAAGAAACTAACTACGATCAGGCACGCAATAATTCCGCGCATTTCTCCCCCCCGAATTTCAAACCATCATGTGAACGTCCATGATGTTCCGGGGAAGAAGTGCATGCTGCCTTCCAATCGTCATCTCAGCATGGACATTAAGTGATCTTTCGAAGAATGAGGATGTTATCCGAATGGAATTTTTTTTGGCCTCAGGTTTTCTGCGTAGTAGGGAGCAACGAATCGCGTCGGCATCCCGACAGGTGTCAGAATGCGGCCACTACGCTGCTCGGGCACGCAAAAATTACATATCGGCTTCGCGGTCCGATTTTTCTGCCGCGGAAGTATTTACTTTGCGGGTAGAGACGGAGCGAGTTACTTATCGGTGACTCGCTCCGTTTTCCCGGCTACGTGGTGTAGCCCTGAGGTTTGTGCTGCGTGGAGTTTAGGTGGGAATGTGGGGGTCGTGGATTGTGGCACTCGTTAAAATTCGCTTTAATTTCCCCCGGCCTTATTTCTTTTTTGCAAGCGTGCGAACATATTTCACCAGGGATTGAATCTGCTCTGTGCTGAAAGAACTCTTAAATGAAGGCATGCCGTTCTTGCCGTTGGTAATTACCTCAACGAGTTCCGCATCGGCCAAACCTTGAACTGCCTGCGAGCGAAGATCGGGAACGTTCATGCTTTTTCCAACTTCAGATCCCGCTCCGTCCGGTCCATGGCAAATGGCGCATTTTGTTTTGAACGTTGAGGCCATCGAGGCGCCGGCCTGTGCGGCGTTCGCGTTTACAATCGATATGGGAAAGCCTGTCAGCCCGACGATAAGCGCAGCGAGAATAGAAGAACCAAAAATCATGCAGCGTCCAAATTTGTTTCCTGACATATCGAATCCTTTCCTTGCATTGTTTAAATTCGGCCGTCGACCAAACTCCGCTTTGGGCGCGTTGGACATCAGGCAAATCCAAGTTTTGTAATGGGCAAATCCCGTACTCTTTTGCCGGTTGCCGCGAAAATCGCATTGCAAAACGCCGCGATAAACGGCGGGACTCCCGGTTCCCCAATTCCTGCCGGAGGAGTATCGCTTTCGACGATGGTCACGTTGGTTTGATCGGGGACATCCGTAATTCGAGCGACCGGATAATCCTGAAAATTCGATTGATTGATTACTCCGTTGGTGGCCGTAATTTCGCCGGTTCGTGCGACGCTTGTGCCAAAGACCACGGCGCCCTCGAATTGAGCGCGTGTCGCCTCCGGGTTTACCACCAGGCCCGCGTCCACCACCGTATCCACGCGAGGGATGCGCACTTCACCCTGATCGTTGACTTCGACCTCTACGACGGTGGCAACGTATGTAAGGAAACATCGGTGCGCGGCAATTCCTACGCCGCTGCCTTTGGCATGCTTGCGCTTTCCCCAACCTGATTTTTCCGCAACCATTTGCGTAACGTTGCGCAGCCGACCGGTTTCCCAAGGATAAGTTTCAAGCGAGGCGTTGTAATTTGGATATTGAACACCACTGAAATCGATCGTGCGCGGCGGTCCGATCAGATCAAGAAGATAATCAACCTGATCCCTGCCCGCCGCGTGTGCCAGTTCATCCGTGAAGCATTGAATAGCAAACCCGTGATAGATGTTCGCGACTGAGCGCAACCAGCCGATGCGGACATGCGCCTTTGCCGGGCCATTCTCTATCCGAAGATTTGGAAGATCGTAAGGGATGTCCGTCCAGCCTTGCTGCAGGTGCGAGGGATCGCCATAGACGGCGTTCACATCGAAGAGCGAAGGAATGGGAGGGAAAACCGAACGCTGCAACCACGCCGTCGGCTTGCCGTTCTGACCCAGAGTCGCCTTCATGTACATGGAAGCGACAGCGTTGTAGTAGTCGAACTTGATATCGTCTTCGCGCGTCCAGACTACTTTTACGGGCCGTCCAACTTTTTTGGATAATATCGCCGCTTCCGCGCAGTAATCGGGTTTTGACTTGCGCCCGAATCCGCCGCCGAGCAGAGTCACATGGCAAATCACATCTTCCTTCGGAATCCCCAACTCTTTTGAGACGATGTCTTGCACCGTTTGCGGGCTCTGCGTTGGCACCCACAGCGTTGCCTTGCCGTCCTTGAAATCCGCGAGGGCTACCACCGGCTCCATTGAAGCGTGCGCCAGCAGCGGAACGTAATAGTCCGCCTCATAAACCTTGCCACCTTTGGCAAACGCCGCGTCCGTGTCCCCAACATTGCGCACGACTTTGCAAGGATTGTGGGAAGTCTCGCGCAATTCGTTTTTGTACGCATCGGAGTTGTAGGATTCGTTGGGACCGTTGTCCCACGATATGTTCAACTTCTTGCGCCCCTGAAACGCCGCCCAGGAGTTGTCCGCGATGACCGCGATGCCGCCGAGCGGCTGGAAGGCAGGCGGTGGTTGATACGGATCAATCGGAATCGTCTGATGCACGCCTGCGACCTTCAAAGTTTCCTTGTCGTCAAACGATTTCACTTTTCCCCCGAGGACAGGCGGGTGCTCCACGGAGGCGTACACCATCCCATCGAGACGTGCGTCCATTCCGTAAATGGCTTTGCCGGTTACCAGCGCTTCCAGGTCGTAACTTGTGTGTCCCTTGCCAATGTAACGCCAGGCACTTTTCGGTTTGAGCTTCAGTTCTTCTGGTTTGGGGATTGGAAATTTTGCCGCAGCTTTCGTGAGTTCGCCGTAACCTGATTTGCGATTGGTCGAGGGGTGCACAACAAAATGCAATGCAGTTTCGCACTCCGCGGGAGGAACTTCCCATTGTTTGGCTGCGGCTTGAATCAGCATGAATCGAGCTGTTGCTCCGGCTTCGCGCATCGCGTCATAGAATGAGCGGATCGAGTGAGATCCATCCGTAAATTGATCGCCGTAGCGTTTGTCGCCGATGGCCTGCTCGATCTTTACCCGGTTCCAATCCGCGTCCAGTTCATCCGCAACAACCAAAGGAAGGGTTGTTCTGCTGGTTGTGCCCATCTCCGAGCGGGTGGCCATGATCCACACGGTCCCGTCCGGATCAATTCCGAGGTACACGCTCGGATTCAGCTTTGCGCGATCCGCATTTGAATTGTGGGGAAGCGTGGCGCCCGCCAAAAGCCTCGGCGTATAACGCACGCCAAGCACAAGGGCGCCTGCGGCGATAATGCCTCCCGTCAAAAATTTGCGCCGGCTGACATTTTCAATCGTGCTCATGCCATTGCCTCCGCAGCTACTCTGATCGCCATTCGAATACGCTGGTAGGTTCCGCAGCGGCAGATATTTCCTGTCATCGCCTCATCGATTTCCTTGCCGGTTGGATTCTTTTTGGCGTTCAACAGGGCTATCGCCTGCATGATCTGTCCCGATTGGCAATATCCGCATTGCGGCACGTTGACTTGCATCCACGCTTTCTGAACTGGATGCAGTCCATTCATCTCAATGCCTTCGACGGTTGTGATTTCTTGTCCGGCCGCATCGCGCATGGCCGTGACGCAAGATCGCTTTGCTTGTCCGTTCACGTGAACCGTGCATGCGCCGCATAGCCCGACCCCGCATCCAAATTTCGATCCCGTCAGTCCCAGAACATCGCGCAAATACCACAGCAATGGCATTTCTGGTTCTCCGCCGAAAGATTGTTCAGTTCCGTTCACCTTTATTTGAATCATGCCCACTCCTGAAATCGAACGATTGCATGCGATTCACTTCACTGCATTACTGCGGCAGTGGGTGGGATGACGACCCCACGTCCATTCGAATGCCTTGCGGCTGAGGTTTCCGACGTTTCCGTCACCATCCAATTGCAAGGGACGATCTTGGCTTCCGGCTCTTCTTTCGAAAACACAAGACGAGGTTCCATGCCATTCCAATTGATTGAGATCACATCCCCCAGCGATACCTGGCCTGTCCCCAGCAGCGTTGCGAGCGGGCTCACGACATACCGCTCAATCGCCCGCTTCAGGTGGCGCGCTCCATATTTCAAATCCGTTCCTTCGCGCAACAGAAATTCTTTTGCGGCGGGCATCACGCGGAACAGGAAACGTCCCTTCGCTGTCTCTAACACTCTCTTCTGCACATTCCTGAGTTCCATATCGAGAATCTTTTCGAGCTGCTCGCTTTGCAAAGCATGGAACACCACCACCTTGTCGATACGGTTCATGAATTCCGGCGCAAACCTTCGCTTGGCCGCATCCACCGCCGTCCTCTCCACTTTCTGATTCAACTGTAGTTTCGTGTCTGACTGAACAGCGGACGCAAATCCCATTCCTCCTGCCCCTAATTCGGCAATTTCACTTCCGCCGAGATTCGAGGTCATGAAAATAATTGTTTGGGAAAGGTCGACATGGGTGTTGTCGCCCAGTGTCAGCGTGGCCTTATCCAACATGCCGAGCAATAATTGCCAAAGCGCGCCACTTGCTTTTTCGATTTCGTCAAATAACAGAAAGGAAATCCGCAGATTGTCCGTGTGATATTGCTCCAGCGATTCCTGGGTGATCAGCGGATTCGTTTCACGGTGACCCAGATATCCGGGAGGCGAGCCAATCAACTTCGCAATTTCATGTGAATGCTGAAACTCGGCGCAGTCCACTTTGAGTATTGCGTTCGCACTGCCGAAGAGTAATTCCGCGACCGCTTCCACCACGCGCGTTTTCCCGGCGCCAGTCGGGCCGAGAAACAACAGATTTCCCACCGGGCGTCCAGGCGAGTTCAGGTCCGCGCGAAATACCTCATACAAATCCACGATCGCCCGCACCGCTTCGTCTTGCCCTACGATCATCCGCCGAAGGCCTGCCTCGAAATCCCTTGATTCCATGCTGCGTTGATTCAGGTCTAGTTGTACTGATTGTGCTTTCATGGTCATATCCTTCGGCTGCTCACTCCAAATGCTGGCAATGGGAAGTTGTTTTTTCCGCTTAGCCGATTTCTGTTGGGGAGCAAAAATTCGAGCCCCGCGTTCCGTTTGTAAAATCCAAGTGGTCCCTTTCCTTTGGCTCGTATTTAAATCACACACAGCAAGATGCACGTGTTGTTCCAATCCAAGTCAGGGCCGGCCAGTCCATACAACGGCTTTCATTCGTGACAGTTAACGCATTCTTCGAACCGCAAAATAAAATGCTTGAGCACATCCGGGTCTTGCGACGCCGTCAGTATTTCGACAGCTTTCTAGCCATTGAACATCGCTTTCTGCGCATCCGTTTGGAGCTATCCACGCGCATCGATCAATGTTCTGGCCGGGAATGCCGCCAGATGTTCGTAAAAAATTCGAAAGGAATTATGCCGGGCGGGATCGACTTCCTTCAGGGGGATTAAAACTAAAATGAAGATTGATGACGAAACATTTCATCAGCGAGATTAATTCTTTGACGCTATCCAGGTTTTCACTTTACCGCAGATCGCGCGCATGGCCAGCAAGCACAAAAGAACAGCCAGCGTTCCGAGAAAACACAAACGGAAGTACATCGGGGTTCCCTCAACTTTGACCCAGCCGTCAATAAGAACTGACGATTTATTTTCGATTCATCTCGGAAGCGACCTCGTTCAGTTCCTTGCTCACATCGCGTGATTTCGCGGCGCTCGTCAAAAGCGAATACGCTTTGGCCAGGTCGCGCGGAACGCTCAAGCCTTTCCAATACATCTCCGCGAGACGTAGTTGCGACTCTGAATTTCCGCGCTCCGCGGCAAAACTCCACCATTTGACGGCCTCTGATATATTCCGCACGATTCCGTCGCCGTCAAATAACATCGTTCCCAATCTCGTTGCGGAAACTGGACTGCCCTGCTCGGCTGCCATTTGATACCATTTGGCCGCCGCACCGGAATCGACCCCGGTACCTTGGCCAAATTCATAGATTTGGCCTAATGCCTGCTGAGCGTCCACCGATCCGTGTTCTGCGGCCAGGCGATACAACCGGAGAGCTTCCTGCTCGTCACGCGCCACACCCTGACCAACTTCATACATGGTCCCGAGCCCGTATTGTGCAGAGGCATCCCCCGCATCCATCGCTTTTCGATACCAATTCACGGCTTGCCCGGCATCTTTGGAAACACCCATTCCGATGGCATACAACGTTCCAAGCAGCGCCTGTCCCCCTGGATCGTTTTTCGTCGCAGCTTTTTGAGCCAGCTTGAATGCCTTGATTGGATCTTTTGCGACACCCATGCCCACAGAATACAGGTAGCCGAGGACGGTCATCGCCCTTCGGTCCTCCGCGTCTACCGCGCGTTGAATCCAATAGATCGCATCATCTTTACTCTGATTCGTTCTTGCACCTCGCAGATAGAAAAGCCCAAGATTCAGTTGAGCTGCGGGATTTCCATCCACGGCGCCGCGCATGAACCACCTGCCCGCTTCTTCGAGATTTCTGATTCCTTCCGGCCCCATCTGGTACAGATACCCAAGGTTATTTTGTGCCGAAGGATCGCCGCTGTTGGCGGCCATGCGATACCACCGGATCGCCTCATTAAAATTCTGAGCGACCCCCTTGCCAAACTGGTAGGCGAAACCGAGTTGAAGTTGCGCTTGTATGTCTCCTGAGCCTGCTTTTTTCGTCAATTTATCCAAATTAATTTGGGGTGATTTCTCGTTCGGTGCGGAGACGTACGATTGGGCCTGTGCGACCGGCAGGCAAGTTAAGAGCAGAGATAAAATAATTGACATTTGAATTATCTGAATTTTGCATTTTTGCCCCGGCGTCGGTGCGAAAGTAAATAGGGTGATGGTTTCCATTATTGTTTCCCGTGCGATTTTGACTCTACGGCCTCCAGCCTCTGGGAATCGCAAGTGGGTTGCCAATACGCAGACAAATACACGCCAACCGAAATTTAATTCGCAAGTGGTTGAATCAAGAGGATCTGCGGGAAAGTCAAGCGGTTAATGTCATGAAGGATTATCGAGCTGCGTTTTATAGCGTTGTTCAAGTGTCCAACGATTAGACAAGTTTCAAGGCAAGTGTCTGACTTGGCGACACTCGCGCTTTTTGGCATACTCGCCAGCTGAAGTTTGCTCTGCAAAGAATGAATCATAGTTGTAATATCCAACCCAAAAACCGTTATGCCCGAAATACTCACTCAATAATTCCATGGTTATTCAGCACAAATTAATAGGAGGAAATGATTACTTTCGGTAAGTATTTTACTGGAGACGCCATTTCGAGGAAGTCAGTCACGAATTACCAATCAGTATGCCGGTCAGGAAGACCAGTGCCCCACCGAGCGCCACTTGCAAGGCGGCCGAAAGCGGCGGCGTGTCCATATATCGATGCCGCAACCAGGTAATGATCGATAGCTCAAAGATAACGACCAGAATTGCAATCGTGGTCGCCAGCCTGAAGTTGTGGATAAGGTACGGCAGCGTGTGGCCAATGCCGCCCAGCGCGGTCATGGATCCCGTAATGAATCCGCGAATCCATGGTGTTCCCCGGCCGGTGAGGCTCCCGTCATCCGACAGCGCCTCGGCAAATCCCATGCTGATGCCTGCACCCAATGACGCCGCGAGTCCAACAGCAAAGGCATCCCAGGTGCTTTTCGTGGCAAACGCCGCTGCAAAAACGGGAGCGAGGGTGGACACCGATCCATCCATCAGCCCCGCAAGCCCCGGTTGAACGATTTGTAAAACGAAGAGCCGCCTGCTTGCCAGATCCTCACTCTTTCGAATTTCGGTAGGCAAGTTCTGTTCGGCCAGTTCCTCGGCGCGATTTTCGTGACCTCGTTCTTCTTCGGCCAAATCATCGAGCAACTGCCGAATGTCCGCGTTTTTCGCTCGGCTGGCGGCTCGCTCATAAAAGCGGCGCGTTTCGATTTCCATCGCACTGGCTTGCTTGCGCACGGCATCCAGTCCCAGCGGTCTCACGAGCCAAATGGGCGTGCGGTGCACGAAGCCCCTCACGTCCTGCCGCCGTATGAGGGGAACATGGTTGCCAAATTGTTTTTGATACAAGGAAAGAAGCCTTTGCCGATGTCCTGTTTCATCGGCCCGCATCGCGTCAAATATTTCGGCAGTGGCAGGGAAGTTCCCTCTCAGTTGTTCGGCGAAGTCGGCATACACTCGTTCATCTTCTTCTTCGAGAGAAATGGCGAGCGCAAGAATTTCTTGCTCTGATAAGCTGTCGAATTTTTTCATGGAAGGATTTGCTGTGTGGAATCGGGTTTCATATTATTCGTACTATTGGCATCTGTACTGCTAACCAATTTGCCGCAGCACTCAGGTCGTGCCGGCAGGCTGGAGCGATCCCATCCTCCACCGAGGGCCTGAATCAGCAATACGGTGCTCGCCATCCGCCGGCCCAGGAGGTTGACCGCGGTCACTTCGTCCTGAAGCGCCGCGGTTTGTGCAATGGTTACTTCCAGGTAACTGGTGACTCCGCCTTTGTACCTCGTGATGGAAAGATCGAGCGATTTCTCTGCTGCCGCCACTGCCTCGGCCTGCACTGTGGCTTCATTCTCGAGGATTCTCACAGCGGCCAGATTGTCTTCCACCTGCTGAAATGCAGTGAGCACGCTTTCCCGGTAAGCGGCGACCTGGGTATCGTATGCGGCGCGAGCTTCGTCGGTGTACGCTCGACGTCTTCCCACGTCGAAAACTGTTCCCACGGCTGACAATCCGACAGACCATATCCCGCTCGGTCCGTTCAACATGGTTGTAATGCTGGAACTTTCGAATCCTCCCCCACCCGATAGGCTGACGACTGGATAGTAGGCGGACTTCGCAACTCCGATCTGAGCATTGGCGGCTGCCACGCGCCTTTCCGCAGCGGCGATGGTCGGAAGTCTTTCCAACAACTCAGAAGGCATACTCACCGGAACGTTCGGAGGCGGGGCGGTGAGAGGCAGCGGGGGAAGAGTCAGCTCCGCCGGAGGTTTCCCGATCAGGATCGCAACAGCATGCTCGTACTGCGCGCGCAGAACACCTATATCAATGGCTAGTGCCTGCGTCGTTTCCAGTTGAGTTTTTGCCTGCTGGACTTCCACTTCCGATGAATACCCGCCTTGGAACCGGTTTACGGTCAAGTCCAGATAATCCTGATACTGCTTGACGGTGGAGGCCAGAAGCAGTTCTTCGGCATCCAGGCTGCGTGCCTCAAAGTAATCGACAGCCAAATCCGCGTGCATGCTCAGATTGACCGTCGCCAGATCCGCGGCGCTGGCTTGCGCTTGTTCTCGATATGACTCCACCGTGCGGCGAACGCGTCCCCACACATCGGCCTGATAAGAGAAGTCGACGGGTAAGATGAAGTCGTTGTACGTAATGCCATCAAAAATCGAAGTCGCAGGCGGACGACGGGATGAAGTACGCTGTCGATCTCCCGAAAGGCCAGCGGTTACGGTTGGATAGTAGTCCGCCCGAGAATAGCGCAGAGCGGCTCGCGACTCCTGATACTGCGCCTCTGCTCCTTTCAGATTCTGGTTCGATACATTGACCTGAAGCTCCAATTGATCCAGTTGGGGATCATTAAATATGGTCCACCAGTTACCACCGAGATTTTGGTCGTTTGGTTGAGCGGGTTTCCAGCCAT
>Ga0210386_10001172_pt1 | contig 23565 bp, 20 predicted proteins | sample IncBWH32OmetaG_FD_160091 | JGI IMG/M metagenome (GOLD analysis project Ga0210386, IMG submission 160091) | Forest soil microbial communities from Barre Woods Harvard Forest LTER site, Petersham, Massachusetts, United States - Inc-BW-H-32-O ...
CCCGGCCCCACCAACTCGCGGTTGACGTAAGAGTCATCGCCCGAAAACGGGATGTGCCCATCGATTGAGATTTTGAACCGCGATCCGGTGAACCAGCTGGAGGGGTAGTTGAAAGTGACGGCGGTGGACCGGGCGCCGGGCAGGTTCTCCATGCGCCGCGAAATTTCTTTCACCATCGCGCCGTTGGCTGGGCGCCCGCCTTGAAACGTGGTCCAAACGGCGTAGAGATTATCGCGAGAGAATCCGGGGTCGAAAAGCTTCAGGTTGCGCAGCGTCCTCACCAGCAAGCCGACGCTGATGAGCAGCAGCAGCGAGAGCGCCACCTGAGCGGCAACCAGCACCTTGCCGGTTTCCCAGCCGCGTCCGCTGCTCAGCCCGCGCGCGCCCTCTTTTAGCATTGGCGCGAGGTCGAGATTCGAGGCCCGAAGAGCGGGCGCGATTCCGAATACCAACGCCGCCACCAGAGAGATGGCAGCCGTAAATCCCAGCACGCGCGAATCCGTTTGGGCAGCGAGATAGAAGGGGCCGGTGCTGTGCGACATCATCCAGCTCAACAGGAGCCTGCGCCCTGCGGCGGCGAACACCAAACCCAGGACCGCGCCCCCGAGGGAGAGCAGCACGCTTTCAGTAAGGAACTGGCGGATCAGACGGCCGCGTCCGGCGCCGATCGACAGGCGTACAGCAACTTCTTTCTGGCGGGCCGCCGCCCGCGCCAGCAGCAAATTGGCGACGTTGGCGCAGGCAATCAGCAATACCACGCCGGGCACCGCGACCATGAGGATGAGAAGCAGAGTCCGGGTGGGCGCGTCCCACAAATCGAAACCGTTCCCTCCGCGAATCAGCTCGAGCCTTTTCTCCAGATTTTCGCGGCGCTTCTGTTCGTTGATCTGGCTGCCGGCCCGATCAGTCAGGATCTGCTGGTAGAGAACATTCAATTCCGCTTGCGCCTGCGCCAGAGTGACGCCGGGCTTGAGGCGGGCCATGAGGCCGGGGCCGTACTGGTCGGTAAGGTCATAACTGATCATGGAACCCTGATCGCCGTGTACCCAAAGCTCGGTAGAGGCGCTGGGCGAAACGCGCGGCTGCAGCATAATAGGCAGGGTAAAATCCGACGTAAAGGTCTGGTTGATCCCGAGAAAAGTGGGAGGTGTTACGCCGACGATGGTCACCGGCAGGCTGTTGACCATGATGCTCTTGCCGATGATCGATGGATCGAGTCCGAAGCGCCGCTGCCAATATTGATAGCTGATTACGGCTACCGGCCCTTGCCGGCCGCCGCTGCCGGGAATTCGGTCATCGTCGGGCATAAGCAGGCGGCCGGCCGCGGCATCCACGCCCAGCACGGAATAATAATCGCCTGAGACAAAGATTCCGGAGGCATGCTCCGGTTCTTTATCGATTCTTACGCTGGCCGGGACCAGCAGCATGTAGCTGTAGGCAAAAGCGCCGGAGAAAACGCGGTTCCGGAGGTTGATTTTCTGGAAGGCAGGGAACGAAACTTGCGAGTGGAGCTGGACTAGCTGCTGTGGGTCTTTGACGGGTAGCATGCGGAGCAGCAGCGCGTCCATGACGCTAAACAGCGCCGTGTTAGCGCCGATGCCCAAGGCGAGCGAGAGGAGCGCCACCGCCGTAAAGCCCGGATTGCGGCGCAACATCCGCGCCCCGAAACGGAGGTCTTTCAGCAGGGTATCGAACCAGTGGAATCCGTGCATGAGAACTTCCCTCCCTCGTGGTTTAGTGTCTCACGATGTTTACTAGACGCCTGGAATAAGGTTACGTACCTCCAACCGTGTCAAGTTTGGTAAAGTAGGCCCAGTGCGAGTCGTTCTTCTCGTAGCTTGCGCATTTAGCTGCTGGGCTGCTACCACCACTGACGAGCAATTCAACGGCCGCTGGGACATCAGCGTTAACGGTTTATCCTCTCCGCGCGGTTGGTGGCTGGAGGTGTCGGGGGCCGGGACCAACAGCCTGAAGGGGAAGTTCGTGGGCGCTCCGCTGGGACAGGTGGATGAGATACCTAAGCTTTCCATCTCCGACGGCGAGCTGCGCTTTGCTTTGCAGAACCATTTTCGCCGAGGACCGGGGACGGAAATAGGCCTATATTGGGCGCGTTTCGAAGATGGGAAGCTGAAGGGCACATTCGAGATTGAAGGCGATCCGTCTTCTTACCTGGAATGGACCGGCGTGCGCGCTCCGCAACTTTCCGATAAAGACGATCCTCTGATCTGGAAGAGGGGCGATGCCGTGGTGCTGTTCGACGGCCACGATCTGACCGGGTGGCAAACGGTCGGCTCGGTTCGAACCCTGGGGTGGACGGTGAAGGACGGCATGCTGACCAACGGGATCGGCAACACGAATCTGGTGTCCGAGAAGAAGTTCATGAACTTTGCTCTGGACGTCGATTTTCGGCTGGGCCCGCGGGGTAACAGCGGCGTCGCTCTACGGGGAAGATACGAAGTGCAACTGGCCGACGATCCGGACCGGCCGCCTTCCAATCACGGCAGCGGAGCTATTTTGGGCCGCATTGCACCGGTCTTTAATGCTGCCAGGCTGGCGGGCGACTGGCAAACGCTCTCGGTCCGGCTGGTGGGGCGGCAGGTTACTGTTGTGCTCAACGGAACCCGAGTGATCGATCGACAGAATGTGGATGGCCCAACTGATGTCGCGTTGGACACCAATGAAGCCGATCCGGGGCCGATTCTGCTGCAGGGTGATCGCGGGCCGGTGGCGTTCCGAAAGATCGTTGTATATCCTCTCGTCAAGCGGCCTTGAGCGCGCAGAAGGTAGCACGGGTTTATCGGGTGCGGGGGCGCGTGCAGGGTGTGGGCTTCCGTTACTTTGTAGAGCGCGCAGCGAATTCGCTGGGATTAACCGGGTGGGTACGCAATCGGGACGATGGCGATGTGGAGGTCTACGCGGCTGGAAATCCCGCGCAGCTTTCCGAATTGGCCGGGATGCTGTGGAAAGGTCCGCGCTGGGCCGAAGTTCGCGCGGTGGATGAGTCGGAAGCGCCGCTGGAGCAACACCAAGGTTTCTTCATAAAGCACTGAGATTCAGGCCATGGTAAAGTATCCCCGATGCGAAGGCTATCTCTTTGTGTTTTGATTTTCGCGGCGTGGCCGCTACTGGCTCAGGAAACCCCCACCGAACGCGAAGCGGCCCATGACGTCCTGCATAAGATGTCGGTGCTCGAGAAGTCGCTGGACATTCCGGCGACGGTGACGCGCCTCACCGGGGCGAATCCAGGTCGCGATCAGGTGGTGGCGCGGGCGAAAGAGCTGATGGACAAAGAGCTGCTGGCGATGGCCGACGACATCACCAAGAACCCGGAAATCGGCTTTGTCGAGAAACGTTCAGTTCACAAGTTGAAGGAGTACCTGGAGCAGCACGGCTTCGAGGTTAAGATGGGAGCGGGCGGCCTGGATACCGCTTTTGTGGCGCGCTACAAGGGCAACAACGGACCGCCGAACCTGGGCGTGATCGTCGAGTATGACGCGTTGCGCGGAACCATGCGGCCGTTTCACGGGGATCAGCATAGCGCGCAGGGGCCGGTGGGAATCGCGGCGGCGGTGGCGATTGCGGAGTGGCTGGCGCGCACTAAATCGCCAGGCAGCATAACCGTATTTGGCACGCCGGGCGAAGAGATGATGCCGCCCAACGCCAAGACCGTCATGCATCACGCGCATGTGTTCGACGGCACGGACGTAATTGTGCGCAGCCATTCGTATGGCGCGAGTTCACGGGCGGCGCCGGGCTTCGGCACCTGCTGCATGAACATCGATGGCGTGAAATACACGTTCAGCGGCGCGCCCGCGCATCAACTGACTGCGTGGGCAGGGCGTAATGCGCTGGAAGCCGTGATTCATCTGTTCGAGAACATCGACAGCGTGCGGAGCAACATACGGCCGGAGGCGAGAATCCAAGGCGTGATCACGGAGGGCGGCGCTGCGCCGAACGTCGTGCCGGACCGCACGGCGGCCGATTTCTACATCCGCTATCCGGACGCGATTTATCTGGAGCAGGTGCGCAAATTTGTCGACGACGCGGCCAAGGCGGCGGCGCTGTCTACCGGGACGAAGGTCAAGATTGATAACTACGGCCAGAATCGCGACGGGATTTCGGTGGGGACGCTAGATGAGGTTGGCTTCGCCTATATGAAGATGTACGGGGCGAAGAAAGTGCAGGAGGAACCGGGGAAGCCACAAGGGTACGAAGAGACTGGGAGCGTATCGAGCGACATTCCTGGGATGGGATTCGAGGCCTATTCATCGAACTTTGCCAATCACACGTACGAAATGGAGGCGGATGCGTTGACCGACGTCGGGCATCAGGGGTTCCAGGTGGATGCGCAGGCGATGGCGGCGATCCTGTTCGATTTCGCGACGCACGCGGATTATCGGTCGGCGGTGAAGCGGGAGTTTGAGGGGATCAAGGCGCTGTTTGGGGAGTATCAGGGGGCGTTGAAGAAGACGTATACGGTGCCGAAGGTGCCGGAGCCGGAGTAGGCAGGAGTCAGGGGACAGAGGGCAGGAGGCAGGAGACAGAAGGCAAACAGAACGCAGGATTACGCCAATAAACGGGCGGCGTCTTTGGCGAAATAGGTGAGCATGAAATCGGCGCCGGCGCGGCGGATCGCGGTGAGAGATTCGATAATGGCGCGGTCGCGGTCGAACCAGCCGTTCTGGATGGCGGCCGTGATCATGCTGAACTCGCCGCTCACCTGGTACGCGCCCAACGGCAGATCGAAGCGATCGCGAGCCTGGCGGATGATGTCGAGATAGGGCATGGCCGGTTTCACCATGATCATGTCGGCGCCCTCTTCGATGTCGAGCTCGATTTCGCGCATGGCTTCGCGCGCATTGGCCGGATCCATCTGATAGCTGCGGCGGTCGCCGAACTGGGGCGTGGATTCGGCCGCTTCCCGGAACGGGCCGTAGAAGACGGAAGCGAACTTGGCGGCATAAGAGATGATGGGGGTATTTATGAAACCGGCTGTGTCGAGAGCTTTGCGTATGGCCGCCACCCGCCCATCCATCATGTCGCTGGGCGCGACAATATCGGCGCCAGCGCGCGCGTGCGAGACCGCTGATTTGGCCAGCCACTCGAGCGTGGGATCATTCTGCACCTCGCCATCCTTCACCAGGCCGCAGTGGCCGTGGCTGGTGTACTCGCAATTGCAGACGTCGGTCATCACCAGCAGCTTGGGGACTTCCCGCTTGAGCGCGCGCACCGCCCGCTGCACGATGCCGTCGTCGGCGTAGGCGCCGGACGCGATTTCATCCTTACTGTCGGGAATTCCGAACAGAATAACGCCGCCTATCCCGAGCCGCTCGGCCTCCGCGCATTCCTTGACGAGCATGTCGACCGAGAGCTGGGCATTGCCGGGCATGGAGCTGATCTCCCGCCGTACACCTTCGCCCGGACAGGTGAACAGCGGGAGGATGAAGTCGCGCGGGTCGAGTTGAGTCTCGCGCACGAGATGGCGTAAGGGCTCACTGGCGCGCAGACGGCGCATTCTGTGAATTGGAAATGGCACTTGTCTAAAAGATTAACAAGCAGCTAGGCTTCTTGGATGGTCACGGACTTTAACTGATCGCCTTGCTGAATCTTGTTCACGACATCCTGGCCGCTCGTCACCTGCCCGAAAACGGTATGCTTCCCATCCAACCAATCGGTGACGACGTGTGTGATGAAGAACTGGCTTCCGTTGGTATTGGGACCCGCATTGGCCATCGACAGCGAGCCGACCTTATGCTTATTGGGATTGCCTTTCGTTTCGTCCTCGAACTTGTAGCCGGGACCGCCGCGTCCGGTGGCGGTGGGATCGCCGCCCTGGACCATGAAGTCGGCGAGCACGCGATGAAATACCGTGCCGTTATAAAAGCCTTCGCGCGCCAGAAAGACAAAATTGTTAACGGTCTTGGGTGCGTCCTTGGCAAAGAGGTCGCACACTATGCTGCCCTTCGAGGTGTCGAACGTGGCGCTGTATTTGCGCGCTGGGTCTATGGACATCGAGGGCGGAGCCGAATATTGTTTGGACATAGTTCCAGTGTAAGGGGTGCGGAGAGCTCAGTTGGGCGCGGTCTTTGGCGAAGCCAGATATTTATCGGGTATGGTAAGGCCTTCGCGCTCGGAGTCCCAGAAAATCGTCATTATCTTCCAACCGGCGCTGGTCTTCACCAACTGAAAACTATTGATGCCTCGCGCAAACGGTTTTTCTCCCGGGGCCCGGCGGGACTCATAGGTGGAGAAGACGTGAGCTATGTCGCCGAACGTTTCGACGCGGTGGGCCACTTCGGATTCGTAGAAGGCGTTCTTCTGGAAGTTGGCGCCGGCCCGCTCTTGATATTGCTGAGGAGTCATGGCGGAAGGGAGAGAGCCCTGGGGTGTCTGACGGACTGGAATCAGGCGCGCGCCATCGGCGAATAGCGAATGAAAGCGAGCCCAATCGCGGGTTCCCGCCGGGCCGGAGATGACGTCGTAACAGGCGCGAATGGCGGAGTCGATTGAATCGCCATCACTGGCGAAAGCGGAAGGCGCGAGCACACTGAGAACAGCGGCGCAGACAAGAAGCTTCATAACACCAGGATAAGAGAAAAGGCAGGTCAGAGACCTGCCCCACTTAGAATCGCAGGCGAAGGCCGAACTCCATCGACCGGCTCGCAACGCCATTCGGAGTCGAGAACTGGTTGGTCACGACGCCAAACGAGCTGGCCGAATCGATACTAATTGCGCCATTGCCTGGATCCTGAGGCACAAAGTGGTTGAAAACATTCACGATCTGGAACGACAGCGTAGCGCCGATCCGCTCCGTGGCTTGGAAGTCCTTGGAGATGGTCGCATCCATGTTCCAGTACCCGAAGCCGCGGATTGCGAAACCACCAGTATTAAAGTCTTCGCCGAGAATAGGCCGGCGGAATTCGTTGTAGACGGTGCAAGGATTGGCAAAAAGGTTGAGGGCGGTGGTTCCAGAGGTGCCGGCGCAGAGCCCGGCGGTTTGGACATTATAATTGGGGCTGTTTCCGCCGGTGAAAGGCGACAATCCGGAGGCCTGTTCGTAGTTTGCGGTCTGCCCGGAGTAGATCTCTCCGAAGGATTCACCGTTGCTGGATGTCCCCACCCGTAGTGGCGCGCCCGAGCGGGCCGTGAACAAAGGTGCGATCGACCATCCGCCAAGGATGTGGCCCAGGAGGCCCTTCTGGCCCTTAAAGAACGGAGGCTGATACAGCATCAGCAAGCTATAGGTGTATTTAAAGTCGAAGGGCTGCACACCATAGGTGCCGAAATTGTTGGAGTTGAAAGGATTCGGGACCGTAATGGAACTGCTGGCCTGAACAACGCTGCCGGTGCCGAGCGCCTTGCCATAGGTGAAGTTGGACCGGGCGGTCAGGCCGTGCCAATCGCGCGCCGTGAAGGAAGCGAATCCGGCGTTGTAATTGCCGTGCCCGAGGGAGTTGATGAAATCGAACGCGCCCGTAAGCTGCGCTCCGGCTCCCGGTTGAGCCAGCAAGCTGCGGGGAAGGACCCAGCTAGACTTCTGGCTCAAATCGACCCAGGCCTGATAGACATTGGTGCTCTTGATGTTGCTGGCCTCGGCCTTGACCATGGCCGCCGTGCAATTCGGGGAGCCGGCGCAATAGGCGGAATTTGGTCCGCCAAGCGCCGCCTCAAAGAAGGGCTGTGCGGTAACGTTCGCGGTGTTAATAGTGCAGGTTGGTCCGGCGCCGGCGCAGACCTGGTTGTAAACGGCAGCCCACGCCTGGGCGAAACTCTGGCCGTTCAGGGTGGTCATGGTGGGCACGGCATCGAGATTGATCTCCTGAAACTCGTTAGAGATCTTGCGCCCGATGTAGCCCACTTCCAATATCATCCTGGAACCGATGGAACGCTGAATAGTGAAGTTGAATTCATCAGAATGGTTGGGCTTCATGTTCGGATCGAGCTGCGAACCATCCGCAGCCGCGGCGTTCAGAATTCCGTTTTGAACGGTGCCGGGGTAGAAGGGCTGGGGTAAGGTTTGGGTGACCGTTGGCAGCGGAGCGGTGTTGCCGTCCACGCCGATTCGAAATGCAGTGGCTGGAGTTGCGCCACCCGCTCCGGCGCAGGCGCCCGTGATAGTGGGCGCAACGCAGGACACGGCTTGCAGCAAGCCCGGGCCGAGGAGGGGGACCAACATGAGGTCCACGCCATTCAGCCGGCCGTATATGCGAGCGTAGCCGCCGCGGATCACGGTTTTGTTGCGGCCGACGACCGAGCCGAGGATTCCGCCATCGAAGCTGGGGCTCCATGCCAGCGCTACGCGCGGGCTGAACCCGCCGTAAAACGGATTGTACGGGTACTTCATCGTATCGCCGTTTATATTGCGTATGGTCTCAAAGCCGATGGTCGGATTGTACGCCGTTCCCTGCAATGCGGATTGCTGCTTGTCGTTCAAGTAGCCCTGAATGTTGATCGGATTCCCCGCGGCATCCACCATCAAAACCTGCTTGCCGTTGATTTCGTGAGGTGGCATGGCCAGGCCCCAGGTCAGACCGTAGCTCAGTGTTAAGGAGGGCCTGAGATGCCAGGTGTCTGAGAAATACACATCGTAAGTCGGGACCACGCTTTGGTCGAAGCCGGGCGTCCCGAGCGGATTGAGCGTGAGATTCGACCCACTGCGAGTGTACATCACCTGGGTCTGATTGACGATGCCCATGATTTCGTTGAACATGATGGGATAGGCGGCGGCGGCACTCGCGGCTGTTCCGTCCGGGACCGTATATGCGGCGGCGTTGAGGCCAGTGCCGGCGACCTGGTAGGTGGGCGACGTGTCGATTCCGACACCGTTGTCATTGCGGCCGTGGTATAAGAATTGGCGCATGTAGGACCCGCCAAACTGGAACAGGTGGTTCCCCCTAAGCTTGCTGACCGTGTCCGACAGGAAATAGTCGTGACCGTCCCAGAAGCGCTGCCGCACGTCCTGGGAGTCCACGTTGTACGGGATCAGCGATCCCGCAAGGCTTTCGCCACCGATTTCAACTGCGCCGCCAAGTCCGGCAAACTGCGGCGGGCCGGCCTGCGTGGACCACTGCCAGAAATTGCGCAAGTAGCTGAAGCGGAAGTCGTTGGTAGTGTTCGGCGTGATGGTAGTAGTCAGGCCTGCGACAAAGTAGTCGGGTTTAACGGGCCGAGGGGCAAACGATGAATACTGCCCTTGCTTTGCTCCAGATAATAATCCTCCGAGGTCCGTCTGGGTGCTCACGAGCTGGTTGAAATTGTAATACCGGTAGCTGGTCATGAACTTCCACTTGTCGCCAAAATCGTGGTCGATGCGACCCACCAGGAAATCGGAGTTCTGGGGAAGCGAAAGATTGCCGAGATAACCTTGGGCATTAGTCCCATCCACATATCCTACGGTGGTACTGCTGATGGGCGAAGTATTAGGATCGTTGGGCAGCGGCATCGTATTCCAGATCTTCTGGACGAGGGGGTTCACGCCAATTCCGCGCGGATCGCAATTCTGTCCGCCACAGGTAGCCGGTTGATATGTGACGCCGTTGACCGTGACCGGAAAGGGGTTGAGGTTATATTGACCTGAGCCACCCTTTGCATTTGCAAGAGTAAGGACGCCAGCGCGCATGAGCGCAGTTGGATCGTCGCGCTCGAAGCTGACCACATTCGGAAAACGGGCTCCCTCATAGTTGAAGAAGAAATAGGTCTTCCCACCCCAGAACTTGGGTGTCATGGGGCCGCCAATAGCGGCGCCGAACCGGTTTCGATGCGTATCCGGAAGCGGGGTCGCCTCGCCGTTGGACACCAGGGTGTGGTTATTCTTCCAAAGATTGGCGGCGCCGAGGCTTGTTCCAAAGTAGTATTCGTAGAGCGCGCCGTGGAACTGATTGGTTCCGCGCTTAGTGATCATTTGGATCTGGCTACCGGCTGCGTTATTGAAATCCGCAGACTGGTTGCTGGTACCGACTTTGAACTCTTCGATGCTTTCGATTGGGGTTGGAATCACGCCGGTGGGCGTGCCGCCGGTCGAACTGGCGTTACCGCTGGTACCGTTATACGCATTGCCGATGGTGTAGGTGGTATTGGTGCCCGCCATGTCGTCGCTGTTGTTGCCGCCATCAAGCTGGAATCCGTTTTGGTCGGTAGCGGCTCCGGCCACGTTGCCGGTGAGGGATACGCCCACCTGCAGCACCGACAAGCTCGAAGCATCGCGGCCGAGGTTTGGCAGCAGTTGGAGCTGGTCGTTGTGGATGGTCGAACCGATGGTCGCATTGAGCGTCTGCAGTTCAGCGCCCGCAGCCGCTTGGACTTCTACGACCGTCGAAGTAGCGCCCACCTGCAGGGTGACGTTGAGAGTAAGCGACTCGCCGACATCCACTTTTTGCGCGGCCAGGCGGGATTGAGTGAAACCGGTGGCGGTGACGACCAGGTCGTAGGTGCCGGGCGATACGTTAGCGAAAGTATAGCGGCCAACCTCGTTTGACTTGGTGTCCAGAGACGAGTTGGTGGTGGGATCAGTAAGCTTGACGTCGGCATTGACAACCGCGGCGCCCGATGGGTCGCTGACAACACCAGCAAGAGTGCCAGTTGCAGCTTGGGCCCACGCTGGAACGGAACTGATCGCCAACAATATGCTCGCGCAGACGACCGCCAGAACGAGAGAAGACACAGTACCACGAGTGAGCCTGTAGCAGCTCGAATTCATAACCCCTCCTCCCCCGAAATCGGGAGACAGCATCTTGATAGATTCTGCAAGCCAACACTCAGTCCGGGCAGCTTTGACCGAACACAACTTTGAGGCATTGTATTCCCTGCCTGACGGCTGTGTCAAGTTAATTGAGAAATTTATTAGATAATTGTCGACCGCGTAGTTCAGCGGGTACTAGCTGCACGATTATATTTCTTCAGTACCTGTTGCAAGGCGTCGTGCGGGAGCGCGGCGACCTTATGGCTGTCGACGCCGGGTCATATCCTAAGCGGCCACAAACGCGTTGACAATGGCTTCCCCGGTGGCCTGGACGTGGCATCGAGGATGGGACCGTAGTTGGGAGGTCGACCCGAGCCGAGCAAGGCCCAGAGAGGCTCGTCTGGCCAGCCGCTTGGTCTGATTCGGCAGAGCGGAGCGTCGGTGGCGACGGCGATGATGATCGACCCTCGCTCTTCGGCTAGGCGGTCCTCGGCGGGCCGCGCGACGGAGGCCACGGCTGGGCAGTCCAGCTCCTGACCGACTGGTACTCGGGGGATCCGCAATTGCCGCTTCGCAATTGCAGTGAACCAATGGCGTTGATCGGTCCGGGAGCTCCTTCAAGCGGACCCATAGTGTCCTGAGTCAGAAGGTCCGGCCTTGACCATCACTATGAGGAACGAAAGCCGAACTCAGGCCACTAGTTGCTGAAAAAGTCGTCCAAAGAGCTCACATTAGCAGGTCGGGGACCTGTCCCACGCGAGACGTCAGGGCTGCGAATAAACAAGAATGCGGTCGAATTATATTCTTCATAGCCGCAAATCCCTCCCGGTCATCTCCTTGGGTTGTTTCTCGCCCAGAAATCCCAACAGAGTGGGTGAAATATCCTGCAGCGCTCCGCCTTGCCGCAGGATCCGCTGGGTTTCGTCGACCAGGATGAACGGCACCGGATTGGTGGTGTGGTAAGTGTGCGGGCCTTTGGTTATGGGATCGATCATGGTCTCGGCATTGCCATGGTCGGCGGTAATGATCCACGAGCCGCCCGAGCGCCGCAGCGCCGCGTAAAGTTCACCGAGCCCGGCGTCGACCGCCTCGACCGCTTGTACCGTAGCGGCCATTTTTCCGGAATGGCCGACCATATCGGCGTTGGCGTAATTCATGACGATGAGGTCCAGTTCACCCTGTTCAATAGCTTTAACCACAACCGCGGTGACCCCTGGCGCGCTCATCTCCGGCTTCAAATCGTAGGTCGCGACCTGGGGGGATGGCACCAATTCCCTGCTCTCGCCGGCATAGGGCTTTTCGTTGCCGCCGTTGAAAAAATAAGTTACGTGCGCGTACTTTTCGGTTTCGGCCACACGCAGATTCTTCCAGTTCAACTGGGCCATGACGTCGGCCAGGATATTGTTGGGATGCTCGCGCGGGAGTACGAACGGTAGCTGGAAGGTCTTGTCGTACTCGGTCATGGTGGTGAAGTGAAGGTTTTTCGGTGCGAGCGATCGCGATGGTTTCTCGAGTGTCTGGTCGGTCAGGGCCAAGGTCATCTCGCGGCCGCGGTCGGCACGAAAGTTGAAAAATATGCAGGCATCGCCATCGCGGATCAATCCGACTGGCTGGTTGCGGTCATCGACAATGGTGACGGGCTCGACGAACTCGTCGGTGACGCCGTGCTCGTAAGATCGCTTGAGGGCGGCGACCGGATCGCTGTTCTTCTCGCCCTTGCCCAGCACCATGGCGCCAAAGGCACGCTCTATGCGGTCCCAGCGTTTATCTCGATCCATGGCGTAATATCGGCCGGAAACCGACGCGATCTTGCCGATGCCGATTTCGCGCATCTCCTTTTGCAATTGCTCGACGTAGCCGGCGCCGCTTTCAGGCGGAGTGTCGCGGCCGTCCATGAAGCAGTGCACGAAAACCTGGGGGACAGTCTCCTGCTTGGCCAACTTGAGCAGCGCGTAAAGATGCGTGAGCAGCGAGTGCACGCCGCCGTCGCTGCACAGACCCATCAGATGCAAGCGGTGTGCGCGGCCATGCCGCATGGAGTCGAGCAGCACGGGATTGCGGAAGAACTCTCCGGAAGCGATCATTTGATCGAGACGCGTGACGTCCATGAAGATGATGCGGCCCGAGCCGATGTTCAAGTGCCCGACCTCGCTATTGCCCATTTGACCGTCCGGCAGACCGACGGCCTTTCCGGACGTACGGATCAGCGTATTAGGATATTCGCGCAGCAGCGAATCGTAAGTGGGCTTGCGGGCGGCGGTGATGGCATTGCCCTCCGCAGCGGGCGAGAATCCCCAACCGTCGAGGATGGTCAACACCAGAGGCTTCTTTTTGCCGTGCATTATTGATGAAACGCTTTTCTGCCGGCGAATTTCGCGCCAGCGCCCAGCTCCTCTTCGATGCGCAGGAGTTGGTTGTATTTTGCGATGCGGTCCGTACGGCTGGCCGAACCCGTTTTGATTTGCCCAGCGCGAGTGGCCACCGCGAGATCGGCGATAAAAGCATCTTCGGTCTCACCGGAGCGGTGCGAGATGACGTTAGTGTAATGCGCGTTAGTTGCCATTTGGATGGCTTCCAGCGTTTCGGTTAAAGTGCCGATTTGGTTTACTTTGATCAGGATCGAATTCGCGACACCCTTTTCGATGCCCTGTGCCAGGCGCTCGGTATTGGTGACGAACAGATCGTCGCCGACCAGCTGAATCTTTTCGCCCAATGCGTCGGTCATGACCTTCCAGCCGTCCCAATCGTCTTCGGCCATTCCGTCTTCAATGGAAATTATCGGATATTGCTCCACCCACTTGGCCCAGAACTTTACCATTTGCTCCGACGTTCGCTGGCTCTTGTCGGACTTCTTGAAGACGTACTTGCCGCTCTCGGCGTCGTAGAACTCGCTGGCGGCCGGATCGAGCGCGATACTGATCTGGGCGCCCGGCTTGTAACCGGCTTTGGCGATTGCTTCGAGCACCGCTTCCAAAGCCTCCTCGTTCGATTTCAGATTAGGCGCGAAGCCGCCTTCGTCACCCACCGACGTGGAGTAGCCGCGCTTTTTCAGCACGCCTTTCAAGGTGTGAAAGACTTCCGCGCCCATCCGCAGCGCTTCGGCGAACTTGGGCGCGCCGTGGGGAACGATCATGAATTCCTGCGGGTCCACCGAGTTGTCGGCATGCGCCCCGCCATTCAAAATATTCATCTGGGGAACGGGGAGCAAGTTCGCGCTCACCCCGCCCAGATATCGATACAGAGGCATGGTTTGAGACTGCGCGGCAGCGCGCGCGGCAGCCATCGACACAGCCAGGATCGCGTTGGCGCCCAGCTTACTTTTATTCGGCGTGCCATCAAGGTCGATCATGGCGTGATCGATGGCGCTTTGCTCTTCGGCCTCCATCCCGGTAACAGCGGGGGCAATCTTCTTGGTGATGTTCTGCGCGGCCTTGCGTGTACCTTTACCGAGGTAACGCTTTTGATCGTTGTCACGAAGCTCGACGGCTTCGTGCTCGCCTGTGGAGGCGCCGGAAGGAACGGCAGCGCGGCCGACCGTACCGTCAGCAAGGCGTACGTCGGCTTCAACGGTAGGATTGCCCCGCGAGTCGAGAATCTCGCGGCCAATCACCTGGACGATTTCCATATCCTTTCATTCCAACATACTTGACCGCGTGGGAACGCGGCTGGTCGAACGATTCGCCAGCAAAAAGAGACGGTCTGAGGAGGAGGGCACGACCATGTGCGTGCTTTGGGCGGCGGCGCCAACGACCGGTTGGAGACTTATTGGCAGGTAGAAATCGGAATCGGCTGCGATGTGATGCGGAGGATATCCGCGTGGTTGCGGGCGACGATAGTGGTCGCGATCGGCTCGGTCGAATCGAACCCCCAGGCGCGCAGATGGTCGCGAAAGATGGGCTCCCAACGGTCCAGATCGGAAAACACGCCGGAGTTGACCGTGATGCCGAGGTCCACGAAATACGGATCGTAGCGGACTGTGACGTTGCCAGGGTCACGGAAGCGGTAGCGCACCTTCGGAAGCGGCAGCGTGGAACTGGAGAACTCGTCGTCGGTGTCCACCAGAATCAGCTCATTCGAACGTGCGCGAGCGGCGTAGGAACGCAGCGCGGGTGCAGCGGCGAGTGGTTGGCTGGTGGAATAGTTTAGACTCCAGCCAAGCTTTTGGCGAGGATAGCCGCTGCGTCGAAGGCAATAAAGCTCCAACGCGCAGCGGTTGTGTCGAGCCGCGGATCGCGAGTCACCACGAACATAGCGGCGACGGTGAAGAAGGCGAGTAATGTATCGGTGTAGCACAGGCGCGCGAAGGTTACCCAGACGGAATTCGAGAGCAGAAGAAACACAGCAATCAATCCAGCCCACAGGCCGCGCACGCCGGCGCACCAGAAGAATTGCAGCGCGGCGGTCAGCGATCCGGCCAGCAGACTAGGAAGGCGCAACGCGAACAACGATGGGCCGAAAGCTCTGAGTGAGAGCCGATGCTATCCACTGCGTTGGCAAGCGCGGAAGCGATGTGTGTTCGCTCGACTCCGTGTGCCAGATATGCGAAGGAGGCGACGGCGACGAGAGCGCTTTTCCACACCAGGCCGCTCACATCGTGAGGACTGCCTTCCATAGGATTTTTCGGTTGGCGAGATCGCGCAGCGCGGAGGGCGCCTGGGCAAGCGGGTATTCAATAGGCCGTGGAGGCCGGATTTCGCCCTTTACATAAAGGTCCGCGAGCGCCCGCTGAGCAACGCCCAAGTACTCCGGATGCGCCAAGGCGTGCCCGCCCCACAGCGCTCCGACGATCGAAATATTCTTCAACAGGATGCGATTGGCCGCGATGCTGGGGATGCGTCCGCTGGCGAATCCGATGACGATGAGTCGGCCACCCGGTGCGATGCATTTTGTTGACAGATCGAAGATGTCGCCGCCAACGGGATCGTAGATGACATCCGCACCACGGCCTCCGGTCAGTTGCTTTACTTGATCCACCCAGGTGTCGTCACGATAGCTGAGTGTGTGCTCCGCGCCTTGGGCTTTCGCAAAATCGAGCTTTTCAGGGTCGCCCGCGGTGGCGATCACATGCGCGCCGAAGGCCCGGCCCAGTTGGATGGCCGAAACTCCCACGCCACTCGCTCCGGCATGCACCAGCAACCATTCGCCTTGTTTTATCGGCGCGCGATCGCGCAGTGCAAAGTACGAGGTGTGGTAAACGATCGGAAGCGCCGCTGCTCTCGCGAGGTCCATGCCGGCGGGAACCGGAAAGGTCATGTCGGCACGGCTGAGCGTATATTCAGCCATAGCCGAGCCGTGCGTGATTGCGAGCACTGGTTGGCCGATCGCGAAATCAGTGACGCCGGGTCCAGCCGAATCGACGATGCCCGCCACCTCGGCGCCGGGCGTAAACGGAAACGGCGGCTTGATCTGGTACTTGCCCTGGACTTGCAGAATGTCGAAGAAGTTCAGTCCGGCGGCGTGATTGCGAATTCGCACTTGCCCGGGCCCAGGCACGGGCGCAGGAATGTCTTCGAGCGACATCGTCTCCGGCTCGCCCCAAGCGTGTACGCGCCAGGCTTTCATGGCCCAATCGACTGCTTAACCTTTGGCTTTCTTGACTTCTTCCACCAGCGCCGGCACTACCTCGAAGAGATCGCCCACAATGCCGTAGTCGGCGACTTCGAAGATGGGCGCATTGGCGTCCTTATTGATGGCGACGATAGTCTTGGCGCCTTTCATCCCGACCAGGTGCTGGATGGCGCCCGAAATCCCTACCGCGAGGTAGACCTTGGGCGACACGGTCTGACCGGAGCTGCCTACCTGGCGCTCCATTGGCAACCAGCCGCTATCGCAGATTGGCCGCGAAGCAGCGAGTTCGGCCCCCAGGGCCTTGGCAAGTTCCTCGACGATGGGGATATTTTCCTTCTCCTTGATTCCGCGGCCGACCGAGACAATGATATCGGCCGCCGTCAGATCCACGGCGCGCGCAGATTCGCGGAACGGCTCGAGAGGCTTGGCTCGGATCGCCGCGGCGTTCAGGTCGGGCGTGAAGTTCTCGACTTGCGCGGCACCTTCCTGGAGTTGATCCGCTCGAAACGCTCCGGCTTGGATAGATGCGAAGTGCGGTTCCCCGCCGCCGGGCTTCACGTCGGCATTCAGCTTGCCTTGAAAAAGCTGTCGCACGAAAATTGGCGCCCCGGATTCGACTCGAAAGCCGATCGCGTCACTGATCAAGACTTGATTGAAACGCGTGGCGAGCTTGGGCGCGAAGTCGCGAACCTGATAAGTGTGAGGGAACAACACCAGCGAGGGGCTGGCTTTGCGGATCAATTGCTCGAGCGCGGCGGTGTAGCCATCCGCGGTGTAGGAGGCGAGCAACTGATGTTCGACTGCATAGACATGGTCCAGCTTCTTGCGGGCCAGTTCACCGGCGAGCGCGGCAATTCCCTGCCCCGCCACGGCTGCCGAAACGGTCTGTCCGGTTTGCGAGGCCAGCAGCTGACCGGCCACTAGCGTTTCCCACGACATCCGGTTCCAGGCTCCGCCGCGTTGTTCGGTTACCACCAAAATGGCGCCGCTCATATTACGCGCACCTCGAACTTGAGCTTTTCGACGAGTTTAGCCGCGGCCTCTTTCGCGGTTCCCTCCAACATCTGCGTTTGCTTAGTTCGCTGCGGCAGGTAAACGCGCTCGATCATCGCGGTGGACGCCGCTGCGACGCCCAATTCGGCCACTGTCAGCCGCTTGATCTCTTTCGTCTTGGCCTTCTTGATGCCCATCAGCGTCGCGTAACGCAGCTTGTTGATGCCCGACTGGATGGTAAGTACGGCCGGCAGCGGCATCTCGACATTTTGGAACCAGCCGTCTTCAAGCTCGCGCTTCACCCGAATGCCGCCCTCCGTTTTTTCGACCGCCATGATAATGGTGCCGTGCGGCAGGCCGAGGATCTCCGCCAGCACCACGCCGGTCTGGCCATAGCCCAGATCATCGGACTGTAATCCGGTCAGAATCAGGTCGGGCTTTTCGGCCTCGGCGGCCTTGGCCAGCAGCTTGGCGATGCCCAGCGTATCGAACGAAGCCAGTTTCTCGTCTTCGATATGCAGCGCCCGGTCCGCGCCTTTGGCCAGCGCCTCGCGAATAGTCTGCGAAGCGCGGGCAGGTCCGGCGCACAGGGCAATCACTTCGCCGGAGTGCTTCTCTTTCAATTGCAGAGCTTCTTCGAGCGCGTAAGCGTCTGGTTCATTGATCTCGAAACTGAGATCGTTCTCCTGAATCCAGCGCCCGCTGGCATCGATTCGGAGCTGCGAATCGCGCATGGGGACTTGCTTTATGGCAACGATAATCTTCATGAATGTGGAGTGGAACTGTACGCCGCCTGATCAGCCCGTGAACCTCTTAAAAATCAGGCAGCCGTTAGTGCCCCCAAACCCGAACGAATTCGACAGCGCATACTCGATCTTCGTCTCGCGGGCTTGATTGGGCACGTAGTCGAGATCGCACTCGGGGTCCGGGAACTCAAGATTGATCGTGGGCGGCGCAATCTGGTCGCGCAATGCCAGCACGGTGATGCCTGCCTCCAAGCCACCCGCACCACCGAGCAAGTGGCCGGTCATGGATTTGGTCGAGCTCACCGCGAGTTTGTAGGCGTGTTCGCAAAAGGTGCGCTTGATGGCTCTGGTCTCGATCTTATCGCCCACTTCAGTCGAGGTCCCGTGCGCGTTGATGTAATCGATCTGATGAGGCTCAATGCCGGCATCTTTAATCGCCAGCCGCATGACCCGGAAGGCGCCGTCGCCATCCTCGGGCGGGCTGGTGATGTGGTGGGCGTCGGAGCTCATTCCGTATCCCACGATTTCGGCCAGGATGTTGGCTCCACGGTGGCGAGCAAATTCGAGATCCTCCAGAATGATCATGCCTGATCCTTCACCGACTACGAAGCCATCGCGCTGCGCATCCCACGGCCGCGAGGCCTTCTCAGGTTCGTCATTGCGCTGGGAAAGGGCGCGCATGGCGGCAAAACCACCGATGCTCATAGGAGTAACCGCCGCTTCGGTACCGCCGCAGATCATGACGTCCGCGTCGCCTCGCTGGATGATCTTGAACGAGTCGCCAATGGAATGCGCGCTCGAGGTGCAGGCCGTCGCGGTCGCCGAGTTTGGCCCTTTAGCGCCGGTACGAATGGATACGTAACCGGATGCCAGGTTGATGATGGTGGCTGGAATGAAAAATGGCGAGATCCGGCTAGGACCTTTCTCGAGCAGCGTCAAGTGCTCGCGCTCGATCACTTCGAAACCGCCGATCCCACTGCCGATATATACGCCCACGCGCTCGGCGTTGTGCGCGTCAATCCGAAGCCCGGATTGCTCCAGCGCGAATTCAGAGGCCGCAATTCCGAACTGAATAAACCGGCCCATCTTCTTGATCTCTTTGCGCTCAATGAAGCGGTGAGGATCGAAATTCTTGACCTCTCCCGCGATCCGGCACGTAAATCCGGTGGGGTCGAATTGTTCGATGCGGGAGATCCCGTTGCATCCCTGGCGGATGGCCTGCCAGGTTTCCTGGGTGCCGATGCCAAGGGGGGTTAACAGGCCGACTCCTGTGACTACCACTCTGCGGGACAAATCTCGCTCCACGCGGTCTTACTTCTTTTTCTTGTTTTCGATGTAGTCGATGGCATCCTTGACGGTAGCAATCTTCTCGGCGTCCTCATCAGGAATGTCGATATCGAAGGCTTCCTCAAACGCCATCACCAGCTCCACGATATCGAGCGAGTCCGCGCCAAGATCATCGACGAACGAGGCCGTATTGTCCACTTGGCTCTCATCTACGCCTAACTGCTCGACGATGATCTGCTTTACTCTCTGTTCAACCGACATGAGTCCTCCCCACGGTCTGCAAACTCATTGATTCTAGCGACGATGGCGGTTTACCGCAAGTATGCCGGTTCGCCATTCGCAATTCGGCCCGGTTTCCTTCTGTTACGTCTGGTTAGAATCAGATCAGTGCGGTCCGAATTCTTCATCTTAGCAGCACTGGCGCTGGTAGGGTCCCCCCTTTCCGCCCAGGACACCTTGCTAACCGGGACACTGCCTCAAGTTGCGCGCCAGGCATCCCAGTTCTGGCAAGCGGCATCCGGCTATTTCGGCCGCGAGACATTACACCAGAAAGCATTAACGCAGCCTAAGCGCAAACTTCGAATTGGACGCAAGGCTACCGAGACCGTCAAACCAGAATTCAAGGATCGAGAGATCATATCCTACTACGCACTGGGCAGCTTCCGCACCACTCCGGAAGCGCTGCACGAGTTCCGGCAAGTCTTGGAGGTGGATGGCAAACCTGTAATGCCGGAAGCCAAGGCGCTTCAAAAATTCCGAGGGATCCTGGATTCCAAGGACGACCGTGCCCGGACCGAATTGCAAGAGGATTTCGATCAGGCGAACCTGGCGGTGGCGTCCACCGATTTCGGCCAACTACTTCTGTTGTTCACCAAGGCCAATCTCGCAAAGTACATTTTCGAGCGCGATAGCACGGCGCTGATCGGGGCCGATCGAGCGATAGTGATCAAGTTCCGCCAGAACGCCGGCCAAGAGGCGCTCCGGATCGGCGAGCCCGGTAAGCAGGTCAAACAACCGCTTTCGGGAAAACTATGGGTGCGCGAATCCGATAGTCAGCCGCTCCGTATCACGTTGACTGCCTCGCGCCAACTGGAATCGTCTGAGATTCGCGATGAGGCGAGCGTGGATTACGCGCCCGTCGCCAGGGGAACGGTGCTTCCGGCGTCGGTAGTCTATCGCAGATACATCGACAACGAATTAAGGGTTGAGAACGTGTCCCAATATTCGGATTGGCAGCCGGTGAACGGAAAGTGAGCCGGATCGTCTATCTGCACGGTTTCGCGAGCGGTCCAACGTCGAAAAAAGCTCAGTTCTTTCGCGAGAGCTTGGCACAGTTGGGAATGGGTCTGGAGATTCCCGACCTGGCGGATGGCCATTTCGAGCGGCTCACGATCACGGGACAGCTTCAGGTGATCGAGCGCGTCTCACGCGGCGAGCCAGTAACGCTCATCGGTTCCAGTATGGGCGGCTATCTGGCAGCGCTGTTTGCGGCGCGCCACTCCGAAGTCGACAAGATTGTCCTCATGGCGCCGGCATTTTGCTTCTCCAAGCGATGGCCGCAAACTTTGGGTGAAGCGACCATGGAGGAATGGCGGCGCAAGGGTGTTCTCGAAGTGTTCCATTACGGCCAGGGGCGAACGGTCGAGCTGGGCTATCAGTTGATCGAAGACGGACGGCAGTACGAAGACTACGCTCAGGTCGAGCAACCCACGCTCATTTTTCACGGGAAGAATGATACGGTTGTTCCCGCGGATCTATCGGTTGAATTCGCGCGCCGAAATCGGCAGGTGCAATTACATCTGATGGAGTCCGATCACGAGCTGCTGAATGTGTTGGATGACATGTGGATGGAGACGGAGAGATTCTTATTTGGGGATCAGACTGCGGGAGGAAGTTCGACGCGATCGTAGATGCGGCTGAGTGGAAGGGAGACGGCGATGGAGGCGATCTTCAATTCTTCCTCCAACGTCTGGTGATCGCGCAAGGTCCAGGTGTTGTCGTCGGCCCGCGTGTAATGTTCAACACGGGCAGCGTCTTGGGCCACCAAAATATAATCTTTCAGGGAATCGATGGTGCGATAGTGCTGGAACTTGACGCCGCGGTCGTATTTTTCGGTGGATGGCGAGAGGATCTCGAAAATAGCGACCGGATTGAGAAGAATGTCCTCGTGTTTGTCGGCCACGAGAGGCTTACCGCAGACCACAGATGCATCTGGGTACGCGTACATGCGGCGCGACGCGTGGACGCGTAGGTCGGAACCAAAGGCCTCGCATGCTCCACTCCGCAGTGCAAAATACAGCTCACCCAAAATGTTTCCTTGCACCCGCGCATGGCGCAACGATGCTCCTTGCCTGTCGATCATCTCGCCGTCTAAGAACTCGCTGCGGAACTCCGCCGCGCGATCAATAGCCAAATACTGCTCTTCGGTTATCAAACCGTCACCCACGCCCTCTTCCGCGCGCTCTCCAGCACCTTTTCGAGCAACACCATCCCGCGCAAACCATCTTCGAAAGTCGGATATTCCACCGGCGCCGACGAATCTGCTACTTTGGCGTAGAACCGCTTGAACACCTGCTTATGGGTGTCGTCGTAGCCTTCGCTGTGGCCGCCCGGCAAATCGGCGTAGGCGGCGGCTTTGGGGTCCAGCAGCGACGGATCTTTCAGCATTAGCCCGTTCGGCGTGTTGCGCTGTCCGATCCACAACTCATCGGGCCGCTCCTGGTTCCAGGAAACACCGGCCTTGGTTCCATAGATGTCGACGGTGAACATATTCTTTCGCCCCGCCGACATCTGGCTGACGGTGAAGCAGCCGCGCGCGCGATCGCCCAGATGTAACAGCACCGCGGCGAAGTCTTCGGTGTCGATCGGAACCGTCTGGTAGTCCTCGGGCTTGAGCGTCTTGCCGGCGAACGTCTCGATCGACCCCTTAGGCTTCTTGCGCGTCTTGTGAAACGTCGCGAAATCGGCGCAGAGCGCGGCGATCTTCTGTCCAGTGAGGTGCTGGATCATGTCCATCCAGTGCGAGCCGATGTCGCCCATCGCGCGCAGCGGACCGTTGGCCTTGGAATCGATGCGCCAGTTCCAATCGGTGTCGTACAGCAACCAGTCTTGTGAATAAGTACCTTGTACGATCAGAATTTCGCCCAGCTCGCCGGCTTCGATCATCCGACGGATCTGTTGCACCACGGGATAGTAGCGCAGGTTGTGCTGGATGCAATTCGCAAGGCCAGTCTTAGCGGCCAGATCCACCAGCTCGCGGGCTTCGCCGGAAGTGACGGTAAAAGGTTTCTCGCAGAGTACGTGCTTGCCTGCTTCCAAGGCCGCTTTGCACATCGAGTGGTGCATGGCATTGGGGGTTAACACGTGTACTGCTTGGATGGACGGATCGTGGAGCAGAGTCTTGTAATCGCCGGTGGCCCGCTCCACTCCCAGGCTCTGGCCGAACGCACGCGCCTTCTGCCCGGTCGACGCCGCCACGCCGGCGATTTCGACGTAGCCCAGCCGCCGGACATTCTCGGCGTGAACCTTACCCATGAAGCCAGTGCCAATGATGGCGGTCTTGAGTTTTTCCATAAAAGGACCAAGTGCTCCTGTCGATACGAAGTGTGGGCTTGGTAAACTAGGATTCTACAGGAAATGGTCGTTCGCATACGATTTAACAACGGACCCAAGGTGCGCCGCAACTACCGCAAGAACCAGCATCTTGCGCTGGGACTCGCCGCGCTTCTGACTCCAGTTGCGGTCATGGCGATTGTTCTGGCCTTATGGAGGCTGAGCGCCGACTTGAGAGCCACTGAATTTCCAATCAGCATGGGGCTTTTCTCTCACTGGCAGGTCTGGATGACCGGTGCCGCAATTATCGAGTTCCTGGCCATCATTTTAAATCGCTATGGAAATGCGGAACCGGCACTCCAAGAACCTGTAGAAGAATCCGAAGCGTAACCCGGGAACCCGAAATAATCGATATGTAATCTATTTTGTGTGGCGCTATGCCACACGCTGTGCGGTTTCTGACCGCATTACGAGGTCGCCGCGTTCAAAACCGTTGTGCAGTACCAATATCTGAGAAATGCCGAAACTTTGGTGGTGTTCATGCATCTGTCAGCGTAGAGGGCCACGGAGGATATGTCAGTTACACGAATCGGAGCGATATTACAGCCCGCCGGCATGCGGGCTATATCCATTTTTACGGATACTGGTTCCGCGCTGCCGGGAAGGCTGCGTTGGTTTTTTGAGCGAATTGTAGTTGCCTCCGAGGCGGCCATGAACGTCCTTCCGGCGCTGCTAACGCCC
>Ga0210386_10001173_pt1 | contig 23565 bp, 21 predicted proteins | sample IncBWH32OmetaG_FD_160091 | JGI IMG/M metagenome (GOLD analysis project Ga0210386, IMG submission 160091) | Forest soil microbial communities from Barre Woods Harvard Forest LTER site, Petersham, Massachusetts, United States - Inc-BW-H-32-O ...
CTGGCGCGTGCGTAAAGATGGCGGAATCTCTGGGCCAGCTCCAGTGATGCTCGAATCCGAAATTAAAGAAGAAAAGGGCCACAGGCCGGTCATTTTGCGCCCAAGTGGAATGGTTTAGCGGGGAAGCAGGGACAACATAAATTTGGGGGCAGGGACACCGGGCCAAAAGATCTATAACAACGAACTAACAAATTAAATAGCGGGGTTTGAGGCCAATATGAACTGGCACCAGATGTGGGAAGTTGCATCCGCTCCGGATAACGTGCCGATCGTCGCACTACTTTTCCTGGTCCCGTTTTATGTCTGGTATGCCTTCAAACAGGCAGTCGACAACGATCGTCTGATCGACAAGCTCTCCGCCGATCCCGCCCTCGCTAAAACGGAATACCGCAAGACCGAAGATTGGCACCCCAAGTGGGAGCGCGAAGTTCACACCTGGCCGTACCTGTTGCGCATCGAACTCGTCGCCGCAATTCTAGTGACGGCCTTGCTCATGGTGTGGTCCATCACGCTTAGCGCCCCGCTCGAAGAGCCGTCCAATCCCAACGTCACGATGAATCCCGCCAAGGCCCCGTGGTATTTCCTGGGCCTGCAGGAAATGCTCGTCTATTTCGATCCGTGGATTGCCGGAGTCATCATGCCGACGCTCATCATCGTCGGCCTGATGGTTATTCCTTATATTGACGCCAATCCTCTCGGAAACGGTTATTACACCTATAAGCAGCGGAAATTCGCCATCTGGACGTTTCTGTTCGGATTCATTGGTTTATGGGTCTTAATGATCGTTATAGGGACCTTCATACGAGGCCCTGGCTGGATGTGGTTCTGGCCAGGGCAAACATGGGACGCGCAAAGAGTGGAATTCGCCGTAAACCGGAACGTCGATCAGATTTTCGGGATCAACGGTTCATGGCTCGTTCACTTCATGCCGGCGGCGAATGCCAGCTACGCTCCGATTCTGGCGCGCATCATTTTCGGAATTTTTCCGATGGTGTTTTATTTCCTGGTGGCCGGCTATCTCGTGCATCGCCTTGTGCTGCTCACCGATTTCACGAAAAAGATTTTCCAGCGCATGACGCTTTTGCAGATGGCAACGATGGAATTGTTCCTGGTATTGATGCTGAGCTTGCCGGTGAAAATTCTGCTCCGGCTGTTGTTGCGCATTAAGTACGTGTGGGTGACGCCGTGGTTCAGCATTTGATGTTGACGGAAAATTTTTTGACGGGCAACGATTTCGTTGTTCGTTTGCAGGCCGGGCTTGCCGCCCGCCTGAATCAGAATAATAAGGAGGCACGGGGTGCCTGAGCTTCCTCCAGATGATCCAATCACAAACCGGCCAATGGCTGGTCTTGTGCTCATCTCGATGTTCGTCCTGATGCTGACCGTAGCCTGGTCGCTTTACGACGAATTTTATGGACTTCGCCCCTGGCGCAAGTATCAGGGCGAATTCTCCAGCGCGTACTCTTCCTATCTGGACAAGGAGTACAAGCTGCGCAAGGCGGACGAGCAGAAGTTTTTCGCCACGCCCGCGTACATGAAACTTGTGGCGGACGTGAAAGCAGCCACGGATGCTGCGCGGCCCATGGACCAGAAGATCGGCCAGCAAATTGAGTTGCTGGATCGCCAGCGCGCAGCCATGACGGACGCGTTCACCAACTCGCGCGGCCTTGTCGGGTCCCTGACATATCAGCTCGAGCAAATCGACGAGAAAGATAAGAGCGCCAAGGACTCAAAGCTCAAAGATTTGAATGAAGCCAAGGCGCAAACCTATCCGGTGGTTTGGCCTGTCGAAGGGGATAAGACCGAACCAAGACAATTCAATTACGATCAGCTCAACGGATTGTTCGTCTCCATCATGCAGTCCAAGGCGAAGCTGGTCGCGCAACGAGGCGATGTCGATCAACCCGCGAAAGATGCGCAAGACAAGCTGAACGTCTACGTGAAAGAACAGCTTCCCGGACTCGCATCGAAAGATCTATTTACTCTCAGCCAAAGCATGAAGACCATGGACGTTCACATTCGCCAGATTAATGTGAACCCCACGGGAACTTCGATCAACAACCTAGGCGGTGCGGGACTCGTCGATCGTTGCCAGTCCTGCCATTTGGGAACGGACCCGCTGATCGTACCTGTGACGATGACGCTGACGAAGGCGGACCTCGGCCTCTCCAAGAGCGGCGATGCGCCTTTCACTAGCCATCCCGATCCAGACATGATGAAATATCATCCTCTGGAAAAATTTGGCTGCTCTCCTTGCCACGGCGGAAATGGCCGCGCGCTGGACACAGTGGAAAAAGGGCATGGCCGCTACGAACACTGGCTCTGGCCTTTGTACTACAAGGAAAATTTCAATGCTGGCTGCCAGCAGTGCCACGCTTCGGACATGGTTACGGAACACGCGCCTGTCCTGAACCGTGCCAAGCAGTTGTATCGCGAAAAGGGCTGCATCGGCTGCCACCGCTTCCAGGGTTTTGATAATCAGGATGAAGAACTGGTCAGCGCGCGCCAGACGATTGCGCAACTTGACAGTCAGAAGGAAGCGGATCGCCTGCAAATCGCGCAGCTGAATAAAAAGGGCGACACCGCTCCCGACAACGATGCGGCAAACCGTTATTACGCGGAAGCGACCAACCTGACCGTCACCATGTCAGGCATGGACGCGAAGATCGAGCAACTTGATTTGCGTTCGCACAACCTGCTGCGTGAAATCAAGAAAGTTGGTCCGGACCTCAAGGAAGTCCGGATGAAGATTCACAAGGAATGGATTCCCAACTGGCTGAAGCACACGCACGAATGGCGGCCTACGACCAAGATGCCGCAATTCCGCCTGCAGGATGATGAAATTCAGGCGATTTCCGCGTACATTTGGCAGTCGGCCATCACCGGTCCTGAGCTTCCCAAGCAGGCGCCAGGGAACGCGGCCAATGGAAAAGTGCTATTCGAAGAACGCGGCTGCGAAGCCTGCCACTCGATGGGCGAAGGCCCGAATCTGGTGGGCGGCGATTTTGCTGCGAACCTATCGCGCGTCGGCGAGAAGGACAATTACGATTATCTCGTGCGCTGGATTCTGAATCCACGCACGCGCACTCGCCCATACAGCCCGTTCGAACACAAAGATCTGGGCCCGGAAGATTATGCCAAGCACAATTTGCCATTTGTGTTTGACCTGGATCATTCGCGCAGCCCGAACGATGGCCACGAGCTTGTCGTCCAGCAAATGACGGTGATGCCGAGCCTGCGCCTGACGGAAAGCGATGCGCGGGACATTGCCAGCTACCTGATCACCCAAAAACATGCGGACGCGAGTTTCCCCGCCGCCGACTTCATGGACGATCCGAACCTCAAGCAGCATGGGAAGGAACTCATCCAGCATTACGGCTGCGCCGGATGCCATGAAATTTCCGGCATGGAAGACGAAGGCCGCATTGGCACCGAGCTCACGAACGAAGGCAGCAAGCCAATCGAGCGTTTGGATTTCGCGCTGCTTACGGAAAATGCGAAGCTCGGGGAATTGCCTGACGGAAAGAAATCTCCGCGTGGTCCCTGGTATGACCTGAAGGGCTACTTCGAAAACAAACTTACCGACCCCGCGATCTACGATCGCGGCAAATACAAGCCCGATCCGATGGACCGTTTACGTATGCCGAAGCCGAACGTCACGAAGGAAGACATCGATGCGCTGACGACATTCCTCCTCGGCTCCACGGACCCGACGCTGCCGCAGGAATATATGTACAAGCCGGCCGATCAGCGCGCCGCCATCCAAAAAGGCTGGTGGATCGTCACGAAATATAATTGCATCGGTTGCCACCAGATCGGTATCGGGCAAAAGTCCGTGCTGATGGGTCTGCCGCAATATCAGGCTGAAAATAAACAGAATCTTCCGCCTGTGCTGACGAGCGAAGGCGCGCGCGTGAGCCCTGACTGGCTGAAGGCGTTTCTTAACAACCCGTCCCTTAGTACCACGGACATGAATCGCAACGGCGTGCGCTCGTACCTGCAGGTGCGCATGCCCACGTTCTTTCTGTCTGATGACGAAATCCGCACACTCGTCTCGTTCTTCCAGGCGATTTCGAGCCAGCCGCAACCCTACATTCCCCAAAAGATCGAGCCGATCACCACCGCAGAAAAAGAAATGGCACGTGATCTCTTTACGAGTTCCGCCGCTCCTTGTCTGAAGTGCCACGCAACGGGCGACGCTGGACATGACAAAAACGCAATCGCTCCCAATTTCCTTTTTGCCAAGGAAAGATTACAACCTGGGTGGACCGAACGCTGGATCACCAATCCTGCTCTGATCGCTCCGGGAACGGCCATGCCTTCCGGCTTGTTCAAACGCGATGGCGATCACTGGGTTTTCTCCGGACCTCTGCCGGCAAGCTTTAAGGGATACACGGGCGATCAGGCGGACTTGCTGGTGCGGTATATGTTCCAGCTGACTCCAGAAGAGCAACGCGCGCTAATGGGACGCACCCCTTCGGGCGGCGGCTCGGGCGGTGCAGGAAAGTAAGCACTAAAGTTTTAAATTGGACGGTTTGCCAGCCGTAGGGGCACGACATGTCGTGCTCCTACACGTGGCACCCGGATTGAGATATTGTGTTATTTATAGATTAAATAGGAGGAACTGTTTCGTGAAGAAAACCAAATTGGGCATCTACTCGTTGGCTGTCGGTGTTTTCGCCATGGCGATCACCGGCTGCGGCGGGAAAAAAGATGAATCATCAGACAATACTGCCGCGCCCGCCGCCAGCGCACCCGCCGGAAAATCGGTTGATGCGGCAACGGCTGGAGAAGTTACTGGATCCGTAAAGCTTGATGGTGCTGCACCGAAAATGAAGGCTATTAATATGGCCGCGGAACCGTCCTGCTCCAAGGCACGCACGACCCCGGCAGTTAGCGAAGAAGTGGTCACTGGTGACGGCGGGTCGCTGGCTAACGTAGTCGTTTACGTGAAGTCTGGCCTCGACGGATACTCGTTTCCGCCGCCAACCGCGCCGGCAAAAATCGAGCAGCAGGGCTGCCAGTATCACCCGCACGTTGTTGCCATGCAGGTGGGACAGAATCTTGACGTGACCAACGCCGACCAGACGACACACAACATTCACCCGATCCCAAAGGACAACCGTGAGTGGAATGAGTCCCAGCCGCCCGGCGCTGCGCCGATTGAAAAATCCTTCACGCGTGAAGAAATCGCCATCCCCGTGAAGTGCAATGTGCACCCATGGATGAAGGCTTACATGGCCGTTTTGCCGAACCCGTATTTCCAGGTCACGGACAAAGACGGCAAGTTTGACCTCAAAAATCTTCCGCCGGGAACGTATACGGTGGTTGCGTGGCACGAACTTTACGGGCCGAGCGAGCAGACCGTTACGATCGGTCCCAAAGAATCCAAGGCCGTGACGTTTACGTTCAAGGCTGCGGCTGCCGGGGACTAGCAATTTCATCCTCTTCGTGGATTTTGTGTTTGATGTGATGAGCTTTCAAAATCTCAACACAGAGGACACAGAGAAAATGCGGAGAGCCACGGAGAACGGCTTCAGAAAATATGGGACGCCGGGTCAAAGGAAGAATGCGCGGCAAATTCTTCGACCCGGCGTTCGAAATATTAGGTTGCGGGCGTTATAATTAAACGCGAGTGATTTTTCGTAAAGATTCGCGGAGCCCGCTCTCATCATGAACACCCACTACAATCAAGGTTTGCACCGCTATGCAGTCCTTACAGCGTGCTGCACGTTTCTCCTTTTAATCGCAGGTGCGCTGGTTACTTCGAACGATGCGGGGCTTTCCATACCCGACTGGCCTCTTGCCTATGGTTCCTTAACTCCGCCAATGGTGGGCGGCATTCGTTACGAATTTACGCACCGCGTGATTGCCACGTGCATTGGCATTCTGACCATCGGACTCGCAACTTGGCTATGGAAGGCTGAGAAACGCCAATGGATGCGCTGGCTGGGCTTGGCGGCCCTTGGCGGGGTTATTGCGCAGGGAATCCTGGGTGGCGCGACTGTTCTTACGTTCCAATTGCCGGCAGTGTCCGCGGCGCACGCGACTCTGGCGCAGCTTTTCTTCTCCACAGTGGTTTCCATCACCGTTTTCACAAGTGCATGGTGGAGCAGGGATCAGATTGAGGCGGATGATCCGGGTTCGCCGCGCGTTCGAACTCTGATCGTTTGGACGCTCGCGGCTGTTTTTCTTCAACTCATTTTGGGAGCTGCCTTTCGGCACAAAGGTTTCGGAATTATTCCGCACCTTGTGGTCGCGGTCATTGTTACAATCTTGATCTTTATGACGGCGGGCGCTTTGAAGAAACGTTTTGCGGACGTGCCTGCTTTGCGGAAAAGTGCCCGGTATTTGCACATCCTGATTGGCGCGCAGCTATTGCTGGGTGTGGGAGCGTACTGGTCGCGCTTGTATGCATCTCATTTTCCGCAGCCAATCCCGGTAATGGTAACGTTCACAGTGGTACATACCGTGACGGGTGCTTTGGTTCTGGCCGTCACGCTGGTGACAGCCTTAATCAGCTATCGTATGATCAGAGCGGGGAATCTTGCGGCGGAATCCACTCGGACTTCGCATCAGGTTGCTCAATAGGGCCATTTTATAGATCTTGAGAGATTATTCGCAGATGAAAGAATCGACTGAAGCAACGACTGCGCCGGAAGCAAGTCGCCCCGCGCTCTACCTGGCTCTGACCAAGCCCGATGTTTCCTTCCTGGTTGTGATGACCACCGTCGCCGGTTACGCGCTGGGAACGCACGGCCCGCTGGATTGGCTGCGAATGGCCCATACCGTTTTTGGGACCACTTTGATTGCCGCCGGCACCTCGGCCATGAATCATTACATTGAACGCGATTCGGATGCCTTGATGCGCCGCACGGCGTCGCGGCCCTTGCCCTCGGGACAGCTGAATCCGCGCGAAGCATTTTGGTTTGCGCTATCGTTGATTGGATTTGGCACGCTTTATCTCGCGCTGGCGACAAATGTTCTGGCCACAATGCTGGGCGTGGCAACTTCCGTGATGTATCTTGGCGCATACACGCCTCTAAAAAAGCGCACGATGCTGGCAACATTTATCGGTTCGTTTCCCGGCGCAGTGCCACCGCTGATCGGCTGGGCGGCCGCACGGGGCACGCTGAATCTGGAGGCCTGGTTTTTATTCGCCATGCTTTTCCTGTGGCAATTTCCACATTTTGACGCGATTGCCTGGGTGTACCGCGAAGATTACAAGCGAGCCGGAATCAAAATGATTCCCGTGGCGGACCCTGAAGGCAAGCGCACATTTCGCGAGATTCTGCTGACGGCGGCCTTGCTCGTACCCGTAAGCCTGCTGCCTGCAGTAACCGGACTTGCCGGAGCGCATTACTTTTTTGGAGCTTTAGTGTTGGGCCTGATGCTTGTAGAAGTGTGTTTGTGGGCCGCCGCGTCGAAAACGAATTATCGGGCGAAGTGGCTCATGCATGCGACCGTGCTTCATTTGCCGTTGCTCTTGGGGCTCCTGATTTACGACAAGTTCACACACTAAATTTCATCGCGAACCCAGCGCTAGCGAGGTTTCATGAACGGACGTGAAAACGAAGCAGAACTGGCAATCATATCCTTGGTGATTATTGTGCTTTCGGCGTTAGGAATTGCCGCCGGATTTTCGAGGGGACTGTTCGGCGGGATCGATGGACTGTTGGCCCTTGGCATATCCCTGATGATGATTTTAATTTTCAGCATATTGCTTCTAGTTCAGGCCAAGCAGCAGGGATGGATCGGCAAACACCATGACGGCGATAGCGCGCCGCCGGCCCCGGCCAAGTAAGAAAAGAAAAGTGACATAGACTTCAGTCTGTGGATTTTGATTTTTCACGGCGCAAAAGGTACGGGCTGAATTCATGTCAAACGTACGAATGAAGGGCTCTGCGCATTGATCTCACCACCCGCATTAAACGCAACGCTCAACGGCGCGAGCGCCATCCTGGTCACGCTGGGATATGTGATGATCCGCTCAAAACGCATACTCGCGCATAAAGTATGCATGATCGGTGCGACGATCACTTCGGCCATTTTTCTGGTTTCCTACGTGATGTACCACTATCACCTGTACGTTACCGGGCAAGGACCCGTGCATTTTCCGGGCACCGGCGCGCCGCGTTACGCTTATCTGACGATGCTTACAACGCATACGATACTTGCGATCATCATAGTTCCTTTGGTGATCATGTCGCTCGTGCGTGCATTCCGTTCCAATTTTCCCGCGCATAAGCGAATCGCGCGGTGGACGCTGCCGCTCTGGGCATATGTCTCCGTGACCGGGGTGCTGATTTACGTCGTGTTGTACCAGGTTTATTTACCGCCCCATCCGTAGCGGGTGTTTCGCGCGGTATGTGAAATGTGCGGCGAACCGTGTTCCAGTAGGCAGCATTGAGTGTTGCGATTTGTTTTTTGTGGCGCAGGCTTTCGCCTGCGGGTTTTGATCCGCGCACGCGCAAAACTCCGCAAGTAGAAAGCCTCGCCGATAAAATAACTGTCGCTAAACCAAAAAATTGAGTATGAAAGTACATGCAAACAGCTCTATAGATGGGGAAATTGCTATGACCAGCCTTGCAAATTCCGCTGAGGCCTCTTCCGTGCCTTCCAGCGCGCCGGCCAAACCCGGAATGGCCAAGAAGTGGCTCATCGCCATTCTTGTGCTGACGTTTGCGTTTGTTTTGATGCCGTTTTTGCTGTGGTATATGACCACGTTTACGCGTCCCCTGAACGACGCAGACCTCGCTTCTTATTTTTCCGACGTTCTACACCCGCGCCGATCCCAGCACGCGCTCTCCCAGATTGCGGACAGGATCACCAGCCCCAATCCGAGCATTCGTGAATCTGCAAAAATCTGGTATCCCGAAGTCGTTCGATTTTCAGAGCGGGGAAGCGATGAGTTGCGCGTAACCGCCGCATGGGTCATGGGACAGGATAATCAGTCCCCGCAATTTCACGCCGCACTCTTGAAACAACTGGCGGACTCGAATCCTATGGTCCAGCGCAACGCTGCGCTTTCGCTTGTGCGCTTTGCCGATCCAACCGGTCACGCACTGATCGCAGGCATGCTCGAGCCCTACACGGTGGCGGCGCCGCAAGCCGGCACTCTTACGATTCGCATGAAGCCCGGTGACGCAATTAATCCCGGAACGTTGCTCGCGCACATCGCCCAAGGAACCGCGAACACGGAAATCCGCTCCGAAGTCCCGGGCACAATTCACCAATGGATTTCCTCGGATAACAGTTCAGTTCAAGCGGGCGAGCCAATGCTGCTGGTCGATCCCAGCCCGGAAATGGTGTGGGAATCGTTACGCGCCCTTTACCTGGTTGGACAGACGGAAGACCTGCCCGCCGTGAATCTCTACGCGACCGCTCCGAATGGAATGCCGCCGCAGATTCAGCAGCAAGCCGTGCTTACCGCGAAGGAAATTACCGCGCGGGAAAATAAGCGGTGATTCGTGATTTGAGAATCGTAATTGGTGAAGAATCGCTGGCAGCAAATTCCGCTGATTCAGGTAAGAAGATCCTGCCGATATAAAATAACTGAGTCTTTAAGAAATGCTCAATTACGCAAATTGAGTGTTTTTTTCACGAATCACAAATCACGATTCACGAATCACACTTCTAAAACGGCAAAGCCCCATTCGCCCCTTCAAATTCCGCGAGCGGAACCATGTCAATTGCGTCCCACGGGCAGCCTTCGAGGAATGCCCCGTCCGGGCCCTTGCTGGTACAGAGCTTACAGCCGATGCACAGCAGGGGATCGACAATGATCCGACCAAACGGGGCGTGATCTTCATCCGGCGCCCAGTACATGCAATCCGCTACAGGGCAATATTCAACGCATGCGGGCGAGCCGGAACAGCCCGTGCAGCACTCATTGATCACAGCCAGAATATGCGGTTTGCGCTTTCGCTGCGTCGTTGTGCCCGTGGATAGGGGCGCACATTTGACCACAGTTCCCGCCTGAAATTCTTCGATGCTAGGGGCCGAATAGGACACTTCGAACCTCCAAGAATGTGGGTTACTTGCGCACATTCTTACTGACCCGGAACGACTTGTCAATCTTCTAGATTCATCGAGGTTTTTGTATCTTACGCACACGCATCGATTTGAATTGACATGGCAAAAGTCGCCTGTCCAAAAAGCGGCCTCTCCGTCCCACGCATTTTGGGACGGAGAGGGCGACTTGCCATGCAAATTAAAGCTTGCCCCTATGCGCAAGGTTTCGGCATTCATTCAAATGAGGTAAGCTAGTTGTCTTTGCATGACACATCCAATACGGAAATTTCAGGCATGGTCGATCAACCTGTTGCGCAAGCTGGTGTGTCCGTCAATAAGCCATCCCAGGTTTTATTTGCCAGTTTGATCGGCACGACCATCGAATTTTTCGATTTCTACATTTTTGCGACAGCCGCGGTTCTTGTCTTCCCGAAATTGTTTTTCCCTTCGACCGATCCTGCTTCCGCCACGCTGGCTTCGCTCGCGACGTTTGCTATTGCGTTTTTTGCGCGACCTGTGGGTTCCGCGCTTTTCGGGCATTTCGGTGATCGCATCGGCCGCAAAGCTACACTGGTTGCAGCGTTGCTCACCATGGGAATTTCGACGGTGGCGATTGGTGCGCTGCCTACATACCGGACAATTGGCGTCATGGCTCCAGCGTTGCTCGCATTCTTCCGGTTCGGCCAGGGCCTGGGTCTAGGCGGCGAATGGGGTGGTGCGGTGCTCCTGGCGATTGAAAATGCCCCTCCAGGCAAGCGCGCATGGTACGGCATGTTTCCGCAGCTTGGCGCGCCAACCGGATTTCTTTTTTCCGGTGGCATTTTCTTGGTGCTTTCAAGGCTGCTCACAGACCAGCAATTTTTTAACTTTGGCTGGCGGATACCTTTCCTGGCCAGCGCGGCCCTCGTGCTCGTCGGGCTTTACGTACGGCTCACGATTACCGAGACGCCCGTTTTTCAAGATGCGCTAAACCGGAAAGAGCGCGTAAAAGTCCCAATGCTTACGGTATTCAAGGATCACGGTAAATCACTTTTTCTTGGAACTCTCACCGCGATCACGACATTCGTCCTTTTTTACCTGATGACGGTTTTTGCGTTGTCGTGGGGAACTACCGCGCTTGGCTACAGCCGCCAGAAATTTTTGGTCATGCAATTATTTGCGGTCGTATTTTTTGCAATTTTCATTCCCATTGGCGCATTGCTCGCCGAGCGAGGACGGCGCACCACACTTCTTTGGGTGACAGCGGCCATCGGCGCGTTTGGCCTGGTCCTGGCGCCAATGTTTCTTGCCGGGACTACGGGGGCGGTCATCATGATGACCATCGGACTTTCGTTGATGGGCTTGACGTACGGCCCGCTCGGCACAGTGCTGTCCGAACTATTTCCGACTTCGGTTCGCTACACCGGGAGTTCCTTGACATTTACTTTCGCTGGAATTTTTGGTGCATCGCTCGCGCCCTACATTGCTACGTGGCTGGCAAAAAATTATGGCCTGCAATTCGTTGGATATTATTTAACGGGCGCGGCGGCGCTGACGTTTGCAGGTTTGCTTGCAGCACGCGAGACGAAGGATGAAGTGCTGTGATTTGCTTGCCCTGAGCTCGCGGGAAGGGCGATTCGTGCATCGCTCGCCCTGAGCTCATGCGAAGGGTAATTCGTGAAAAGCAGTAAAACCCATCCGCGATGATCTTCGCAATTATCGTAAAAGTGAATCGACAATTTGAAATTCGCAGTGCACTGGCCGCCAGGGTTCTGATTTTCACGAATCACAAATCATGAGCACTCAATTTGCATCACCTCCCGCCCAGGAGTAAGCTAAATCTTAAAGAGGCGTCGTGACGCTCCCCCAAGCGCAACTCGCCCAGTTAGAAGTTAGAAGAAGGCGGTATCCTGCAATGAATCCCCAATTCAAAATCGCTTTTCCGGCCACAGTACTTAGTCTCATCTTGTTCGTGCCTTTGGCCCATGCGCAGCGAGGTGGCATGCGCGGGGGTGGAGGTGGGTTTCACGGCGGATCCGTGGGTGGATTTCGCGGCGGGGCTGTGAGGGCCAATCGCGGCGGCGGGGAATTCAACCGGCAGGGGAGACGCGGCTTTGAAGATGGCTTCGGTTTTCCTTTTGCGCCGTTTTATTATCCTGACTACTTTGACGGTGGATTCTACGATGGCTACTACGATAGCGATTTGGATTACAGAGACCCCGCGCCATTAGACCCTCCAGTTCAAACTCGGATGCCGCAGGTATACCAGTCTCCAGCGCCTCCGTCAGTTCCGGGCGACTCACTCATCCTGGAAAATCACGATGGAAGATGGGTGCGAATCCCCACGGGCGGCGAATTAGTGAATGCTGCGACGCCCCCAGGTGCTGGTGCCGTTCCTGCTCCTTCACCAAAGGCGCCCGGAATCGCCCCAAAAACGGCGGAAACGGAACCGCCGGGTCCGCCATTGCCCCCTGCGGTTCTCGTCTTTCGCGATGGCCACACGGTGGAAATTCAGAAGTATATGATCCAGGGGGCCGACCTGTACGCCAGTTCTGCCTATTCAGCGACGGGGACGTGGACCCAAAAAATCCCTCTGTCTGACCTGGACATCCCCGTAACCCTCAAAATCAATAAAGACCGCGGCACGAAATTCTATTTGCCTTCCGGGCCGAACGAAGTGGTTGTCCGGTTTTAATTTTTAATAAACCGCGTACCCTTCCCATACGTCTTCCCATTCCGGAGAAAATAAGAAATGCGATAGGCTATGCCTACTCGGGCATCCGAATGGATCCGACTCTTTGGAAATATGAGGCCGACGTATGAAGACAAATAAACCAACTCAGCCAAATCAAAATAAATTTTCTCGCAGGGATTTTGTCAGGACGGCCGCCGCCGCGGGCCTGGGCGCAACGGCCTTGACCGGCATGGAATCCGCTCCGGCGGAAGCCGCGCAGGGCGTCTCACAAGTCCCAAAACACTGGGATCGCGAAGCTGACGTCGTCATCATCGGGGCTGGAGCAACTGGTCTGCCTGCCGCGATTGAAGCGATTGAGAACGGCGCGTCGGTCATCATCGTCGATGCGAACACTGACGTTGGCGGACATGCGATCGTTAGCGGAGGAAATATCGCGCTCGGCGGAGGAAGCGCGCGACAGCAGAAATATGGCGTGAAAGATTCTCCCGATTTGCTCTTCTCGGATTTAACAGATTGGTCTGTGGTTGAGCCAAACGGATTTCCTGATTACCGCTACAATGACAAAGAGATAATCCGCGCTTTCGCCGACAACAGCGGAGCCACATGCGATTGGCTCGTGGCGCATGGTGTCGTTTTTGTAGACAAGACCCCGGACAATGCAGGCGCGCACGCCACCGGAAATTCCGCGCCACGCGAAAACCACGCTGCTCCCATGCAATGGCCGCAAATGCAGACAGGCGTGCCAATCGCTCCGAATAAACAGGCGACTACCTCGGCCGGCATCGGTTTTGTACGGCCCATGGAGGCCGCTGCGAGGAAGCTGGGCGCACAAATTCTATTGCAGCACCGCATGACGAGCATTGTGCGCGAAAATCAAAATTCCTGGCGCGTCCTCGGGATCACCGCGACAAACAACGGAAAGACTTTAAGCATTCGCGCGAAAAAAGCAGTCATCATCAGCACGGGCGGCCACAGCAGTAATGTGAATTTCCGCCGGATTTTCGATCCGCGCCTCACGGAAGAATATCAAACCATGGGCGAGGCCTATTCCACTCGCGACGCAAGCGGTGAGATTGCGGGCATGGCCATCGGCGCGTCGCTTTGGGGGGCCTATAACCAGACGGGCGAATTCGGCGAAGCTCTTTCAAAAGCGGGAAGAATTGGCAGCCGGGAAGGTTATGTGAATCTCGGGTGGATGCCGGCGAGCCCTGTGTTTTCGCGCGCCGGGGCAACGGGATTGCGTGTTGCCGACTGGCAGAATGTAATTCTCGTGAACCAGGCGGGCCTGCGGTTCTTTGACGAAACCAAAGGCCAATATCCCACGGCCAACAATTACGGCGCCATCAAGCCTTACGTGGCCGGAAGTTACTTAAATGCGGCCAACATCAAGTATGACCCAGCCAATTTTCTGAACGCGGCTCTTGCCGGAACGGGCGAGGCTACTAACGGCGGCGGCCCCATTTGGGCAATTTTTGACGCAGATGCCGCCAAGCGCGAGGGGTGGAATACAACTCCTCCTGATGTGGACACCTCAAACGGATTTTTCTTTTCAGGGAACTCGATCGAGGAATTGGCACAGAACATTGTAAACAAATACCAGCGCAAGCCCATGCCGCCCGCTGCTTTGCAGGACACCGTTACTAAATATAATTCCTACGTCGATGCTGGAAATGATCCTGATTTCGGCAAGCCAGCGCCGAAGTACAAAATTCAAGCGCCGCCATTCCACGCCGCATGGTCCACGCCTGTGGTTCACGATTCGCGCGCGGGACTGCGCATTAACGGCAAGTGCGAAGTGATCGACCTCAACGGCAACGCAATTCCGGGGCTGTATTGCGGCGGAGAATCGGCTGGAGGATTCAGCATTCATGGGATTGCGCGGTGCGCTGTGCAGGGACGCATCGCCGGGCGAGAAGCAGCGAAACTCGCCCCATATGCTTTGACGAAGGGTTAAATGTCAAAATCTCGCAGGCAATTTCTGACCAATGCAACGCTTGCGTTGCTGGGGACTGCTGCGGGTTGTAAGAGCGGTTCCCAGAAGAATGCGGAATCGCCTGCTGGAGCGCCTCCCGCGTTCGGCACCTCCCCGCCTGTCGGGCCTGAGGTTTCGCCCGCAACGTTTGAGGAAGCCGAAAAACTTTTACAATTTAATTTAACTGCTGCGGAACGCGAGGAGGCAGCACGCAGCTGGCGTACGAACATCGCGGCAGTCTATGAGCGCCGCACAGGGCTGCGCAAAGTTGCGCTTAGTCCCGCCACGCCGCCGTATTCCATTTGGAATCCTGTGCTGCCCGGCCAAAAAGCTGGGCCAGAGCACGATCGATTTGTGTTTAAGCTGCCTGATCCCGGCCCACTGCCGGCAAAGGATGAGGAAATTGCGTTCGCGCCCGTCACGCAGCTTTCGAGATGGATCGAACAACGGAAACTTTCTTCCGAACGGCTGACAAATATTTATCTGGAACGGCTGAAAAGGTTTGACCCAAAACTTCGCTGCGTCATCACCCTGACGAGCGATCTGGCCCTCGCACAAGCCAAAAAAGCAGACGCGGAAATTGCAGCAGGGAAGTATCGTGGCCCGCTCCATGGAATTCCATTTGGCGTGAAAGACCTTCTCGATACGGCTGGCATTCCGACTACTTATGGCGCGGAGCCTTTTCGCAATCGCATTCCTGTCGCAAATTCCGTCGTCGTAAATCGTCTGCAGGAAGCCGGCGGAGTGCTCCTCGCAAAGCTGAGCATGGGTGCGCTGGCGCTGAACGACATTTGGTTTGGCGGACAGACCATGAATCCGTGGCTGCTCGAGGAAGGGTCTTCTGGATCAAGCGCTGGGCCTGGAGCGGCTACAGCCGCGGGCCTCGTTGGCTTCGCGATTGGCAGCGAGACGGACGGCAGCATCGTAAGTCCGTCCATGCGTTGCGGAATTACGGGCTTGCGTCCCACTTTCGGTCGCGTGCCGCGCACGGGAGCGATGACGTTGTGTTGGTCGCTCGATAAACTGGGCCCGATGACCAGAAGCGTTGGCGATGCAATGGTCGTGCTGCGTGCCATCTCTGGGCCGGACCCCGGTGATTTGTCGAGTGTGCCAAGCAAACTGGATTTCGATTCCATGGAGAACGTACACGGGTTGCGCGTAGGATATTTCCCCGCCTGGATGAAGGAAAGTCCTGCTACCGAAGTGGACCGAAGCGCGCTGGACGCAGTCGCAAAGGCCGGCATGGTTCCTGTAGAAGTTTCGATTCCGAACTGGCCATACGATTCGCTTGATCTAATTTTATTTGCGGAAGCAGCCGCTGCATTTGAAGACCTGACCCAGAATCACGGCGTCGACCAGCTCAAGATGCAAGTTCCGGACGCGTGGCCGAACATTTTTCGCCAATCACGATTTCTTTCCGCCGTCGATTTTGTGCAGACCGATCGTTTTCGGCGCAGCGTGGCAATGGAAATGGCGAGAGTTTTCTCCAGCGTCGATTTGCTTCTGGTGCCTTCGCTACGCGACGAAATGCTCACCATTACAAATTTCACGGGGCATCCATCGCTCACGCTGCGAGCAGGCTTTGTAAACGTGGCGACGGCACGTAGCGACTGGGCGCCCGACCCGGCGAAACCGCTCCCAACGTTTTCTCCGCCGCGCCGTGTCCCACATGGCATCACGTTAATCGGCCGTCTTTTCGATGAGGGGACTTTGGTTCTCGCGGGTCTGGCGCTGGAACAAATTTTTCAGGTAGCCGGAGAAGAGCCACCAGGTTTTTAAAGCATTGATGCTGGCGAAGAAAAAACTCAAATTTCTACAACAAGAGTGCCCACGGCTTTTCACGAATTACCCTTCGCATGAGCTCAGCGCAAGCAGATCACGATTCACGAATCTCCCGAATCACCGCCTGTGTAAATTCCTGCGTAGTTGCCGTTCCTCCCACGTCGCGCGTAGTATGTTTTCCTTCCCGATATACTTTGTCCAGAGCGCTTGAAATGCGCCGGGAAGCTTCCAACTCGTTCAGATAATTCAGCATCATGGCCGCAGACATGACAATCGCAGTAGGATTGGCTATCCCTTTGCCCACAATGTCCGGCGCGGTGCCGTGCACCGCTTCAAACAACGCGGCAACATCTCCGATATTTCCGCTAGGGACGACGCCCAGACCGCCTACAAGTCCCGCCCCCAGATCGCTGACCACATCTCCATACAAATTAGGCAAGAGCAGCATGTCAAACTGCGCCGGATTCATCACCAGCTGCATGCAGGCGTTGTCCACAATCAATTCGTGATATTCGATATCAGGAAATTTTTCCGCCACCGTGCGAATGGAGCTCAGAAAAAGACCATCCGAAAGCTTCATGATGTTGGCTTTGTGGATGGCATGAATCTTCTTGCGTCCATTCTTGCGGGCATATTCAAATGCGAATTTTGCGATGCGCGTCGAAGCATACTCCGTTATGATCTTCAGGCTCTCGACGACTCCCGGCACCACCGTGTGCTCAAGCCCCGCGTACAAATCTTCCGTATTTTCCCGCACAATCACCATGTCCACGCCAGACCAGCGTGAAGAAACTCCAGCGACATTACGGACCGGCCGCAAATTGGCGTAGAGATCGAGCTCCTTACGAAGAGCTACGTTGATGCTCGGAGGCCCCTGCGCAACGGCGGTCGCCATCGGGCCTTTAAGTGCCACATGTGTTCGACGCACGGATTCCACGGCCTGCTCGCGCGGAAATTCTCCAACCCGCTTTCCGTCTTTCAGGGGCGCCGCAAACACTTCCCATTCCACTGAAACACCGGAGGCCTCAACAATCTGCGTGGCTGCATTCGCAACTTCAGGTCCAATCCCGTCGCCAGGAAGAAGAGTAATTTTATGAGTCATAGGTTCACCAATCTTACGGGATAGCATCGCGTTTGTCGAAAATCGCCCCAGCTCGTTGTAGCAAAGTTGCCAATTAGATTTTGTGGCGCCAGCGTCTCGCCGGCGGTTATTCGTATCGTCCGCGCAGCACAAACCCGCCGGCCAGACGCCAGCGCCACATAAAAACGAGCAACCATGTTCACTGCGTTGTGTGGGATTCCAGCAGGAGCGGGGCAATTTAAGCACACCGCCCCGAATCTTTCATGCGTTAAGCACATCGAATGTTTATAGTTACTTGTGCAACTCGTTTTTCGAGCGCAGTTGCATTATTGCAACTTGTGCTATAATGGGCGCGTTACAAATATCGCCGAATCCGGCAGGGAGTGAAGGTACTGAAATGATTCAAGTTACTCCAGTGGCCACAACCAAAGTAAAAGAGATTATGGGCCAGCAGAACCCAGCGCCCGTTGCGCTTCGCGTGGCTGTCGTGGGCGGAGGTTGTTCGGGGTTTAGCTATCACATGGCTTTTGAAAACGCCGAGAACCCGACCGACAACGTTTACGAATTCGATGGACTGAAAGTTCTTGTCGACCAGATGAGCGAAATGTATCTGGAAGGCGTTTCCATCGACTACATCGAAACGCTCGAAGGCGCCGGCTTCAAGTTCAACAATCCGAACGTGAAGAGCACCTGCGGCTGTGGCAGCTCGTTCAGCGTATAAGAACGCCGCACAGATCTTCACTGTCAGTGCATTTCGATATGGGCCTTTGCGAACAATCGCATTGGCCCATTTTTCTTTTTGCCGTTCAATTCTTCGTAAAGTTGTTTGTGATCTCGTTGCAATGATTTAGTGTGGCCCGTATCCTATAGTGCGCCCATGAAAATAGCCCTTGCCCAGCTCAATCCTACCGTCGGAGATTTTGCGGGGAATTCCGCTAAAATCCTGGAATATTCCCGACGTGCTCTGGAACAAGGCGCCGATCTAGCGGTCTTCTCCGAACTTTGTCTCTGCGGATATCTGCCCATGGATTTGATCGAGCGGCCTCATTTTATCGATCGAAACGAAAGGGAATTGGCTCGTCTCGCGAAGCTATTGCTGCTTCCCGCCATTGTCGGCTACGCGGCTCACGCGAACGGTGCGACAGGAAAATCCGCCGCCAACGCGGCTGCCCTCCTGGCCAACGGAAAAATAGAATTCGTTCAGCACAAAATGCTGCTGCCTACGTATGATGTTTTTGACGAATCCAGGTATTTCCAACCTGCGGCTGCACAAAATGTTTACCAGTTTGGCGGTCAGAAACTGGGCATAACCATCTGCGAGGATATATGGAATGACAAAACTTTCTGGGCCAAACCTCTTTACGAACGCGATCCGGTTTCCGAACTCGCCGCCCAACACGCCAGCCTGATCATCAATATTTCCGGCTCGCCTTTTACGATCGGCAAGCGAACTTTACGATTGGACATGTTGCGCTCCCTCGCTAAAGCGCACAACCTGCCCGTGATCTATGTGAATCAGGTTGGCGGAAACGACAGCCTGGTCTTCGATGGCGGCAGCGTAGTCGTCTTGCCCGACGGCCGCATCGCCGCCCAGGCGAAATCTTTCGAGGAAGATTTAGTCATCTTTGACACAGCAACATTTGCTGGCGAAGTTCACACGCAACCTTCCGATGAACTCGACCATGTCCTCCAGGCCTTAATCTGCGGGACGCGCGATTACGTTCAAAAATCTGGTTTTCGCGGAGTCGTCGTCGGCCTGAGCGGAGGAATCGATTCCTCTGTCGTCGCGGCAATTGCCGTGGCCGCCCTTGGCCCTGAGAATGTCCAGGGCGTGTCCATGCCCGGCCCTTATTCGTCCGAAGGTAGCCGCAAAGATGCGCGCCAGCTGGCGGACAATCTGGGAATCAAGTTTCTGACCATCCCCATCACCGAGGTTTTCCAAGCGTATAAAGCAACGTTGATAGGTGCCTTCCAGGGCCGTGCAGAAGACGTCACTGAAGAAAATCTTCAGGCGCGAGTCCGCGGAAACCTTTTAATGGCGCTCTCAAATAAATTTGGATCCATGGTCATTAGCACAGGAAATAAATCTGAAATGGCGGTAGGCTATTGCACTCTGTACGGAGACATGGCTGGCGGCCTGGCCATGCTTTCGGACGTCCCAAAAACTATGGTCTATGCCTTAGTCGATTATATAAATCGCGAAAGGGAACTGATTCCCCGAGCTTCGGTCGAGAAGCCTCCATCCGCAGAACTCCGACCAAATCAAACGGATCAGGATTCCCTGCCGCCGTATGAAATTCTTGATCAGATTTTGAAAGCTTATATTGAAGAATTAAAATGTCCCGAAGAAATTGCCGAAGAATTCAGTATCGATATATCCTTGGTGCGTTCCATTGCAGCCAAGTTCGACCGAAATGAATACAAACGCAGGCAAGCCCCGCCTGGTCTGAAAATTACTTCGAGGGCATTTGGATTGGGCCGCCCATTTCCAATTGTTCAAAAGTTTATTCCTTAAGAGGAGTGTCACCTATGGTCCGGAATAGTTTGAGGACGTTAGCTCTAGTTGGTCTCTTATTACCAACAGCATTCCAGCACTCCTCATTGGCTCAGTCGAATCCGCCAAAAGAAAAATCTGAAACCGCAACCCCTGCCGGGCCAACCGCTGCCAAACCCGGAACTGTGGAATCACGAATTGAAAAATACCTGAGGAATCTTTACGCTTGGGGACCTACCTATGATGTCAAAGTCGGCCCGTCCAAACCTTCGTCTATCCCGGACTTGCTGGAAGTGCCGGTTACAGTCACCATGGGAGGACAATCTGACACCGCAGTCGTCTACGCCTCAAAAACAGGAAATTTCCTGCTAAGAGGCGAGCTGACAGACATGTCTGTCGACCCCTTCGCCGACAATCGCTCCAAGCTCCACGTAGGCAAATCCCCCGCCATGGGCCCGGCAAATGCGAAAATCACCCTCTACGAATTTGCCGATTTTGAATGCCCCTCATGCCGTCAACTCGACTTAGTGCTGAGGAAGTTCCTGCCAGAGCACCCCGAATTTCGCCTGGTATTCAAACACTTTCCCTTAACCAACATTCACCCATGGGCCATGACCGCCGCAATCGCCAGTCAATGCGCATTTCACCAAAATCCCGACACATTCTGGAAAATGCACGACGCCATCTTCGACGCCCAAGACGTAATCAGCCCCTCAAACGTCTGGGATAAAATGAAAGACTTGGCAAATCAGGAAGGTCTAGACGCACAAACATTCAACACATGCATGTCAAACCCCGAAACAGAAAATGAAGTAAAAGAAACCATGGACGAAGGCCACGCCCTAACAATCACAGCCACCCCCACAACTTTCGTAAACGCCCGCCGAGTAGTAGGCCCCGACCAATCCGCCCTAGAACAATCCTCTTCCTTCGAGGCAAGTCATAACTAAACATAATATAGCTTATCAGTCTTCATTTGTCAAGTTTAATTTTGGAGGGCCACGGTTTGAATTGTAAATACTGGGGTTGCATATGTTTAAGGTTCCGTGAAGGATCGCAAGGCATGGGCAAACAGAGAGTTGAGTAACTTGGGGATCTTCTGTTGGCGTATAAGGCTATTGGTATCTATCGCGTGGCAGACACTGTGTTTGTCGAGGGGTAGAAGGTGTAGAGCCACAATTTTGGACATCAAAGTTTAGAGGGTGCCAGCTCAACCGGTCGATGCAACACCATCAGATATAAATCTTTTTTCTATAAGGTGGAGTTGATGAGATTTAAGCGGCGGTTCAAGCTTTCTGAGCAGCAGCGCAACGACATGTGGCGCCGTTGGAAGGCGGGGCAGTCGTTGCATGAGATTGGGCGAGCCTTCAGCAAAGATCATGTGTCGATTCAATTTATGTTGGCGCAACAAGGCGGGATTGCTCCAGCAGCACGGCGGCGCTCGTCGCTGACACTCACGCTGGCGGAGCGGGAAAACATTTCACGAGGGATTGCTTGCGGCTCATCGATTCGTGAAATAAACAGAGGCTTGCAGAGTGCGGTGTCGACTGTGAGTCGCGTGGTCGCCCGATTCCCCGCTGACGTCGCTCGCGGGATAGCGGGCACCACATAGGGTCAAATCGTCGACGCCATTTCTAATCGAGAACGGTCCGAAGAAATCGAGGACTGCGCCATTCCCGGCCATTCGGAACGCGATCTCATCGGCGGAACGAAGAACAGTCAGATCGCGACGCTCGTGGAGCGACATTCGCGATTTACCATGCTGGTGAAAGTATCCGGCAGAGATCGTCTGCGGTGATCGCCGTGCTCTGCCAGCACGCTCGCAAGCAGCCCGCAACCTTGCGACGCTCATTATCCTGGGATCGCGGCCTGGAAATGGCGCAGCACAAAAGCTCCACGGTGAACACAGAAGTGAAAGTCTATTCTGCGATCCGCAGAACCTTTGGCAGCGAGGCTCGAACGAAAATACGAACGGCCTGTTGCGTCAATACTTCCCTAAGCGAACAAACTTGTCAGTCTATTCTCAAGAAGAGGTCGACGAGGTGGCACTCAAACTAAATCAGCGTCCGAGAAAAACTTCGGAATTTCAAACTCCGGCAGATAGACTGCAAGTAAGTGTTGCACTGAACTGTTGAGACCGCCGGTCTTTCCGGCAAGAAATTGGCTATAGGTGGTTGGGCTTATTTGTTTGTCTGGGGTGATGAGGCAATTTGGTGGGGACTAGTTAATGGTGGATGGTTGCAGCGGCAGCGGCGCCGACGGCTATGCCGATGGCTAACCATTTTGCTGACCGTATTACTCGGGTCAGGAAGGCGCCGCCGTGGGCGGTGGCGATGGCGGCGTCGCGCTCGTGGAGCATTGCGGCGGAGCGTAATTTTTCATCGGACAAATCTTTTTGGAGAGCGTCACTCTGCGCTTTATTCTCTCTGCAATCCTGCAAGCCATCGTAGAGAGGAACCAGATCTGGCTGCGGGATTGAAATAGTTGTCGAAGGGGACTCGCCCGGAGCCAGGGGCCCGGACAAATCCGGATCATGAATGGTTACGGGCAGCGGGAGCGTTGGGAGGACTGCGGCTAATTGTTCGGAGGCTTGTTTGGGGGTCTGCACGGCGCGTTTTTGGGATTGAATGGCGGATAAGGCGGTTGAGAGTTGCGTGTCACGCTGGTTTTCTCGTTCGGTGGCTTGCTGTATTGAGCTGTTCTGCGCTTTTAATGTTGCGGCGAGTTGCTCGGAATCGTGCCGCGCGGAATGCCAGGCGTCGGCCAGGAGCGCTATGGCGATGGCGGCGGCAATCAACACGACAATGTGTAGAGACAGTTTCATGGGATGCTCGCGAAAATTTGAATTTTGATTCGTGTCTTGGCAGGCGGTGCGGGCGGGGAATTCGTGCTTCGCACTTCCCTGTTGGTTTCAGTTGCGCTGCGAATTCGCAAAAATACGTGTAAATCTATCAGTCAGAGTCGGACAAAATGCCACAGGCTGATGCCTATGCTACTTAATTTCGAGACATCAGACAGGGCGCGACGAGTAATTTCGTTTTCGCGCTAACACTTCTGCTGCGTAATTAAAATTCGCTCCGCCATTCCAGGCCTGCAGAGCGGTTGCGACATCGCCTTTGGCTTTTGCCAGCCTCGCGGCCAGAACGCGGCACCCGAACTCTACGCCGGCAGTGGGGTCGCAGAGTTCCGCGAGAGAAGTTTCCTTATAGCCGAATTCCCTTGCCACTTGTCCCATCACCTGCATGAGTCCCCACGACATCGAGCGCATGTAGCTTTCCGTGGCGCTCAATTTTCCAGCGGTATAAAGCGGCGCGACGTAGCGCGATAAAAATCCCGGCTCGTAGCGGACGGCCCACGGGTTCCACGCTGATTCCTGCTCGATGACAGCGCAGACGAGCGCGGGCTCGAGCTTGTGCTCTGCCGCAATTTGTCGCGCAAGTTCGATGATTTCGGGGTGGACGGTGTCAGGCATGTTGGCGTGTATTTCGTGAATCGTGATTTGTGAATCGTGAATCGAATTGCGTGCTTCGTGAAGACCAGAGTAATTT
>Ga0210386_10001175_pt1 | contig 23515 bp, 23 predicted proteins | sample IncBWH32OmetaG_FD_160091 | JGI IMG/M metagenome (GOLD analysis project Ga0210386, IMG submission 160091) | Forest soil microbial communities from Barre Woods Harvard Forest LTER site, Petersham, Massachusetts, United States - Inc-BW-H-32-O ...
AATTGAGCGAAGGCCCTCATTTAGATAATACGGGGCAGCTAGCCGCCTTTAAATTGCTTTCTTTGACACAGCTTTCTGATGAGGGGATCCGGATTCAAGGGGCTGCGGCTTTTTCTAAAGAAGACTTAAAGAAATTTTTAAAACTTTTAGCTGCGTTTGAAAAAGAAAATTACCGGCAGATTGGACAGCAAAAAGGTTTTTGGAAATGTTGGGATGAGGGGCTTGTGTGGTTGGAAAGGGGGTTGGAGGCGCGGCGGCAAGTGCAAAATCTTTTTTTTCAAGAAGCACCGTTCGTTGAATTTTCTGGCGATTTTGATCCAATGACAACTTTTTTTCGAAGGGATTATTGCCAGTTGAAGAGAGGCTCTTTTCCAGACTTGCGTCACTCTTGCTATGCGATTCAAAAAACAAATTTCTCTCCTCCGGAAGATTTTTTAAAACGAATAATTTCTTCCTTGCATTCGATCTATAAAATCCTTATCATGTTGGGCTTTGATTGCTGGGTTCGGACCTGTGGAAACCGGCGCGACTGGAAGGGGGTAATCTTCCCTGATGAGATGAAGGTCGAGCGGATTGAAGGGGCTGAATCTTGTATAGAGATAATGGTAGAGGATTCGATCCTACGGCCGATACGAATTGTTTTGATGAAGAGACTAAAAAAAACTTCAGAAAGCGCCGTGGTGTTCGTTTGTGAAGCTTTTGTTGAAAGAATTCTCGCTCTTCTGCTAGAAAAGAACATGAGAATTCCGGATTTTCCAGAGAACCTGAACCGCGGTAAATAGGAACCTAGCTTTGAGAATAAATAGAGAGATTCGAGCAGATAAACTTCGTGTCATCACAGAAGATGGTGAACAAGTTGGAATTTTAACGTTGAGAGAGGCTTTGGCTCGAGCTGAAGAAATGGGCCTTGATCTAGTCGAGATTGCCCCTACGCCGAAACCAATGGTAGCTAAAATTATCGACTACGGTAAATTTCGTTATGCATTAGCGAAAAAAGAAAAAGATAGTAAAAAGGCGCAAGTCCAGATCAAGGTTAAAGAGGTCAAGCTGAAGCCGAACATTGATACGCATGACTTTCAAACGAAAGTGAAGCATGCCCGAGACTTTTTGTTAAAGGGCAATAAAGTGCGTATTACTTGCATGTTCCGCGGCCGCGAGATGCTTCATTTGGATCTTGGAGAGAAAGTTGTTCGCGGGTTTTGTGAAGAACTGGCGGACATTTCGATTCTGGAAGCGCCGCCAAAATTAATGGGCCGATCTATGTCGACGACACTTGCTCCCAGTGGCAAGAAGCCTAAAACTGCCGCAGAAAGCGGCCTTAAGAAAGTAGGAGAATAAAACCGTGCCGAAAATGAAAACAAAGAAGGCTGTAGCAGCCAGATTTCGTGTAACGGGAACCGGAAAGCTAAAACGCACCCGCCCCGGACGACGCCATATTTTAACGAAGAAGAGTGCTAAGCGCAAACGCGATTTAGCAAAATCTCGTCTCGTTGATGAGGGCCAAGTCAAGATGTTTAAAATGTTGATGGGCGTATAAGGAGAGATCATGGTACGTGTAACAAACGCCGTTGCGTCGCGAGCGAGAACAAAAAAGCTTCTCAAGCGCTGCAAAGGGTTCTACGGCGATAGAAAGAACCATTTGAAACTTAGCCAAGACGCTCTTATGACAGCTCTTGCTAATAATTATAAACATCGTAAATTGCGCAAGCGCGATTTTCGAAGCCTTTGGATCACTCGCATCGGAGTTGCAGCGAAGATCAATGGATTGTCTTACAGTAAGCTCATTGATGGGTTGAATAAAGTAGGATGTTCTATTAATCGAAAAATGCTTTCTGAGCTTGCTATTCGTGATCCGAATGCATTTACTGCGATCGCTGACAATGCAAAAAAAGGTCTTGCAGCGTAGTAAAGTAAACAAGTTTCAAGGCCCGGGTCTCCGGGCCTTAGGGTATTATTCTTATGACCTCTCTGGTTGATCAAATTGGACATCTTCGTTCTGCGTTTATTCAAGAGCTACACGATATTTTTAATGCAAAGGATTTAGAAGCCTTAAAAGTCAAATATTTGGGCAAGAAAGGTCCGATCCAAGCATTGATGATGGAGCTGAAGCATTGCGCTTCTGATGAGCGTCCTCATTTCGGAAAACTGATCAACGATTTAAAAGATGAGTTAGTGGCTCACTGTGAAAGCAGTTTAGCTCGTTTGCAAGATCAGAAAATGTTCGATGATTTTCAAAAAGAGTGGATTGATCCTACTTTGCCCGGCCGGAGAATTTGTTTAGGCCGTGGCCATCCTGTGATTGAAACATTGAATAGAGCTGTTGATATTTTGATTGGGATGGGATTTTCTGTCCAACTGGGTCCTGATGTGGACACGGACTATTATAATTTTGAAGGCTTAAATTTTTCTAAAGATCATCCGGCTCGAGACATGCAAGATACCTTTTATGTGTCGACTGATTGGTTATTGCGCACGCATACAAGCAATGTGCAAGTCCACACAATGGAAAAGCATGCACCCCCAATTCGGATCATTGCTCCTGGCAGATGTTTCCGAAATGAAACTATTTCGGCGCGTTCCCATGTTTTTTTTCATCAGATAGAAGGGGTTTATATTGATCAGCAGGTTACTTTTGCAGATCTTTTGGCCACAATGGATGAATTTTGGAGCAAGCTTTTAGGAGAAAAAGTTCAAACTCGTTTTCGTCCCAGCTATTTTCCTTTTACAGAGCCGGGATTGGAAGTAGATGTGCGTTGCACAGCATGCAAAGGTTCTGGATGCCGTTTATGTAAACATAGCGGTTGGTTGGAAGTTTGCGGAGCTGGCATGGTGCATCCGAATGTTTTAAAAAAAGGGAACATTGATCCTGAGGTTTATTCGGGATATGCCTGGGGCATGGGGATTGAGCGATTGGCTATTTTACAGCATGGTATTCCCGACATTCGTTATTTTACACAAAATGACATGAGATTTTTGCGACAGTTTGCATAAAACTCTTGGTATTTAAGTTGGTACGTCGTATATTTTTAGTTCATTACGGAAGAGTGGCAGAGTGGCCTATTGCACCTGTCTTGAAAACAGGAGGCCCGCAAGGGTCCGTGGGTTCGAATCCTACCTCTTCCGTTTTGTTTTTCTTTCAAAGTTCTTTGAATCATGAACTATAATAGCAATCATCAATAGCAATCATCCAGATAAAAAGCGTATAGCATCGGGCTGTTTTCATGGTGTAATATATTTAAATTTTTTGACGATTTTCTGACTTTAAATCGACATATCGTTGTTTTTAAGTTGTGAATTTTATGGGATTAATTTGACTTGAAATTGACTGAATGTTATTTTTAAGTCAAATAGTAGGGTGAGAATGTTTATTGGACGTGAAGAGGAACTAGCGCAGCTAAAAGAATTCAAAAAGCGAAAGGTTGCAGGCCTTATCGTATGTTCTGGGCGCCGCCGTATCGGAAAAAGTACTTTAATTGAACATTTTGGTGAGTGTACCCGCTTTCTCGAATTTTATGGCTTAGCGCCAAGGGAACTGCTCACTAATAAAGATCAACTTGATCATTTTGGCGAATTGATGGGATTGAAGTTCAATTTACCTGCCATGAAATTTGACAATTGGAATCAGGCTTTTTCGACGTTAGCTGGGCTGACCTCGGAAGGACGCGTAATTGTTTTTCTGGACGAGATTTCTTGGATGGCAGGTCGGGATCAAGATTTTGCCGCAAAGTTAAAAGGGATTTGGGATACAAAATTTAAGAAAAATAATGAGCTTATTCTAGTCCTTTGCGGTTCTGTTTCTTCATGGATACAGGAAAATATCCTTAATGACAAAGGATTCATGGGCAGAGTCTCTTTAACTATCAATCTGGAGGAAATGCCGCTTCATGATGTCAATAAGTTTTGGAGAAATAGAACGATCTCATCTTACGAAAAATTCAAGATATTGTGTGTAACCGGTGGAGTTCCTAGGTATTTGGAGGAAATTCAGCCAGAACAGACGGCTGAACAGAATATTAAGAGAATGTGTTTTAGCAAGGGCGGAATTTTAATAGAAGAATTTGATAAAATTTTTGGAGATATTTTTGGCCGGCGTGCAGATGATTATAAAAAAATTGTTCAAGTTCTATCACATGGTAGTCTTGATCAAACGGAAATCTGCGAAAGGTTAGGTGTTGCCCAAACAGGTGGATTTAGTAAGATGCTTATTGTATTACAGCAATCGGGTTTTCTTGCTCGAGATCACGTCTGGAATGGAAATCTGAAAAGAGCCAAACTTTATAGATATCGCCTCAAGGATAATTATCTCCGCTTTTACATCAACTATATTGAACCCAAAAAACAATTGATCGAGCGGGGTGTTTATCGCGATTTACATCTAGAGGAAATGCCTGAATGGTTAACCATTATGGGATTGCAGTTTGAAAATTTGGTCTTGAACAATTTAAGCTCCATCCAACGAATCCTCCAAATCTCACCCGCTTCCCTTTTAAGTCTATCTCCTTATTTCCAAAATGAAACCCAAAGAAAGGAAGCTTGCCAAATTGATCTTTTAATTCAAACACGCCACACTTTATACGTCTGTGAAATTAAATTTCGTAAACAAATTCCATTGAGTGTGATTGATGAGGTCAAAGAGAAAATCCGTAAGATAAAAATTCCCAAAACTATGTCAGTGCGTCCTGTGTTGATCTATGAGGGTGAGTTATCAGGTAATATTCGATCTGAAAATTTCTTTAGTCATCTTATTTCTTTTGAGGACTTGCTGTGATTCGTCCTGTCCTTTGGTTCAGGGACTTCTAATAAAAAATATTTAACAGTTGATGGTCCTCTATTCAATGAATGTTGGATTAGCAAAGCACCATTATCGGAAGGCGAGATCTGTGATTGTTAGGATATGTCTCTAGATGAATAGTGAGCTTCTGAAACTTTCCCTATGAACGAGAAGGGTTTTTATCTTTTTTGAATTTTCCTCTCGGGAAAATTCAGACTCTTAATTGCTGTCATCTAATCAGGGCACCGACCATTAAAAAATCTTTTTTTAAAATCGGTGCCCTGGTCATCTAATTCAAACTCTAGCGATCAAACACAATATTTGCTAACATCTCTTTTTAACTGAAGGAAAGAAGAGTAACATTGTCTGCGTTAATCGTTCCATTGACATATTTGAAGGAAATTCCTGGCTGGGTGTGGAAATGGACTTTCGGCTTTATAGCTCGAAAATGGGAAATTTTATTTGGAGCCAAAATAAAATGGCAAATATGGGACGTTCCGGTCTATGACATCAAAGGAATTGATCAGTCTGCAATAATTTTTCGGGTATCAAACTGCACTCCAACAGAAATCCAAAATGTCTCTTTAGAGATCGAGCTAGCGATAGGAAATACTCATGAAGTTGTGATCAATATTTTGCCATTATGGGTCTACGCTAACCGAAAGCACATGGATAAAATTGAATTCACTGAAATACCTCAAATTCGAAAGTCAAACCGGAAAACAGTCGAGTTCGATCTCCCTGCCGCGACAGACATCCGCGTTGAAGTATTATTACCGTTTTCTCAAGGATTCCCTCTTCATATTTTGAAGCACTATCGATTTATACACAAAAAACTAAAAACCAAACAAATAGAAAGAATCTAGGACAATTTGATATGCCCACCCAGATCATTGAACAACAAGTGAAAAAAAACGACCTGCTCGACCTGGAATTAAAAAACAAATACGGCAACTTGGTCAAAGCCGTTGTCGACGTTAAACGAGCTATTATGATTGCTGGAATGACGATGCATTCGGATGGAGAGGGAATTCTTTTAGAAAATGGATCAGAACAGGCTGACCTATGGGGAATTAATCTCTATCTCCAACAATCTGGAGAGGAGTGGATCGAATACGATTCTGTAATCAACCTGAGACCTTCTCAGGACAATGAGTCTCGAGGAGTTGACGATCCTGCAATCCGGCAAAAAATCCAAGAAATCGTGAATCATTTGGTAAAACAAACATGACAGGATCAGAACATAGGGAGGCAGCTAAAGCAAGCTGGATGAAATTTTCCCTTGAAGAGCAAATGGCTAATATTGGCAGTGAAGTGAGCAGGGCCCTTCGAGCCCAAGGCAACCAAGCGCGCTATTGGGGCGCTGTTGCTCGAGCTTTAGACCTATTTTATCTCACTGTTGAAGATCCTCGGTGGAAAGGCCGTTTAAGAGAGGTTCTCCGCGTTCGTGAACTGTTTGCGGCAGCCGCTCTCGGAAGTGATGAATTCAAAACATCGCTCCAGGATTTAGATCGTTACTTTGACTGTTTTGTATGGCTTGCTCGAGCGGACCGTTGAGAAATTTTAGAGACCATACCTCCTCAAATCTATTGCAATCTGCTTATAACTGACAAATGTCAATTTTGAGCATAATCTCTTGGCAGTAAACATCCAGATTGGTCCTTAAAAACTGGTAAGCCAGGAAAACTGACTTTGTATCGACTTTCCGATAATTATCTTCGCTTCTACATTCATTATATCGAACCCAATCTTAAAAAAATTGAACAAGGTTCGTTTTTAGAAGTTCCGCTTTCTAGTTTGCCAGGATGGGAGTCTATGCTTGGTTTTCAGCTTGAAAATTTTCTGCTAAAAAATAGATCACTCCTTTATCAAGCGCTTGGAATTTCACCTGTTTTATTTCATTTGGGCCCGGTTTCCGATACTCTTTTAAGTAGTCGTTATTTTTACCGTATTATTGATATTGCAGATATTTTTTGAAAAAGTGTTCTCTTGCTATTTTTTTAACGTTTCTTTAGCATGCTCCGGAAAAAACGAACAAGGAGATCAATTATGCTGAATGCTGTTAAATCTACTACGAGAACAACGGATCTTTTAAGTTCCACGCATTTTGATACGAGGATGACCGATTCTGAATCTTTTGAAGAAGAGGCTACATGTGCTCACTTGATAAGAGCTGTAGAAGAAAGGAACCCGGACATTTTACGCAATCAATATATTTGCGACACTTCGCTTGCAGACCAAGCTATGCAACGGGCTATAGAACTTAACTTCTTTGAAGCGCAACAAGTTCTCTTGGAAAAAATGCCCCAGCATGATTTTTTCGACTGCCTAGAGTCAGCTATGAAACAAGCGAAGCAACCTCATTCGTTTTTGGTTACACAGATCATGACTCGTGTTTCTGATGAGACTCTACGGCCTCAATCCGCAAGAGTAAAAGAATTTGGTGATTTTTCTAAAAATATTTATTTAAATTGGTTGAATTGCACAGCGGTAGAAAAAGGAGAAACGCAGTTTTTATCGAGAATTGTTTCTTTGCATAAATCTGACTCTAACTATGGTGATAATTTACCGGCAATTTATAAATCAATTTATGAAAAGAATAAGAAAATCCCTCCAGAAATACAAAAAATTCTATTAAAAATGGACCCTGTATTTTTTAATGCCTTAGAAATGGCTGTAAAGATAAATGACGAGCAAAAAATAAGAGAACTTCTCAGCGATCCCACTTCTAGGGAATTTTCTAGTCGATTTATTGAATTAGTGGATTTTTTATGGGGTGTAGAAGACCTTTTATGTCTTGATGCAGTGATAGCTTACATGCATGAGCATGTTAAAGTGATTTATGGTACTCGCTATATTGATATGTTTTTAAAAGTAGCGGCTCAAGAAGGAAATGTAGGTAAAATAACAATGGTTACAAACTTGTTAGTAGGTTTTGCACCGCAATTTATTGCAGGAAAATGGAACAGCAAGACAATAAAAACGTGCATTGATACGGGATTTTCAGGTGCAAAAACACCAGAAGTTAAGAGTGCGTTAATGACTCTTAAAGACAAAGTGCAACATTTGTATCCGGAAGTTGAAGCAAGTAAATCTATTCCTTTTATTAACTCAGGAAGTTGTAGATTTTTTATCCAATCTTAGTACTTAGTTGATTATCAAATTATTTTTCATTTATACCTCTCGTGATTCAAAAACGATTTTGGAGCGGTTTTTCAATTATGAACAATATGCAAAGGTTTTGTATGGGTGTTTCTAGGGTAGATTTAAAAGTTAATTTTTCTGAAATCTCGAAAAATATTTTTTCTTCAGATTTCTATCAAATACAGTGGGATAACTTTTTTTCTCTCTGTGAGAAGGTGGCTTTAAAAATTAGGGATTTTATGGCTCATGCATTTGAGTTCCTTAAAGCCGCGATAAAAAAAAATCTAAATCGAAGCAATATTTCTGATATAAATGTTTCTACTTCCCAAACGGAGAGTTGGGTTTTTTCGAAGGCTAGACTTCCGAAAAAAATGAAGAGTGTCTCTGACAGTTCAATAGTTCTTTCTGCAAATTTGTGGCAAGCTCAAATAAATGCTCAGCTGAACGCAAAACCAGAAAAGATAAAGGAAGAAAATAAGAAAAAATTGCCAGGCAAAAAGCAAGTTCGATTTTCTGATTTATTAATATAGTATATATATTTTCAATATTTGAAGGATAAATCATTTGCGAATATATTTTTTTCCTTCAAATAAAATAAAAAATCAGGAGGGGAAAATAGGTCATGGCCTACAATAGGTAAGAATTTTGCGCACAGGCCGCGTGTTCTCGCGAGTGAGTCTTATGAGGATCGGGAGCTGCAAGCCTGTGAACAATCTATCCAAAGTTTTGTTAAATACGGAAAAATTGACAAAGCTGCCCAGTGTTGCCTTAGGAAGGGCAATTTATCCTCAGTGAGGAATCAATATGGTGATGCTGGGAATAGTTTTGCAAGAGCTGCTACCTATTTCAAACAGTCCGGTGCATTTATTGAAGCTTTTGATCAAGCAGTTAAATTTCAGTCTTTAAAGGTTTTAGATTTTGAACTGTTAGCAGGTTTAGATGGCACAGATGATCACGCGTTGATACCTTCGTATCAAGGAAAGGCAGCATGTCAATATCTTCGAATGGCCGAGTCGTTAGATTCTTTTTCTAGTGGACGAAAACCGGCACCCATTATTGAGTCTATAAATTTGTATAGAGGAGAGGCTGCGGAGCGTTATAAACGCGCTAGTTCCCGTTATGAGGAGGTAGCTCAGCTATATTTTAACTCAAAAGTGATTTCTGATATTGCAAAAGCTAAGATATGTTTGAAGTACGCAGAAAAATTTTCAGGACAGGCTCAGCGGCAATATAGTAAATTAGGCAATAGTGAACTGGAGAAAACGTGCCTTGAGGATAAAATAAGAATACAACAAAAAATCAACTAAAAAGAATTTTGTAAGCATACATTTGTTTCATTCAAGCAAGCCAATGGGCCAGTAGCCAATGAGTTCCGGCTCCAACGAGAGCAGAGGCAGGCAACGTAAGGACCCAAGCGACTAGCAGCTTTTGAGGCACATTCCAGGAGACGGATTTAAAAGAGTTGGCAGAACCGACTCCTGTAATGCTGCCTGCAATCATATGGGTCGAGCTAATCGGCATTCCTAGGAAACTAGCAATGAGAATAATGACTGATGCGGTGCTTTCTGCTGCAAAGCCTTGCATGGGTTCAATCTTGGTGATGGAAAAACCCATGGTTTGAACAATCCTCAATCCTCCGAACGAAGTGCCAAGAGCCATCGTAACGGCGCAGGCAAAAATCACCCAGATCGGAATCGCGGAGTTAGAGAGGATGCCAGAGGCAAAAAGTCCCAATGTAATAATCCCCATGCTTTTTTGTGCGTCATTCAGACCATGCGCTAGCGCTACAAAACAGGCAGATCCAATTTGAAGGTGTTTGAAAACTTTATGATCTTTATTGCGAGCATTCCATCGATAAAGAATTTTCATGAAAAAAAAAGCAATGACAAAACCAATGATGGGAGACAAAACCATAGGAATCACTACTTTTCCAACCACTCCGTTCCAAATGATGATATGCATGCCCTCATGCATCCAGGCAGATCCCAATAAGCCGCCGATCAGCGCATAAGAAGAGCTGCTCGGAATGCGATAGAGCCACGTGATCAAATTCCAAATAATTGCCCCTATAACAGCAGACAAAACAACGATTTGAGAAGCTTCCCTAGCGTGAACGAGCCCTGAGGCGACCGTTTGAGCAACTCCGCTAATCTGCGTTGCTCCAATGAAATTGAGGACTGCCGCCATCACGATCGCGGAGAGGGGGGTCAATACTCTTGTCGCGATGACTGTAGAGACGACATTTGCGGCGTCATGAAAGCCGTTGGTGTAATCAAAGATCAGGCCAAGTATAACAATAAGGATTGCGATTTCCATAATCTACTCAATAAGGGATTGGGATCTGTTTGGCAAGTTTCTGTTTGTTGAGAAATTTTTTTTTCGGTATGATTTTGTTCTAAAATTCTTTAACCAGAGGTTCCTATGGTAAAATTTGTAAGATCGTTGGCTTTTGTTGTGGCTTTATTTCTTCCTGTTTTCCAGATCCTTCAAGCCCAGGAGGCAAATCCTATGAAAAACCCAAATCCTGTTGTCGTAGTAGAAACAAATCTTGGTTCTTTTGAACTTACTTTAAGGCCCGATGTCGCTCCTAAAGCCTGTGAAAATTTTTTGGGCCTAGTCCAAAAAGGCTATTATAATGGACAAATTTTTCATCGGGTCATCAAAGGGTTCATGATTCAAGGGGGAGATCCTACAGGAACAGGCCGAGGCGGCGAATCCATCTGGGGTAAATCCTTTGCAGACGAAGTGACGCCCACTGTAAAATTTGATAAGCCCTATCTGCTAGCTATGGCCAATCGGGGCCCAAGCACCAACGGCAGCCAATTTTTCATCACTACAGTCTCTACTCCCTGGCTCAACATGAAGCATACAATTTTTGGAGAAGTGACTTCAGGCGCCGATGTAGTCAAAAAAATCGAGCAAACACAAACAGATGCTCAGGATCGTCCCGTAACTCCAGTGCGCGTGATTAGTATGTCTGTTAAACAATAATCTTTTTTTGGGGATGTTGTCTCGGACAAAACCCTACAAAACGACTGGCGTCCTTAGAATCCTGTTTTTTTTATAAAAAAATGGGATTCTAAGGACGCCTTGTTTTTTGTAGGTCCCTCGATTTATTGTATCTGGATATCCTAACTACCAATTTACTACCAAAATCTACCGATTTGGTAGTTGCATTTGCAAGTGTCTTTTAATGAGAATCTTACGTTATTACTGATGAAGAGGTAAGTACAGGGGAAATCTTGCATGATCCTCCGCATGCAAAGGAGCTTTCAGAAAGATTGGAAGCTATGTGTGAGTTTGCGAATGGCAACATTCCTCATCAATTTCTTCATCCGGTTGTTCGTGCAGTGATTCTAAACAGGTTCTTAGAAAGCGGTCCGGCGATATGCTTTTGCAAAGGTTTGGAGGAATGAGTAAGAAGCAATTTTTCGCGTGTTTGTATTCGTAGCTTCTAGCAAGACATTGTCGAGCCATTGTTCTAGTTGGCGTACGATCACTTCATCGCCCCAGTCTAGTACGAGATCAGGGACTTTAGATCCTGCGAATGCGCCATTCGCAGCACCGGCAATGCCGCCGACGAGGGTTCCTATGCCGGGGAGTATGGTATCTCCTAGAGCCGCAGCGGCGGCTCCGAACAACCCTGCCGCCATCCCTTTTGCAGTTTCTTCTGTTCGATGTTCATTGTAGTAATTCATCGCAAAGGTAGTAGCGACAGAGCCTGCAAGGATTCCTAGGGGTCCTAAAGTGGTTCCTAAAACTGCCGTTGTAAGCAATCCAACAGGTGCTCCTAGAACTCCGCCGGCAGCTGTAGCCAATAGCTTGAGATCATGTGGTTTTTGAAGTGTTAGATTTTGGGCTATTGTCTCAAGCTCGTTGATTTCTTTTTGGATCCATTTTAACTCGCGAAGCATCTCTGCATAACTTGCCTGTCTCTTTTCTAACGCTGGAGGAGTAAGTTCGGTTGTTAACAGATAAATCTCTTCAGAGTTTGCTGCATACGTTTGATAAGCTTCATCTCGGGCCTGAGCATACGGCTCGCAATATTTTATGATCTTCTGATGAAAGTTTATACCGTAAGCATGCAGAATTGAATCGTAAGAGAGAAAATAATAGATTTGTTTTAGTAAAGGGCGAATGAGTTCTTGCTCTTCTAGAGTAAATTCTGCTAAGAAATTTGCTTCATAACCCTTCCACTCGTGCTCCGGTATCTTGGAGCCTCTTGGCATTTTTTGAAAATAGGCATTTAGACGTTCTCCTGCACGGTTTTGAAGCTGGGGCGGCAGTTGGTCTAGAAGAAACGCTTTCAAGGTGCTCCACTGATAGCTTGCTGTCGGCAGTTTGCTAAGCATTCGGTTGAGATCTTTAGTCAGCTCGTCTTTTTGGCCGGGAGGAAGGGTTTTTAAGATGTCTTCAATTGTGTTTTTTGCTAGGCCGACATGAAAATTAGGGACTGTTCCTCCTTGTCTGACAATGACTAAATTCGCGATCGGACCATCTGTCTTTACTAATAAATGCAATTTTTCTAGCCCGGCATGCTGGTCGATATAATCTTTTAAGGATTGGACTAAATTTTCAGTAAGAAGGGTAAGTTTTTCTTTTGCTTCTTTAGGCAAGTGAGGAGTGAGCTCAGAAACCAGCTGATTGAGGTGGCGGAATTGGGATTCTAAAGCATTTGGGGTATCCTCTAAAATCAACCGGCTCGCCTCTTCGTTAAAAGAGAAAATTTCTTGCAATGCGTGTGTAGTATGTGCATTTTGTTTGTTTTCTTGTTGATAGTGCTTTAAGCGCCCTATGGATTCAAGGAGATGAAGGGATTTTTCCCGTGCAGGCTGCAAAATGCGATCTAACTCTTCTTTTAAAGCTTCTGTGAGTCCAGGAGTATTCGCATTCATGCAAGAGACATTCATGAGAAGGCGAAGCTCTTCCATCCGTTCGCAAAATAGCTTAATCTCCTGAAAAATCGTCTGAGATTCGAGCAGCTGGGCATTTTCTGTATTAAAAGTTTTGTTTGCCGTTCTTAAGAATAAATTTTGTAGATCGGCTATTTTAATAAGGATATTTTTGCGGAGTTCAGAATGGATAGCATTGGTTTGCGCGGCGATCGGTTTAAAAGAAGGTTCGATTTTTTCTCTTATGGATCGTCTTACTATGGTGTGAAACACTTCTTTTGATGCCATTTCCAAGGCTTTTTTTTGTGTTAATTCAGATTGCTGGATTTGTTCAAATGTTTCGGAATTTAAAAAGGCTTCATTCGAGGCTTTTAATATTTTTGAGAGGATCTCTTCTATGTGATTTCGATCATGGAGCTGCGCTAAGGCGATATGAGCTATTTTTTCGATCCCTAGCTCAAGCGCTTCCCGAAGAATATCTGAAGAGTCGTTTTTTTGCTTCGCTATATGTTGTATTAGATCGTCAATGTTTTCATGGGGAGTCATGCCGAGTACGCTGATCAGTAGTTTAGCCACAGAGGCCAATTTTTTCTTGTCATGAGGCGGTAATTGAAGAAGGGGAGTTGGATCTTCTGGTTCTTCTCGCGCGAGTTTGGCTTGAAAGGAGAGCAATTGTTTGTTGGCTTCTTGATAAATGGCTCGGCTGAAGACTAACGAAATTTGAGGCGATTCGCTAGCAGTATTGTCAACGATTGCATGAAATACAGCCGGAAGAGCGTTTTTTTTGAGGACTCTTTTAATCACCCAATTAATAGGACCCTCTAAAAGAGCGGATAAACAAATCCCTGCCCATCTGATTAAAAAAAACGAGCTCTTTTTCCATTTTGTGCACAATTTAAGACGAGGGAAAAATTGATCGACAAAGATATTGCTGACTTCTGCAATGATTTGATCCAGGGGCTCTGTCATGAGTTCATTGACAGCTTTTTCTTTGCATTGCTCCGGTGTTCCAAGAGCTCCTTTTTGTGCGGCGCATTCTTCGAGGGCCGCTTTATACTTCGTGAGAATGATCGAAGTTTGTGTCAAAAATTTTGAAGTCAAGCTGGATATGTTAGGGGTTGTTGTTAGGTCTTTACGAAGAGAATTGATGAAGTGGTTCGTAAAAGCTGAAACCGCATTCGGAACGAGTCCTGTAGCAAAAAAAAATAAAAAATAACAAAGGGCGGCTTTGGTTTTTTGAAAGAAGGTGAGTTTTACTCCAAATGTTTCGTTATAAAGAGTCCAAAGAGAAGGTTTTGGTTGATTTTTTTCTTTTGCAAGCAAGAGTTGTTTCTGATACTTCTCAAGCACTGGACGGTATGTATTAAAACTTTCGGCGGGCGTTTCTCCTGCAGCCCATTCATGAAGAAATTGCAGGGTTGTATAGGCAGTGATATGATTGATGAGTGTCGATCGTTCTTGGTTCGTTTCCGTTTGTAGTTTTTTTAATTCTTCAGCTGCGACTTTTTTTACATCTTCATTTGGCTTGTTATCCACAAGAGGAGAAGGGATCACAGAGGGAATGATCAGTGCACCCAAAATTTCTTCCGGCCGTGGATTTTTGGGCTTAAGTGTGTTTTCATTGATCGCGATGATGATTTCAGCGATTTCTTTATTGGTGTGTGCAGCTTCTTTGGTCAGAGTTCGAGACAGGGGGTTGATGTTACGGCCGTCTACTATAACCTGGTGATGAATATTTGAAATAAGCTGCGTGGAAGAAGGAAGAGGAGAGTCTTCCTCCGCAATAGGTTCGCTTGGGGAAGAAGGAGGAGATCCAGGTGTAGCCAAGGGTTTTTCTTCAGTCGAGATCTCAGTATCGTTCCATTCCTCTTGAATCCATGCAACAGATTTTGAGGCCCATGTCCACAAAGAAGGTGCTTCAGGAGGTGGGCGTAGCGTCGGTTCTGCCGCAGGTTCTCTAAAAACGAGAGAAGAGTCCACTATTGCAAGATTTGGAGAAGATGGTGGCGAGGTTATTGGAGATTCTGGAGGAAGGGGATTAATAGCCTCGCTAGCCGCGAGGTTAGCTTCATCAATCTCTTTTTGGGCTTGGTTTATATCATCTGCTACTTCCGCTGCGATCCATGCAGCCTGTTCTTGAGCCCATGCAAGTGGTTTTGAGAACCATGATGCAGGCCATGATGATGACGAAGTAGGGGGTGTCATATAATGATTCCTAGGCTTTAATGATCATTTTTTATCGACCAATTGGTTTTTTTTCGATCCTCAAATTTTTTCTTCTTCCGGCTCTTCTTTTTTCTTTTGTAAAACATCCAAACTATCTCCTAGCTCTGAAGGAAACTCCAAAAATGCTATCGATGAGAGTTCCGGATCGAATGGTTGACGTTGTTCTGTGTTTTCTTCCGTATCGCTCGAGATCCCAGCACCCTCTTCTTTCCGATTTGAAGGTGAAGAGTCTATTGCAAAAGAGGAAAGGTCTTCTGTAAATGTTAACTCATTTCCTGATTTGGGTGTTTTTTTCAACTGTGCATTGTCTGCCCCTGTTGAGTTACTCAAAAGCACTCCTGTAAAGGCTGCACTTAGACCTGATAGGATGATGTTGCTATATAAGGTGCTTCCAAAAGTCTGTGCAGCAGCTGCAATACCTATGCCAGTATAGATGGCATTTTTTTGACCGCCGCATTCATCTGAATATTGAAGAGCTCCCTTGACTGTATAGAAGGTTTCTCGGGCAAACCATTTCGCACAGGCAGAAACTTTTTCTAGTGTAGGATTGGCTTGAGGTTGTTTTTTGTTCAATTCATTGACGATTTGCTGCCCGCGCACAGATAGTGCAGAAATGTTTTGATAAGTTTGTTTAACTGTTTTTAATAAAGTGACACGAGTTTCTTTTAGTGCTATTTGAGGATTTTTTCCATGACCTTTTGCATTGAAAGCGATTAAAGCGGTTCCGGCTACCGTAATCGTTATTAAAGCGACACCGCATTGTAAGGCTGTGACAGCCACACCGTGAAGAGGTAGCGCGGAGACGACTAAAGTCCCTACGGCTGCAGTAACCGCGTTAGAAACAGCCGATGAGGGAAAATAGTCCCAGTTAGATTTACTAATAGTCTGGCAGGCGCTGGGGGTCATTTGTTTTCTCCTAAATGAATAATAATAATGAGATAGTTTAACGCAGATTTCTCTTTAAGTCAATTCTAAGATTTGTGTGTTCTTTAAAAGTTCTATGTAAAAAATTTTAGGTTTTTATGCGTGAATTTCAAAATATTTTAGAGATTGCAGATCTTCTGCTAGGACCCAATGGATGTTCTTGGGACCGAGAACAAACTTTATTTTCACTTCAACCCTATCTTTTAGAAGAAATGCACGAGCTCATTGAAGCCATAGATTCTTTGGACGGATCTAAAATGGCGGAAGAGTTGGGCGATGTCCTTTATGCTTTGGTGTTTGTGGCAAAATTGGGAGAGAAGGAAGATAAATTCCAACTCGCGGACGCGATCGAAGGTGTTTGTCAAAAATTAATTCGACGTCATCCTCATGTATTCGGCAATGTGAAAGCAACTAGCTCTGAAGAAATTATTAATAACTGGGAAGAAATTAAAAAATTAGAGTTTAAGGAAAGAAAAAATATACTTGATGGCATTCCTCTTTCTCTACCGTCTTTAGCCAGGGCTCAAAAAATTATTCAAAAAATCAGACGTAGTCAAAAGAAAAAAATTGAATGTGCTTTTCAGACAGAAGAAGAATTAGGCGAAAAATTTTGGGAACTTCTTGAGGCGGCGGAATCAAAAGGATGGAACGCTGAGGATGTGCTTCGCCGGGTAGCGGCCCGCCGTGAAGAGGCTTTTCGGCAAAATGAAAAAACACCGGAGACGGGCTCATAGCATAAGACAGATCCCTTAAGGCTGCTACCTTCCGGTCCTGACCTAGTTCGGGCTGCTCATTCTATGAGATCCCCGGTGAAGAACATCATACCTATTTCAGGAATTAGAATCTCTCTTTTTCGGATAGATCCGGTTGAGCATTCAAATTATAGAGATAGGTTTCTGGAAAAAATTTGGAGAGAATTTTGACAGCATTTTCTCCATTTTGCGCTAAAGCGGCAGCCGAATAAAGGCAAAGACCGACTCCATGTCCTTTTCCATAACCGTTAAAAATGATTGAATCCTCTTTAAGAGAAATCGTGAAGTCGCTGCTTAAAAGATGGCCCTTTCCTAAACGGCTTTGAAGTGTAAAAAAATCAAAATCATAACTGGAAAAACCATCTTTGATCCTGGCTCCATATACTTTATTAGAGGGTTGATCGATGAATAGTTCCATTGTTTTGATTTGAGGCACATCCAAAATTTGCGCGAGATTTTTTTTGGAAATTTGATAAGACCATTTTGTTTCCTGGCGTGCAAGCTGTGCATGAGGGGCTTCTACCCCTTTATCTGGACTGAATGATTCTCTCCGTCGAAAAAGAGAGAAATAAGGGGCTGTTTTTCCTGCGCTATTTTCAGTCCATGTGGTTGCGAAAGGAAGATTTACCCCTTTTTCTGGATGAACTAAAATTAAATGGCGAGTTGAATCCACTGCACGATCGATGGGAGATCCATCGATAATAAGGGCAGCTCCCTGATAGCCGACCTCTGGAGCGCTTACGTGCCAAAAGCTATTGGTGTTGCGCGTGGCTCGATAATAGGCGTCGGTTCGGGTCAAAATAGCCAAGGCGGACATGACTTCCGACTCATAAAAACTCGTAAATTGCGGAGCGAGGATTCCTTTTACATAACTTTCGATATCAAGCTCGTTCACAATATTAATCATCCCTGAAACGCCATAAATTGCAATGGCACCATTATATTGGATGCCGTTGACAAAAATTGCGGTGTCAGGCGAGCGGGGTTTGATGTAAATTTGATGAACGCCTGGAAATTCTCCGCCCCATTTCAACCCAGTTTCTAGCGCATGAATAATAAACCTTTTGCCAAGAAGACCTGATGCAATCCTGATTTTATCATGGGGGTTGATGATATAATAGGGACCCTTCACTTCTAAAAGTGCTTCAGTAACATCTTTTTCTAAAAGGATTTGGATGTTTTGCGGCGATGTTGGTTCCGATATTGTTGAAAGCATCGACTCGGAAGAATGTTCATACGTCCATCCAGATAATAAAAAAGAGCTGCAGAGCAGGGCAGCGGCAGCGATGTTTCTCATGGTTTGACTCCGGTAAATTAGGCTGTTAAAGGAACAAATTACCTCTCTTTTATCAAAAGAGCTAATTTGATTCTTGAACAAAATCATTTGTGGGAGGTTTTTTTAGACCGAGGTGTTCGTAAGCTAAACCCGTGGCTTGCCTTCCCCTCGGCGTACGTTTGATAAATCCTTGCAAAATTAAAAAAGGCTCATACACCTCTTCCAATGTGTGGGATTCTTCTCCTACAGCTGCCGCTAAACTATTTAGACCGACGGGGCCTCCTTCATGATGTTCAATCATAACTTTTAAAATTTTTTTGTCCATCTCATCGAGACCCACATGATCGATTTCTAGCATTTCGAGCGCATTTGAAGCGGTGATTTGATCGATGCTTGGTTTTTTGTGGATCTGTGCAAAATCGCGTACCCAGCGGAGTAAATTATTTGCTACTCGGGGAGTTCCTCTCGAGCGACGGGCGATTTCAAGCGCTCCGTCTTTTTGTAATTCAACAGATAAAATAGAAGCGGAACGTAAAATAATCTGCATTAAAGTGGGAGGATCGTAATAATCGAGCCGAAGAGAAATTAAAAAACGAGAGCGCATAGGAGCGCTTAAAAGCCCTGAGCGAGTCGTGGCCCCCACGAGGGTAAAAGGATTGAGTTTTACTTGGACGCTTCTTGCATTAGGACCGCTATCAATCATTAAATCCAAAGAAAAATCTTCCATGGCAGAATAAAGATACTCTTCAGCAACTGTTGAAAGGCGGTGGATTTCATCGATAAAGAGAATGTCTCCTTTTTTTAAATTGGTTAAAAGGCCTGCTAAATTTCCTGGTTTTTCAATCGCAGGGCCTGAAGTAACGGTAAGCTGCGTTCCCATGGATTTGGAAATAATATGAGCTAAAGTGGTTTTCCCAAGTCCTGGCGGTCCGCTGAAAAGGCAATGTCCTAACGCCTCACCACGGTTTTTAGCGGCCTGCATAAAAACATCTAAGCGGCTTCGCACGGATTCTTGACCAACAAATTCATGCAACGACTGAGGACGAAGTGGAACTTCAAAGGGAGTATCGGGCTCAGCCCAAGAAGATTCAATAAATGCATCGCTCATACTTAAAAACTCTAGCAAGAAATCGATTTCACGCGCTACTCTGAATTGTACCGTTCGTGATTTAAATTGGGACGCTGTCCCAAACTCTGTCAAAGGACTTTGTCCTTTGAAATCCTATGTTTTTTAAAATTATTTCACGGATCTTCTTATTTTTTTATGCATAAAAAAATAAGAAGATCCTTCAAATAAAATAATTAGGATTTCAAAGGACGAAGTCCTTTGACAGGGTTTGGGACAGCGTCCCAAAAAAGATTCTTGAATTGCAAACGGCATAAACAACAGAAAAAAACAACGAAATAAATAGGTTGAAATATATGTCTCTTCGTTCCGATAAATGGATTCGCCGTATGGCGATTGAACATAAAATGATTGAACCGTTTATTGATAAGCAGGTGAAAGACGGGAAAGTTAGCTTTGGACTCTCAAGCTATGGGTATGATTTACGCGTAGATCATGAATTTAAAGTATTTACAAATATGAATAGTTCGATCGTCGATCCTAAAAATTTTAGTGCCGATGCCTTTGTTGATATCAAAGGGGATTTTTGTATTATTCCGCCGAATTCCTTTGCGTTGGCTAAAAGTGTGGAATATTTTCGTATTCCCCGAAATGTTTTGACCCTTTGTATTGGCAAATCGACTTACGCGCGGTGTGGAATTATCGTAAACGTTACTCCTTTTGAGCCGGAATGGGAAGGATTCGTCACTTTAGAAATTTCCAATACAACCCCTCTTCCTGCGAAGATTTATGCAGGGGAAGGACTCGCTCAAGTGTTGTTTTTACAAGCAGATGAAGAGTGCGAGGTATCTTATGCAGATCGTAAAGGCAAGTATATGAATCAGATGGAAATAACTTGTCCAACTGTTTGAAGAATACTCGTTGATTGTTACAATGAGTTTCAAGGGTGGGGTATGCAGCGGCGGGAAATTGTCCGAATGTCTTGGGTTCAAAAAAGTTGGTGGGTCATTTTATTTTGTATGGCCGTTGGACTTGTGTATCTGCATGCTTTGAAAAATAGGAATGCAGCCCTTAAAGAGATTGGGTTTCGATTAGGTGAAATGGACAAAGAAAAGTTGAGGGTCTTGCAGGAAAAAGAAGATTTGCAAATGAGGATCTCTTCTCAAAACGATCCGGCCTGGATCGAGATGGTTTTGATGCGTGAAATCGGCGTTGTTCCGGAAGGGTGGATTAAGGTCCACTTTAAAACAAAATGATTGTTCTGTTTGTTTTATTTCTTTTGTTCTTAATTTTTCTATCGGGGTATTTTTCAGCGGCGGAAACAGCCCTATTTTCTTTGTCGCCGCTGACTCTTAAAGCTTACCGAGCCAGTACGAACACCCGGCTTAATTTGATTGGACACTTGATGAACCATCCTCGTCAAATTCTGGTCACTATTATGATTGTTCATATTTTTGCCAATATTTTGGTTCAAAACGTCATTTCGAGTATTTTTGAGCCTTTTCCAGGATGGACCCTTAAGGTAGGCCTTCCTTTAGCCCTTACTCTGCTCTTTGGTGATATTTTGCCTAAATCTGTAGCGATGCCGTATAACACAAAAATTTCTTATTCGGTAGCGCCCATCATTGCAAAAGTGTCCCGTTGGATTGCTCCCTTTAGGAACATGTTGACGATGGCTACTAGTTATATCACGCAACGTCTCTTTTTTTTCCTACATGAAGAAAAAGAGATTTCGATTGATGAGCTAAGACATGTATTAAAGACCTCTGAGGAGACGGGCGTTTTGCTGCATGAGGAAGCAGACTTAATCGATGGAATGCTGGATTTACAGCAAACGATTGTGAAAGAGCGGATGCGTCCGAGAGAAGAAATTTTATTTTATGATATACAGCAGCCCTTTTCTTCTTTAAGTCGCCTTTTTGTAGAATTGGAACTTACGAGAATTCCCATCTGTGATAAAGATTTGGAGAATGTGCTGGGTATTTTGTCGACTCGTCTTTATTTTTTTCATCATGAACTGCAAAGTTCGTCCGATTTACTCCCGATTTTAAAAAAACCATACTACGTTCCAGAAACGACCAAGTGTTGGGTTTTATTGCAAAATTTAAGAGAGCGGGGAGAGAGTTTGGCTTTGGTTGTAGATGAATATGGTTCTATTTCAGGATTGATTACTCAAGAAGATTTAATTGAAGCGGTGGTGGGGGAGATTTCTGATAAACGAGATAGCAAAAGTTTGTATACCCGATCTGGTCCAGACGTGATCATTGCCAGTGGAAAATTAGAATTATTGGACTTTGAGGAAATTTTCAACATTCCCCTTAAATCGAAAGAGAACGTGGTGACTTTAGGCGGTTGGCTAATTGAACAGATGGGAGATATTCCAGTTGCCGGAACAAAATATGCTACCGATCAGTTTTTGTTTTATGTATTGGCTGCAGATCCCAATAGGATTCGCCGTATTTATGTTAGAAAGCTGGCGCCTAGGCAGATAAAAAAATGAGCACATGGCTTGAATTTCTTTTATTTACGATTCTTGCAGTTCTTGCGCAAGGGTTATTTGCTATGTTTGAGATGGCATGCGTGTCTTTTAACAAAGTTCGTTTGCAGTATTATGTAAGTTTGGGATTTAAAAGGGCTGTTTGGTTAAATTTTTTACTCAAAAAACCATCTAGGTTGTTTGGTACAACGATGATTGGGATTAATTTGGCCTTGCAAGTGGGTTCCGAATCTTCTCGCAGATTTTATGAGTCGATCCATTTAGATCCGGATTGGGCTCCTATCACGCAAGTACTGATTGTTGTGATTTTAGGCGAGCTTGTTCCCATGTTTGCAGCCCGCCGCCATCCCGAGCAGCTAGCGATGGCTTTGGCGCCGCTCATGGTTTTGATCACCCGCTTATTAAGTCCGATCATTTGGGCTTTTGATGCTTTTTCCCATCTTTTGCATCGCTGTTTTGGACAGTCTCCGGAAAGTTCCCTTTATCTCTCGCGCGAAGAAATCAAAGCGGCGTTTGAAGAAAGAGAAGAAGGGGAAAATGAATTTAATTCTATGGTCAGCAGCGTATTTCGGCTTAAAAATTTGGTAGCGTCTCAAGTTTTTAAACCTTTAGCGGATGTGCTGATGGCGTCTTCAAATGCGACGATCGGGCAAATAAAACAGCAGCTTGCTGAAAAGTATGTTCCTCTTCTTCCTATTTATCACCACACGCGCAACAACATTGTAGCGGTTGTTTATCTTCGAAACTTGTTAAATAAGCCGGAAGAGGCTCGTATTTTGGATTATTCTAGGCCTCCTTGGTTTATTACGAGTGACTCTTCTGTCCTTCAAATTTTAGATCAATTTCGCCGGAACAATCAAAGTACGGCTATTGTATTGGATTCTTCTGGTCAAGCGAGCGGTATTTTAACTCTCGACCAGATTTTAGAACAAATTTTAGGAGAAGAGAAAAGTTTGGAGTTTGCCGCTTCTCCAATTTATATTGAAAGGACTCTATTGGGTTCGATGTCTGTAGCTGAGTTCAATCAGCAATTCCAAGCGAATCTTGAGCATGAGCCCGGAGATACCTTAAATGCTTTGATTCTCCGTTTATTGGAGCATTCTCCGGCCAAGGGAGAAGTGATTCGCATTGATGATTTTGTGTTCACAGTATTGGAATTGACGATTCGGGGCATGATAAAAACCCTGTCTGTTCAAACATCTGAATTTTCCTGAGTTTTGGATTAATTGCATAGAGAAACTAACAGATTACGGTCTTTGAATGCATTCAATTGTTAACGAAAGTTAGTAAAAATTTCTCGGGAGTTCTGATCCACATTTGGCCCTGAAAATAAGAATTCTTCGATTAACAGCTCTTCTATTTTTCCCTTATAGAAATTGATATATCAAGAAAAAATCTATTTTGAGTAATATCTATCCACTTTAAATAGCGAGAGACTGAATGCGATATCTGTTGAATCTAATTCTAATTTGTTTTTTTTGCAAATCCTATGCAGCTGTTAGTTCTTCGGGCAACATGTATTTAGGATCATATGACGGAAGCTGGAAACATGGAGGAAAACAATTAACCAGAGATGAAATCCAATGGATAAAAGAAAATGGGTGGACCCCGCCCCCTCAAGGATAATGAAGTATTTTACTCGTGAATGGTGCTGGAGTGAATTAAGTGACAAAGTGATAAATAATATATCTAAAGATTATGAAAGGTATATAAATAGCATTTATATAGCACTTCCTTTTACTCTAAAAATGATAGCAAAAAAAATCAATTTACATGATGGGATTATCTCTACCATTTCTATTTCTTTTTCAGAAGAAAATTTAGTTTTATCTGGTATTTTTGGAGACTTAGAAGTTGGCTATTTCAAATTAGAGATATGTTATGAAAGTATTTTTGATTTTGATTTGGATCATACGATTTTGTTTTTTTCTGAAAAAGAAATTGAAATCTTAAGAGATAAATTAGAA